>Ga0308169_10003438_pt1 | contig 15486 bp, 16 predicted proteins | sample PhyBR1_2_FD_202139 | JGI IMG/M metagenome (GOLD analysis project Ga0308169, IMG submission 202139) | Phyllosphere microbial communities from UC Gill Tract Community Farm, Albany, California, United States - DLSLSB.R1 | ecosystem: Host-associated > Plants > Phyllosphere > Unclassified | place... | reverse complement strand
AAACAAAGACTCAAAGCGGAACCGTTCGTTTCTTCTCTTCTGTCTTCTCGCTTGAACGCCTCAACTTGACACGCTACTTCTCACTCAGGGTCGATCTGTCGTTCTCTTTTGGTAAAGGAGACATGTTCTGGACGAACCTCTTCCCGACTGAGTTCGTACGAGAACATGCCGAAGACATCAAACGATTCAAGTCTGCGCTCGGAACGATGTCGAAATTCATCTGGATCTTCGGTCTGATTCCGGTCAAACGTAGCTTGAGAATGTTCAGGTTCTCTGACGAGTGAGTCGCAACACCGTACTCGCTGTAAGGGGACCGTGACTGACGATAATTCGCGGGCCACTCAGATTCATCGAACGAATGATCTACCCAACGTTCGCACTTTCGCTCTACCTCGTTATGCTTCGTTTTCAGCTCATTCCTTCAACACTATTAGGCTCTCTCTATGGTTCGGTACTGGCAATACGACTCCCGACGTTCCGACTTTCATGTTGATTCGATTCTACACTCACCCTGATTACGGAATGTGTGAGTCTCGCTTCCTCGCTCTTCTCGTTCAAACATGCTCACGAAGCTTTCGAAGACTGTAGGGCATCCAATCGACGAGAAATACCTATCGACAACTCAACCCGAAATGATGGTCTTTCCCGATATGACTCTCTTCTACACAAAGTGGAAGCACACACTTCAGAACCGCAACGTCAACATCCGCCTGAATACTCGAGTGATCTCGGTAGCGAAGCGCACAAAACAGGGCGTGACAGTCAAGATTCTACGACGACAAAGACCGAAATCGAATTCGTATGCCGCAGAGGGAGAAGAGAAGGAGGGAGCGGATGCTGAAGAAGAGTACGACGAGATAGTGTTCTGTATCACGGCGGATGCGGCACTCAAGATCTTGGGAAAGCAAGCGAGCTTTTGGGAGAGGAAGATTTTGGGAGCCGTTAAATTCTCGACGGACAAAGTGGTCACTCATTGCGTACGTTCCGCTCTATCATCTCACTTCCTTACGTTCTCGGGCTCATGACATCGTGTTCTCGGATAGGATACCGCTTACATGAAAAAACACTACGAAACCGAGTTTACCTCGGAACTCGCGGTTCTCAAGATCGGATCGGAAAAGACAGACGTCGGCAACGAGGAGAAAGTCGAGAAGTCGTTCAATCCGTGAGTCTCTTCAATCGATTCTCTTCTGTGATCTTACTGAAACGATTCGCCCATTAGGATGTATTTCATCAAACACGAAGACGAGAACCCTGAATTTGTCGAAGTGAGTCTCGTGACTTTCTCTTCCGCTGTACCCCGAAAGACTGAAGCTCACCCATTCTGCTCTCCTCCGTTCAGATGTCGTTCAACTGTTCTCAATTCCAGCCTCAGCTCAAACTGCAGAACAAACCGTTTCGAGATCAGGTGTTCCAAGTAAGCGCCTACGTCTCTGATCACTGCATACAGAGCAAGTCAAAGCTGACTACTTCGCCTATGCGCAGACCGTATTCCTGAACGCAAGAAAACGAGCCGCTTGGACGAGAAACGAAATCGAGCAACGAAAAATCAGTAAGTCGCGGTTTGCGGTTCACCGTCCAAAGCTCCTTCTCACGCTTTGCATCAACGATTCTAGTTCGAGTCGACGAGTTTCATCAAGTTCGACACGACTACAAGCACTTCTTTCGTTGTGTCCCATTCCTTTCCCTCCTTCAATCGCACGAACGACACACGCATTTCGCTGGAGCGTGGGCTCTCGTCAACGCACACGAAACCGCCGTCATTTCAGGTCTCGCAGCTGCCTACGCGCTCGGAGCAGGCTACCCGGAAGAACTCGCTCAAGACGATTTCGCAACGAAATGTTTCCAAGGTTACCTTTCGATCTGTTATAGGAAATGGGGGAAGAGTGCGAAGAAGAAGGGAATCTTGGAGAAAGTTCCTTTGGTTGTCAAGGTGTTCAAGGGTTCCGTCAATTCGAGTAGTTCGACACTTCGGTAGGTTCGTTACCGATTATTGGTTTTCTGGGTCGGGGAATGCTATGAGGCGCTGGCGCTCTCGAGTGCCTTCTCATTGGGCCTAAAGGCTGTCTTGCGTGATCATTTTCGATAGGTTGTTGTAGTCAGTTTTTCGGGTTCTGGCGTTTTCGAGATGGAATGCCCAAGTTCAGTTCTCGTCTTTCTCTTCGTATACGCTTCGCTATCAACGAGCGATTAACGACACTCGCGGGCGCACATGGTCGCTCTCGAAGCGATACGCCGATATAAATGAGACGTGAAAAGCTGAGTTCAATTTCGCATTCAATTCTTCCTGATACAAAACATCTTCAGTCAAGCGGTAACAAGCGAGTCGTCTTCTCTTCCTCTTCATGATCATTCGTCGGGTACTGTCCAACCCAAAGCATTCTTTCTCGAGCCTTGTTGACATATTTCGCAAGTCTCGTTTCGAAGTTGATTCTGTCACAAGCGCCGATATCTCGATCAGTTCTGTATTCGCAGCGGGATCGAGTGAGAAGAGAAGATGTCACTAACGTCAAAGTCACACATGCTGCACCTCCAAAGTTTCGACTTTGATGGTCCAGCCAAAGCTCCTCCTCCTCCTTGCGATCCATCAACTCCTCCTGCGCTTCCGACATCGAGCCCTCCGTAAGTGATGTCGGGCATGCCCGAAGATCCCCCACTTCCATCAGCATCAAATCCTCCGTTCAAATTTTCCTGTACAGCTGCGAGAGCCTGAATTTGAGCTGGAGTCAAATCGTCCATCCTAACTCCAACCATTCCCTCTTTGCCACCTACACCGATCGCGAGTTGACCCATCTTGATTGGACTACTCGATGGTCGATTCCTCGCTTCCTCCTGAATCCTCTTCGCATTCTCCTCTAAACGTTTCCTCGCTTCTTCTTCCCTCTCTTCCTTCTCTTTCTCCCTCTTCGCTCGTTTCTCGTAGAGTATAGTGTCTCGCTCTAGATCCTTCTGTACTTGTCGAATGTACTTGGCTTTCGTTCCTGGTGAAGCACGATTGTAATTCTTAATTCCTCGAGGAAGTTCGGGGAGGTCGAGGGATGTATCGGAGGTATGAACGGAGGAAGCGGAAGAAGAGGGAATCTCATCGATGAAACGGTGAGAGGAAGCCGGGCGGGGAGTAGTGGGAGCAGGTTTGGCTTTCGAAGAGGATGCGATCGTCGAAGTCGAGGGTAGGGGTTTCGTCGGTTTCGAAAGCGAGGATGAGGTTGAGGGTTGAGGTTTCGGTTTCGAATGGAGCGTGAGTTCAGCTTGAACAGGTTTCTTGCCGTCCCACTTGTCCTTCTCGGGGACTTCTCGACCTTTCCCTTTCCTGTCGACCTTGACAACCTTCTCCTTCCTCTCCCTCTCCTCCTCCTCGGCTGGGCTTGAAGCGAGTGGTTCAGCCTCCACATTCAAATCGTCGTCGCTGGTCAACTCTTGAGCCTTCGCCTTCTCCTTGCCTTTCTTCGATCCGCCTCCTCCAACCGCTTTCTTGACCGCCAAATTCTTCCCAGCTCAACTATCATCTCCCTTCGCCCTCCCTCTCCCCTTTCGATCCACTTTCCTGCTCACTTTGTCACTGTCGTCCTCGGTATCCGAAGGTGGTCTGATCGTTCTCCTCTTGACCCCTCCCCCTTTCTGCGCAACAGGTTTCACTTTCTTCTTCTTCTTCTTGATGTACCCATCGACAACCTCAACCTCCGACGAGCTAGAATCGTCGCTCTCCGTGTCCTTGCTCTTCCCCTTGCCTTTCCCGTTCCCGTTAACCTTGTCTCGTTTGTTCGAGAAATTGTTGAAGAGAGAATCTGGGTCGAGTTTACGTCGTTTCTGAGGACAGGAAGATGATGTGGTTGCAGTAGGAAGTTTCTTGACGACTGGTCGAGGTCGAGGAATCTTTGCTTGATCGTACACTTTGCGATTCATCTTGGGATCTGAAAAGAACTTTTGAGGAGACTTCATCTTGTTCGAGGTTGATTTCTTCTTACTTTTCGAGGCTGATCGTTTCTGACTCGGTCCATCAGGGTTAGCTGTGCGACCCAGGGTTTGTATGGAGAGAGAAGAGAAGAACTGACTTTGTTCGATGAAGAAGCTTCCTCAGAGCTTGACGCGAGTTGATCTACCTCCTCGTCTTCATCGGAGGAAGGGACGAGTTTCTTGCGTGATCCTGACATATCGTCGTGTGAATCGAGGCGATGAGGGGAGAAAGGGAGAGAGGTGAAGAGAAGAGTGGGTAAAAAGTCGAGCAAGAGGTTGTAGCGAGGATTAGGGGTGGAAGCGAGTCTCCTGATGAGTCGCGAGTTTTGTTGAAGAGCCGAGTCAGGTGAAACGGGAGTGAAAGAAGAGGAGAGAAGGAGAAGTAGAGAATTCCCAAGCGAGTTCTTCTTTCGCAAGTCGATTCCGAATTCGCTCAAATCAAGGAGAGATCAGCTCACTCTCCGAATCAAAGAATAGAGGTACACACTAAAAGAGGGGGGGGAGATATGATTGAGAGAGAGAGTAGAGGAGATTAGGAGTAACCTGGAGTACAAAAAAATCGAAATACATTGGGAACAAACACAAAAAACAAACGAACCGACCACCCCGATCCCTCAATCATGCTTTTTTTGATCATTATCCCCTCAAATTCAAGCAGTAGCCTCCCCTCCATTCGTAGTCTGAACTGAAGCTTGCCAATCACTCATCTCTTGATCCAAACTTTCGACAGTAGCGGCAGGTCGCTCACTTCCTCCGTTACGTCCTCCTCCTCGACCTCCACGACGTCCACGTCCAGCTCCGCGACGTCCTCCTTGTTGACCAGGTTGACGAGGGGCTTGAACAGCAGATCCTCCAGCAGCGGCAACAACCCTACAGAAACGAGCGAGGAATCGTCAGTTTTTGTGAGTTTGTTAGTGAAAGCAAGGGAGGAGATCGAAACGTACGGGGAAGCTGCAGCTGCAGCGGGTGCGAGCCTTTGAGTGAGAGAAGCGGCGGGTCCAGTAGGTGCACGAGCGGTGCGAGAAGGGTCGACAATGATTTCAACCTTCATGGGACGTTCTGGAGATCGATGATGGTGGTGAAAGAGGAGATTTGAAAGGGTGAAAAGCGGAGACGGTAGAGGATGAGGGAGTAAGTCGAGAAGTGGAGGTGGAGAGGGAGGGAAAGGAAAGGAAAGGAAAGGAAGTTTCGTCAGAATTCAAGATAAGAGAAAAATCGAGTCGGGTCTTCGGTCGAAATTTGCGAAGACCAAGTCGAGCCGAATAGCCTCCGCGTCTCGTAGCGCCCCGTCGTCGTGCCCCGATATCAAATTCCACCGTCCATTTTGTGCCCCCTTTCCAAACAATCGACCGAACCATCAACCTCAATCTTTCGCCCTCGTAAGGTCATCAAACTCTTTCAATTCGACCAACTCCGATATCTTATCACTTTTGAATCCGTCCTCGATCCATAACCCGACCGTGTTTGAGACGACTTTCCGAGGAAAAAGAAGGAGAGCAACGAGGTTGAAAAGAGAAACTTGGGATCGTGTTCGAGCTACATCCTTTTCGATCGTCTTGACCTCTTCATATCTATCCCACGTTCGTTTTCTCCCACAAGATCGATCGAAAAGGGAAAAAGCGTCGAACCCCAAAGTTTCGTCCCCCAAGTTGATCCTTTTTTTATCCTATTTCTCAACTCGACTCGACGAAGAGGAGATGGGGAAAGTCGAGACGGTGTGTGGGAAAGGAGAGCTAGGAGTGATGATGATCGAAGGAGAAGGTGAGAGCGAGACAAAGGGGAAAAGAGAGGAGAGATGTGGGATTTGTTTTTCCAACTTTTCTCTGGCTGAACCTCTGGAGTCGATCGATCCCGAGAACGAAGAGTTACGGGTTTCATTGACCGATAGTCAAGAAATGTGAAAACTCGATTCGATTGATTCAGGAGAGACTGCTCGAATGCCAAATTGAACTTTTTCGAGGTTGAGGAGGGACGACTAGACGACGAGGAGGAGGCGAGTCGAATTCGTTCGGAGGAGAGAGCGGCGGACTGTCTGAAGGGTCGTAGAAGGAGGTAGTAGATAGAGAAGAATTTGTGACCCACTTCCATCGATCAAACGTTTGTTGTATTGTTGATAAGCGGCGGTGGCAGATTCGGCTTTGTGGAATTGAATAGTAGCGATTCCTTTCGATTTGCCTTGAGCGTTGTAAGACAAGTTGACACTGCGTACGGTACCGACAGTAGTGTGGAACAACTCCTATGCTCGTATGAATAGGTTGAGAACCTGATCACATCTTGAGGAGAGAGAGAAACTGACCTTGATTTGCTGTTCATTCACATCATCTGGCAAGTTTGAAACAATGATCTTGTCTCCAACGTGAGCTTGACTAGCTACTGCTTGAGCAGTAGTGACCTGAGGGGCTACTTGAGGTTGTTGAACTCCAGCGGATTGCTTCGAAGTTTGAGGTTTCGAACCACGTTGACGACGAGGTTGACGTTGCTTGCGCTTTGATTGGATGATGGCATCTAGAGGTTGATCGAGGGATTGCATATTCAACTAGTTCGGGTAGATTGGGTGATTGAGAGTGAAGGGTTGGAGGTCAAGGTGGGAGGAGAGAATTCTCCCTCCAGGCTTGCAGCTCTTCCTCTCGCTCAAACTTGCCATACGACACCCTATCAGACTCAGGACTATTATCAACACGCACCTGTATCGCTCGCATGTCTCCGCTTTGGGCCGTCACCTCTAATTTCCTTTCAATCACAATCGATCACCTCTCCTTGGACTCTTCTCTCCTCTCTCTCCGTGGAAGCGTCGGGGCACTCTCCAGCTATCTGTGAGCGTCGATTGATAAGCTGCGGTAGGCAGTGAGGCTTTGTTACTTCTCTGGTTCTCGCTTCTTCGTTTCGCTTTTGGGAATCCCTCCGCAACAGCTCTTGCAGTAGCTCTCGTAACGCGCTCATGCAGACTGATGTCTTTCAGATCCATGTCACTCTCGACTTTCTACTCGGACGACGAAGACCAGGGTTGAAGAAACCGCTCTGTTTCGCTCAAACTACGCTCATCCTCTTGCTTCATTCGAGTTCACTCATTTCTCCCTCTAAGTTGAAGCTTCGTATGCCGCCTTGACGAATTCCATCGCGCTCTTGACTGACGCTGCAGGTAGGATCTTGCCTTCGTCACTAAGGATCTGTGAAATAGGCAGCAGGGAGCAATCGTCAGAATCGTGAAAGTAGAGGGACCAGGAAGAACCGTGGACGCGCCTTGTCAGGATGCTCGACGACAAGATTGAAGATCACAATGACCGTGTCCCAAACGTTGTTGTCCTCGTATAGCTCATCCCGATACGTCTTTTTCAATTCCAACAGGAGCGCTTTTGACCATTTCTTGACCTCCTTATACCCTTCCTTTCCTTTGAGGTGTTTGAGCATACTGTCGAGTCTCTTGTTCAATTCGGTCTTTCGCGTCTTGGCTGCTGACTGCAGTATCGCAGGATAGCAATCAGCGAGATTGTTTTCGAATGAAGCGAGATCAATGAACCGAACAGTGTAGCTTCGTAGGAGGAGTTTCGGACGAACGGGGTCCTCTGGAGGATCCTGGCCGAACGGCCAGTCAGGGCACTAGAAAGTGAAACTGATCAGTGAGCGAATCGTTCGAGAGGCAGAATTCGAGCGAGCTTACATATTGAACTGATCGAGGTTTCCAGTAATACCTGATATTGCCAAAAAGCCGCTTCTTGTTTGTTTGAAGACTCCAGTACGGTGGCTTCTCGGTGCGTAAAGCGTCCCACAGCTCACGTTTCCAGACTGCAAACTTTTCGATCCGTTCCTCCCAGCTGAGTTCTTCGGCGAGACTTTCATCGATTGACCCGATCTCCTTCTTGAGCTCTCTCTTCAAGACGTGTAGATCCAAGTGACGCTGTCGAGAGCGCTCCAATATCTCGTTGACGACTACGGATAAAGACAAAATCGTCTCGAAAGGTTGCGATGAATCCTTCTCTTGCTCTCTTGTAGTATCGTTCTTCTCACTTCTGAGTAGATGACGGATTCGAGATCGCTGTTGCGGGATGAAGGCGAGCGAGGACGACGGCATGACGAGGTGAAAAGAGGCGAAATCCGTGATCCGTCGAAGGTGTGTCGATACTGAAGTGGCGGTACGAAGGTCAGGCCCGAGCACCTCTCCTTCAAGATACAAGGAGTATGTTGTTCGAGTACTCAAGAAAGTTGAACACACCACGAGGCAACGGGTCCGCGGATAAAATGGGACGAGATCTGACCATCTCCGAAACACCTCCTCTTCTTCCTACTTCTCACTCGTCCAACCCTCGCCCAAATATCTATGGAGCCATCAGCCATAATCGAGACGACGCTCGAGGCGCTTCGCCGTTCCATTGATTCGATGCGCGATAATTGGAAGACGACAGAATCAGCTTCCAACACAAAACTACTCCTTACTGAAGACGAGCAGCAGGATCTTGACGCCTGGTGTAATGAAGCAATACGCTCTGTCAAGGACGACTTTGCAAGGAAACTAGGTATATTTGTAGGAACGCAAAAGGGAAGTAAAGAAGAGGTCGAAGAGGTGTGGGTTTTCCCTCGCGAAGCCTACGTGAGTATCAGTGGCTGGTTCCACAAGCTCAAGACTACATCGGGTCCAATCTCACCTGTTTACAATAAACCGGATAAGCTGGTACGATAATCTGTCTCAGCTCAGTGTGAAGACGCTTCACTAACAGACCTTATCTTCGCTGCCTAGCCTATCCTCTCTTGCCCAAATGGAATAGGTCCAGGATCCGCTTCAATCGCTGTGAGCTTTAATATCTACACCGCTTCGCTTGTCATCGTTTTCACCTCATACCTTGCTTGCATCGTGTCAGATCAGTGTCAAGCTTTGGTCTTTCATTCGCAAAGCTGTAAGAGAAGCTCAAGCTCTGGAAAGACGTCGAAACCGCCAGAAGAGGACATCCGGACGTACAGTACCTACTGTGCAACAACTCAATGCAATCACGAGAGGCGCGGTTCACAGCGGTTTGATTGCGGTCCTCAGCAAGATCGATCACTCTCTTCAGCGTAATTGGGATACAATGACAATTCAACAGCGCCAAGGCGTATACAACGAAGTCAATTTGGTCGATGAGCATACCTTTCGTCGATCTTTGTTCGCGTTGAGAACTCTTCTCGTCGACAACGGAACTTACGCCGTGAGTCTCGTTTATGCCAATATTCTCATCGGTCCTTGCCAAGCTGCAACGTCAAGCTGAGAGTCTCGCATTTGCAGCGTCCCCCCAAGCGAGACCCAACCAAACCCCTGGTAAAGCCCGACCCTTTCCTTCCGATTTTGGGTGAGCTCTTGAGCGAAACACCCGCTCAACAACCTGTAAGTTTCCTTACTTCCGGCTCTGCATCACCTAATCAGCTGAACATCGGTAACCGCAGGACCCGTTCGCACATCTCAATATCGGTACTCGAAGGCCTGGGAGATTAGAACAATCACTCTCGCATCGAAAGCGGGCGATCTATAGTCTCTCTCCTACTCTCTGATTCCGTTACTGCTCCACTATCCTGATCTGTGCATCCTTACCTTGTCGTTAACGCACTGTACCACTACTTTTGTGCCCCTTTTGACAATCTCTGTTCAATCTCTCTACTTTATGTCCTAGCGGTGTCGGGAAGCCTGTCTCTACTCGCCTGCTGGATATGTTATCAGTAGAATGTCGGATGGGCGAGTACAGGAGCTATCGAGTTGAGACCGAAAGAGCCACCAGAAGCGAAGCAATTGCGAAGCGAAGATTCGAAGGGAACAGTCAAGGCAGAGGTACAGAGCTATATAAAGACCTCTTGAAGGTCCAAAGAGGTCTTGCAAGCATCTATACCTGTGCAGTGAGAAGTAGGAACGAAAGAGAGATGACTTCATTTCTTGACCTCTCCCACTTCACTCGACTCTCAGATCATCTCCCAGACAGCCTAGTAGTATCCTTATAGCGCACTACTGAGCTCGACAACCACCAGTGTACCACAAGAATCGTTTCAGATCGGCTCAAACTTCGCTCCTCAAGGTTGATCTCTCTTCTCCTCTACCATCCCAAGCAATGCCTGTGGGCCATGAGCGAATCAATGCCAGAGAACAGGATCCTGTAAGCTATCTTCCTCTACCTCGTCTGATCTCTCCTCTCCTTCGTTTCGCCCCACTTCGCTTTTCTGATCCCGACTAACTCTTGCCTTCTTCCTTCTCTACGAACAGAACGATCACATCACCTTCATCAGAGCACTCGAAGGCTACCCTAATCATGACCAAGCGCGCTTTCCTCTAACCTATATTTATTCGCCTTTTTCTCATCTCCCAGTTCTTCACAGGCTTTGCACCTCCTCAAATGTCTAGCAGCTCAGTTCAAGCCAATCATGAAGGAATGGTGAGCTATCCGCTGTATCCCGATGCTCTGTCATTGCGAGTGCTGATGAGTAGATACTTTCGTAGGGGTTTCGGAGTATAAACCAACTTCCTCCTGCTCGTTTCCAGTCGAATCTTGACTCACTCCAACCACTCATTCTCCAGGTCAACTCACTTGTCGAATACGAACCGAACCCTGAATTCGCAGGAAGGAATTGGAATGCAGGAGAGATCATTGAAATCGTTTTGCGAAGGAGAGATGGAACGTTCTTGCCTTGGAACTTTATTCTCATGGTCATGTGTCATGAACAAGCTCATATCAAGGTGAGCTTCCTCGTACCTCCACTCGCTGTCTTACTCGGAAATTGACGGAATTTTCGTATTCAGGAAATGAGTAAGCTCTCGTTTGCCCCCTCGAACGCTGCTTGTCGCACTCTCGGTGCGATGCGCCAAGTCGAGACACCACTGACTCTTCTCATTTCTTCCCCGCTGCGCTCAGATCATAGTTGGGCTTTCCAGAAAGTCAACAAACAACTTCGTCAAGCTCTCTCTGTTCTTCGTCAACAAGGTTACACTGGAGATGGGTTCTACAGTCGAGGACGTAGCTTGAATCCTGACTATCAAGGCAACATCGATGCTTTGGGAGCGACTGATGGTCCGACTTATACTTGGTGAGCAAAAAACTCCACTTCAAAATCAAAATCGAGGGGAAAATCATCGGCTGATGAATGGAATCGATTCGATGAATAGCGGAGGAGCGCTCAAGAAACGTCGTAGGAAACGTCGACTCCCTGCAAACGGAGAAGAAGCGTACGTAGGGCCTCGTCGTGAGCGAGGAAGTGCAGTCAAGCTCGGAACGACGGGTCGACAAACTCGAATCGCGAGGAAAGCGGGAGGGAGAGTTACGAAGAAAGGAGCTTTCGTTGGAGAGGGGAGGGCTTTGGGTGCGAAGAGTGATGAGGAAGAAGTTGATGAAGATATGAGTACGAAAGGGTACGTTCTTCTTTTCACTCCCTCTTCGCGCTGAGGAGTCATTCTGAGGAATCAAAGTGTGTCTCGAGTAGACGTCAAACTCAAAGCAAGTCGGCTAGATCAGCAAGGGAATTGGCAGCTTCTGCAAGACTCGACGCTGAGAAACGTGCGAAAGCTGCTGAAGCTCGTTTAAACGGAGGAGTCAAGAAAGACGAGGAAGATGAAGAGGATTTCGAAGATGGGCAATGGGAATTCGAGGAGGAGGAACAGGAGGACAAACCGGAAATGGTTCGAGAGAGGTATGGAGAAGATGAAAAGGAATGGTTGAGGAACGAGATTCGAGGATGGGAGAACGAAATCAATGATGCAGTCGATACTGCTGGTCGTTATGGTGGAGGAAGTGGACGAGCTCGAGGGGGATCGAAGAGGAGAGGGAAATCTAGCGAGGATGAGGGAGACGAGGAATTGACTGAGGCCGACAAGAAGTTGCTCGCTCAACTCGAGAAGAAGTACGATGATCGTCAAGGAGGATCTGGCTCGAACGTTCGAGCAGAGGATAGCGACGACGACATTATCATTGTCGAACCCAAAGAAGCCTCAACCTCCTTAAAACAGAAGAAGAAAGCTAAAGTATCAGCGTGCTGTCAGATGCCTGCTCGATTCGGATGGACCTTACAGGAAACGAGTAAGAGTAGGAAAAAGGGTAAGTTTCCGAGTTCTTTCAACGCTTACTCAATCGCTGATGGGGCTTCTCATCGCAGTTGCGCCCTCGACTCTCATCGACGACGAAGACAGCGCTTGGATCGACGAGGATTGAAGTACGAAGTAACGCTTGATAGAAGATACCGCTTGATGAAAATACCTTTCCCTCTATACCCTCGTACTCCTCTTCCTCCTTTTTGTTGTTCCTACACTTTACGCTTTGAATTGTTCCAGATCTCCGTGCAATCTCGCTTTCTTTCGCTCACGCTCGCTCGATCATCCCGTAGCGTAACAGGAAAACGCTAATGCAACAACGATTTTGCGAAGTAAGAGGTAAGTACAACAACTGAAAGACGGAGGAGAGAACGATGCGAATACGACGGGGAAACGATAAAGAACCGGAGGAAAGGGAGAAAGACGAAGAAACGAAAACGTAGGAAAGGTTTAATCTGAATCGGAAGCCGTGATTCCCAGTTCTTCTTGCAAGGCTGCGACGTGTGTTCGACGCAGAGTAGCGATCTCGCGATCCTTGACTGTAGCTGCAAGATCTTCACAAGCGATCTGTGAAGGAAAAGCGATCAGTTTGGGTGAACGCTGGGAACGAAGGGAGCTTTCACTGCTCACCTTGAGAAGTTTGTCTGCATGATAAACATGACCAGGAAGACTTCCTAAGAGACCGTAGAGACCAGCAGCCGAGTCGCAGGCAAGAAGATCGGTTTCATGTAACTTGAGGATTCCGAGGGCGACTCGGAAGAGGAGAACGGTTCCATGGATGAAGAAGAGATCCCACACTCGAAGGAGAGTCTGTTTTTTGAGATCACTAGATCAGCTGCATGTCTCGAGAGTCTCGAGAGAAAGGGGACTGATACTCACTTGGATTGGGAGAACATCGGTGAAAAGGCTCAGGAACCAACCGAAACTGATCGCCGAGAGTTCGACACCTTGCTCTTCGAGATGTTCCGAGATCGAGGGTAAGAGTCGAGCGACCAGATCGTTCAGTACTTGCTGATCCGCTCGAGATACAAGGAGATGAGAAGTATAGTAGTCGGAGGGGAGAATGTTCTGAATCCGAGTAGATTCGTCAGCTCATGCGATAGGAATGTCGAGACCAGGTTCAGCATACCTCGACAATGCATACGAGTACCCAGAAAGCGTCTTCTTCAGCAGGATGAGTCAGTAGCAAAGTAGCGACAAGATTGTTCATTCCTTGACAATCTGTTCGAAGCAGCGGACCATCAATATGGAAGCCGATGATGACAGAGAGAGAGAGAAGAGAGCGTACAGCCAATCTTTGGATTACGACGAGAGTAGGCGACGAGGACGTTGCGAAGTTTCGCGACTCCCGGACCATTTCCAGCGAAGAAGACATTTGTCGGGAAAGTTCGATGACCTGCCGCGGGAGAGCAATCAGTAACAGCGCTTCGACTCGTAAGGACCGATGAGCTCACAATCCATGTCGATTTGCTTCAGACACTGCTGTTCGTCCTTTCGAGGTGAAAACAGCAGATCTTGATAGACTCCCGGTTCTCGTGCCTCATTCGCGCTCGAGCATTCCCCCCAGATCCTAGTGAGTCACATCAGTAAGTCTCGTCGTCAATTGAAGATGATTGAGTCGACTAACTTGGGTCGATAAGAGATCGGAATTCCCTTTCTCACGAGCTCTTTAAACTCGTTCCAATCTTCCTTCTTACTCTTCCCCTCGTTCCCCATTTGCGCTACTCCGACAAGATTCTCCGTCCAATCCTCTTCTCGTGAAGCATCTGCTTCTTCGACTTTCTCCTCCGCTAGAGCATTCGCACCCCAGATCGTCTTCGGTCTCTCCTTCTTCAGCTTTCCCTTCCCCTTGGTACCCGACGTTGTTTCTTGGAGAGCGTTCTGTTGCTGACGTCGAATCTTGGCGAGTTTCGTTTGTCGCTTGCGAATGAAGGCGTCCCACTCGGTTTGTTGTGTTCGTTCGACGGTGTCTGACATGTTGCGAAGTTGACCTAGGAGAGCTCGCATCGACTGAGGTCCAGATAGGCGAGACAGAGTAGAGTCGTCTGAATCTGGAGCTCGAACGAGTTTCGGCGGTCGAGGTGGTTCAGCTGGTGCAGAGAAAGGCGAGGAGGAGTCGAAGTCGAGGGAAGGGGGCTCGGTCTGGGGAGAGAAGACGTTCGGACCTTCGATGGTTGGAGTGAGACCCATCGCTTCTCGTAGTGCATCGAGTTGAGGGTGAACCTCCAGCTGAGTCGGCGTCGCGATGCCACTCGGTTGCTCGATCGTCGACGTCTCAGCTTCGGACAAGGCCAATGTTGCCTTCTCCTTCTTCTCCCGCTTCTTCTTGCCTTCCCCTTTCGAACCGGTTCCATCTTTCTCCTTCGCTCGCCTTCGATTCTCCTTCAATAACTCCATTCCGCTGTGAACGTCGTAAATGAATCCGTAACGATCGATCAGCGGTCCATCGTCAGGCGTTTCCTCCTCGTTGGCTACCTCCTCTGCCTGTGCTGTACCGTTCGTCGGCCTGAGCAAAGTGAGCGAAGGAGGAGCAGCTTCAGCCGAAATCGTGTCGAGTTCCATCGTGATCGGTGATCCAGAAGAAGGAGGAGGAGCGAATGTTGCCGCATGAACAACTGTCGGCGAATTCGTCGAGGCGGAAGTGGAAGGATTCGATGTATTCGGTTGGGAGAAAAGGGAATATCGAGAGAGCGAAAGAGAGGGGAGACGTGGTGCGGCTGCTACATCGCTGAGAGCCTTTCGTACACCATCCGAGGACGAACGGATCATACCAGTGCTCGAGGTAGCTTGACTAGATGATGCTGCCGCGGTGGCCAGACCGAGAGCTCGACCGATCGTTCCCTTCGCAACAGCGACGTAGCCTTGGTCTGTACTTCGGGGATCATCCGTCGAAGGCGCCGAGTACAGAGGGATTCCTGGAACAAAAGTCGGAGGTGCGGAACCAGTGCGCTTCGTTCTAGCCTTGAGCGTGGCCTGAGAGTCATCGTGATCTTCGTCATCCTCCTTTCCTCGATTCGACTGCTCCTGCAGTGAACCTCTTCTGAGACTGTCCACATCGTCCCTATCGCCTGTGGAAATCGGCGCAGCCGAGTCGGAGGAGGACGAGTGGGGAAGCTGCAGAATTTGAGATCCTTTCGGGGACTGTGAAGGGAGGGGACGACGAGGTGACGCAACAGAGGGAGTCGATAGAGTCGAGGTGGTCATGGGAGTTGATAGAGTAGGACTTGCGATCGCTTGGCGAGTTGCGAGGGAAGGAGGAGGTACAGGTGAGCGATTTCGAGAGGGAGTTGGGGATTCAGGAGGAGTCGTTGCTGGAGATGTACGCTTTTCGTCAGGCGTTGCGAGGAGTCGAGGCGACAGAGTCGACTGTGAGGAAGAAGAGGGATCGTCGAGAGTACTGCCGAGAGTTGACCGAGTAGTGGTAGAGGTTCGTCGGCTTGAACTGCTTTGGGTAGAGGACGATGGAGGAGGCGAAGAGGTTCGAAGTGGGGTCGCTATGG
>Ga0308169_10003437_pt1 | contig 15490 bp, 15 predicted proteins | sample PhyBR1_2_FD_202139 | JGI IMG/M metagenome (GOLD analysis project Ga0308169, IMG submission 202139) | Phyllosphere microbial communities from UC Gill Tract Community Farm, Albany, California, United States - DLSLSB.R1 | ecosystem: Host-associated > Plants > Phyllosphere > Unclassified | place... | reverse complement strand
TATCTTAAAATTGATTTTTTATATACAAAATCTTTGAAGCTGCACCCGAAGAAGCAATTGGGAACACAGGGCAATCTGGATGTGCATTTTTGAACAAATTATATTCGTCTTCTACACCCTCCATTCCACCAATAAAAATGGCTGCACAAAAATCATTTTCATCAATCATTTTTTTACGCATTAATGCAAGACTCTGATCTCTATCTTGCATAGCATCCGTACGAACAACCTTTTCAAAGTATTCATTTTCAGGTGGTAAAATATCTTTAAAATAATTTGATTGATATAAAACCACATGCTCTTGGACATTTACTTCCAACTTTTTGAGTACAGCAGCAATTAATGGTGTAATTGATGGATGTCCTCCCCAAATTAATTGTCCTCTAGGTAAAACTATACGAGCAAGTGCTATAACAGCATCACGTATTGCAGTATTATCAGCTGTCTCGAAATATTTAGGATGTCGATCGGCTAAAGGAATACTTGCTGATAGAAAAATTTTTTTTAATGTGATAGCCATTCTGCCACCTTACCAATTTCTTTAGTTTTTACAGGTAAATGCTCATTTAACCAATTTAAATGGCGCAACCAAATATCACGAATATGGATTTCATCATATAAGATAAAAATCTTATCTAATTGATCTTTATAAATTGCTTTAATAAGTGTCTGTGACTCTTCACAATTTAGTGCTTTAGGCATACCTATTGCGGGAACAACTATTGATTTCTCACCATTTTTTTCTAACTCAATGAATTTATGGCTTGATAAAATTGCTACTACATTTGATTTCTCAGCATACCGCATAAATGTTGAAATTAACTTATCTTGCCTAGAGGCTAAAGTTCGTGCTCTTAATGCTTCCGTAAATTGAATAATTTTTTCTAAACTATCATCTGTTAACTTAGCATTTACATTTCGGAATATATTATCTATAAAATCTGATGGCTCTAATTTTAATACCTCTGACAATTGTGCCCCTTGTACTACTGTAAACTCAGGCCATACGACTTGCACTAATCCAATAGAAGCAAGATTTGCATTAGTCAATTCCTGTTGAGTCCATTCACTTTCTAAGTAATTTTCTGTGCTCAATAGAATCACAACATCACTATCAATCATACGTTGCCATAACTCATCCTGAAATGGCTCTGATTTTCGGATTGAATGCGTATCTAAAAATACATCAAAATTGTGCTGCTCGAGATATTCATATAATTGAATTGCAACACCAGAAGAATCACTTCGCTTATAACTAACAAAAACTCGTCGTTTAACCTTAAGTAAATTAAATGCTTCTAAAGCATTATTAACTACTTTTTCAACAGCTAAATCTATCCCAATACCAGAGAAACTCAAGCCATTATAATTTTGAATTTTTTCAGGTACCAAACTATTAAATTCTGATAAGTCTTTATCAATTACAGGTAAAAGTAGCGTTGCATCACTAACCAGTTTTTCAATTAGCTTTTCATCTAAAAATTTTGGCGATGGATTTTTACCAAAGTAAATACAAAATGCTGGGTTTGCATCTGTATATTCTTCAAAATTATACCGATCAATAAACCTAAAAAAAGTTCTAGAAATACCTAGCTCATCTACTTTTTCTAAAAAACTTTCCTTTATATTTGGCAACAGTTTATGATCAATTGCTCCCATAAAAATTAATTGATAATAGTGCTTCAAAGTAGCCTCTTAAAGTTATTAAATAGCTTACATACTACCATTCTCAAAAAAAATTTTATATTTATTTTCAAATATTTAGTTGGTTTTTATTAATAAATGGGCACTATCTTAAATAATAAATATATTTAGATCATATCTAATACCTGTTCATGAATTCTTTATTCCTTTATTTAACAGAAAGACTCTTATGCGAAATTTATAATTTTTTGAACTTCGACATAACATTAGGGTTAATAAATTCTTTTGTTACATTGAAATCAATTAAAAAAATCATAAGAATATGTTTTTTAATGTTTTATTTGAGAATATGCAAATTTTGTATGAAAAGAATACTAGACGGATAGTCATAAAACCCTGTTTAGAATGTAAAAAAGATGTAAACACCAAGGTTCATACTTGCCGTTCTTTTAAAGGGCATTTAATACATATTCGATGCGCTGACAATCTTTTCAGTACACTATTCTTAATTTCTCCTTTGGCCAATCAACGGACATTAAGAAAGAGATTTAAAGAAAGATTAAAGATTCATAAGTGTTTAATTTGCAAAGAACATGCTTCAGGTGCGAATGGGTTTAAACATTCCATAGTCTATGAGGGCCATCTTATAGATCTAAAAATTCATAGAACATGTTTTTTTAATAGATATGGCTTGGAGTATGACCAAGAGACGAAACGATCCATATCACCTTAAAACTTCATTTTATAACTATTTTTCATACTTGGAGAATGCTTCATCTCACTGTTAGGTGCATTTAGATTCTGTGATGGCTGGCTCTGCTTCTGCTGTTGTAATTGTTGATTGAACTTACTCACCATTTCGGCTTTATGACGACTGTCAAAGCGTGCTGAAGTATCTTTTTTATATTCCGTTAAATACTTGTCTGAATAGCGAATATTTAGCTTATCAAAAGGTACTTCATACTCTTCAGCTCCAATTCTCACTTTCATTATGGCCTTATCTTTTACTTTGTAGGCATCAATGACCTGAAGCGGTGTATCTTTCTCAAAATGTTGTTTCTTAAAAAAGCCGGTCTTTAAAGTGAGTTCTTGATCTAACTGGAGCTGTTCACCTTTGGCAATGTTCATTTGACCGTTAAACCTTACGATCTCATCCCCCAGTAAAGCTTTTGATCTTAGGCTATTTCGTACTTCTTCAATGATTTCTTTTTCGCTGAAATGCTTGTCTGGCGTAGTAATTGCCTTAAATGTGCTATTCAAGTTATACAATTCCCGCTGATCATCAAGACTATTTCTATGATCACGAATATAGTTCTTTATGAGTTCATCTTTGGCCTGTACGACTGAATAATCCGTTGTAAAGCTCTTAACTTCGGTACGTCCTAAAGTACGTTTCAAGTTATCAAACGGTGTGAGCTCTTTTTCTTGATACTTCCCTTCAGAATTTCTGACCCAAATCTTTTCATCCTGATTGAATGCAGTAGCGCTGTAATTTAGCTCTACATTTCCCTTGTGCCGTGTTAGTGCAACATAGGTTAAATTAGCGTTCATATTCTCGCTGGCAAGGATATAGGCGTTTTCAACCGTCATACCTTGTGATGAATGAATCGTATTGGCATAGCCATGTTTAAAGTGCTGATAGCTGTCTAAATCAATTTTTGATATTTTCCCGCCCTCATCTGATTCAATCATCATACCTTTAATATTTTGATGTTTATCTAGCTCGAAGCCAATAACCTTAGCTGTTTCACCATTGGAAATGTTCAGACGCTTATCATTCTTTTTAAATACAACCTTATCACCTATCGCTAGATCAATTTCATCCTTATAAGTTCTGACTTTATAACTTTCTGCAGGAAGTTTGCCCTCTTTGATCAATATAGATCGAGCCATAGCATTCAACTCATTTACATCACGATTTGAGTGAGCAAGCATTAATTTACTTTCGCCCTGGTCAAGGGACCACGATTGAATCGTTTTGTCTAAAGCAAACTCATGGGATTCATATTCATTTATTTTATCTAGGACTTTATAGATTTCTAGCGCCTGATCTACGTTGTGTTTAGAAAGGTGCTGTGATGCTTCTCTCATTTCACTGGAACGCTGACGTTGGATATTCTCAAGCGAAGCCGTATTTTTATGGTCTAAATTCTGCTGAACATGATTGAATGCAGAACCTGCCATAACTGCATTAAGTTGGTAGCTATCACCGACTAATTTGATTTGTGCATGATGTCTCTCAACGATCATCAAGAGTTTCTGCATATCTCTTGACCCGACCATCCCCGCTTCATCTAAAATTAAAACAGTCTTGTTATTAACCTCTAAATTACCGCTTTCATATTTTGCTAAAAATGAAGCAATCGTACTGCTTGGGATATCGCAATCGGTCTCAATTGCTTTAGCTGTAATTGCCTGTAATGCAATTCCGTAAACTTGATAATCTGATTCTTTATAGGCTTCAGATACAGCACTTAAAACATATGATTTACCAGTACCCGCAGAACCATTTAAAAGACTGATTCGATCTGTAGAAGTGAGTGTATAAAATGCCTTTTCTTGCTCACTGTTAAATGTTCTTGTTTCAGCAACACGCATAGCGTTTAACGGCAATTTATCAATTAAAGTTCTTGGCTTTTGTACACGGCTGTCTTGGTTCGCATTGAAAATAAGTGTTGAAATAGATTGTTCTATTCCGACCAACTCATTAGAAGATAAAACGACACTGTCTTTGCCATATAAAACCGCCATTTCAGGGCAAGTTAAAACAGCTTCACGTGCTTTTAAATACTGTTCTTGTCCATCCGTATGCGATTCCAAGAATCGGTCAAGTTCACGGATAGTAAAAAATGATTGCGTTGAAGTAAGGACTTTTAAAACCTCACTTGGTTTCTCAATAATGGTTTCACCATTCTGTCGTCGAATCTCTTTGATATTCTCGTTAATTAGATATTTATCATAGCTAATGTAGTCTGCTTGGAAATTTTGACTTTGAATTTCTGTACCAATTTTTTGATAGCTTCTATGGTCTATACGTGAATCTAAACCGATACTTTCCATATAATCATTTGCAGTATTCGCCCAACTTAAACGAATATCAGAAATAAAATTTCGGGCATTAAAATATCGGTCTTTCCCTGCTCCGCCCAATTCAGGTTTTTTAGAATTGTAGCGTTTGAAATGTTGTGCTTCATGCCGATCAATACCGTCTAATTTTCTCTCACTAAACATCAAGTGGACATGCGGATTTTGTTCACCATCTCGGGCTAAAGGGTTATGAATTGCATAGGAATATGTAAAGTTTTCACCTAAAGTTTTTTCTACAAATCTGCTAACTAATTCTTCTCGCTGTTCCTGTGTTAATTCTCTAGGCAATGAAATTTCTAATTCAGTATAGACACGCCCATTCATGCGTTCATTTTTATCTGCTGACTTCCAAAATTGTTTCGCATCTTTCGCCCAAGTCGGCAAGTTACCTGACTCAATCTTTTCAATATCAGCTCTTTTATATTTTCCATCCCGATTGATATAGGCGTAATGGCTTGCTCCTCGGCTTCCCGAAGAACTTACATTTTTTCCTGCCTTAACCGATAGATGATAGGTTGCCATTTTGCCTTTTTTGATGGTTTGCTTTTTTGTTTCTCAAAGAGAAACGAGGAAGCGTGCATTACTCATTGCTATTCGTAAATGATAACCCCCACGAATCGACTTTCTATACGGGGTTTTGGTAACTTAATTATTCTAAATATATCCATTTGATTTTTAGAAATTTAGTTTAAAAATATTTGGAATAAGCCCTTTATAGAGGCAATCATTATTAAAAAAAATTAAATTTTTGCGGTCAGCTCGATAAAATCACAGATTTTTTCGGCTTCGCTTGAAATTTAAAGGTAATCAGAGAGGGATATTTTTTCTATTTCTTCAGTTCGCTTCGTTAACACTTAGCTCTGTACTAATATTTTCACAGTTCGAAAAAAAACCGAATGTTTTAAATCATTCGGTTTTTTAGTTTTCTATGATTATTTTGAAAACAGTTTTTTCAAGCCTGCTTTTCCGCTATTCATCACTCCTTGTGCGCCTGCACTAGATGCGTCAAAACCACTACCCACCAATGAAATGGCAATTTTAGGAATAAGTGCAAACATACCAATAACAATGACGAGAGTAATCTGTAGAACAAAAGCGACAATAAAGCTTCCTCCTCCACTTTCTCCAACAGTATTTTGATATGCACTGATTACACCAGTTAAGAATAAATCGCACGTTACAACCATGAGTAAAACAATTACATTCGGGATAAGAACCACATTAAGCCAACTGGTTGCATATTTTCGAGTTGCGGGGAACATGGCGCATGCAATAAAAATTGGTGCCACTGTAATTAAAACCCCAATAATCATTTTGCAAATAATCCAAATTAAAAAGAAAATACCGCATAAAACGACTGCTAAAAACAGTAAGCAAAGGTACATCAAAACAAAAAATAATCCCGAAACGACATTGGTAATTCCTGTATCAACACTTGCCATTGATGTTGAAATAACATCAAAAACTATTTTTATAAAAGTTTTTAACGTTGAATTAGCATCTGTTCCTGTCATTTCACTAATCAAATTAGGTACATCATCAAGGAATACTTCAGCGACATACGGATAGAAAGCATCCCATGAAAATACGATTGACCAGATCAATAGCATAATGACAAAGGTTGCTATCACTCCTTGAATTTCTACAGCCATACCGAGCATCATTTTAATGGCCTGAAATGAGATCCAAATAATAATGAATCCCGCAAAAACAGGTATAATTGGCGCTGTAATTTTTTGATAGTAAGCTTGCAGGCTAGATTTTAAGTTTTTATCAACATTACTTTGAATCTCATCAATTAATTGCCCGAGCAAGTTCATACCTTGCTCGGTAACTTGACTGACTTCTTTAGAAACAGCATTACCATTCTGATTGTTTTGTGAACCACCTGAAGGAATCAGAATTGAACCATCGGGATTATTTGTAACTCCTCCAATACCTAAATCCTGAGAGTTTGTATAACTCTCTACCGCATAAGCAGAATTGATCGTTAAAAAGCTAAACAGAAGCAAGAAAGCATAGATAATTTTTTTCATAGCTTTCCCCCCCTATTTATTCACTGGAATTAAAGGCGGGTTAGTTTTTGATTTAACTAAACGACTACCGTTATAAATATCTAATTTCCCATCACTAAAGACAAAACATGCTGTATTTAAAGACCCTTCAACACAGTACGTATTATTTTTAATGAACTCTAATTTCTTCCCTTCTTCCGTACCTATCAGCTTAGGCAAATCCATCGGCATAATATCTGCTATTGGATTGCGTATCTTGTACTTAAATGCAGTAAGACTATACCGATTAGAATCTAACGATTTGATTTCATAATAAGAATAAAATGTATCACTTGAGCTAACCTTTTCAGGAATCCATACACCTGAAATATCAGGTTTAGAGCAGGCTAAAAGTACAACTGGCACAGTAGATAGGCATAAAAGTTTGATTAATTTATTCATTTTTTACTCTCTTTTTTTCCATATTTTTTGATGTAATCCCGAATAAACATTCGGATAACTTGACTTGAATTCATGTCTTGAGTTCTACAAACACTTTGGAAGTCTTTTAACTCATCAACATCAACCAAAACAGTTAATTGCTTTGTATTGGCATCTTTCTTCATCACGTTCCTAAACTGAATTAATTACAGTTCTATTCTATTTTTAAACATGATCATTTCTTGTATTAATTTTGAAAAATATCCTTTAAAATCAATTGTTTTGTGAGTACAATTCAATTTAGGTATTCTTTTATAAGATGAGTTTTTTTTCGAGTACAGCCATGCAACGCATGAGCTACGCAGAAAAAAAGGCATCAAAAATATCTATGCCTTCAAATGCTCCTAATTTGCGATTTAAGCTATTTTTTTATTTTTATAAGAAAGGGTACATAAAACTATAAAAAGTGGGAAATACACTAAATAATGTGGAATTAAGCCCACATTTTATCATTACTTCAAACATAAAAACCTTAAATGCTCTCACCCACTCCCCGTACCCTCAGCCGTCGGGCAAGCCCTTTGGGCTGATGGTGAACGTTGAGTGAGTTTCGGCAATACTCACCCTAAGAGCCTGCAAAAATTTTGCTTGCTCTTAAAGTATTGCCATACACCTTTTCGGGCTGACGGAGCCACGCATCGGTCGTATCTGCAAAGGGTAATTGTGCTTTCCCTTATAGGCTGAGATTACGATTCACACACCGCATCGACACGTTCTCAAACCAACTGAACCTAACTATCTCCGCAAGGGTTTCCCCAATTTACGATTTAAGCCAAGTATTCAGCTACTCATCACGCTGTTGCTTTGTCGATTTCCCCTAGTAGCAACTCTTGCTTTATCCATATAAAACAATCGCTGTGGTGCGCTAGCGTCGCTTAATTCCTTCCACCCACACCACATGCCAGCCGTAAAACGGACACGCAGAAGGAGGCAAAACCTGCTTTTTAAAGCTGATTTGATGAAAAAAAACACTTAACTAACGAAGACTTATCATTTAGGGGCTTGAACTAATATCATTTTCCTGTGAAAATAGAGTTCAGGTACAAGCCATTGGTGAAATCTGCACGAGTTGGTAGCTCTGCTGATCTTCGTTACTTGATGTTCCACCATCAAATAACTGCGTACCGACGAATTTAAAGCCCTCCTTGATGTATGTCAAGGAGGGCTTTTATTTTTCTGAAGAAAAACTCCCTAAAAAACATGCATATATTGATTTGTACTAACAAAACAATATAGGCATATTCCTTGATACAGAACTTCTTATAAATCATCTAATAACAATCTTTTTACACCTTGTAAATTTCAAAAAATAGTATCTATAGAGGCCTGAAATCCTATAAAAATGATCAATAAAAAATATAATTAAAAAAAATTTCTTAAATATTAATAACTTCTGAATAAGTTAAATAACTTACATAAGTTACATAACTAAAACTATTTGCTTCACTCAATATTTGCGTATAATCTAAGGTTAAATAAGTTACGTAAGTTACATAAAATATGATTATCTTAGTTGGTGGTGAAAAAGGAGGATCTGGTAAAAGTTGTCTTGCTCAAAACTTGGCTGTTTACCTTCAGCAAAAGAAACGAGACATTTTACTTTTAGATGCTGACCCACAAGGAACAACTACTGATTGGGTTAAAGAAAGAGATGAAAACTCTGATTTAAAGAACATTCCATCAGTCCAAGCAGCAGGTAATATTCGACAGGTTTTAGACGATCTATCTCGACGTTATCAAGACATTATTATTGATGCGGGTGGTCAAGACTCCGAAGCTTTACGTTCGGCAATGACTATTGCAACACATATGCTTTTACCATTTCGCCCTAAACGTCGTGACTTAAAGACCTTAGTTCATGTTGAACAACTTATTAAATTAGCTAAGGCAGTTAACCCAAATTTAACTACTAGAGCAGTGATTACTCAATGTCCAACATTACCTAGTCAAGTACAGCGAATTCTTGATGCAAAAGATGCATGCGAGTCTTTTGGTTTATTTCCATTGAACCAATTCACAACAAACCGCAACGTATATGACGATGCTGATGAAAATGGACTTTCTGTATTTGAAGTTGCTACCGATAAAAAAGCAATTATTGAAATAGAGCAACTTGCTTTAGAATTTTTAGGAGAACTTTAAATGGCACTTAAAGGTTTAACAAAATCAGTTCAGGACTCTAAATCTACAGATCAAAAAATTGAAGATTTTATTAATGGTTCTACTAAACGTGTTAAGAACTTAGAGCCTTCCCAACAAGTGTATCGTCGATTTACTTTTTCATTAACTGAAGAAGTAAGCCAAGAAATTGATGATCTACTGATAAATTCTAGAGTGGCTAAAGCAAATCGTTCAATTATTTTAAAAGCCGCTTTGCATCAGCTACAGAAGTTATCAAAAGAAGATTTACAAGAAGCCGTTTTAAACGAAGTTAAATAACCAAAATAACTTACGCAATTTACTCAAGTTGGACAACTTACGTAAGTTAAGTAATTTACGTAAGTTAAGTAATTTACGTAAGTTAATTACAGAAAATAGTAAAATCAGCTAATCATTAACCGCTTATAATCTTCCAACTGCAAATATTTGCTATCCACACTAAAACTCTCGTTTTTATGGAGAGAAAAAAGATCATTTAACGTTTCTTCACCAAAATTATTAAAATTTTGTTGCCATATATGAGGGTAATACATGGATATAACTTTTAAAAAAAATGTCATGGGTGTCAAAACTTTTGATATAGGCCAACGATTCCCAGAATGAAAGCCAATATGAAAATGAGATGCTGGATGATCGTTCTCCCTATACTGACTAGGAGAATAATCATATCTAATTACAGGAATATCATGGTTAAAATGAAATTCACTTAACAATTGTTGATAGGTTTCATTGTCTAAGTCACCTGATTCTAATAATTGCCTAACTGCTTCGACGTGCTTTTTATACTCGATATATTCATATGGATTAGGATAAAATGCATATCTAAGCTCTTGTTCTTTTGAACTATTTCTAGATTCAGAAAACTGAAAACATGACTCATCCATTAACATTAAATTAAATTCTTTATACGTTGAAATACGATCGTAAATCTCTCTATAAATTTTTGTCCTTTTACAAAGCTTTTTAAGCTCATCGCTAACATTTAAAGAACTTCTGATTCCATAATTTAATCCAATATCTAAAGAATTTGAAATATCAAGAACTTTTCTAATACCATGATTTAAATCTACTTCAGTCATTTATCCGCCTAACATTTGCTGAAGTAAAAGTAATTCCTCTTCCATCTCTTCTTTACTTAAATTAAGTTCTTTAAAGCGCTTCAATTCAGATCTCAGTTCTTGTATTTGTTGCTGTTTTTGATTTAGATCTCTTTGAATATGTTCGATTCTAGCTTTATCAGGAACAATAAACTCTAAACGAGGAGATTTTTCTAAACTAACAGCTATTTCTCTCATAAAGTGTTCAGCTTTATAACCTATTCCTGAAACTCTTAACCAAGCTTTAGTTCTCGTAAACGCAGTGAATATTTTGTTCCGTGTATTCCTTATAGTTTTTGTCGTATACATAGCATCTATACCTAATACAAATACACATGCAGCTTCATTACCTTTAGCACGATGGACGGTACTTAAAGTAATCATATTCTCTAGAATAAATGGAGGATTACTCATGGTTGAAGATAAGATATTGTTAGATAAAATACCTAATTCACTTAGCACATATGATATTTTTGAGAAATAATGTCTTGCATTACGATCATCTAAAGATATAACAAGAATATCTTCTGGCTTTAATCCTTGATCAATAAAATGTTTAATATCTTTGGTTATATATGAAACTTCATCGTCTAAATTTTCAGCGACATAAGTTCCAAGAATTTCATTCTTACTTTGCACTTGAGAAATGGATAATGGACTGTTTCTAGGATCACGGATTAGGCTTACTCTTTCTCCAATCTTGTAATGTCCTTCATTTAATTCATATCCTACGTCATTCCAATGGGGCAAATCTTCCATCATCTGTACAGGTTCATCATAAATTCCAAAACCTAATGCATGAGCTGTTACTAAAACATCTAATGGATTGCGATAGCATTTATGCAAAACGATATCGTTAGGTATCTTCCAATATGATTCTCTAGAAAACTTATCTAAATCAATTAAGGCATTGCCAAGCTCATCTACACCAAACAGATCCAGAGGAGATCTGGTATAAATATTAAATATTGTTTGTAAATCATCATATGCCCAAACAATATTTTTTTCTTTACCACTTTCTCCTTTAGCTAATTGATAGCAGATTCTGAAAAAAGCATCTGGAAGATCTTGGGCTTCGTCGATAAGTATATAGTCATATTTAGGCTGAATTTTATGTTTAGCTAGATCTTGACATACATGAAGGAATGGATCTTCAGCACGCGCCTCTTTAAAAGGAATTATCGCAATATTATTTTCTACACAAGTATTAAAGTATACTCCTTCAACCTTCACTCCTCCCCAAGCATGAAGAATATCTATTTGATCCCAGTCAGGCTCATTACCAGAAAAGTGTCTATAAAATTTATTAATTAAATTAGATACTAAGGTATAAAGACTTTTTGTATAGAAGGTAAATAATATTTTTTTGTCAGGATGATGTAGATGAATATGAGCAACTTTCATCGCTAAAATAACTGTTTTACCAGATCCAGCTAACCCTCGGAAACGTTGCGGACCATTAATCATAGTTAAAGCAGCCAAACGTTGCTCACTATCAAAATTTATTATTTCATCTTCTAAATTTATTAAAATATTAAGTTTATTTTTATCATCATCAATAATCTTTTTTCTTTTATTAATCTTATGTAAAGACTTAGAACCTTCAAGAATTGAACGTATTTCACTAAAATGTTGATCGTCTAGCTGTTCATTTTTTTCAATTAAATATTGTTCCAATTGAGGAATAGAATTAATGATATCTTCATCATCAATAGTTAAATCATCAGTAAAAACTTTAGCATCTACCTCAAATACAAGGTTCCTAGATTTTTTACCATTTAGAGTTCTTAAGATAGTACTTTTCAATAAAAGACTGTGAACTTGACTGTAAGTGTCATCTAGCGATTTTTGTTCTTCTTCTATTAAACTTTTAGAAGCTGCAGATAACAAAACTACCCCTAACTTCTTAGAAACTAATAAAAAATTAGTTTTTATAGTTTGTTCATTAAAATCTTTAAAGACAGGAAACCCATAATAAATAACAGAATCTTCAAGGTTCAATTTTTTTTCATTATCAATCAAATGTGATAGCAACACTTGAGCCAAACCACTTGGATGAAGTTCAGTGGCTATTACAGTTTCTAAAGTCATTGGATGTAAATTCTATTTTGATGTATATATCTTATTAAAAAGATAACCATTCTTCTATCTAAAAGAAAAATGATTTTTAATTACCAACAGTCTATTTATCATAAATATCTTATTCCTATACGGTATATTATAATTTTCCACTAATTTACATTATATTTAACATAATGGCGATTATACGAAGTACACTTGTATATTAATATAAATATCAATAACTTAAAAATTTCAGCCTGATCATAAAACGCACAAAAATCGGCTTTTGTAATAAGTTGGTGAGTTTTTGAGCAGATCTGTAACATTTTGCCAATAAATTTGTTCAAAAAATAGTCATTTTTCAGTTTTTTCAAATCTTATTAATACTTCAATGTCCAAAATTATCACCATTTTCTGCGGATAAATCGAGGAATAAAATGCTTGCATTGTGTATTCGATCGAATACAATTAAGTGAGAATAAAAGGAACCCTCATGATTGAAATTAAACGTCTGCCTGAGTTTGATGAATGGTTAGATGGCATTAAAGACAATATGACTCGTATTCGTTTGAATCGCCGATTAGATAAGGTTCAGCGTGGAAATTGGGGAGATGTTAAATCTCTGCAAGAAGGCGTTTGGGAAATGAGAGAGTTCTTTGGTTCAGGATGGAGGATGTACTACATCCAACATGGTGACGTTGTGATCGTTATGCTTGGTGGTGGAGATAAGTCTACGCAGCAAGAAGATATCAAGCGAGCAATCAAACTATCGAAAACATTGGAGGATTAAAATGGTTAAAGTTGCTGATTTACCAAGTTTTGATATGGCTGAGTCACTCAAAACAGAAGAAGATATTGTGATGTATCTTAATATCGTTCTTGAAGAGAATGATCCTGCTGAATTAGCGCACGCACTTGGTGTCATCGCTAAAGCAAGAGGAATGTCCCAAATTGCGAAAGAAGCAGGCATGGGACGTGAAGCTCTTTATAAAGCACTTCGTCAGGACTCTGCGCCACGTTTTGACACGATTAATCGTGTAGTCAATGCTTTAGGTCTAAAACTTACAGTACAACATGTTTAAAATCTTAAAAAATATAGTAAAAATGGGAGCTTTAGGCTCCCATTTTTAACTTAGTATAACGCGTATTATGTTAATTTTAGGCAAACTTAATCTAGCGTTTGAAATTGTTGATCTGCATAGAATTTTCGTTTAGAACCTTTTTTTTCCATTAGATTATATAAGTTTTCTAATTTTCTTATGTGAGACTTACATTCAGAAAAACAATCATTTATATATAATTTAAATGACATCAATGGCTCTCTTTCTAATAACCATTCTTGGAAATAATCATTAGAAAGTACAAAATCTAAAGTTGGCTTAGGGTAAAGAAACTTGGCACTATCCATTACAATTGCTGATTCAGTAGAGGCTTCCGTTTTTACTTTCATTTCTTCTCTTAGAGAATAACGTTTATCATATCTACGAACCTGATTAACAAAGGTTAGTTCAGAAAAAATCCATGGAGATACTAATGATTCTTGTCGTTCTATATTCTGACTAAGAGAAGTAGAATTCTCTGTTCCTAAAAATATAAATAATTCAGCTTTTTCTATCATACGATGTAAGGCTGTATTTAAAATCATATAAACATTTGCAGTTGAAAAATTTCTAGCCTCATAAGAGTAGCTTTTACCATTTGAATGACCACAATATTCATTATCTATTACCTTTAGCAAATCTCGAGCATTCCCCCAAATACAAGAATCTACAAAAGTCTTAAATCCTATCTTTTCTAAGCAAATAGCCAAGGCTATTACTTTATCTTCATCGGCATGTGCATGAGATAAAAATATATCTGCTTCAACTTCTGGAAATAGGTGTTCTTGAATTAATTCCGCACTTAATAAATTTTTCTCATCTAATAAATAATTTTTTAATTCAATAAAAGCGCTTTCTTTTCGCTTTTTAAAACTTTGAATTTCTTCTTTCGTAACATTTGATGATTTAAAATTTGAAAAATCTTTTATTTGTAAACTGCGATACACTATTGATTATCCTAAAAATATAAGAGATTTAGCTTTGAAATATTCAGATTAAATAAAAAGCTTACAAGCGTAAATAAATAGACCTTTCAATCTAAATATTAATTCTTAAATTATATTTATCTACATTTCTTCGATTTGTAAGAGCTCTGTCAATCCACGTATCAAATTGACTCAAAAATTGTCCCCAAGTGCAGCTCACAATATAATCAGAAGACAGCCCATAATTTAGTAAAGGTTTAACATTATTCTTATTTAACCTAATGATTTCAAAACCAAAATTATAGTTATCTGCATAAGAATAACTTCCATAATGGTCAGGTAGAACTACTATAAGAATAGCATTAGGATTACTGTAAGTTCCTTTTCTATTCTTAGTTCTTAGTGAATATGAAATCTCCCAAGGAATCCATTGATCCCTTTCTAAGGAATAAAAGTTTTTCATATTAGGTGATATCAGCACAATCGTAATTGAACTATCAAAAATTTTATCAGCTAATTTTGAAAAAATTGTAGTTTCTTTAAAAGTGGCTAATGATTCACCATCATCTTCTCCTTTATTAATATGTCCATATTTCGGCAATAACTTTTGTTGAATGATATCTACGTAATGCCTGGGTGTTGTTAATTGTAATAACGATATTGAAGACAATCTTTGAACGCTAGTATCAGCATATTTATATGAAATAAAAACTTTATTTCCCACTTAAAATTTCCTCAAATAACTCATCAAATAATGGTAAATAGCAAAAATCTGTTAGTAATTTTTTATCTTCAAATTGATTTTTTATATACAAAATCTTTGAAGCTGCACCCGAAGAAGCAATTGGGAACACAGGGCAATCTGGATGTGCATTTTTGAACAAATTATATTCGTCTTCTACACCCTCCATTCCACCAAT
>Ga0308169_10003436_pt1 | contig 15491 bp, 17 predicted proteins | sample PhyBR1_2_FD_202139 | JGI IMG/M metagenome (GOLD analysis project Ga0308169, IMG submission 202139) | Phyllosphere microbial communities from UC Gill Tract Community Farm, Albany, California, United States - DLSLSB.R1 | ecosystem: Host-associated > Plants > Phyllosphere > Unclassified | place... | reverse complement strand
TGTTTGACGTGGGGGGGGCGGGGGGGGGGGGGAGGATGAGCGAGGTCAGCGGTGGGTCTCGGTGCGGCTGAGAGGGGTGAGAGTGAGCGCACCTGGCTCATCCATGGCGAGAGAGTGCTAGGCTGGTGGTGGAAGAGCGAGAGCCGGTGGAGCGGGACGACGAGAGCGGCGATGGATCGGGCGGGTGCCGGGTGAGCTCGAGGGAGGTGGGGCGGCGACGGCGACGAGGAGGGCTGCGACGAGGGGTAGTAGCAGGCTGCAGGCTCGAGGGAGAGCTGGGCGACTCGACTGGGCTGAACGAGGGCGACACCGTGCCCGTCCAAGCCCTCGCTGCCTCGACTTGCGGAGGCCGAGTCGGATCAGGCTGCCCGGGAACAGCTCGCCGCTCTCCCAGGCGCACCTCTTGTTGCGCAGCTTGACCGCCTCCCGATAGCCTCGCTCGAGCAGACGAGCTCCCGCGCCATGCCCCGCTCGCGCGTCCTCGTCGTCGGCGCCGGCTCATCCGGCCTCGCCGCCGTCCAGCAGTCGCTCCACGCAGGCCTCGAGCCAACCTGCATCGAGGCGAGGCCCGGCGTCGGTGGAGCATGGCGCTACGACCCCGAGCCGGGTACGCCGACCGCCCGCTGGACCGACGACGGCTGGCTCGCGCTCGAGTCGCTCCACGAGTCGACCTCCGCTGGACCACCGCCGCCGAGCCCGATGTACTCGTCCCTGCGCACCAACGTGCCCACGAGCCTCATGCAGTACCGCGGCCGACCTTTCCCGCCGAGCGTCGTGCGTCCTCGCTCCACCTCCTCTTTCTCAGGCGCCGCATCCTCGAACAGCAGCTGACTCTCTCCCTCTCATGCGCGCAGGGCCTGTTCGCGCACCATCAGCAAGTGCAAGACTACCTCGAGGACTTCAGCGACCCGCTGCGCCCCTACATTCGCTTCAACACGCGCGTCACGACCGTCCGCCACACCCTCCCCTCGGACCCTCCCCCTCCCTCGTCCGGCTCGCGGCGCTGGTTCGCCTCGTTCCGCTCGACCCTCGAGGACGACGACGCCGTTTACGAGACGGAACACTTCGACGCCGTCTTCGTCGCCAACGGCCACTACTCGCGGCCGTACCTTCCCTGGATCGACGGGCTGCGCAGCTTTTCTGGCGAGATCTCGCACGCTCGGTGGTACCGCGACGCCGAGCAGTTCAAGGACAAGGTGCGCCTGTCCTCTCTCTCTTCGCTCTCGTCGACCGCAGGAGAGCTCGTGCCCAGGGCGAACTGCAGACTGACCCCCCTCGTCCTCCCGCAGACCGTTCTCGTCATCGGCAACTCGGCGTCGGGCTACGACATCACGCGCGAGCTCGCTTCGAGCATCCACTCACGCCGACTTGCCGACCCAGACGCAGCGTCGGCGCTCCCCAAGATCTACCAGTCGGCGCGCTCGCCCGCCGCGCTCGGGATCCCGTGGAACGCGCCCGACGCGCCCGAGTACTCGAACGAGGTGCGCGAGGTGCCGCCCATCCGGCGCGTCGAGGGCCGGCGCATCGAGTTTGAGAACGGCCAGGTCGTCGAGGACGTCGACACGATGTGCGTCCGCTCCTCCTCTCGCCGCGCTCGAGCCCCTCAGGTCCTCAAGCTGACGCACCTTCCTCCTTGCAGCATGTTCGCCACGGGCTACTACTTCAGCTTCCCCTTCCTGTCGCCCTCGCACGAGCCGTTCAAGTCGCACCCGGTCACGTACTCACCGCTCCAGACCGGCGAGCGCGGCGCGCCGAGCGGCGCCGAGGGCGGGATCCGCATGCACGGCCTCGACGACCGGTTCTTGTTCCTCCTCGCCGACCCGACGATGGCGTTCCTCGCGCTGCCGTACCTCGTGCGTCGCCCGTCCCCCTCTCCAACCCTCCCCCTCCTCCACGACGCACGCTCTGACCCCTCCCTCCCTCCCTCCCTCTCGCCCGCCCGCAGACCATCCCCTTCCCCCTCGCCCAGACCCAAGCCCGCCTCGCGGCGCTCCATTTCGCCCGCTCGCCGCTCCTCCCGCGCCCGCTCACCTTCGCGCCCGACCCGTCGTGCGCCGACCCGCGCGAGAGCCGCAAGCCCGTCACGTGGGCCGAGCCGCGCGGGAGGCAGTACGACGTCATGGATCGGCTCATGAGGGAGAGCGGGGACGTGGCGAGGGCGGAGGCGGAGGCGGAGGGCGACGAGGGGGAGGAGGGGCGCGGGGGGGAGAGGGAGGGGGAGGGCGAGGGCGAGAAGGGCGGGCTGACGGGCGAGAGGGCCGTGTTTGGGCTCACGAGCCAGGCGGAACGGGACCTCAGGGTCGGCGCCAAGGCGCTGAGAAAGGCGGTGCTCGGGTATTGAGGCGGCGGCGGCGGCGGTCGAGAGGAGGAGGGTCGGGTCGAGAAGGTCGATTCGGGCCGTGCGGGCGGGGATAGAGGGTCGGCGTGCAGCTGCAGCAGCACTCGTAGATACGGTGCGTCCTCGTTCCTCGCTCGTCTCTCCCTGTTCCTGCGCATGACGAGCCGCAGCTGACGACGACCTTCTCAACGCAGCTCCGCCGACCGTGGAATCCGCCTCCCGCTCGACCTTGGCACCGCCTTTGTCTGGCTCTGCGAGGTGCTTCTCGGCGCTATCGCAGCTCTCGGCGAGCGATCAGCTGCGCTCGTTGCGCGCAGCACGCAGGCGAGGTCTCGCTCCCCTCGAGCTGGGCCTCGTTCAGTTCCGGCTCTGCGGGCTCGACAAGCTCGATCAGCTTCCGCCAAGCCTTTCTCCCTCGCCAATCACCCGTCTGCATACTGCGACGCGTGCAAACTCTATCGGTTCCCGCTGCCCTTGAGCAGCTCGTCCCGCACCTTGACCTGCGCCGGATCTCCGGAATCCGCTCCCGGACCCTCTCCCGCTCTGCGACGGATCCACGCCTGCGTGCTCGCAGGTGACTTTTCGAGAATCATCAGCTCGCTCGAGCGCTCGTCGACTGCTTCTTGCTCTGCTTCGCGCACTCTTACGCGCTCCTCGAACATGCCCTCGGCCGACCAGCACCACTTCTCGCTCTCGCCCTCGGCCACCTCGAACGCCGGTACGCACCTCTCCTCCTTCCTCCTCCTGTACCTTTTTACCTCGCTGATGTCAACTCACTCCTCGCCCTCGACGCAGGCAACTTTGTCGAGCGCCGCGGCGCCGACCTCTTCCTCGGCGGCCAGAAGCTGCGCTTTGCGTCGCTCAACGCGCCGCAGCTCCTGCGCGCCGACGAGAGCGGGCCGTTCGAGGTGCGCGACACGTTCGCGGCGCTCGCTGCCAAGGACGCTTTCGGCGGCGTGCCCGTCACGAGGACCTACACGCTCATGGTCCGTGCACGCTTCTCTCGCCCTCGCTCTCCTTCTCCTCTCTTGCGCCCGGGCTGATCCCCCTCCTCGCTTCGCACCGCGCAGATCAAGAGCAAGCCGTACGTCGACGTCGGGCACATCAACGGCTGGAGCAACGAGTACCGCGACTGGCTGTGGGACGAGGGGCGCATGAAGCAGATGGACCTCGTCCTCGACGAGGCGCACAAGGCCGGCGTCAAGCTCATCATCCCGATCGTCAACCAGGACTTTGGCGACAAGTGCGTCCTCGTTTCTCCCTCGCGCCTGCGGCAGGGAAGGAGGCTGACGCTGCGACCTCGGCCCGGCAGAAACAACTTTGTCGGCTGCACGACCGACCTCACTCGCCTCAGATACGGCCTCGGCTCGAACGACGAGGCGCGCCGCATCAACTTCTGGAAGGACACGACTATGATCGAGAGGTGCGTCGAGCATGCCGTGCGCTCGACGCTGCCGTGCCCGAGCTGACCGTGCCCGAGCTGACCTTCCCAAGTTGCCCTTCCTCCTCACTCGCGCTTTTCCCTGCAGCTTCAAGGTCATCATCGACCGCCTCGCCAACCGCGTCAACACGATCAACGGCCGCCGCTACAAGGACGAACCGTGCATCCTTGCGTGGGAGACGGGCAATGAGCTCACGGCCGGCAAGCTCGACGGCTGGAGGGAGCTCCCCGCGCCGGCTTCGTGGACCCTCGCCGTCGCCAAGCACCTCAAGTCGCGCGCTCCTCGTACGCTCGTCATGGACGGCTCGTTCGCGCGCTACATGGACCCGAGCAGCATGTTCCCGAAGGAGGTCCTCGACAGCCCCGACGTCGACATCCTCAGCTACCACCATTACGGCAACGGCGAGGCGCCGCGCATCAAGAAGGAGTGCGAGGTCGCTCGCAGGTCTAACAAGGCGTGCGTCCCTCCTCACTTGAGCCTCTTTTGCAGCAGCAGTGCGAGCTGACTTGCTTCTCGCGCGACGCGCTTGGACCTGCTCGCAGCTTCGTCTCGGGCGAGTACGGCTTCTTCCGCGACCAGGGCATCTACAAGGTGTTCCTGAACGATGTCGATGCAGCTGGCGGTGCGTGCTCTGCTTCACGTGGTCGGTCGAGCGAAAGGCGTGCGCTGACCTCGCTGAGCAGGAGCCGGCTCTCTGGGCTGGTCTTTCCGCCCGCACTCGTCGATCGGCGGGCACAAGACGCACAGCGAGAACCAGGACAACATCTTCTCGTACCGTGCGTCCTCTCCTCGGATCAGTCGAGCCGAGCCGAGCGCGTCGCTCACACGCTCTCTCGCCCTCTCGCGCACAGACCTCCCCGGCTGGCCCGACTCGTCCCACCCCGAGTTCGACGACCGCGAGTACAACATCGTGCGCTACGTGCGCGACGCATCGTTCAAGATCAACGGCCAGGCGCGCCCGTCGCAGTTCCCGATCCCGCCCGCGCCGGGCAAGCCGTGGCGCACCAAGACGCCGAGCGGCTCGACCGCCATCGCGTTCCAGGGCGCCGCTTGGGCCGACCGCTACCTCGTCACGGTGCGCGGACCGAACGGTGAGCGCTCGAAGGAGGCCAAGGACCACACGAAGGAGAACAGCTTCGCCGTCGACATCGCCAAGGAGATCCAGGCGCTCGGCGGGCGGGACGTGCGCGTGTCGGTGCGCTCGATCAGCGTCGATGGCGTCAAGGGAGGTGAATCGGAGGCGCTCGCGCTCTGAGCCCGTGCGTGCGTGCGACGAGGCGCCCTCCCTGTGCCGTCCCTCTCGAGCCTGTAGCCTTTCTTTCTCGTGCCTTTGCTCTCTCCTCTCGCTCTTTCATCGTCTCTGTAACGACAACTCACGATGTGCACGCGCTCGCCTCGGGACTCGCTCGCCTCGAAGGACAGCTTTTGGAAACTCGGCCTTCTCAAGCCCGGCGGCCTCCTCGAGAGTGCTCGACGAGCTGCAGCAGCGACGCAGCGAGCCCAACAGCTTTCCTCACGCTTTTGCTCTCGGCTCTATAAAGACAGGATGAGCAAGAGGGTGCAAAGATAGAGTGGCATTGCAGGACGTGCTGCTGCGAGCGAAGCGTGCGAGGGTCAGTGCCGCTCGAGAGAGCGTGACGGACGAGAACGAAGGAGGCGACGCACCGGTCCAGCGCCTTTTCTCCCTGCTCGACGCAGCGTCCAGCTTGACCTGCGCCCGCTCATGCCGCCGAGAACTTCTCCGTCAACCGGCGGTAGTCGTCCTGGACGCCGACGAACGTCTCCTGGAGCTTGGCCTTGCGCTCCTCCTTGTCCTCGATCTGGAGCAGCTGCTCCTTGTTGAACAGGTACAGGCGCTTCTTGACGCCGAGGCGGATCAGGCGCTGCTGCGCCGCGTCGTTCGGGTCCGAGGAGAGGAGGAGGAGCATCTCGACGAGGCGGTAGAATTGGCGCTGCGGGTCGGGCAAGGGTGCGAGAGCGTCGCAGAGTCAGGACGAGGTACTCGAAGAGCGAGCAGAGAGGGAGAGAGAGGGGACGCACGTCGGCGAGCTTGTACTTCTTGCGGACTGACTCGGTCCACTCGCGGTCGAGCGGCGCCTTGAGCCCGGCGAGCGCCTTCTCCGAGACGAGCGTGAACAGGTCGCACTTGTCGCGCATGTCCTCGAACGCCTCGGACGGGTCCTCGACTGCGGCCGGCTGAGTTTCAGCAGGCTGAACGAGAGGGAGAGAGCGCGAGAGGGTGAGGACGCGGACGCACCGGTGAGCTCGCTGATCTCCTTGCGCGACAGGATGTTGCGGTAGCAGGTCGTGTAAAGAGCGGCTGCAGGCTCGAGCGGCGTCAGCAGGGAGGACGCAGGACGAGCGGGCGAGAGATGGAGGGAGGGACGCACTGCCGTGACCGTGACCCTGGTAGATCGGGAGGAGGACGAATTGGCTGCAGGAAGGAGCGACATCAGCTGCGCTCGAGCGTGTCGAGCAAGAGAGAGAGGGTGCAGACGCACGCGAGCCGGAGCCGCTTCGTGTCTGGCCAGCAGAAGAACGAGTAGAACGAGACGAAGCCCATGAAGTGGAACGAGGTGACGCCGTCCCTTTTCCGCCGCTCGAACCTGTTGCACGTCACCAGGGTCAGCTTACGTGCAGGGGGCGAGCGATCGAGAGTGAGAGGAGAGAGGAAGGCGGACGCACAGGGTGACAAACTCCCACCGCCCGTCCTCCTCGTCGATGTAGCTCGCGCCCTCGATGTACAGCAGCACGAAAATCTGCATGCGCCGATGGTACTCCTTGAAGCCGGGCGTGTCCCAGTTGGCCCAGTACGCCTCGTACCGCACCTCGTCGTCGTCGTCCTCCTCCGGATCCTCGACCGGCTCCCACTCGCGCTCGGGCAGCACCGGGCCCGGCTCGCTCCTGCCCTTGCCCTTGCCCTTGCCCTTGTCCGCCCCTGCGCCCGCCGAGCGCGTGCGGTACGCGCCGATCCGGGTCCCGAGCGGCTTGAACTCGCGCGCGTCCTTCTCGACCGTCGCCTCGAACGCGTCGAGGTTCTTCGAGTATGACGGCGGGATGAACTCGTAGAGCGTCTTCTCCGGGTCGTCGGCCTTGACGTCGCCCTGATCGGGGAACTTGGCGTCGAACGAGATGGCGAGGTACTGGTTGAGCGAGCCGGAGGCGAAGCGGTACTGCGAGCGTGCGGCATCCGGGTCAGCGAGGTGCGCTCTGCGAGCAGGGCTCGGCAGAACGGTGGACGCACATCGATGTCGAGGCCCTGGTAGCCAAAGATGGCCTCCTCGTCGCCGAAGATCGGGTAGACGAAGATGGGCGAGAACGGCTCGACGAGGAGCTGCTCCTCGTCGGGCAACGCGTCGGTCTCGGCTTTGGAGCGCACTGTGGGAAGCGCATGGATGTCAGCTCTGCTCTGCGGGGCGTGCACAGCCCCCAGGGGCGGGAAGAGAGGACGAGGAGGGACGCACCGAGACGGAGGCGGAGAGCCTCGAGGCCGGATGCGGACCACTCGGTGGACATGTCGGGCAGGCGCACGGCGTGTAGAAGAGCTCGCTGAAGCTGCTCGAGGTGGTAGCAAGCCGCGGCAGACGGGAGCGGTGCTGTGTGCCGGGTCGAGACGCGTCGCTCTCATCGCGACGAGCGAGCGGGGCGAACGAGCCAGCACAACACGCTCGAGGAAGCTGCAGAGGCCCACGAGCGGTCTATCTAGAGCTTCAATAGCACGCTCTCACGCGTCCATCGCTCTACAAGATCTGCCAGCTCTCGCCCGTCCCGTGCGCGTCCACCTCGCGCGAAGCCGACAGCGTCTGCGACCCAGCGAGGCTCGCCGGCCCTCCTCCTCCTGCTGCTTGACCTGGTCGCTGCGGCACGGGCGGAGGAGCTTTGCCAGCGGCAGCGGCGGGCGGCGCCGAGCTAGAGGCGTCGGGCGAGGTGGGCGGAGGCGGTTTGCGCCTCACGGCCTGGAAGGCCGACGGCGGTGCGGCCGCGGAAGTCGGCGAGGCGGTGGAAGGGGAGGTCGTGGAAGGCGTGGGCGAGGCGATGTCGGATAAGTCGACGAGGTCGCCGATTGCGACCGTCGAAGGCGCAGGTGCGCGCGCCGGCTTCTGCGGCACGGCGGGCGGCGCGCGACGCTGCTGCGACGAGGGCGCCGGCGCCTTGCCGTTGCCGTTGAGGAACGTGACCGACGACGCGCCGGTCAAGTAGTAGTCGGGCGAGAACGGGTTGGCGACGGCCGGGTTGCGCGCGCGGGGCGGGATCGTCGGCGGCGAGAACGTGCCGTCCGGCTCGTTCCACCACGCCTGGTCGCCATCCGACGGCGGCGGGAGCGTCTTCTTGCCCGTCGACGAGCCGATGGCGAACCGCGCGAGCTTGTCGTCGAGCGTCTCGTCGGCCGTGTGCGAGATGAGCTCCTGCAGGAGCTGCTTGCGCAGGGCGGTGCGCTTGGCGTGATCGACATTGCGAATGCGGGCGCGGAAGAGGGCGTAGACTGAGGGAGAGGAGGACGGACGGCGTCAGTGAGGAGGCTCGTGCGAGGTCGACCTGCGAGACGAGGAGGCGCACCTGGGCGGTGGTCGGACGTCCTGAGCTCGGCGCGTTGGTACCGGTAGCAGTCGAGCTGTTGCACGAGAAGAACAGAGTCAGCAAGGCGCTCGAGGAGTGGGCGAACGGACTGTGCGAGCGGCTCGTGCTGCGCCTTGGAGAGCCGAAGAGGGGACGCACGTCGTGGCCCTTGTACAGGATGCGGTCGGTGTAGGCCGGGATGCGCGCCTTCTCGGACGTGTCGTACGTGTCGGTGCCGTTGTCGTACCTGCGCGAGCGAGCTCGTCAGCGTCGGGCCCTCGTGTCCTGCTCTCGAGCTCGAGGAAGGTGCCGACGCACTTGTACGTCGGGCGAAACACGAGCGGCGCCTCCTGGTACCCGTCAAAGACGCCCCTCGTGCGCATCGCGCTGTTGAGCTGGTCGGCGTCGTACAGCGCGTCGTAGTCGTCCGACTCGGCAAGCGGGCGGACCTGCTCGTTCGGGAGCGAGATGCGGTAGTTGGTGTCGGCGGCCCAGACGACGTTCCTGAGGCGCACAAGGGGCCGAGGAGTCAGTGCGAGGGGCAAGAAGATGGGGGAGAAGGTCGAACGGGGGACGCACTCGTGGCTCGAGATGGTCTTGCCGCGCGCAAAGTGGAGCCCGTCGGCGATGGTGCGGTAGTCCTGGTTGCGCTCCTCGACGTTGCTGTGCCCGGCGGCGAGATGGGCCGTGAGGAAGCAGAAGGTCGTGTTGCGGTAGTCGAGGCGGATGGCGACGGCGCCCTCTGCGAACGAGAAGACGAGGTCAGGGCGGCTCGAGCGCTGCAGAGTCGCTCGACGAGGACGCACTGTTGCCCGCAAGCCCTCGCACGCCGGTCTGCAGGAAATGCTCATCGTCAGTATGTGCTCGCGAGGGCGAGAGCACGGCAGAGAGGGAGAGGGAGCGCACCTTCTTGGTCGCCGCCTCGACGTTCCTGACCTCGCCGGCCACCTCCTTCTTGCACAGGACGATGAGCGCCGTGCCGACGAGCTGGCCCGAGCGCAGCAGGACGTAGTCGCTCTTCTTGTCGGGGCGGTCGGCAAGCGTCTTGAGGATGTGCGCCTCCCAGCGGCGCCTGCGGGCGAGCGAGGGGAGGGAGGGTCAGGACGCCGCGGCGGTGCGAGGGTGAGGAGGGCGAGAGAGGGGACGCACTTCATGGCTGGGTCGGTCGACATGATCTGCTGCGGCGAGAGAGGAACGATCTCCTGGAAGCCGATGACGAGAAGCGCCGGATCTGGACCTGCAGGAGCGCTCTCTCCGGGTCAGCTCGGCGACGACGGGCACGACCAGAGCGAGAGAGAGCAACGACGCACCGTCGACAGGGAACAGCCACGGCAGGAGCGACTCGCTGCCCGGCGCCTTGCCGTTGAGGTTGTACGTGCCGACCCAGAGTGTCGCAGGCTCGTGCGCGGTGAACTCGTCGGCGCGCGCGCGCAACTGAGCTCGGAGCGTGTCGTCGATCGGGTTGAAGATGCGCACCCTGCGCGAGGTGGCGAGGTTGCCCTGCGAGCGAGAGGAGGAGGCGTCAAGGAGGGAAGGGGAGGCGAGGGGGAGGGGAGCGGAGGGAGGACGCACAAGGAGGGCGTCGATGGCTCGCTGCTTGCCCGTGTCGAAGAGCTGCTGCTGGAAGACGCGGTTGACGCTGCGAGCGAGAGCGAAAGGATCAGGACGAGGCGGTCGCGGCGCAGGAAGGGAGCGCACGCACCTCTTCGAGGCGTCCGACAGCAAGCCGGCGAGCGACTTCTTGCCCGAGCGCGTGAACGACGTGTTGATGGCGCCCGTCCCGACGTAGATCTTGCTGAGCGCGTCGCCGTTCTGTTGCCAAAGCTCGAGTCAGTCCCGCTCGGCGCGATGGAGAGAGAGAAGGGGGAGGGGACGCACGTCGGCCCACAGGACGCGGTGGCTGCTCCATAGCGAGGCCGACTCGCTCGAGCCGAGCCAGATCGGCTGCGTGCTGCGCAGAAAGTCCTCGAGGGCGAAGCGCGAGAGCGAGTCCTCGACGGCGTTGGTGCGGTCGAGACACTGCGGACGAAGGAGGAGGGAGAGTCAGTCGTGCGAGGGGGGAACGAGGCGGTCGAGCTCGAAGAGGCGCACATCTGCGAGCGAGAGCAAGAGTCAGCGACGCAAGAGACGTCGTGTAAAAGAGGGCCAGGACGCACCTTTGCAGTTGGTGCGGAAGACGCCTCGCTGCGACAGGATGGGCGTCGGCCGGCCCTGCTCGTCGACGCCGACGACGCACGCGCCGAACCCCTCGCTGACCTCGCCGACGGCGCGCGCGAGGTGATGCTTGACGCTCTCGATGCCGCCGACCTTGGCGTGCTGGTGGAAGTCGAACGCCGTCATGCCGACCGCGCCGGCGATGTTGTCGTCGGCGTCGGCCGCCGTGCGCAGGTGCGCCTCGTAGGCGAGCGTGAGGGCGGCCTCGCCCTCCTTCGAGCCGAGGAGGTTGATGCAGTGGAGCGCGCCGTAGTGCTCGAGGAGGTCCTCGAAGTGGCGCAGGAAGGCCGGGAGCGACGCCTCAATGGGCCGCGTGATGGTAATCTTGGGGTTGAACGGTTGGCCGCCGCCCTCCTCCCAGAACACTGCAGGGTGAGGGGACGAGCGTCAGAAAGGTGTACATGGCTGAGAGGAGAAGGAGAAGGAGAAGGAGAGGAAGAGGACGCACGAGGGACCGAGCCGCGGGTCTGGACGTACGACCAGCACATGTCCCTCGTCCGCAAGATCGTCTCGGTCTCGACAAAGTTGGCGACGCCGCCGTCGTCGTCGACGCCGCGCACGTTGAACCTCGTCCCGCTGCGCTTCCACCCGAGCCGGCTCACAAGGCTCAGCACGGCCGGCTCGCCGCCGAGCGAGATGTCGTACACGCCGACGTAGCCCTGGATCGCGAGGACCATGAAGGCCTGCTCGTCGAACACGTCGCGCATGTCGGGCGGGAGCGACGACCGGAACGAGAGGAGCGGCGCGACGAGGTACGTGTTCCACAGGAACCGCGAGTCGTGGTCGAGCGCCGCGGCGGCGTAGCCATCTCGAGTCGGCCCGTCGTCGTCGTCGTCGCCGTCGCCGCCGCCGCTCGCCGCCGCCGCCCGCGAGAGCTTGTCGAGGCGTGCCTGGAGCCGGGTCGAAAGGTCGAACGCGTCGGGCCCGCTCGAATAGTAAAAGCTCGAGTTGCCGAGGATGCGGCGGATCCCTTGGCACGGGTGCTCGAGGGCCGAGGGCTCCGAGCCCTCGGCGGCGTACTCGCCGCTCGAGTGGGTCGAGGGCGGGGCGTGGAGGTAGTCGAACGCGCCCGACGTGAGGCAGAAGAAGTCGACGCCGAGGATGCGGTTGACGGGCTCGGTGCCCGGGCCGGCGAAGGGGCGGTCGTAGGTCGCGCCGAGGGCGGTGGCGTGCGTGACGATGGGCAGGAACGTGTCTGCGTGCGAGGAGGAGGAGCGTCAGCCATCGAGAGCGAAGCTGGCCATTGTGGGGGGAGGGAGGACGCACCGTTGCCGACCGAGAGGACGCCCAAGCACCCACTGACGCGGCTGTGGAGGAGGGTCGCGACTTCGAGGTCGACATCCTCCCTCGGCAAGAGCTCGACGACGACCGAGACGCTGCCGTCGTCGTGCGAGGCCGGGGACGAGGTCGTTGGCGGCGAGCGGAAGACGAGGGCCCACTCGCTCGAGGTGAGGACGAGCGAGCGGCCGGTGGAGGCGCGGATGAGCCACAGCTGGAGTGGCACCTGCATCGCGCCGTGCACGACGTCGTGGTCGAGCGTGGAAGGAGGGAGGAGGAGGAGCACCGCCTCGGGCCCTCGTCGTCCTCTCACCCTCTCGCCCTACATCCGCCATGGGAGCAATCACCCACCTGACGACCCTCGACGAGTGTAACAAGCTGCTTGCGAGCAAGCGCGGCTCCCTTGTCGTCGTGCGTCGCCTCTCCTCCTCCCCCTCCCCCCACCTCATCTGTCTCGACCACAGCCGCCTCGAGTACCGCCGCTGACGCCCTTCTGCCCCGCCAGATCGACTTCCACGCTGCATGGTGCGGTCCTTGCGTAAGCGCTGCTCCCCCCTTCCCCTTCGAACCGTTGCGCGCGCGTCGTCGGCTTGGGCGACTCGACAAAGCGGCGATGGAGCTGATCGCGAGCTCGTGCTCGAGCGTCTCGAGCCGCTGAGCGCTTGAAAGGCACGCAAGCTGACCCCTCGAACCCGCTCGCAGCACGCCATCGCGCCCGTCTTTGAGAAACTCGCCGCGCAATATCCCGCCGTCACCTTCTGCAAGGTCGACGTCGACAAGGCGCAGGAGATCTCGCGCGCGTACCGCGTGACGGCCATGCCGACCTTCGCCTTCGTCAAGGGCGAGCGCAAGGTGCACGAGGTCCGAGGTGCCGACGCCAAGGCGTAAGTCGTCTCCCTCGCACCCATCCTCTCGCTGCTGCACCTTCGTCCCTCGGCCTGACTCCTCAGGAAGCCTCTCGACTGACGCTCCTCCTCCTGACGCGCACAGGCTCGAGGCCGGCATCAAGCAGTTCAGCGCCGACGCGACGGGCGCGAGCGCCTTCCCCGGCGGCGGACAGACGCTCGGCGGGACGCCCATCCCGACCGAGGTGCCGCCAGCAGAGCGCAACTACACCAAGCTCATCCTCATCTTCCTCGTCGCGGCGTGGTGGGCGTACTCGCGGGGCCAGAAGTAGGCCGCGCGTGGCCAGGGAGCCGGTCGGACGGTAGGGAGGACGGTCGTCGAGGCGGCGCCGGCGAGTCGCTCGAGAGGTTGGACAAATCTGTTGATACCCAGCTGGAGGCAATGCACGAGTCTGATCTTGACTGCGCGGTGTTTGCGAGAGGGCCGATTTAGTGTGCGGCGCCGCTCATCGTCGTCGTCTCGAGCCGAGCGAGGTCGTCCTGCCCCACCTCACCGCTGCGCTCCTTCACGCCGATGCTGCCAGCTGGACGGCCTCCGGGCCTGCTGCGAGAGCTCCTGCGCGACCTGGCGCAAGCAGTGCGTCGTGCCACTCCTCTCTCCCCCTCGTCGCTCCCGATGAGGCCGCGTCGTCTCGAGCATCGCACTGACCTTGGGCTCTCTGCAGACCGCACAGCGACGACCACTGCCTCCCCTGCGCACCTTCTCGTCCGCCCACGCCGCACACGCACCCACTTCCAAGCCCTCGCCCCTCCACCGCACCCTCTCTCCTCGCTTCCCGTCTCCGCCGTCGGCAGCCCTCGCATCCGCACTAGCACCGCCGCACACGCGCACCCTCTTCGGCAAGAGCGTCTTCAAGGTCGACCGCCTGCGCGACGCCGTCCGCGACGCCGACTCGACCGAGGAGCGCGCCGCCGCCCAGGTCGCCCTCGCGCAGCACCTCTTTGCCTCGACGAGCGACCGCCTCGACCTCGTCAAGGAGGGTCTCGAGGCGTACGAGGACGGTGCGCAGCTGTGGGGCGGCCATGGCGCGCGCACCGACGTGCTCGCCGACGACGAGGCGTTCCGCGGCTACCTCCGCGCGCTCGCAATGGTCGCTGCGTCGCCCGAGGAGAGCGACAGCACGGTCGCGAGCACGTTCGACAAGATCCAGCAGGCGCCGGCACGGCGCGCGCAGCTCCTCTCGACCTCGTCGGCCGCCGCCACCTCGTCCACCCCTGTCGCCGCTTCGACCGCCGCCGCGAGCGCGCTCGCTCCCTCGTCGTCGCCCGCACCCGCACCCACCGCATCATCGACCTCGCACACCGCCGACGCCGCCGCCCCGTCGCCCGCCGCCCCGGCGATCGCGCCATCGACGCTCATCTCGGCCCTCTTCTCCGGCAACGCCGCGCGTGGCAAGGGCGGCGAGGCCAAGATCCAGTCGCTCGGCTCGTTCGCCGGCTGGGGCAGCAGCGCTGCGTCGAGCAAGGCCGGTGCCGGCGGCGCCGAGCCGATCCGCGTCGTCGTAGAGGAGGCAAAGAGCCCGCTCCTGTGGCGGTTCCTCAAGTTCGTCGCCGTCACTGCGCTGTACTCGTTCCTCCTGTGCGTTCACTTCCTCCTTCTCCTCCTCTTCCTCTTGAGTCTGTTGCTGATGCTGCACGCGCCCCGCAGCCTGTCGCTCCTGTCGCTCCTCATCGACTCGTCAGGCATCCTGCGTGCCGGCGCCCAGTCGCAGCCGTTCGCACCGACCGCCGCGCCCAACCCGGACGACCCGAACGGCCGCGGCACGACGTTCAAGGACGTGCACGGCGTCGACGAGGCCAAGCACGAGCTGTACGAGATTGTCGAGTTCCTCAAGGACCCCGAGCGCTTCTCGCGCCTCGGCGGCAGGCCTCCTCGCGGCGTTCTCCTGACTGGTGCGTCCCCTCCTGCTCCTCGCCTCCGTGCTCTTGACGAACGTGCTGACGCTCGACACGCTCGCGCGCAGGTCCTCCTGGCACGGGCAAGACGCTCCTCGCTCGGGCCGTCGCCGGCGAGGCCGGCGTGCCCTTCTTCTCGGCGAGCGGCTCCGAGTTCGACGAGATGTACGTCGGCGTCGGTGCGCGGCGCATTCGCGAGCTGTTCGCCGCGGCGCGCAAGCAGGGCCCGGCCATCATCTTCATCGACGAGCTCGACGCCGTCGGGGGCAAGCGGTCGCCCAAGGATCAGAGCTTCCACAAGCAGACGCTCAACCAGCTCCTCACCGAGATGGACGGCTTTGCGTCGACCGAGGGCATCATCCTCATCGGCGCGACCAACTTTCCCGAGAGCCTCGACAAGGCGCTCGTGCGCCCCGGTCGGTTCGACCGTCACGTCGCCGTGCCGCTGCCCGACGTGCGCGGCCGCATGGAGATCCTCAAGCACCACATGCGCAACATCCTGTACGACAAGAAGACGGACCTGAGCATCATTGCGCGCGGCACGATCGGCTTCTCGGGCGCCGACCTCCAGGCGCTCGTCAACCAGGCCGCCGTCAAGGCGTCGGCCGAGAACGCCGAGGCAGTTCGTCCCAGTCACTTTGAGTGGGCCAAGGAGCGCGTGCGTCCCCTCTCTCTCCCTCGTTCGTCGTCGTCGTCGTCGTCGGCGCCGAAGCTGACCCTCGGACCCTCGTCTCGCAGATCATGATGGGCGCCGCCCGCACGAGCGCATACATCACGCCCGAGAACAAGCTCGCTACTGCGTACCACGAGGCCGGCCATGCTGTGCGCACACGCTCCCTCTCGTCGTCGTTGTCGGCGCAC
>Ga0308169_10003435_pt1 | contig 15491 bp, 19 predicted proteins | sample PhyBR1_2_FD_202139 | JGI IMG/M metagenome (GOLD analysis project Ga0308169, IMG submission 202139) | Phyllosphere microbial communities from UC Gill Tract Community Farm, Albany, California, United States - DLSLSB.R1 | ecosystem: Host-associated > Plants > Phyllosphere > Unclassified | place... | reverse complement strand
TTGAGGTGAGTGCGGAATTCCACAATTAAACAATAAAGGGAACCCAAAGAGCGCGTCTTTTGCATTGGAAACGGGATGTAGGGAGTAATAATCACTGTAGGAAGCTATATGAGTCATGAGAGCGAGGTGGATACGCGAGATTGGACTCGTATCCTCGAGTTTTTTAAATTCAAACTATTCCCTTCACTTCGCACAGTTATAACTGACTTCCTCTTCTCCTTCATGCTCTATAGGAACCTCGAGCAAACGATGGCAATCTTCTCGAAATACAAGCCCACCCATGTAATCCATCTCGCAGCGCTTGTAGGAGGTTTGTTCAAGAACATGAAGTACAAACTTACTTTCCTTCGCGACAACTGCTTGATCAACGATAACGTTATGTGGGCATCAAAGGAACACAATGCACGCTCTTCCTCTCTCGCTTTCTGAGAGATTGTGAGAAGGCAACTGATGATGATGGATGAATTTGGGGGAAAATAGGTCAAGAAACTCATTTCTTGTTTATCGACTTGCGTCTTCCCCGACAAGGTCACTTACCCCATCGATGAATCACACGTCCACCTCGGTCCTCCTCACGAATCAAACTTTGGATACGCTCACGGAAAACGCTTAGTAGACGTCTACAACCAGTATGTTTTTCCTCCTTCGTCTCTCAGCTCTTGTTTTTTTTGGGTTTCGCGAGCTGATGCGGTTGATCGTGAATACAGCGCTTACAACGAAGAGTTTGGTTGCAACTTCACTTCGGCGATTCCGACAAACATTTTCGGTCCTCACGATAATTACGACCTCGAAGATTCTCATGTCATTCCTGGTCTAGTTCACAAATGTCTCCTAGCAAAGAGTAGGTGCCTATCTCTACTTCGCATCCTCGAGCATCTCGAGCTGATGCTCGGTATCGATGGGTTCTACAGAGAATGGTACACCATTCAGCGTTTCTGGAAGTGGAACTCCTTTGAGGCAATTCATCTACTCGAGGGATCTGGCCAAATTGTTCATCTGGCAATTGAAAGAGTACCCTGAAATTGATCCTATCATCTTATCCGGTACGTTTCTCTTCGCACTACCATCCTCCTTTTATCGAGCTGATGATTTGTTGCGTTGGGATCTTACAGTTGGGGAGAAGGATGAGATCACTATCAAGCAAGTAGCGGAAGCTATTGTTAAATCAGTTGGATTCCAAGGAGAAGTTACCGTACGTCCTCTTTTCTCCCTTCTTTCCCACTCCTTTCGAGCTTGAGCTGATCGAGCGAAATGTTGAATGACGACGTAGTGGGACTCGTCGAAAGCAGATGGACAATACAAGAAGACCGCATCGAACGAGAAGTTGATGAAGTACTTACCAGAGTTCGAATTCACACCTTTCGAGACTGCTTTGAAGGAATCAGTGGATTGGTTCGTACAGGTACGCTGACTGTTTTCTCGACGGGTATTGTGCTCAGGGTATGCGCTAATCATCGAGTTCGTGTGCGGCGTACAGAACTATGATTCAGCCAGAACTGGAAACAAGAAACAATAGATTTCTCTCGGCCTTGTTCCCTTCCTCTCTACATCGCATCTTCACCCATCTCCAATCAGTACCTCGTTCTTCATTCCTCCGCCTAGAGCTCTCTCCCGCTTCGCTATCTTTACCCTCAATCTTCGTTTTTGCTGTCTTGTCGGTCCATTTTCGTTTCACACTTTCTAGTTTGTTCACTTTCTCTCATTCCTCTATCCGGTTCTCACTTTGGTTTCGTGTCTTCGTTACAAAGGGTTCGCAATTACAAACTAGTCACTTCCTTCGATCAGAGATAACGGGTCTTTCGGGGTCTTCTCCAGCACGTCCCATCAAAGTTCGAGCGGTCGTCCATCGGGGAATGTGCCTTCCAAGTGACTCGGAAAGAGTTTGAGGAAAGCACGAGACACTTCGGGATTCGTTTTCGAAACGACCGTTTGAAGGTGATCGACCCATTGACTATAGCTGTGTCGCAAGCAGCCGTCGAGGAATGCTGAAGGTAACCTAGCGTAGTATGTAGTGATTGACGAAAAGATGAAGAACTTGTGTTGGAACGTATTGAACCATGGGGTTTCGCTGTAAGTGTCGAAATTGCGAATCGCGTGCAGTTGCTGCCATGCCCAAAGATTGAGAGGTTCTTCGATCATTGCGAGCCTGATCTCTAGTCCGGTCGCAGGTCGATCGAGATGAGTCGTGACCATCCTGAGCTTGAATGCTAGATTGCGAAGATGCATAATCTTGCGATGATCTGCGAGGGAAAGGACGGCGTCGTTGTCTGGCTGCTTCAAGCTCTCCCATGCTTCCTAGATAATTCTCATTGGTCACCTCGTGTAGAATGAAGAAGCAAATCAAGACATGCCTTGTAAGCGACGAGCGAATCCAGCCTTAATCCGCTTTGGAGAGGGAGCATGAGCGATAACCACGTTGAAGGAGGTCCCAAAAAGCCCGGCATACGCTTTCGAGAGGTATCGACCGCCCTATCGATCTCCTCCTGTGCGAAACCCGGGAACCTGAACGGCTGCGATCGATTCTTGCAGATGCGTTTGTGATGTTTCCAGATCTGTCGTCGAACGTCTCAGTTCGAGAATCTGTCGACAGCTACACAGCTTTCTTACGAGTGTCTGGTGCTCCTTCGAGCAGAAGAACATCCAATCTAACCCAGCTTGACTACAATTCGAGCAACGAGTTGACGATTCTTGTCCACACACTGCACACGTGCCAGTGAGCGTGGAGGCGCTAGGAGAGGTACCGGGGATCATATTGAAGAGTCTGAGATCAATTCGATAGCGATTCGAGGCGAAATCGGGAAAGTGAGTGAAGCGTAGAAGAGAAGGAGGGAAATGAAGTTCGCAGGTTGACGAGAACCGACTCTTTCGCGATTCTTAGGCTCTCGAAGCTGGCCGTACGATACCAGTCTTTACGCTTGCCTATGAGACTGGATGAGTACACTCGAAAGCGAAAGTGCGTAAACGTACGAAGTTGCTATTTCCATTTCGTTTTCTGATCTTTCTACATCAAGCGCACTGCCTTCGTCAATTCCTTCCTACACATCCTAAGCTCGATTTTTACTCTCCTACTCTCTCCTATCCGGTGAAACCACTAGGTATCGATAACTTCTTCCTTTTTGAGCTTGACATGGAAAGTCATTCCGATGCGAGCAAGGAGGAAATCGATCTCGGGCATCGTCCACAAGTGATTCTCGCCAGGGTGAGCTTTATCGAGGCTTTCAATCGTATCCTGGAGTCGGAGGGCACTGAAAGCGAAATACTTAAAGCTTGGATGATCCAATACTCCGTTCGCTCCTCCTCCCACTTCTCTAGACCAGAGTGCGCCGAGTATGATAGCCATGAGTGATCGATGTTGAAGTTTCGAGAACCATTGAGAACGAGTGAGCTCGACGTCGTTGAAGTACGCGGTTTGCGAACCGAGGGAAGCCAAGTAATCGAACGGATGCGCGAGAATGATTCTGGCAGTGACGTCTCGAGGAGTCTCTAGGGTCATAGGACTCCCGGACGTGAGGCGAAGAGCACGTTTATAGCTCCTGTCACGGATATCGATATTATTGCGAATCACCTCCAGGCTTTGATCTAGCGACGAAGCTGCCTCCATGTCGTTCTACGGGCATAAAGGGGACGTCAGCTCTTTTATGTTGCTTAGTGAAGGCGCAAGAGAGGCTCACGACGAAACGCTTTTCGTGCTCATCGGCGGATAGTTTCGGATTGACGAGTTGTTGCTGTCCAAACCAAGTGATCGCCCCTACGACGGGATGAGGGATGCGGACATTCATGAGCTCCATAGTTCTCTTCTTCTCAGCTTTAGTCCAAATTGGCCATGCGAAAGGGTTGATTCCGCAAACTCGCTTGTGAGCGAACCAAATCTAGTCATACCTCAATCAGTCTGATCAGCTAGTAGTCAGTTGCAAGAGGGTAGGAGCTGCTTACAAGCTTCTGATGCTCTTGACCACAGAAGAACATCCAGTCGAGTCCCGCTGAGTTGCACTTTGAACAACGAGTTGATGATTCCTTTCCACACACAACACACTCGCCTAGACCTTGAGGAGTAGCTGACGTAGACATCTTGAGGCTATCGAGAGAGTCTGTGAGCAATTTCGAGTTGAGAGGGTGAAGAGTGAGGAAGGAAGAGAGAGAGAGAGAGAAACAGAATTCCTCTCCTCTCCGAAGCGATTCCGCGGACCTCTCTCGTCGCACTCTTGACTTCGACAGGACACTGATACAAAACGTATTTGCATCCCCTCCCTCGCGAGTGTTTCCCTACTCTCTCTGTTTAGCACCAACTCCGCGAATTTTTACTTCTCCTCGCTCTACTCCCCCCTTCGCGTTGAAGACAGACTAGGTTCACACTCTATCATGTCATCCACAGCGTCCAGTGTCTAACCTTGAGTTGTTGTAATCGTTCCTCGAGTCCTGATCTTCCTCACTTTCACCCTCCGTCCAATCCCTCTCCCGAATTTCCTCCTATCAATGTCAGATCGTTTCACTGTCATCGCTATACTCGAGCAACTGCCATCCCTTCTAGAGTCTCCCCCTTCTCCAGCTTCTCGTTCCCCTCTTCCTTCCTGAATCCTCGCTTCGCTTCTCCCTCTCCTCAGTTTCTCTATCTCCCTTTCTTCATTCTTCTAATCGCTGTTTCCTCATTCGACACCAAGCTCGACTTCCTTTTCTCCCCTTCCTGGTCCGAATCACTCCTTCGACCGTCGTTTGCTCTCCAGATTTCGAAGGCGAAGAATCGAGGATCGGCACAAGTTGCACACGGGAGGGAGAGCGGGGTGAGACAGGCGAGGAGAATGTGATGAAGAAGAGGTCGAGAGTTGGACGAAGAAGAGGTCGATAGTGTCCGAGGAAAGTAGGAGTGTGAAGCATGATCTGCTGTCTGAGTTCGATCACATTTAGGGAGAGCGAGGCGAGTGCGAGGATGTAGATGGAATCGACGAGAGTAGTGTGGAGCATCTTCTTGAATCGGCAGTGTAGGACGAGTTAGATGTGAGCGTGCAGGATCAAGAGTATATCTCGCTGTCGAAGATGGGGAGATTCCGATCGAGTCCTGCTATTCAATGCTGCTCGTCGATCCGGAGAGATCCAGCGTGCGTTGGCATTCTGTCTGTCGAATACTTGAAGGCGAAGAGTTCCGGCGACCAGCGAGGACGATTCGAAGAGCTGGAGCGATGTTGACGACGAATCGACTGATCTTGATAAGGGCTCATCGTCGACGAGGCTGTCTGCGGAACTATCGCTCAAGGTTTCATCAGATGGTTGAGAATCTGTTCGAGCGACGTCGATCAGCTGGGAGAATCCGCTGTCGCTAATTCAAGAAACTCACCTTGCTGTCGTCGCTTCGTCGATTTAGACCTCTGATCAACCTTGTTCAACGACGACGTAAGCCACCATCATATCTCCATCGTGGCTAACGCTGAGATGTATCTTGAGCTGGTCGAGTGAGCCGTCGAAGGAGTGCTGAAGACTCGAGTTGGAGAGGAACGAAGGTGAGAATTCGAGAATCGGTTTCTTCTCTAGCTTCCTGACGACGAGATCCTTCCAAGTCGGCTTGACGACAGGGTAGAGAGCTTTATATGCTGCTTCCTTAGCCGTCCATTTAGAAAGTGAGAGCGGGAACGAGGGGGAAGAGGAGAGTGAGACGAGCTAAGTCAGTCAAAGCGAGAGAGGGGAAGGAAGAAAGTGTGAACGCACCTCAGAGCCAAGTAGCTTTCCATTTGCTTCATATCCCAAACACTCTCGGGTCCCTCCCACTCTTGTAGCTCTTCCTTTGAAAGGATTCTTGAAGCGAGTTGTTGAGGATTCCTTCGAACGAGGAGACTTCGCAAGCGAGGGAGATGAAGCAGATCGACTCCTATTCCTACTATCATTTCGTTCGGAGTAGTACTGGCTCTCTCAGAAGTGGAAGTGAAGTGGGAGGAGACGAGAAAGATCAAGATTCGTTTCTCTTCCTTCTACCAATCACTCCGAATCAGAACGAGCTGCTAGAACCTCAGGAGTACCCTCGAGAGATCATTTGATAAGATGGATAATCTCAACGTAAGTCCTCTCGCTTCCTCGCTCTTCCTCTCCTCTGTTTTCACTCCCAACTCATTTCTCCGCACTCTTCACAGGACAAGGATTACTTCTCTCGATTGCCGAATGAGCTGGTCGGCCAAATCCTGGAGTACGTCAATACCGGAGGACCCCTTTCGAAACGGTTTCTCCCTTTCTTTCGTCGCAACCTCTACGAAATCGTTTGGCTCAACACCTTTGAAGCCCTCGCACTCTTCTGTCGGACAGCACAATCTCGACCAGGCCTCCTAGCAGATACCAAGTCATTCACCTTCGAACTGAAGAGGAATTCGGAGGAATTGGACGACGAATGGGACGTTGATGAGATCGACCCTGAAACTTCGTCAAATGCCGATTTGCTGGCAGTGCTACACTCTCTGAAACGCCTTGAATGCCTTCAGATTGTCGGGCCTAGTCGATTCGCAAGGCTGGCGAGTCGGAAAGACGTCGTCTTCCCCTTCTCCCAAACTCTCGAAGAGCTCCGGGTCGACTTTCCTTCCGAGTGCGACGCCAAATTCTTTCATCCACCCCAGATAATCGACATTATTGGCAAGTATCCAACCCTCGACGACTTCACGTTCAACATCCCAAATTCTTCCGATTTATCTTCCCATTCCCCTTCCTCTCGCATTCCTCTCCCGGCAACACCATCCTTCGTCAAGATTCAGCATCTTTCATTGGGAGCAAATCTCGGCGACTCTTCCCTTCTCCCATCTCTCGCCTCGTCCTTCCCGGCTCTCACATCGCTTACTCTCACAGACCTCTCCCTCGATGATCTCGATCGAGTTCTCGACTTTCTCGACCAACTTCCGAATCCGCAAAACGTCGAAACCCTCATCCTCGACCTCGGAGATCAGTCGCACGAGGAGTCAACAACTCTCCCTCGGATTCTCGCCAAATTCACTTCGCTCAAAGTGCTTGGGTTACCCGAAATCCCCTTGGACGATCTCTATCCCGTACTCCCGAATCTTCCATTGCAACGTTTACGATTCGGCATCAACGAGTCACTCCCGAAGTTACCCGATTTCTGTCCGGTTCGACCAAGATACCAGCTCTGGAGGTCGTCGAATTGGACAATTTGGAGGATTTGCCCGCGGTAGAAGGCGAGCGTATCCCCAGATTTGTCGCCCCAGATGCCGTTGACTATACGCTCATGCAAGCTTTAGGGTGGAGACCGGCAACTTGGACGGATGGATTCGAACTCGACGATTTTGAAAGATTGGCCGAAGTCGCTGAGAAGGAAGGGGTTAGATTGGAAGGTGGCACGGTCGACGCAAAGAGGGTTGACGACGCAGAGCTGAGCGAGCTGAGACGTCATCGTGCGTATTGGCGGAAAACGAAGCGAGCACAGGGATTATCTCGGATACCAGCGTATGTCTTTCTTTTTCTCGCTCTCGCTCGAGGGTTCTCTCTCGATTCGCTTGCTGAATTCCTCGTCCTCGCTGCAGATGAGCGAGACATTAAGCATGAAACAAGGTTTTTCGTAGTTGACTCTGAAACCAGAATTCACAACGTCACTGCTCCATCGACTCGCGACACGAAGAGATTCTACAGATCTGAGCCGGCTCCTGCTGTCCCTGAAGGTATTCAGGCGATCATCCCAACCAGGTAGACTGCTCTCGCAAAACCAAGTTTCGCAAACTACTGTCGAAGCTTCCTCGCTTCTGCCGCATGAATAGACTCGCTCTCCTTGCTTCGCGTCCTATCTGTCTCACTCTCCGACAGCACCACTAGAAACCCTAATACTGATCCTTTTCGCACTTTTCCAGAAAATCGCAAAGATCTCGACGTAGACAAAAACAGTGAAAACACCACCTCTCGCTACTCAAACTCTTCCCCTATAGCTCCTCTTGGCTGCACATTACCTCACTCTTTCGACCATTCGCTTCTGCCCGGCTCACTCGAGCTTCAACCTTTCGCTCAACGACGGGTTGGCAACGCACAACTCTTTCATCAACTTCGGAATGAGGTTCTCGAAAATATCAGAGAGTGATCCGAAGTAAAGCGTCATGTCTCCACTCTCGACCAACGAGATGAACCAGTCGAGACCGTCAGTGGAATAGCTCAAGAGAGCTTGCCTCTGTTCGGATCCAATCTCTTCTTGATGACGAAGGGATCCGAGGGCGATGATAATGAGAAGTCGATGATGGAGTAGAGTATACTGAGGAGTGTCGATAGCGTCGCCATAACAAGTTACGATGGTGCTTCCGACGAGATAGGCGAGGTAATCGAAAGGACTTTCGGCGACGACGCGGAGGAATTTGTCCGGCGAGATGATACTTCCGATCTGCCCGCGATAGGTCCAGAACAGCTCGAAGTTCCTGAGATCGAAGAGAGTGATTCGCAAAGAGACAAGGCGAAGAATAGCTTGCTCCGTAAGAATGGGTTTCGACGCCTCCTTCGCTCGTTGCTGGGTCCGCCAATATGCATTGTTAGATCAGATCCGCTGTAGTCGTGACGAAGAGTACTCACAGCGTAATAAGCCTCAGCTTCTGCTCGGTTTGCCCTTTCTTTGAATCTCACATCTTTCTCCAACCTTGACTCCCTCGGACTATTGTAAGGATCTTTCTCGTTCAACGTGACGAGAGGCTCTTTGACTAGTCGAAGTAGATCGGATACCTCAGCTTCATTGAGAGATGGCGATTTGAAGGGGTTCGAGCCGCAAACTCGTTTGTGAGAGGACCAAATCTACTCGCTTCAAAAATCAGCCCGAGATCATGAGAGACGCATTCGACTTGACTCACAAGCGTCTGATGGTCTTGAGAACAGAAGAACATCCAATCAATTCCAGCTTGGTGGCATTTCGAACAACGAGTTGATGAAGCTTTTCCGCATACGACACACCCTCCTAGGGTTTGCGGAGCGGTTGAGGTAGTCATCTTGGAGCTATCGAGGAAGTATGTGGGCGGATTGGAGTTGAAAGCGTTAGGAGTGAAGGGAAGAGGAAAGAGAAGAGAAGAGAAAGGAGAGCTATCTCGGTCCGAAGCGATTCCGCGGACCTCTCCCTTCGCGCTTTCAGCTTCACTGATGTACTGATGTAAAGCGAGCGTCGACGTTGCATCCCTATATCTCGAGCGCTCCTACCGATTCTTCGAAAGCACTTCTCAATGTTCCTCAAGCATTTCGCACCCATTTCAATCTCCTCTTTCATCGTCCGCACTTCCCAGCTGTCTTCTCTGTCCTCACTCATCCTGCCATTCCTCCATAGTCCTGATCCCTCGCAAGTGACTCAACATCGTCCTCATTTCCCCAACTTTCCCTTCTCCAGCCAATCTCTGCCCTTTCTCCGCGATTCGATTCCCCAGTTCAACGATGAGTTCTCCGAGTACCTCCGGTAGCTGGACGAATTGCTCTTCTTCTTGATTGAGCGGCGTTGAGAACACTTGCGTTTCCGCTCCTCCATCCACCAGTTCTTGCGAATCTGGATATCGTGCGGCTCGAGGCCCTTGAGAAGTTGCGACCAGACTCTCTTGTACATGCCGATAGGGTGCTTGACGTAGAGTACTTTGAGACTGTCACTCAAGTCCGTGATTCGTTCGACGAGTTCATCCATCTCAGCCGATAACAAGCTCTTGTAAGGTAGATCGTGAGACTGATCGAATTCGAGCTGAAGGTAGACAAGACGAGGTAGGTCGAGGAGGCGAAGGATTTCGCTTGCGGAGGATTGATCATGACAGCGGATCTCGAGTTTCGCTAGTTGTGGAAGACTGATGGGAGAGATTTCGATGAAGATCGGAGTGGTATTGAAATCGACGTGGAGAAGTCGAAGTGAGGGAAAGAGGCTTGCGAACTCGAACAAAGTGACATCGAAATCTTCTCGGACCTCCTTCTTCGAGTTGATTACGAACTTGAGTGAGCAGAGGGTATCTCGGAAGGAGTATTGGACCGCCAGTGCAGATGTCGGAATCATGCAGGTACCAGGAGGGACAGATCCGTTGGAGGAGAGGGTGAGATGTCGTAGAGTGGACAACCATGCGAGTACGGCGGGAAACGGAGAGGTCTCGAGGAGGAGGAGAGCTGGAATCGTCAAGCTGTGAATGATTGAGGGATTCAGAAAGAGGTAAGTGATGATCTGCTGAGGGTTGTCGTATTCGAGGCTCCAGGATCGAACTCTGCTCGCCAATTGAGCGAATTTCTTGAGGGTTTCTCGTTGAGCTTCGACATCGCTTGCGCGGATACTTCGACCGAGTAGCTTGTACCACATTTTACCACTGAAGGTGATTGAATCCAGGTTGGGCAGACGAGGGCAAACGTGGAAGAGCGCAAATGAAAGCGATTCGAGGTCGGCTTTGCGATCGATTTCTAACGTTGTGAGATAGTTGCGGATCGAAGATTCGAGCATGCGATGTTGGAAGATCTTCTGTTGGCATCGAGAGACGCGCAAGACCTGTTCCTCCGAGGCGACTTGATCAAAAGAGATGCAGATGAGGAAAGAAGAGAATCGAACGTACCGAGAAGAGATGTGGATAGCACAAAGTGCGTATTCCTGAACTGACTTTCGACAAGGTTTGTACAGTTCCACCTCTTTGCCCATCGTACGGGAAGGCTACAGCTTCAGTTGAATCTGAATCTGAGTCGACTTCTGCTGTACGACCGCGGTGTGCTGCATCCGAGTAGGCGGCTTGATCTACGACTAGCTGTTTGATTTCTGTAGGTAGGCGATTGAAGCTCATTGTCGTGCAGTGAACTGAAGGAGAACAAGAAGCGAATTTGACCTTTCCTGCTCTGTCTCCCTTCACCACCACCTTCTATTTCGCCGAAGGTACGCTCGAGGCACTCCGTATCTATGTGAACAGCTACAACAACCGCTCGGAAGCTCTCACACCTTTCTGGCAGCTCACAAGTCCAAGTTTCGCTTCATTCAACCTTTCGACTTTGAGCTCTACAAAGCAGGGCAGGGGTGAATGAGATGGGGATGATGTGGTATATTCGAGTGGATAAGGAGGGAACTGGGCGAATCTGCGAACCCACGTGGAGTAGCTTCCCCTTGACTCGATCGGATTTACGGCTCTTCTTCGACCCAGACTCTGGCCTGCTCTGCTTCTTCCTCCTCCTCCTTTCACTCCTCTGCTTTGTCTCTCGCTTCCGCTCGCATCTTCCTCAAAAGATGATCGAAACCCCATCATTTTCTACCTCTCGTCTCGTTTTCCGTTCACCCGAACCGGCCGACTTTGAACAACCGAATGGTTTCCTCTGGAATCTCTACAACGACGAATCAGTGCAGCACGGCTTGACCGCAAACTCAGTACGACCTCAAACAAAGGAACAAGTCGAGAAATGGTTTAAACAATTATCGGAAACTGCTGCTCTCGACTGCATCTTCTGCGTCAAGGATGGCGGTGATGCAGAGAAGAAAGCGACGAAGGACCTTGAGCCCGCGGGGTGGCTCACCATCGACAAGATTAACAATCTGCATCAAAAAGCAACTTTTGGTCTTGCGATTTCACCGAAACATCAAGTAAGCAGCACTGTTCCGCCTGCTTTCGATGTCTAAGCTGATATGTCTCACTCTATAGGGGAAGGGATACGCGAAGGAAGCGATGGAATGGATGTTGGAACGAGCGTTCAACGGTTACGGACTGAACAAAGTTGAAGTGAGCCCTTTGTTTCGGTCCTTCATATCTAGCTACCTGGCGACTTTGCTGACACGACTTGACTGACTCCAGGGCGAAGTGTTTGCGTGGAACGAGGCAGCTTTGAAATGCTACAAATCAGTGTAAGGAGATCGGGTTTCGCATCTCTCGTCGCATGAAGCTGACGTTTCGAGTGCGTTCATAGGGGTTTCGTCGAAGAAGGTCGACGGAGACAGACAGTATGGCAGAACGGTGCATTCCGAGACGATTATTTCAGTGAGTCGGATTCCTTCGAGCGAGACGAGGAAACGAGAGCTGACATTTCTCCGAGTTGTAGTGGGCATCCTAGCGTCGGAATGGCGAGAACGAAGGTCGAAAGAGAAAGCGAGCGAGTCAAAGTAGCGTCTGTTAGCGGAACGTGGAAAAGCGATTTCTTTTTGACCAACCTCGGAAATGATATTGCAACGTTAACGTAAAAGAGAGAGAAGTGCATGCATGAGGGTTCTAAACAAAAGAAGATGAGGGGAATAGAGGATCGAAAGGAAGCAACCTGTGCTCCTTGATCAAGGTGAATTAACAAGGTAGAGGAATAAAATGATATAGACGACATCGCTAGGACGTCGTTGATGAAAACGAATGATAGGTGGACAACTGATAGCTCGTTACATTCCCAGCACGAGAGCGTTGATCTTTTGCGCCATGATCTTGTGAACTGCTGTCGTCGGATGAAGCGTGTCCCAGTAAAGGAAGTTATCCGGGTTTGAGCAGACTCCACCGGTTGAGGAGTCGTAGCAGGACTTGGTGATCGGCGACGCTGAGAGACCGAACGAGGAAGGGGAAGAGTTCATCGAGTACCACTGCGAAAGAAACGAGATGATTAGTTATATTCGACGGCGGTTTTCGATTGATGTAGAAGGGAACTCACGAGTCCAGCTAGATCGTAATAGAAGATTCGACTATATCTGAATTGAGTTTTGAAAGATGAAGAGAACTTCCTGAGTTCCGAGTTGTACTGATTCGAAAGTTGCTTGAGGAAATCGAGCGCGTCGGATTTCGAAACTCCCGATGATACCTGCCAGCCGAATGTAGGGACGATCTCTAGTGGAGGGATACCGACCATGACGAAATCGATTCCAGCGAGTTTCGAGCGGACGGTGCTGTCTCGAGCGATTGACTGAATCGAGGCTCCGTAGGCTTGAATGTTGGAAGAAATGGCGGCGACCGCATTGGCCTTCGCTGAGGCAGAGAAGCCTCCCGACATTGCGTTGTTCCAGATTTGCGAGACGGGATTAATGCCTACGAGGAGCGAGAGAAATTAGTCTCCGAGGTTGGAAATAGTCAGGGAGTCGGAGACGTACCAGAGTTGAAGTAGTGAAGCACACGACCGCTGCCGGGATTGAATGCGCCGCTTCTCAAGTCGGAGAGGTAGCTCGAGATCTGATCAACAGCGGCAGGGGAGTTGGCGCCAGTTCCACTCAGCCCATTCTTGACGACGCTGCCTCCGTAAGCGTCTGTATCGAGGTCAAGCATTGGTCAGTTGACAGTAATTGCACATACAAGGAATACAGAGACTCACAATCTTGGAGAGCGATAGCACCGGTTCGTGATCGTTTCAGAGCGGGAGAAGTCGTCGCCTCAACCATCCACTCGACGCCAACCTTCCCATTGGTGTACTTTCCACTGTACTTGTCGTAAGGGTAATACTGTCGTAACGACGAAGCGTACTTTCCATCTCGCGTGTGACCATTGTCGGTGCTAAGGAAACAAAAACGAGAAATCGCGGAGAAGAATTTAGACTCGGATTCTCCGACCAGTTCTTGAAAGGTGTGACTCACTATGAAGCTCCTACAGCGACAACAGCAGAGTAAAAGCTCGCTCCTTTAGGGTTCCCTGTCGCTCTCTCTTCCAAAGATCTATGTTGTCGCGGAATCTTGGCGAAAGTTGAAGGTCCATCTATCGAGGTCGAATTGCGGTCTGTTCGAGTTCGTAAGCGTTGTAGAGTGATGGGAGCGAGGTCTACGTGAGGTCGAGATGGTACTGAGTTGGCACGGGCCTCTGGTGCGAAGGAAGCGAGTGATAACGCCGTGAGGAGTAAAAGTTGAACGAGGGAAGTCATTGATGATGTGTGCTGAGAGGTAGAAGAAGAAAGGAAGGGAAGGGAAGGTGTCCGGCACAGTCGAAGTTGAAATGATAGAGAAGTAAACGAAGAGAGGAATGCTTGCTCTGCAAGGTCTTGGGGGTTTCCTGCCGGAGGAGCGTGAAGAGATTGGTGAAAGGAAAAGGGGAGAACCGTGAAGCGCGTCTCGACTCAGCAATTTCTGATCTTGCCAATCAACACAATTGTTTGATAATTCCCTTTGAAGGAAGGTTTTGTTGCATGTGTCTCAATCCCGCTCTTCGAACTTCTTGAGGAGCCGTGGAAAGAGATCAGGAGACTACGAGCCAAGTCGTTAATGAAAGTGAGCATCGAACGAGCTGTGGGAAAGAGAAGAATAACTTGCGAAAGTTGAGAAAAATGAAACGAAAAGGTACCGAAAGAGACGGCTCTTATCCGCGTCCGAAAACGTTGTCTGCACCTTTCGGACATGATGGGATGCAGATCTGCATGTCGCAACGGCTTGATGAACGTGAGAAAGAAGTCCTCAGAAACAGTAGATAGAGAGGAGGGAAAGCAAGCTGAGTCGAAGCACAATGTAGAGATCGAAACATAGCCGTTGCAAGCGTGAGAATAGGTTGAAGTTTGAAGGGGGAAAGAGAAGAAGAGAAGAGAGAGAGATGAATTGACGATCCCTCTCAGAAATTTTCGAGAGGTGCCGCCTTGTTGATCTCCTTTTTCTTCCCTTCCCTCCCTCCCTCCTACCCTACCTAACTATTGCTCGAACTCTTTCAACAATGGCAGGGACTACAGTCCTACATCAGTCCTACCGTGAGTGCTCTCTCCCCTCTCCCTTTCCCCTGTTCTCTAGCCCCACCTTGTGCCCTTCTCAGAGATTCCATCGGAACTCTCAGCTCTTCATTCTGTATTACTGGAGCATCTACTGACACACTTTGCGATACTTGTAGATGATTCGACCAATGCCTCGACTCTACCTTCATCACCTTTCCCATTCTCTTCTTTCCTCTCAGATTCCCTTTTCTCCCTCGACCCAGCTGTCTCTGCTCCTCCGCCTGTCGCCCCTCCTCCTCCTCAACCTGCACAACATCAAGCAGGTCTCTTCGTCCATTCGAAAGAGATAAACCCCTTCGAAAGATCATTTGCAGTTCTCGATTCTACTTCGATATCAGATCTCAAACCGGCACTTGATCGAAAGAATCGCAGGGAGAACGGACCAGGGGGTCTGACGGAACTTCACTTGCCGACACCGAAAGCGAGGAGGAAGAGGGCGTTGTCTTCACCTGCTTTATTCACTCCGGGAGGAACAGGTCAAAGAATCGACGATGGAACTGCGCAAGCTTTCAGACAAGCGAAACGACCGTCTCTCCGACTCGCTGTCGAAGAGACTGGAGGAGGAGGACTCCCAGCTATTCCAGGACTCGCAAGAGGTTTAATAGACTCATCAGCTTCAGTAACTTTATCCGATTCGACGGGATCTTCTCGATCAAATACGAGCCACTCTTTCGAAGACGACCTCAATTTCATCCCGAAAGGATCTCGAGGCAGGATCTCGACAGCTTCTCCAGCTTCATCAACAGGCTTCTCACCTCCAGCGACGAAACCTACTGAACTTCGAGCCTCCTCGACCGATTCCTTCTCGAACTCGAATATGCCTCCTCCCGCTCCGACTACTTTCGCCCACTTCCAGCCTCAGCCTCAACCGATTCCTTTCCACATCCCTACCATCGCACCTCACCCTGCAGCCG
>Ga0308169_10003434_pt1 | contig 15496 bp, 20 predicted proteins | sample PhyBR1_2_FD_202139 | JGI IMG/M metagenome (GOLD analysis project Ga0308169, IMG submission 202139) | Phyllosphere microbial communities from UC Gill Tract Community Farm, Albany, California, United States - DLSLSB.R1 | ecosystem: Host-associated > Plants > Phyllosphere > Unclassified | place... | reverse complement strand
TTCTTGGGTCAAGTTAGATGGGGTCAATTGGATTACCTCATCGTAGATACTCCTCCAGGTGCGGCGAAAACTTTCCTCTCTTTCTTCTCTCTTCTCTCTTCTCTCTCGCTGATTCGAGTCGCGTTGTGTAGGTACCTCGGACGAACACATTTCATTACTAGAGACTCTACGACCATTACTAGTAGATCGACCATCTCCCTCGCCACCCCTCCCAACACTCTCTTCATTACTCGTTTCGACCCCTCAAGCGCTCGCCCTCCTAGACGTCTCGAAAGAACTCTCCTTCGTCCGACGCACGAAACTACCCCTACTAGGTTTGATCGAGAACATGAGTGGATACGTATGTCCACATTGTGGAGACGTCGTAGGAATTTTTGGTCAAGGGGGTGGACAAGATTTTTGCAGGATTCAGGAAGAGAAGAAAGATTCGTTAGTCGAGGGGGAAGGAGGGGGTTGTAGGTTCTTGGGGAGGATACCGATCGATAGGGAATTGGTTGCGTTGTTGGATGATGTAGCCGGGAATAGTTCGAGGAAAGAGGGAGGTGGGAAAGTGAAAGTGTTAGGTGAGGACGAAGCGGAACGGATACGGAATGGAGCTGGAGTCGGAGAAGTCGAGAAGGAACAAAAGACGTTGGTCGAGAGGTATAGGGAGATTCCGAGTTTCAAAGTGGTGGAGGGAGTTGCGAAGGAAGTTAGGAGATTAATCGAGGAACAGACGAGGGAAGAAGCAGAGAAACGACGACGGATAGCTTAGTTGTATGCAATCAGTCGTTGGATAAGGCTAGAACGCAGTGAGAGCTCGAGATTGATGAGACCCGTTGAGGTGGAGAGAGGTCTTCTGACCACTCTTTGTCGCACTTCTTCGAAAAAGGTTTCTCTCTCTCTTTCTCTCTTCTCTCTTCCTCTTCCTCTTCACTTTTCTCAACTCTGAATTACAATCGACTCATCTCACACTACTAATCAAGCAGTAAGTCCTCCTCTTCTCCTTCCTCTCTCTCTTCCCCACTGATCCCCACATCATCTCACTTTCCCTCTCTCTTTCCCTCTCTCTCTCTCAGTGCAACCTCTCGAACAAGTCACCTCAAATGACTCTGTCAACTCTGTCGAGATCGGAGACTACCAGTTCTGTTACCACGGCAATGAATCTTGCAACGAATGTCAACAAGATTGGAGGGAGGTGAGCTCGATATCTTCCTGAGTTTTCTCGCCTTCTATTCTCGAGGCCGACACTGAGGAAGATGTCCAAGACACAGGATAACTCTTTCACTGGTTAGTAGCCACTTTTGTCGAGGGGGAAGATCGAAAGATTGACTCTCCCTCTCTGCTCTTCCTTCAGCTGGAGTAGATCCTGTTCCTCAGCGCGATGTACGTTCCATTCCGAACTCTACTCAACGGCAACTCGAGACTGACTCGTTGATTGTTGAATTGCAACGAAACAGGCTCTTCACGTAGATTTCATCAAGAACAAAGTACGTTGCTCGCTTTCATTTAGATCATCTCTCGTTTCGATTGACTGACCTTGACGTCGAATCTCTGTGTACAGGAAGGAGAGCTCCTTTGTAAATCACACAAGAACGCAGATTGCAAAAACTGTTACAACTTCAAGTGAGTCTTCGCACCTCTCCGTCTCGCTCGGTCAGAGCTGTCCGACTGATGGAGTAGTGTGGGCTGAATTCACAGGAAACAACTTGTGAAGCTCTCTCAAGAGGGTAAGAAAAAGGCAAAGAAGGATGCGAAGAATAAACCTTCGTCAAACCTTTTGGTCTAATGAAACGCTCAGCTTGTACGCTTCCTTCCAGTCGTTTCACTCGTAGCCCCTTTTGCTGACGGCATTGCTCGTGGTGTACAGGTACTCCTCTCTATCGCTTGAATCCCTCATCGTTTCTCTGCCTCAGTCTGTACCCGGTTTTTCTGCCCTCTATCTCTCTCGTCCAGTGGTCTTCCTTCTCCCTCTCCTGTCACTCTCTGTGGCTGTACGGTCACTCTCTGGATGTACTTTCTGTAGCGAAACAAACTTGATAACCTGAATGAAACGGAACGAAATCAGTACTTCTCTTCGCTCACGCGTTCGTCCTCTACTGCAGTCAACGCGACAAAACGTCCCTTCTGACGATCTACACAATGACATCTTTCTTGAATAAAACTCTCAGCTCTTGCTCTTCTGCATTGTTTTTTTAGGTTCGTGCTTGGAATTCACATGGGTCATTCGTAATTCTCAGACGACACCGACACCTTTCTCTTTCTCTCTTTCTCTCCCTTCTCTCTACCCAACATGCGCTTCGCTTTGTACTTCGTCGTCGTCGCGGCTCGACTGTCGACTCTTACCTTCGCACAAGATACAGGATGCGATATGACCGAAGGGTCAAAACTTCGTGAATGCCTAGGTTCTTACGCATCGATCCCTCCTATGCCGACCCCTACCGGAGGGACAAGCGCGTCGCTAGGTTACAAGGAGGAGATGCAACAACTTTGCGAAATGTAGTAAGTCTCGTTTTGCTCCTTCGCAAGTCGAGAGACGACGCGCTGAAATCGAGTGTTCGAGCGTATGAAGTAGAGAAATCGCGGATTGTTGGGCAGATGGATTGTATTGCGCTGAATGGCTACCTGTCAGAACTGCTGGCAAGTCGAAGCTACTCTCGAGCTCATCTTTGCGAAATTTGATGCTCACTCTTTTCGATGCTACAGCCGACAAGATCTGTTTCCTCGCCTCGAAGCTCACTCGGAATGAAACGAGAGTAGCCGAGATTCCGACGATGACCTCAACCTCTCAATTCTTAAACGCAACAATCACTTCTTCGCAAACTCAAACTCAAATCGGTTCTTCCCTGTCTATTCTCCCGATCCCTACCAATACATCTTTCATTGCTCTCCCGACCATCACATCAGATCCTTCGATGTCGCTAAACGAAACCGCTTCCGGCACTGTCACGGCAAGCGCAACTATCGAGAGCGTCGTTGCAGAAGCTTCGAGAGTTATCACTTCGATCTGGTGCGCACTAGCTGTCTGCCCTTCTTGCTGACTCACAATTGACACGACTTAACGCTGTAATTTAGGAACAACGACTCGGGAACTGACTTACCCGTCATTTCGAACGATTTGTACACTCCCTCTCCAACTCAACCGACTTGGACGGCACCGAGCTCGAGGATCGCGACTGCTCGAGGAGCGACTGAGAGTATCGAAGCGGACAGAACTAGTGCGGCAAAGGGGATGAACTTTGGAGCGAGGACGAGCTTGCTTGCGATCGCAGGAGGAGTTTTCGTTTCTCTTTGTTATTTCTAGATCTCGCTTCTGTTGTTTTTATCATTCGTGCACATAGTCGTTCTAGGATATGTCATTTATCAGTCTCTTTCATCCCGTACGTTCGCTCTCACGGCCTGGGAGCAGCCGACTCCAACTCGTCAAACGTTTTTAAAACAGATCGTTGAGTCTTTTCTTTCATTTTATTCAAACATGCGTGGGTTGTGGGGTAAAGAGTGTAAGGTAGAACAAGACAGGGTTGAGCCAATATAGAGCAAACAAAGAGGGCGTTGGGAAAGTAAAATTGCGAGAATGAAGAACGACGAAGACTACCTATAGCAGCTTAGTGGGATCGCTTGATCTTGGAAGAGTCGGGAACACCGGGAAGAGGGAATTGAGTAGCGAAATCTTCGACTTCTTGCTTGAGTTGCTTGAGGGCATCAGCGGAAGCACCGGATCCAGTGATGGTCGAAACAAAGTCCTTGAGGAGTTTCGAACCGGACTCTGTTTGGGCTTGTAGGGAGATTTGAACGGCACGGTGAAGGAAGTCGGCAACCTTGACCATCTCGGGCTCCTTCATGGATCGAGAAGTCAAAGCGTTGGTACCGACTCGAACTCCTCCAGGAACGACGGCGGACTTGTCACCGGGTACTGAGTTCTTGTTGAGAGTGATCTCGCAAAGGTCGCAGATCTAGTAAGAGTCAGAGGGAACGGAGGTCAGCGAAAGGAGAAAACAGAGGAGGAGCGGGGGATCAAGATTTACCTTTTCAATCTTTGAACCAGTGAGTCCGAGAGGTCGGAGATCCCAAAGAACCAAGTGGTTCTCTGATCCAGAAGTGCAAAGCTTGTAGTCGTGCTTCATGAGCTCAGCGGCGATGGCTTGAGTGTTCTTGATGATTTGAGTAGCGTACTCCTTGAATTCGGGAGTGGCGGCTTGCTTCAACGCGACGGCGATACCAGCGATGGTCTAATATGCGAGTCTAGGATAAGCATGGCATGGTATGAGAGGGAGTGAAGAGGAGAGACTGACGTTGTTGTGAGGTCCACCTTGGCAAGCAGGGAAGACGGCATCGTTGATGCGCTTCTCAATGTCAGACTCCTTATCCTTGCGGAAGAAGATGAGACCAGCACGGGGACCACGAAGTGTCTTGTGGCTGTATCAGATCGAGGTCCGGTTCAGCTTGCGAATTTCCAAAAGAGACTTTTAAAGAACTCACGTGGTGGTGCAGACGACATCGCAGTACTCGAAAGGATCATTTTGAACTTGAGCAGCGACGAGACCAGAGATGTGGGCCATGTCCATCATGAGGTAAGAACCGTTGAGGTCAGCGATCTTGCGAAGACGCTTGTAGTCCCAGTCTCGAGGGTAAGCGGAGGCACCACAGATCAAGATCCTGGGCTTGAAGAGGAGAGCGTTCTTCTCGAGGGCGTCGTAGTCGATGAGACCGGTAGCGGGGTCGACTTGGTAAGGGAGGGATTGGAAGTAGATTGAAGAAGCAGAGATCTTCTTCTTGGGAGTGTAAGCTCCGTGGGTAAGGTGACCTCCATCAGCGAGACCGAGACCCATGATACGGTCTTGAGGTTGGATGAGAGCGGTGAAGGTGGCAAAGTTGGCAGTTGAACCGGAGCTGCGAAATTACGGAAGAGGTCAGTTTTCGATTCGAAAGTGCGAAATTGTATGGAAGACGCACTAGGGTTGAACGTTTACTCCCCAGGTCTTGTCCTCGAGGTGGAAAGCCTTGAGAGCACGTTGTTGGCAGAGAATCTCGAGTTCGTCGACAACCTCGTTACCTAAGAAAGACATTTATGATCAAGATTTCGTTCCTCGTTATTAACCAGAACCTCAACTTACCTCCGTAGTATCGAGCACCGGGAAGACCCTCAGAGTACCTAGTTGAACATGAAGGAGTGTCAGTGATCGATCGAGCGAGAGAAAAGGAGAAATTTGAACAAACTTGTTGGTGAACATGGATCCGTTAGCCTCCATGACGGCAAGGGAAGTCAAGTTCTCGGAAGCGATGAGTTCGAGACCACGGAATTGACGGAAGGTCTGTGATACAACAAGAATGATCAGTTTCGTTCGAGAAATGCAAATTTACGTTGATTCCCCTCGGGTTTCGCCATATCGCCAACTCGACTCCGTCTCTCATCGACGTTGCTTCTCCGACTTGTTCAAATCCATAAACCCGTAAAGGCAAAGCCAGGATTCCCATTTGATGCAAGTTTTGTAGTTTTCCCCCTCTCCCCTCTCCCGAACTTTCCTTTAGAGATCAAAAGGCAAATTTCCGTTGATTCCCACCTCGTGACCATCCCACGTTCCCGCAGCAATGAGTTCCCAACGAGGATCAAAAGTATGAAAGAAGGAGAGGAAAGAGAGTCGAGGTTTTGTAGACTAACCTCTCGATCAACGAGAGCTTGAACTTCGGGATCTGCCTCTGCGAGAGTGGTGTAAAGATCCTTGTTCTATACATTGATCTGGGTCAGTAGACAGCTAGGTAGAGAGGATAGAGGAGGAGGGAGTGGCGTACGAAATCATTTGGGATAGGAACAGCGGTGGTGGAAGAAGACATGATTGAACGATTAGAGGAGAAGGATCTGATTGAAGTGGGTACAGGTGATTGACGGGGTGATTGACTAAGAGCTGATCGCAAGAATGGGCGAGAGATAGTCTTTATCGATTGGAGCATTCAAAGGAGAGAGAGGGAAGGAGAGGTTGTGTGATTTCTTGGGAGAGAGAGAAAAAAAAAACTTGCAATCTTTTTTGACTCTCACCTCGATCGAAATTACATATGCCGACTACTACAAGGCGGAAACCATCAACCAGCAGTACGACTGCTCCTCCCAAAAAGAAACTACGACAGACTCCTTCAATCCCTCCTCCTCCTCCTCAAATCGTTGAACCTTCCTCAGTCGATGTTATTTCAACTCCTCCACCAGCAGCTCCAGTACTCAGTGCAGTAGCTGCGAGAAGAGCCGCTGCTGCTGCTGCTATTGCCTCAGCCAATACATCAGCCGCCTCGTCTTCTCGCTCAACTCCGATTCCTTACCTTTCGAATCCTTCAACAATTCCTCAAGAGCAAGAGACAGAGCTACAAATCAACTCAGAGGCATCCGAATGTGAATCAGACGATGAAGCTACCTTGTTGCAAAGAGATCAGTCGAGGAGGAAAGGAAAGGAAGTCAAGGGCAAGAGGAAAGAGAAGGAACAGAAACCTTCGAGGTACTTCTCGGGTCCAGCAGAGGAAGAGATACGATTGGAACAGAGTGAGGACGGAGAAGATATGAGAGATAGTAGAATGGTATCGGAAGATGTGAGAGAACCTGCGACTCCGAAAGGAGCGAGACCTAGAAGAAGGAGAGAGAAAACGTGAGTTTGACTTTTCTCCTCTCGTTGTTCGCCAACTCGTACTGAATCTCATGATACATACCGTAGAGCATTCGTCGATTCAGAGTGCTATTCAAACTTTCGATTAGAAGAGTCGAGCAATACTTGGTCGACGAATGTTACTCGAGAAGATGGTTCGACTTGCGAGGGAGTCGTGTATGGTCTGCGGATAGGCGAGGTGAGCATATTACTGTTCCAGTCTATCTCCTTCTATCATACTGAACTTGGAATGATAGGATCTCGTCATTCACGGAACATTCGAAATCACTCCTCTCTCCGGTTCATTCTCTCTTCTCGGCTCCACCGTCTCTACACCCACTTTCTCCTCTTCCAATATCTCTCTACCCGACCTCTCGTCGTCTACATCCCATGTCGTCCACTGCCCCGCGTCCCACCCCCTCCCACCGATCGCCGCGATTCCCAACGACATCTCTTCACCTGGATCCTCGAGTCTCTCCCTCTACTTGGACGCCAAGATCGATATCTCCGGCTTCGCGACAGTCGTTCTGGTGACATCGGTACAGACGGGGATTGAAGGGATTGAGATGGCGTTGAAATCGGCTGGATTGGGTTGCGCAAATGGAATGTATCCTTCAAAGAACGCCGCGAGTGGATCAGTAATGGGCGGAAAGGGTTGGAAGCTCGTGCGTACCTCTTCTCGCGTCTATATTCAATCAACAGTCGACTGACTTCGCACTCGTCGCTAGATTCTTGAACCGCTGCCTGGTCTTACGATACTAAGGCAACTCGAATCTTGGACATCAACTCTAGCAGAGTTTGTTCCGAAAACGAGTCAGGATCTGGCTATGGTAGATCCGGGTCGATTGACAGTCATGGTGGAAGGACCGAAGAGAGTGGGAAAGAGTACTTTTGCGAAAATGCTACTGAACAGGTTACTCGATCGGTCCGTTTTGACTATCCTCGCATCGCCGTGAGTACGTGCTGATGTGTGGTACTTGCCGAATCTGCAGATATGAAGCAGTAGCTTATCTCGATACAGATCTGGGTCAACCTGAGTTTTCAATTCCTGGTTTCGTCTCGCTCAATGTCCTACGCGAACCTGCTTTCGGTCTGTTCTCATCTCTATCCTGCTCGTTGCGAATTCGAGACTCACCTCAGCTTCTCGTTGTAGGACCCGCTTTCACTCACCTTTCATTGCCCATCTCTTCACACTATCTCGGATCCGCTTCACCTGCTTCCGACCCAACAAGCTACATCTCCGCCATCTCTGCACTCTTGTCAACATACGCCCTCGAAGTCGAATACCCTCTCATCGACGAACCCGTGATCACCCATTCCCGAAGAAGACATCGTGACGCTCATCAAGCTCCCTCGACCCCATCTTCCAATAACGGCAAAGTGCGAGAACGAGTCCCACTGGTCATCAACACGCAAGGATGGGTCAAAGGTCTAGGAGCAGACCTGCTCACAAAGCTGAAAGCAGCGAGTCAACCGACTCATGTTTGCTCCTTCGTTTCGATGATGGAGGAGGAGAACGGAGGATACTCGGATAATGGAGGAGGAAGTAGTTCCGGGCCCGCCTTTTCTCAACGTCAAGCATTCGCCGAAGAAGGATTGCCGTATCATCTCTACACTCTACCGGCGGCACCAATGAATGCTCTCGAATCGAAGTGGACCGCTTCCGATTACCGCACTTTATCTTTCACGTCCTACTTTCATTCCCTCTTCAAAGAGACCCTACTCTCCGCTTCCTCGGGACCAACGAGCACCTTACCCGATCGGTGGGATTTCTCTTCACCTCTCATCGCTCAAACTCCTTACTCGCTCGATTGGAACCCCTCGAACGGACAGATCTCGTCGGTTCATCTACTTGACGGCGATGATGTCGCTTACGAGCACGTTCTGCACTGTCTCAACGGTAGTCTCGTAGCGATTGTCGAATCGACCAGTCCATCAGAATCGACACCAAACGACCCTTCCTCGTTCCCTTACGATCCCCTATCCCCTGTACCTCATCCTTCGACTTCCCGAGCGCTCGGGCTCGGTCTAATCAGATCCATTTCACCCTCGTCGACCTCCTTACATCTCCTTACGCCTATTCCACCTCCCTCGACTGCCATCTCCCTCGTCAAGGGTTCCTTGGAGGTTCCTCTCACACTCATGCTCGATCACACGGCGAGTGAATCAGAGAGGGAACAAGGATTGAAAGGGGAGAATTGGAGGGAAGTTCCGTTTCTGAGTATTGAAGAGGGTGAAGGAGCGGGAAGGAGAAGGGTCAGGAGGAACTTGATGAGGAGAGGTCACGCTTGATTTGGATTTGGCGTCTCTAGTCGTGAAAAGCGAAACGCATGAAAGCGCTCTTTTCCTTACGATTTCTTGTGCGAGAGGTCGATACTTTCGAGTTGTCGGAGCTGGTTTCCGAAGTGTTGCTCGTTGTCGTTGCGCTCAAAGTGTCGTTATCCAAGAAGTTTCGTTTGCGACTGATCTGCATCCTCGAAACCCACCCGAAGCCGAAGTAGTTTGTTTTTTCCTTCTTCTACAACTCACTTCTCGCTCTTGAAAGTCAGCCTTACTTACCATACGGAGCTTGGAATACTCAATTCACGACAGAAGTATAGCTCAGATGGGCGACTCACCTACGGCTCCATCAACTTCTAGATCAAGATCAACGAATAATGCTAGTCTCAACAACAGCGACGAGGCGATGAGGGAGGATGAGAAGCGGAGGAGCGAAAAGAAGGAGGTAGCTCATGCACATGCTCAGGGTAAAGGCAAGGGAAGCAAAGGGATCAGGAGCAAATTGCCTAGCATCATTTCTTCGACTGTGGAAGGTGAGCGAACTACTCCATTACTTTGAGGGGAGGGGTCGTTCTGCACTCAGTCGTAGATCAAGAACGCTTTCCGGCTGTTAATTAAGAGTATAATTGGGTGGATCCTCCAGGACGAGCGTTGACTGATCGATTTTTCTACTCTCCCTCGCATACAGCGCTGTTCCCTCGACTCGGCCCTTCCCCAATCTACGGTTCGAACCTACCACCGTTTGTGACAGAGGCGACGAATCGATCGAAATGGAAGAATCGCAAAGATTTGTTCCGAGCCTCCCTCGTTACGCTTTCGTGCTTCATCCTACTCCTTGAACCCAAGTCGCTCGTCACCCTCGGGAACGCTGCCTTCTTCGCCACGATGGTTTCCTGCTTCCTTCCTCCAACATTCCCCGTGGTCCTGTTGCTCCTCGTCGTGCGTTCTCTGAACTTCTGTCGATAGCCCGAAAACGGACACTGATCGCACGATTTGCCTGCTTTTTATAGTCGGCTATGCTGGTTATAGGTATGTTGCTGGGCTGGGCATGGGGATCTGCCGCTATGGCCGCTGCTTTGAGGGCGAGGAGTCAAGTCCTTCTTGCGAGCAGCGTGCAGAGGGTTACGGCTGGACTTGCTGGAGCTACGAACCCAGATGCTCAATACCGTATCGAGATTTGTAAGCTGCAGTACTCACTCGCCGACTATGAATCTTACTGAATCTTGAATCGCCGCTTGATCAGTCAAAGGAGAATTCCTCGACTGGAGGTCGACAACCGTTTTCGGTGTTTTCTTGGGTACGCGTCTCTTCACTTTCGCGAGATCGGATTGTGCTCATCAATTTATCGTTGACAGCAATCGGAGCTTTCGTTTTGGGCTTAATCCGAGCACACCGACCCAAATTGACACTCCTTGCAATTTTCGGTGTCATCGTTCTCGACGTCCTTTGCTCGTGTACGTACAGCTTCCAAGCACTCCTATCAGGTAATCGAACGTGCGTTGATCGAAAGGTTCCTTGCAGATGGTCCTCTCTTCCCCGTCAAGAGATACACTCTCGCTTCGACTTTCCTCATTCCTACCGCCTGCGAAATCGCCATCGCTGTCGCCGCTACTTTCCTCATCTTCCCTCAGACCCTCAACTCGAACTACACGACAGTACTCGTCGACAAGTTTCTCCTCCCAATTCTGCAACGTTCGCATCTTCATTCGAAGGTACTCGCTACCCCTGCACCATCTTACGGCGCGCCTCACGAGACGGAGGAGGATCGAGCATGGAAAGTGTTCCCAGCCTTGTGGTCCGGAACCCAGGAAGCGATGGCCGGAGGACTTGAGGGTCTTCTGGGGATGACGGGTCTCCTCGAACTCGAGGTTTCGTTTGGACGACTCGGAGCTAAAGATCTCGCTGGCCTCTCCGACGCTCTTCGTGAGCTCCTCGCTAGATCTGTCGGCTTGGCCATCCTCAGCACTACCGTCTCGTCCCGTCGCAAACGTACTCTCGCAGCCGAAGAAGCCTACTCGAACAATAGCTCTCCCTCGACTCATTCAACTGGAGAGAAGGAGGACAAATCCCGCGAAACGGCTCGAATGCATCGATTCCGTCTTCGATCTCAGGCAGCAGAAGATCGCAATCAGCACACTCTTCCTCACCTGCTCCCAATCTTCGAAAATGCTTCTTCTCCACTCCGAATCGCTTGCGATGAAGCCCTACTCTCGGCTATGAATTGGCTCACCGAATCAAACAGCAAACGATGGTTCAAACGACCGAAACCTGACGTTGTCGATCAGCAAGCCTCGATGTATCGATCTCAAGTCGAGAACCTCGAACACGAGATTCGAATGTATCGCTTGGAACGAAGGAAAGAGCTCGTAGCTGTCAGTTCACCTCATCCCTGCACACGTGAATGTCCTCTCACTGATCATCAAGTTGCAAATTGCAATTTGACAGCCATTCGCCGACTTCTTCGATCCGAAAACTGGTGCTCTCCTTCCCGAAGTCTCAAAATCGTTCTCGTTCTCGCCAAACACTCTTCTCACCCTTCTCGCCGCCTCCGATAACTTGGTCTGCTACAGTGAAGCAGTCCTCTCTTTCGCTCAGCAGATCTCTCAACTTCAAGACCATCGAAAGAAGAACAAGCTATGGTTCCCGACTGGACTCAGGAAGATTGGCAACCTGCTCAAAGGAGGAAAGGGGAACTCGTTTGCCGGAGACCAGGAGAATCCAGATCAACTCGAGGACGTTGCCGATGATGATGCAACAGAAGTTTCGAAGGGGGAGAGCGACAAGGATAGGGCAGCTGCAGCGGACAAGGCTGTCCAGGAGGCCATGGCAGACACTTCTCGCGACCCTGATGCTCGCCCACCTCATGGCTACCAGAAACTCACGATCAACATTCATCATTTCGGGCTGTGGCTCAAGAAACCCGAAACGATCTTCGCTCTCAGGTTCGCTTTCGTGTCAATAGTACTTTGGCTTCCTCGTTAGTTCCATTTGACGCTACGTGGTCGGAGAACGCTTCGCTGATACTTCCGGATTGTGCAGAAATTTTCCGATCTTCGGCTCAGATTTCATACGAGCAAAAGCTGTTATGGGCTCAGATCATGGCTCAGACGTGAGTTCTACATAGATCTCCATCGCTGTTGTCCCGCTGATCAATCGCTCGTCGTGGCTCTCAGCGGTCTCGCCGTTTATTCTGGAGACTTTATTCTTTCGACAATTCAACGTGTACTAGGAACAGCGATTGGGCTCGTCTGGGGAATGGTTATTTGGTATGTAGGAAGTGAGTACAGACCCTCCTTTGCTCGCCGCGGACATCGAGACTGACACTCTCGAGGTGAAAAAGGTGGAAACGGAGGAGGAAACCGAATTGGGCTCGGCGCTGCATTCTACTGCCTCTTCCTCCCCTTCCTCGCTGTCAGACTATTTGCTCCCGCCGCTCTACTGCAAGGGACCTTATTGGCTGCAGTCACTCCGGTACTCATCGTGAGTTGCCCTTTTTTCTCTTTTCCGAAACACTCCTCTGATGTATCACTCCACGCAGGTCGGCTACTCGTTCCAAGATGGACCTAATGGTCTACCTATCTACGGTAATCCAGGAGTCGGGTACAACGTAGCGTGGCGAGTACGTTTCGAAACCTTTCCAAACTTCCGATCGACCACTATGCTGACTCTCTTCCGTTCCAACCGTAGCGTGCCGTCCTCGTTCTCATCGGAATCGCGCTCGCAACCATCGTGACCCTCTTCCCTTCTCAGTCGTCCAAGGTTCTCGTTCGAAGGACACATGCTACAACTATCTCGAAGCTTGGTAAGGTCTACGCAGGTATTTTATCTGCGTGGATCAAAGAAGGAGCTCTCCCGGACGAGCCTGACGCCGAACCGCCTTCGATCGCTTTCTCAACACACGCCGCGAAAGCTACCAGAGCGAACATGCTAGCGTTACGATTGAAACTCAACTCATCCCGAATTGCTATTTTTCAAGCAACCTACGAGATCAACCTACGCGGAGATTTCCCACAAGAAGCCTACCTCGAGCTATTCCGTACACAAATGCACCTGCTACAAGCACTTGGTTCCGTCGGACATTCGCTTATGCGGCTCGATCGAACTTGGAGGAAACGCCTCGTTTCGACTACTGCTTTCTTGAACCAACCTCTTGTTCGTTTCCCCTTCGCATCTACACTCGAAGGTCTCTTCACTGACATGAGAATTTTGTACATAGATTGCTGACGTTTCTTCGACATTCGCTCTCGTAAGCATCATTGAAAGACTGTTTCTCTGTTCGTTCGCTGAATGCTAATCCCTCTCTCTCTCTCTCTATCCCCAGATCTCGCTCGCACTTCGACAAAAGAGCAGTCTCCCCGAAGCTACCCCTGGACCCCTCATCGATCGCCTCCTCTACCATGACTCTCGATTGAGATTCCTCAGTCGCGAGGACGCGACCACTTCACCCGAAGTCGAAGGCGCCTCGATGGGAGACTTCACTCTTACCTACGACATTCTCAGCCACGAATCGTTCTCGATCTACGCAAATTGCTTACAGGGCTTGTAAGACCGAATCTTTCTCCTCTCTCGTCAATTCACGCTGACTCGACTCTCTCGATAGAGCTTCAATCTTACTCGACGTCGACGAGCTCGAAGTTGCAGCAAAAGCTCTTCTTGGTGTCACTCGGTTCCCTGGCTACGACCTCTTACTGGAACGACAAGCTCATGTATAGAAATTCATAAGCTTAACTGTGTATTCTTGGGATTATACGACTGCAACGGTTTGTAACTACAACATTTCAAAGGACACGACTAGAGAGATGTTCAGGTCTGACGAGGTAGTTGCGAAGCTCCTTGAGCTTTCGCGTTGATTTGACCCTTCTTCGTCCCCGAAGATCCTTCGAGATCGGCAGGTTTGAAGAAGTGAGGAGCCACTAGAGGAGACAAGATTGTCAGTGAACGATAGAAGGAACGCGCGTGGAGTGATGGCTCACCCTCGAGAAGCCACTCTGGCTTGATTTCCATGACTTGGCGAGCGTATTCTCGAGAAGTGAGAACAAGCTCGAACCATAAGACGAGTTTCGGTGGTGGTTGATGTTGGAACATTGACGACGAAGGATGAATGTTGACGGTTTGATTGGTTCTGTGATCGAAAACGAGTCGGTCAGTCGATTCGCACATTGAGCAAAGATTGCAACGTACTTGATCGTTCGATAAGCGTCTCCGCTTCGGTTGAGTCGACCGGTGTTTTGGAAGTATCTACAGCAAAGCGTGCACGTCAGCGTGTGAAGGAGGAAGAGCGAATCGAGAGCGAAGGTAAGACTCACCCAGCGCAAATAGCTTTTTGAACAGGCACGATATCACTCGAATTGGGGTTTCCTTCGACAAAGATCTCGACACGCTCGCAAAGCTGCACGAGCTGATCTCGAATGTTCTGTACCCGAGTCAGAGACTGCATAAAGAGAGACGACATTGATCAGTTGAAAGCCGACAAATTCCCAGAATGAGACAAGCAATACCTTGATCTGAATGAAATGCTCGTAAGTCCAGGAGATAGAGAAGCCTGAATCTTGCCATTGCTCCCAGACATTCAGCAGCATGAAGTGATCTCCTCCAGGTTTGACGAAATTCTGTCGAGCGGTGTCGGCTGTCAAACGAGTTGCGGTGTGAGTGATCCGCTCCTCGGAACGCTGCGCAGGTCGGGGGCTTACCTTCGAGCTTCTTCTGTTTCGGTCGATAGAAGAGAGAACCAGATTCCGAAAGCATCGAAACGATCGTAAGAACCTGCGAGAGGGCAAACGAAATCATCAGCAACAGGACAGCAGCAGAAACAACACCGAAGACGTACCTCTTCTGTGCAGTTGTACTTCTCACTCGCGAGGATACTCTTACTCAAGGCAGGATCCATCGGGAACTCGGCCATCCTCCTTCCCATTTTCGTCAATTCTCCTCTATCGTTGAAAGCGCCGAGAGCGTAGAGCAAGTCGAGAGCACGAATGAGTGTATCGCCAGGAGGAGGATCGAGGAAATCGAAACCGATCAAATCGTTGATACCTAGAGATTTGAGCATGAGGACGACCATTCCTAGATTCGTTCGTTGGATTTCGGGAACGGTATCTTGATCGAGTTCGTGCATGTAGGCGTGTTTCGTGTAAAGTCGGAAACACTTTCCAGGTCCGACTCGACCAGCTCGTCCAGCTCGTTGTCCAGCAGCGGCTCGGGAACACTTCAGGAGGGAGGAAAGAAAGAAAGAAAGATCGTCAGTCGACGGTTCGATGCGAGATGAAGACGGAAGGGACGCACGGGAGTGACTACGAGAGATTCCATACCGTTTCGAGGATTGTAAGAGTTCTGCTTGACGAATCCAGGGTCGATAACGTAAACAACACCGTCGATAGTGATTGAAGTTTCAGCGATATTCGTAGCGAGAACGACCTGTCACGAAACGCTATGAGTCGGTATCAGGGGAATGAGCGAAAAGTGAGAGAGTAGACGTACCTTTCTTGCTCCTTCTGGAGTAGGTTCGAAAATCCTCGACTGCATCTCTGTCGGTAGATTCGCATAAATCGGACAAATCATCAACTCTGCCACCTTGTTCCCTAGCGCTCTCGCAGTTTCTTCCAAGTTCTCTT
>Ga0308169_10003431_pt1 | contig 15504 bp, 15 predicted proteins | sample PhyBR1_2_FD_202139 | JGI IMG/M metagenome (GOLD analysis project Ga0308169, IMG submission 202139) | Phyllosphere microbial communities from UC Gill Tract Community Farm, Albany, California, United States - DLSLSB.R1 | ecosystem: Host-associated > Plants > Phyllosphere > Unclassified | place... | reverse complement strand
CCATCGATGAGCGCGCGCCGCCTGCTGCAACTGGTGATGCTGGTCCAGGCCAGCGCCGCGCTGCTGGTCGCCTGGATGCTGCTGCGCCATGGCGCCGCCTGGTGGTGGGCGCTGCTTTTAGGCGTCGGCGCGGTGGCCCTGGTGCGCCTCCTGATCAACATGAACAACTTCCTGCTGTCGGCCTGCTTTGCCAGCGCCACGCCGGCGGCCTATCGCCTGGACCTCGGCGCGCGCCTGCGCATGCTGGCCCGGGAATTCGGCGCCAGCATGCTGGTGACGAACTGGCTGATGGCGCGCGCCCGCGCCGGCACCCGCATCTACCCGGACAGCAGGCACCCGCCGGTCCTGCTGCTGCATGGGTACGGCTGCAACAGCGGCTACTGGGCGCACCTGGCGCCGCTGCTCGACACGGCCCGCATCAGCCACGCGACGGTCGACCTGGAGCCGGTCGCGGCCGGCATCGACGACTACGTGCCGCTGGTCGAGCGCGCCGTCGAAGCGCTGCGCGCAGCTGCCGGCGCAGGGCAGGTGGCGATCGTCGCGCACAGCATGGGCGGCCTGGTCGCGCGCGCCTGGATGCGCAGCCACGGGCGCGCGCGCGTGGCGCGCCTGATCACGCTCGGCACGCCGCACCACGGCACCGCGCTGGCGCGTTTCGGCCTGGGCGCGAACGCCGCCCAGATGCGCCATGGCGCAGCCTGGCTGCGCCAGCTTTCCGAGAGCGAGGACGCCGCCACGCGCGCCCTCGTCACCTCGATCTACACCCACCACGACAACATCGTCTCGCCCCAGACCTCGAGCGAACTGCCGGGCGCGCGCAACGTCGAATTCGGCGGGATCGGCCATGTGGCCCTGGGCAGCGATCCGCGCGTGCTGGCGGAAGTCATGCGCGAAATATCGGCACTCGCCGCCCGGTCCGGTCGATGATATGCTTGCGCTTAGTCTAACCAAGCTGTCATCCATGCAACAGAAAGCTCCTCGCCGGACCCGCGAACGCATCCTCGAGCTCTCGCTCAGGCTGTTCAACGAATTCGGCGAACCGAACATCACGACGACGGTCATCGCGGAAGAGATGAACATCTCTCCCGGGAACCTGTATTACCATTTCAGGAACAAGGATGACATCGTCAATTCGATCTTCGCCCAGTTCGAGGCCGAGATCGAGCGCATCCTGACCGTGCCGGCCGGGCGCCGGTCGAACATGCAGGACGTCTGGCTGTATCTGCACCACATGTTCGAGCTGATCTGGCGCTTCCGCTTCTTCTACCGCGACCTGAACGACCTGCTGTCGCGCAACCGCAAGCTCGAACTGCACTTCAAGGCCATCCTGGCGCACAAGATCAAGGTCGCGCGCCAGCTGTGCGAGGACCTGCGCAGCGAAGATTCGCTCGAGGCCAGCGACGCCCAGATCGGCGCAATGGCGACCAATATGGTGGTGGTGGCGACCTACTGGCTTTCCTACGAATACGTGCGCAACCCGCGCAAGTACAGCGAGCAGCAGGCCATCGCCGATGCGCTGGCGCGCGGCTGCTACCAGGTGCTGTCGATGGTCGGCCCCTACCTGCGCGGCGAGACCCGCGCCTTGTTCCAGCGCCTGTCGGACGACTACCTGGCCAAGCTTCCGCCCGAACAAAAGTAACCCGTCATCCCAAGGATCCAATGAAAGCCATCGCAGTCTATTGCGGCGCCAACCACGGCGCCGACCCCGTCTATGCCGATGCGGCGCGTGGCCTGGCCCGCGTCATGGTCGAGCACAACATCGAACTGGTCTATGGCGGCGGCAAGGTCGGCCTGATGGGCGTGATCGCCGACGAGGTGCTGCGCCTTGGCGGCGAAGCCACCGGCGTGATCCCCAAGGCCCTGGTCGAACGCGAAGTCGGCCACGCCGGCCTGACGCGCCTGTTCGTGGTGAAGGACATGCACGAGCGCAAAGCCATGATGTCGGATCTCGCGAACGGCTTCATCGCCATGCCGGGCGGGATGGGCACGCTGGAAGAACTGTTCGAGATGGTGACCTGGGCCCAGCTCGGCATCCACGCCAAGCCGATCGGCCTCCTGAACGCCAACGGTTTTTATGACGGCCTGGCCAGCTTCGTCGGGCACATGGTCGGGCAAGGCTTCGTCAAGCCGGCGCATGCGGACCTCTTGATGATCGAGGCCGATCCCGAGGCGCTGGTGCACCGCCTGCAGGTGCCGGGGGAGCGCGCATGAGGGCCGGCCAGGACGTGAAACCGGCGCGGCGCCGGATGCTGCGTGCGGCCGGCGCCGGCCTGCTCGCGCTCGTCGCCGGGCCCGGGCGCGCGCTGGAGGCGCCCTGCGCGTCGACCGCTTGGGCGGACAGCTTGCGGCGCGAGCTCGAAGCCATGGCGGCCGACCTGGTGCACCACCTGCAGCCCTGGCAGGTACCGGAGCGCGTGTTCCTGCCGGAAGACTATGGCTTGCGGCCCGGCGAGCTCGCCACCGGCGCGATCCGGCGCGCGGTCGAAGCCTGCGCGCAAGCGGGCGGCGGCGTGGTGCGCCTGGCGCACGGCGACTACGTCAGCGGCACCATCGACCTGCGGTCCGGCGTCATGCTGGAGGTGCTTGACGGTGCGCGCCTGCTGGCGTCCACCAGCCTGGCCGACTATCCCGAACGGGTGGCGCGCCGGCCGACCGTCCAGGACAGCAATATGGGCATGAACCAGTCGCTGATCTTTGCCGAAGGCTGCGAGCGGGTCGGCATCCGCGGCAAGGGTCTCATCGACGGGCGCGGCACGCGCGACAACTTCCCCGGCGAGGTGTCGCCCGGACCCACGCCCGGCCGGCCCTTCCTGATCCGCATGCTCGACTGCCGCCAGGTGGTGATCCAGGACATCCACCTGAAGGATTCGCCGTGCTGGATGCAGAACTACCTGAACTGCGAAGACCTGATCATCGACGGCATCCACGTCGAGAACCAGGCCAACCACAACAACGACGGCGTCGACATCGACGGCTGCCGCCGCGTCATCGTGCGCAACAGCTTCATCAGCTCGGGCGACGACGGCCTGTGTTTCAAGGGCGCCAGCCAGCGTCCGACCGAGCAGGTGCTGGTCGAGAACTGCCGCCTGTACAGCAGCTGCAATGCGCTCAAGTTCGGCACCGATTCGCAAGGCGACTTCCGCAACGTGCTGGTGCGCCACGTCGAGGTCGGCGGCCCGGCGGATTCGATGCGCGCCTTCATGCGGCGCAAGGCCGATGGCGGCATTTCGTGGGAATCGGTGGATGGCGGCACGGTCGAGCGCGTGCTGGTGCAGGACGTGCACGTGGTGCGCAGCGAGAGCCCGCTGTTCCTGCGCCTGGGCGACCGCGGCCGGGTGCGCCCGGAACAGCCGCGGCCACGGCCGGGCCGCGTGCGCCAGCTGGTGTTCGAGCGCATCAGCGGCGACGACAACGGCAAGCGCGGTTCCTTCTTCACCGGCGTCCCTGGCCATCCGATCGAGGACGTGCTGCTGTGCGACGTCGATATCCCGATGCGTGCGGCCGGCGAGCACGCGGCCGCGCCGAAAGAGATTCCCGAAGCGCCGGCCGAGTATCCGGACCCGCACATGTTTTCGACCGTGATGCCGGCCTACGGCCTGTGGACGCGCCACGTGCGCCGCCTGACCCTGCAGCGGGTGCGCTTCAGCGTCTCCGGCCCGGACCCGCGGCCGATGCTGCTGGCGGGGCCGGACGCCGATCCGGCGTGCGGTACATGAACGTCGCTCGCGCCCGCGCGGGTGTCGACCAACCTAGCTCACCAGTTTCAGCAGCGGTCCGCGACTCCTGGCCTGCTCGCGCAGCATGTCCGCGATGCGGTCCGGGGATACCGGGGGACTGAACAGGTAGCCCTGCATTTCGTCGCACTCGTTCTGGCGCAGGAACTCGCGCTGCTCCTCGGTTTCGACGCCTTCCGCGATCACGCGCAGGTGCAGGCGGTGGCCGAGCGAGATGACGGCCAGCGCGATCGCCTGGTCGTCCGCGCTGGTCGCCAGGTCGCGCACGAACGATTTGTCGATCTTCAGGGTGCTGATCGGGAAGGACTTCAGCGCCGACAGGCTGGAGTAGCCGGTGCCGAAATCGTCGATCGACAGCGACACCCCCATTGCCTTCAGCGCGCGCATACGCGCCACGGCCTGGTTCAGGTCGCGCATCAGGAGGCTTTCGGTGACTTCCAGCTCAAGCTCGCCCGGCGGCAGGCCGCTGTCCTCCAGGCTTGCCGCGATGCGCTCGACCAGGCGCTTCTCCTCGAACTGGCGGGCCGAGACGTTGACCGACACGGTGAGCGTGTCCAGCCCGGCCGCGCGCCACGCCTGGGCCTGGCGGCAGGCAGTGCGCAGCACCCACTCGCCGATCGCGACGATCATGCCGGATTCCTCGGCCAGGCCGATGAAGCGCGGCGGCGGGATCAGGCCGTGCTCGGGGTGGCGCCAGCGGATCAGCGCCTCGACGCCGAACACGCGGCCGGTGCGCAGGTCGACCTTGGGCTGGTACAGCAGGTAGAAACTGCCGGCGGGCGATCCCGCGGCGGGCGATCCCGCGGCGGGCGCTCCGGCCAGGCCCTCGTCCGCGCCGCCGTCCGCGGCCAGTGTGGCGTCGAGCGCCTTGCGCAAGCCCTCGAGCAGCATCAGCTTTTCTTCGACGCTGGCGTTCATCTCGCGCGTGTAGAACTGGAAGTTGTTGCTGCCCAGGTCCTTGGCGCGGTACATCGCGGCGTCGGCGTTCATCATCAGGGTAGCCGGGTCGAGGCCGTCGCGCGGGTAGGTGGCCACGCCCATGCTGCAGCTGACCTGCACGGCCTGCTCGCCGATCAGGACCGGCTCGGTCACCGCCTGGCGGATCTTTTCCAGCACCGGGGTCACGGCCAGCGGATCGTCGGGCACGTCCGGCAGCAGGATCACGAATTCGTCGCCGCCGAGCCGGCCCAGGGTGTCGTTGCGGCGCAGGCAGGCCTGCATGCGGCTTCCCACCACTTTCAGCAGCTCGTCGCCGGCATTGTGGCCGAGGCCATCGTTGACCAGCTTGAAGCCGTCCAGGTCGACGAAGGCCAGCGCCAGGTGGCCGCCCTTGCGCTGCGCGCTCTTCACCGCCTGGTCGAGGCGGTCGCGGATCAGGTTGCGGTTCGGCAGGCCGGTGAGTTCGTCATGGTGGGCCATGTGGCGGATGCGCTCCTCGGCCAGCTTGCGGTCGGTGATGTCGCGTACCGTGGCCACCGCGCCGCCGTCGACCGGCACGATCTCGCGCCGCAGCCAGCGGCCGCTGGCCGGCCAGGTCTGGGCCTGCCATTCGGTCTGGACCGGGCGGCCCTGCACCACGACCTCGACCAGTTCCTCGAACATGCCGTTGATGCGATAGAAGGGCAGCAGCTCGCGCATCAGGCGGCCGCGCATCTGCTCCTTCGGGATGCCGGTGACCTCTGCGGCGCGCGAGTTGGTTTCCTCGACGATGAAGTCGACGATCGCACCTTCGTGGTCGCGCACGGCGCTCAAGACGAAGAAGGCGTCCAGGCTGACCTCCGAGGCCGCCGCATAGGTGGCCTGGGCGCGCTGCTCGCGCCGGCGCACGCGGGCCAGCTGCCAGGACCAGACGCTGACCATGGCGACGATGCCGGACAGGAGGGCGCTGCCGGCGAAGGCCGCCAACAGGCAGTTGCGGCGCCGCCGTTCGAACTGGGCCATCTGCTCGCTGTCGGCCAGGCCGACCACGGCGCTCAAGGGGAAGCCGGCCAGGCGGCGCATGCCGGCGTAGCGCATGACGCCGTCGGGCGCGGTGCGGCGCAGGACGATGCCATCGCCGGCCACGCCCTCGGCCGCGCCCCGCTGGCCCCACGAGACGTGGTCGCCCACGCGCAGCGCGCGCGCGGCCCCGTCGGCGCCGACCAGGCCGAGCAGGCCCAGGTCGCCTTCGCGCGAGCGCTCGTAGGCGCTGGTGAAGTAGGCCGGGTCGACGGCGACGATGGCGACGCCGGCGAAACGCCCCTGGGCGTCCACGATGCGGCGTGTGAAGTGCAGGCGCGGGTCGCGCCTGGCATCGTGCGTCACCGGCTGGCTGACGAAGGGCTGGTCGGCGCCGGCTGCGCGCTGGACGCGAAAGAAATCCTGGCTCGACACGTTGAAGCGTGCGATGTTCGGATTGCTGGCCACGATATTGCCGTCGCGGTCCGCCACGCCGACCGCGATCACCGGGCCGGCCGGGAGCAGGCCCTGCTGGCGCAGCGCCGGCAGGGCGCCTTCCAGGCCTTGCGTCGCGGCCACGTACTTGAGCAGCTTGAGGGTCTGGTCGATCGCGTTCAGGCTGCGCGCGGTCTGGGCTTCGTAGGTGTCGAGCTGCTCGCGCGCGGCCGCGCGCGCGCCGGCCAGTGCGCCGGTGCGTTCGGCATCGATGAAATGGCAGGCCGCGACCCAGATCGCCGCCAGCGGCAACAGCGCGAACAAGGGCAGCGCGATGTGGGTGTCGAGCAGGCGGCGCAACCAGCGCGCGCGGCGCGCGGCGCCGGCTTGCCTGGCCTTGTTGGCTTCGGAGCGGGAGCGCTTCGTCATCATTGCATGCCGAAGCCGGACAGCGACCAGGCCGCCGTCGCCTGCGCACGGGCTGCGCCGTCCATGCCGGGCCCGAGCAGGAGCAGGAGCAGGGCGAGCGGGAGGATCGAAGCTCGGAGGTTTTGCTGCATTCTTCTTTCTCGATTGTCCGGCCAGGGCGCGCGGCCAGGGCAGGGCTGGCGCACGCGATGCACGCGGATTACGACTTTAATCGTCGTGTTTACGAAAGTCGATACCTGAGCTTAATTCCCTACGGCAATACTTGGTATGTGTTGTGCATAGGCAACGTCAGTCCTGCTGCGCGCCGCCCCACAGCCGCTCGCCGCCCAGATCGAGCTGGGTGAGATACAGGCGGACGTCGAATTCGAACTGGTGGTAGTCCGGCTCCATCCAGCAGCAGAGCTTGTAGAAGGCCTTGTCGTGCTGCTTTTCCTTGAGATGGGCCAATTCGTGCACGGCGATCATGCGCAGGAATTCGGGCGGCGCATCGCGGAACAGGCTGCCGATGCGGATCTCGTGCTTGGCCTTGAGCCGGCCGCCCTGGACCCGCGAGATGGCCGTGTGCAGGCCGAGCGCCTGCTGATTGAGCCCGATCTTGCTGTCGAAGCTGACCTTGGCCACCGGTTCGGCGTTGCGCAGGTAGTCGTCCTTCAGGTCCTGGACGTAGCCGTACAAGGCCTTGTCGGTGCGGATCTCGTGGGCGTGCGGATAGCGCTGGCGCAGGTGGGCGGCCAGGCGATCGTTGTCGATGAGGTGGGCGACCTGGGTTTGCAGGTGCTCGGGATAGGCGCTGAGATATTTCAGATGGGGCATGGCGTGCGCACTCTAGCACAGAAGAACGCAAGGCACGCAAGCTGCCCCAGGTTACCTTTTGTTTAAGTCGATGTCTTATTCCCCCTTGCTGCCCTGGCGGTTGCCGCCTTTGGCCGCTGCCGCGGCGCGGTTGGCTGATTGCCTGCTTTCTCCGCCCTTGCGGCCGATGTCGGCCATGTGGGCGCGGTTGCGGCTTACGACTTCGCCGCCTTTCTGGCCGGCACGGCGCGCTTCCTCCGAATCGAATTCGTGCGCCGTGCCTTTCTGATGAGCAGCCTGGCCGCCCTTGCTGGCGATTTGACGCTGCTGGTTCTGGTCCATCGCAGCGAAACCGCGCTTGGCAGGCTGGCTTTTCTGCTCGTTACCGCCTGAGCTTGCAGCGCTCCTGCCGCCGTCCTTGCTTGTCGCCATATCGATCTCCTTGTACCTGTCGGTGAACAATCAAACCCGAGCGTTCATGGATGCGCTCGTAATTTTAGAGAGGCAGGGATGTCAATAGTTCCAACAGTTCGCTGGCGGCGGCGCCTTCGTCGAATGGTGGCGGGTCAGGCGACTTTCAGCACAAGCTTGCCGAAGTTCTTCCCTTCGAAGAGCATCAGGAGAGCGGAGGGGAAATTCTCGAAGCCCTCGACCACGTGCTCGCGGCTCTTGATCGCGCCCTGTGTCAGCCAGGCAGCCAGGCGCGCCACGCCCTCGGGATAGCGCGGCGCGAAGTCGAAGACCACCATGCCTTCCATGCGCGCGCGGTTCACCAGCAGCGACAGGTAATTGGCCGGCCCGCGCACGGGCGTGGTGTTGTTGTACTGCGAGATTGCGCCGCAGATCACGATGCGCGCCTTCAGGTTGATGCGCGCCAGGACCGCGTCGAGGATGTCGCCGCCGACGTTGTCGAAGTACACGTCCACGCCCTCCGGACAATGCTGCTTCAGGCCCGCGGCCACCTGGCCTTCCTTGTAGTCGATGCAGGCGTCGAAACCGAGTTCCTCGACCACGAAGCGGCACTTGTCCGGCCCACCCGCGATGCCGACCACGCGGCAGCCAAGTTGTTTGGCGACCTGGCCCACCGTCATCCCGACCGCGCCGGCGGCGGCCGACACCACCACCGTCTCGCCGGCTTTCGGCTGGCCGATGTCGAGCAGGCCAAAATAAGCGGTCATGCCCGGCATGCCCAGTACGTTGAGCCAGGCGGGCAGGGAGGCCAGGTTCGGATCGATCCGGTTCAGCTGGCCGGGGCCGGCCGCGCCGGTCCAGTAGCGCTGCACGCCGAACGCGCCGGCGACATGATCGCCCACCGTGAACGAAGGCGACTTCGATTCCACCACCACGCCGACGCCGCCGGCGCGCATCACCTCGCCGATCGCGACAGGGCGGATGTAGGACTTGCCTTCGTTCATCCAGCCGCGCATGGCCGGATCGAGCGACAGGTATTGCACCTGCACCCGCACTTCGCCATCCGCGAGCGGGGCGAGGGGTTCGCTCACCAGGTCCCAGTTGGCGGCGGTGGGCAGGCCGACCGGGCGCGAGGCGAGGCGGAACTGCTGGTTTGTCTGGGCGGTCATGGGATTCCTTTCAAGAATATGGACTTGATAACTATACCAACTCGGGCTGGCCGTTGTTGTGAACATGGCGAAGCTGCAACTCATGCGACAATGAGCGGGCTGTACTTCCCAACCTTCACCACTGTTCCGAATGACGCATCCAGAATACATCCTGACCCTGTCCTGCCTGGATCAGCGCGGCATCGTGCTGCGTGTCTCCGGCTTCCTGGCCGAATACGGCTGCAACATCATCGACTCGGCGCAGTTCGGCGACCCGGAATCGAAGCTGTTCTTCATGCGCGTGCACGTCGCGCTGGAGGATGCGGCGGTCACGGACGACGACCTGCGCGGCGGTTTCGCCCGGCTGTGCGAGAGCCTGGGCGCAAGCGGCCAGCTGCACGATGCGCGCGTCAAGCCGCGTGTGCTGATCATGGTCTCGAAGATCGGCCACTGCCTGAACGACCTGCTGTTCCGCTACCGCAGCGGCCTGCTGCCGGTGGAGATTCCGGCGATCGTCTCGAACCACATGGACTTCTACCAGCTCGCGGCCAGTTACAATATCCCCTTCCACCACTTGCCGCTCGAGGCGGGTGCGAGCGAATCCGCGAAGCTGGCCCAGGAAGCCCGCATCATCGAATTGCTCGACACCCACCGCGTCGACCTGGTCGTGCTGGCGCGCTACATGCAGATCCTGTCGCCGGGGCTGTGCGAGGCATTGAAGGGCAGGGCGATCAACATCCACCATTCCTTCCTGCCCAGCTTCAAGGGCGCGCGCCCGTACGCGCAGGCGCACCGGCGCGGCGTGAAGCTGATCGGCGCCACCGCCCATTTCGTCACCGGCGACCTGGACGAAGGCCCGATCATCGAGCAGGACGTCGAGCGCGTCGACCACGCCATGAACGCCGAACAGCTGACGGCGATCGGGCGCGACGTCGAGAGCGTCGTGCTGGCGCGCGCGGTCAGGTGGTTCGTGGAACACCGTATCCTGCTGAACGGCGACAAGACCGTCGTGTTCAGCTGAACCCTTAGACAGAATAGGCAGTACCCGATGGCCCTGAAAGCTACGATTTACAAGGCAGACCTCAGCATTGCGGACATGGACCGCAACTACTACCAGGAACACGCGCTCACGATCGCGCGGCATCCTTCGGAAACCGACGAGCGGGTGATGATCCGCCTGCTCGCCTTCGCCTTGCACGCCGACCCGGCGCTCGCCTACGGCAAGGATTTGTTCGACGTCGAGGAACCGGCCCTGTGGCTGAAGGACCTGACCGGCGCCATCCAGACCTGGATCGAGGTCGGTCACCCCGACGAGCGCCGCCTGATGAAGGCCAGCGGCCGCGCCGAACACGTGGTGGTCTACAGCTACAGCGCCACCAGCCATATCTGGTTCAAGGGCATCGCCAAGCAGATCGACCGCGCCAGGAACATCACCGTCATCAACATTCCGGCGGAGACCAGCGCCCAGCTGGAGGGGATGGCCAAGCGCAGCATGCAGCTGCAGTGCACGATCCAGGACGGCCAGGTGTGGCTGACCGATGGCGAGACCACGGTCCAGGTCGAGCGCGATACCTTGCTGGCCGAACGCTGATCCCCGACACCGGGCTATAATCTGCCCATGTCCATGCATATGCGACCGACGATGCAGCGCTGGTTGTTGCGGCTGGCCTTCCTGGCCGTGCTGCTGAACGCGCTCGCGCCTTCGGTCTCGCATGCGCTGGCGGCAAGCCGGCCCGACATCCCGGTCGACGTCTGCAGCGAACATGGCGGCGCCCAGCTGGCCGTCGCCGTTGCGCTGCTGAACCAGGACCAGGACCACCACCACGGCGGCCTGCTCAAGGATTGCGGCCACTGCCTCGCCCACGCGGGCAGCGCCGGCATGCCGCCGTCCGGACCGGGTGTGCTGCCGCAGGCGAGCGCGCCGTCCGAACGTCCCTACCTGTTCTACCACGCTCCACGGCCGCTGCCGCTGTTGTGCGCCGCCGCGCCGCGCGGTCCACCCAACTTCGCCTGACGCCGGGTTTCCGGCACGCCCTGTCCCGGCACGCGCGCGCGCCGGTCGCATCGTATTTCTTGTCAGGTGAATCATGTTCAAACGTCTTTCCATTCCTGTGCTGGCCGCCGCCAGCCTGTTCGCATCCAGCCTGGCGCTGGCCCAGGTGACCGTCACCGACCCGTGGGTCCGCGCCACCGTGCCGGCCCAGAAGACCGCCGGCGCCTTCATGCAGCTCAAGTCGAGCAAGCCCGTGCGCCTGGTCGCCATCAGCTCTCCGGTTGCCGGCCGCACCGAAATCCACCAGATGGAGATGCAGGGCGGCACCATGCGCATGCATGCCGTCGACGGCCTCGATGTGCCTGCCAACCAGCCCGTCAACCTGGCGTCGGGCGGCTATCACGTCATGCTGTTCGACCTGCAACGCCAGCTCAAGGACGGCGACAAGGTGCCCATGACCCTGAGCTTCGTCGACGCGAACAAGAAGCGCGAGAACGTCACCGTGCAGGTGCCGGTCAAGCCGATCGCGTATTCGGCCCCACCTGCGGCCCCATCGTCGGCGCCCGCCGGCCACTGACGGGAGCAGCTCATGAAGCGCATCTTCCTGTTCGCCGCATTCTGCGCGGCGCCGCTGGCGCACGCCCACGTCACCATCGATCCGCCCAGCGCCGCGGCCGGGGCCTACCAGCGCCTGGCCTTTCGGGTCGGCCACGGCTGCGAGGGCAGCGCCACCACGTCCATCACGGTGCAGATTCCCGAAGGCGTGTTGGGTGCCAAGCCCATGCCTAAGCCGGGCTGGACCATCGCCGTTACCGAGGGCAAGCTCGCCACGCCGGTGCAGTCGCACGGCAAGACGGTGACGACGCGGGTGGCCGAGCTCAGCTGGCGCGGCGGCCCGCTGCCCGACGCCTACTACGATGAGTTCGTGATGCAGGTAAAGCTGCCCGACGCGCCCGGGCGCTACCCCTTCAAGGTGGCGCAGGTCTGCGAGAAGGGCAGGGTCGACTGGACCGCGACGCCCGCCGCGGGCACGCACGCGGACACGCCCGCGCCCGTGCTCGAGGTGCTGGCGCCCGGGGGCGACATGAGCGGCATGGCCGGCATGCCGCACCACCACTGAGAGGATGGCATGCGAACCATTCATTCGAGACCAGCGGCGCTGGCGGTCCTGGCCGCCCTGAGCGCCCCCGGCGTGGCCGCGCACGCGGACGACGACGCACAACAGGTCAGTAAAGTCATCGTCACCGGCGGCCGCCCGACCTCGCTGCCGACCGAGATCCCGACCACGATCGAAGGCATCACCGGCGCCCAGGTCGAGGAGCGCATCAACGCCTTCGACAGCGAGGATGCGCTGAAGTACTTGCCGAGCCTTAACGTGCGCAAGCGCTACATCGGCGACTACGACCACGCGGTGCTGGCCAGCCGCGCCTCCGGCACCGGCAACAGTGCGCGCTCGCTGGTGTACGCGGACGGCATCCTGCTGTCCAACCTGCTGGGCAATGGCGCAACCTACACGCCGCGCTGGGGGCTGGTGACGCCCGAGGAAATCGAGCGCGTCGACGTGCTGTACGGACCTTTCTCGGCCGCCTATCCGGGCAACTCGGTCGGCGCCGTGGTCGATTTCCAGACCCGCATGCCGAAGGAGCGCGAAGCCCATCTCAGGCTGAACGGCCAGTCGCAGGGCTTCGACCTGTACTCCACCCACCACCGCTACAAGGGCTGGCAGGGCAGCGCGGCGTTCGGCGACCGCAAGGGCGACTGGTCGTACTGGATCGACGTCTCGCGCCTGGACAGCGATGGCCAGCCGATCGCCTTCGCGAACAAGCTGGTCTCAAACGGCGTGCCGGGCAACGCCGGCGTGCCCGTGACCGGCGCGGTGCCCGGCAACAGCCCGGCCGGCCAGCCCTGGCTGCTGCTGGGCGCGACCAGCCAGACCCACACGGTGCAGGACCACGTGAAGGTCAAGCTGGCCTGGGACATCTCGCCGGTGCTGCGCGCCAGCTACCTGGTAGGCTGGTGGGGCAACGATGCCACGCGCCTCTCGGAATCCTATTTGCGCGGCGCGGCCGGCGATCCCGTCATCACGGCCAGCCGCATCAACGTCGACGGCCGCAGCTACGCCGTCAACCCGTCCGACTTCGCGCCCAGCAAGGCGACGCTGGAGCACCTGATGCAGGGCTTCTCGCTGAAGCACCACAGTCACGAGACCTTCGACTGGGAAGTCGCCGCCAGCCTGTACGACTACGAACGCGACCTGGTGCGCACGCCCACCGTGCTGGTGCCCGACGCCTCGACCAATGGCCCCGGCCAGGTCACCGACCTGAGCGGCAGCGGCTGGAGCACGCTGGCGCTGAAGGGCATCTGGCGTCCGGATGCGGGGGCCTTGAACGGCCACACGGTCGAATTCGGCCTGCAGTCCGAGCGTGCGCAACTGGCCACCCGGGTGTTCGGCACGAGCACTGACTGGCTGCATGCGGGCGATGGCCGCACACTGTCCATCTTCGACGGCAATACCTGGCTGGAGAGCCTGTACGTGCAGGACAGCTGGCGCTTCAAGGAGGATTGGAAGGCCACGGTCGGCGCGCGCTGGGAGCACTGGCGCGCCTACGGCGGCAGGATCTCGAACGCGGTGCTGGCCGCGCCGCTGCCGTTTCCTGACCGCGCCGGCAATCACTGGTCGCCGAAGGCCGCGTTGTCGTGGCAGGCCAATCCCGACTGGAGCTTGAGCGCGTCGGTCGGACGGGCCGTGCGCAATCCGACCGCGGCGGAGCTGTTCCAGGGCTCGATCGTCGACAACGCCATCGTCGGCAGCAACCCGAACCTGAAGCCCGAGCGGTCCTGGACCGGCGAGCTGTCGGCCCAGGCCATCCGCGACCAGGACTCGCTGCGCCTGACTTACTTCCGCGAGACCACGCGCGATGCGCTGTACTCGCAGCCATTGCTCACCGCCGCCACCGGCGTGGTCAACACGGTGCAGAACGTAGGGCGGATCCGGACCAATGGGCTGGAGCTGTCGGCGCAGGCGGACGAGGTCGGGCTCCACGGCCTGTCGCTGTCGGGCAGCCTGACCTATGCCGATTCCATCATCACCGAGAACGCCGGCTTTCCGCGGAGTGTCGGCAAGTGGCAGCCGCGCGTGCCGCGCTGGCGCGCGACCCTGCTGGCCAGCTGGCGCGCCAACGAAGCCTGGAGCGCCACCCTGGGCCTGCGCTACAGCGGCCGCCAGTACGGCACCCTCGACAACAGCGACCCGAACGGCAATGCCTACACGGGCTTCTCGGACTACCTGGTACTGGACGCGCGCCTGCGCTACCGCTTCGACCGCCAGTGGAGCGCGGCCGTGGGCGTGGATAACCTGAACAATGACAAGTACTGGGCTTTTCACCCGTACACGCAGCGCACTTTGGTGGCTGAATTGCGCTGGGACTTGTAAAAGCCGATTCTGGCTCGACGCTGATTAGCGCGGCGACGGCCCGAGCCGGCGGATATTACCCGAGCCCAGCACCGATTGGCTGAGTTTCGGATCGCCGTAGTAATTGATGTCGCCCGAACCGGCAATGGTCACGCTCAGGCTGTCGCGCGGCCACAAGGTCGCGGTACCCGAGCCGGCCACGGTGACATTGGCGCTGTTGGTCTGTATGCGCCCAAGGTCGACGGTGCCCATGCCGCCGATCGAAATCGACACGGTGCGCGTCGTGCCCTCATTGGCTTTCAGGTCGCCGCGGCCGCCGATGTTGGCGACGATGCGCTCGCCCTCGATCTTCCCCACGCTGATCGAGCCGGAACCGCCGATGTCGAACTGCACGCGGGCGCCGTTGACGCGGTCGGCGTCGATGCTGCCCGAGCCGCCCAGGGCCAGCCGGTCCAGCTCGCGCGCCTGCACGATGACTTTCAGGTTGCGCGTGCTGATATGGCTGCCGCGCTTGTTGCGGATGTGTAGCGTGCCGTCTTCGACCACGGTCTCGATCAGCGGCAGCAGGTTGTCGTCGGCTTCGACCGTCACGCCCTCGCGATCGCCGCGGCGCACATCGACCTTGCCGGCCAGGGCCATCGCGACACCGCTGAATTGGCTGACGGCGCGCACCTGGCGCTTGACGTTGCCGCTGCCCTGTACCGCTTTGGCGTCGTGCGCGCCCCATTCCCAGGCCCTGGCCTGCGAGGTGGCGGCCAGGCAGGCGAGGGCGCAGGCGCCGAGCAGCAGGCGGCGGCGGGCGGCGGCGGGTTGCATGTTCTTGTTCATGACGTGCTCCTTGATGGCTTTCGATGTTGTCATCCTAGCCTTGATGCTGCTCAAAAACATCTGCTTTGCGACGAAATGCAAATAAGGCGGAGCAGGGTGCGCCGCGACGGTCTGGATGGCGCAACGCTGCGTCGGCATTTGCGCAACACCAACATTATTTCCCAGAAAAAAATGATGTTTTGTCATTTGAAACTCTGCTATCCTTTGTAGGATATATCCTACCTGGACCTGACATGGGCTATAGCAGCAAGTACAACCGTCGTCGCCGAGCGGCCAAGCGCCTGCAGAAGCGTCTGGCCATTGCCGCTTTGCTATGCGCGACCGTGTCCGCCGCCGCGTTCATGACGCTGCGCGAGCAGGCACCGGAGGTGCCGGGCGCCTACG
>Ga0308169_10003428_pt1 | contig 15510 bp, 16 predicted proteins | sample PhyBR1_2_FD_202139 | JGI IMG/M metagenome (GOLD analysis project Ga0308169, IMG submission 202139) | Phyllosphere microbial communities from UC Gill Tract Community Farm, Albany, California, United States - DLSLSB.R1 | ecosystem: Host-associated > Plants > Phyllosphere > Unclassified | place... | reverse complement strand
TCTCGCCGTACCACATCTTCTCACCGTGCGTCCTCCTTTCGCTCCTCCTCGCTCTCGCTCTCTCGTGCAGCAGCTGACCTTCCTCTTTCTCCTCTCTGTGCAGTGGTCGACCGCCCTCATGACGCTCTCGATTGAGCAGACCCTCGAGCTCCGACTCGGGTTCGCCACCTCGACTGCGCCGTATCGCCTCGCCCTCGACCTCGTCGACTACCTCAAAGCACGACGACGCGCCCTCATCTACATGGCGTCCCTCGAGGCCGCCAAAAAAAATGCGCGGCAGCGACGCCTCGACCGAGTCGTCGGGCTCGCTCGCCTTCTCTCGATCCTCCTCTTCGTGCCTTCTCTCCCCTCTCTGATTACCCTGGCCTCAGTACGTCGTCTACCTCGCAATGTCCGAGTAGACCTTGACTAGATGCCATCGTCCTCCTCCTCGTCCTTGCCATCGCTCTCTCTCTCTCTGTGCCTCGGCCTCTGTATGTCGTCTAACTCGCGCTCATACCGAGCCGACTAGACTTCGATTAGGTGCCATTGTCATTTTCCTCGCAACTCTGTCCGGGCGAGAGGGCGAGAGAGCGAGAGAGCACGCGAGCGCCGCGAGACACGGATGAGGAGGAGAGCAAGAGCGTGCTCAAAGCTGGCGCGCTTCGGCCCGGATCGGCCTTTCTAGACCTGTTTCCGCGTAATGCAGCCCCCACACAGCGCTCTGGAATCCTGCGGCGAGCTGGAGAGCCAGAGCAGGAGCCGAGCGGTGGTGAGGTTGGCCGGCTCGGCTCGTGCCAGCGGCCGCGTCTCACCGACAGACCTGTGCTGCGCGCAGGACGCGTCCGACACAGCGTCCTAGGCCCCTTCATGCGCTGCTCATACGCCCCGCCGCCTGCGACCTCGCCCTCAGCCTCGACCTCCAGCACCGCCTCACCGCCCGCCCAACTCGGCACCGTCCTGTACGAGGGCCCTGTCCCGCCGACCAAGGGCACCTGGCTCGGCATCGAGTGGGACGAGCCCTCCCGCGGCCGCCACAGCGGCGTGTACGACAAGACCGGCGTGCGCTACTTCTCCCCCCGGTCCGTCCCTGCCCTCTCTGCTCTCCCAAGTGGCTCAGCTGACGGCGCATTTGCTCGTGCAGGGTCAATGGATCGGGCTCGTTCCTTCGCCCAGACGCAAAAGGGCTCGACCGGCGCGGCAAGACGTTCGACGAGGCGCTCCGGGCCAAGTACCTCGACGACGGCGACAACGACGGCGACGACGGCGTGTTCGGCACCTCGCCTCGCGCGCAGGGCGACCAAGCAGCCTCGACGACCCGGCGCTACGCGACCGACAGCAACTTCGACGTCGAGGTCGTCCTGTCGAGCAAGGTCACCGAGCGCTTCCACCAGCTTGGCCGGCTGCGCGAGGTCGGGCTCGAGTGGGAGGGCGTCAGCAGTGCGACGAGGGCTTCGGACAATGCAGAGAGTCGGGCGCAGGCGACCGATGCGCTGCAGGAACTCGGCGGGCGTCTGAGCCGTGCGTCTTCCTTTCCCTCTTCACGCATCTACGACCGAGCTGCGGCTCTCTCCTCATCATCGTGCATGGCTGACGCTCTCTCGCACTTTCTCTTTAACCGTGCAGGCCTCGAAGTGCTCAACCTCAGCTTCTCGCTGCTGCCGTCGCTGCACGAGGCGGCGCACATCGCCAACGTCCTGCCGAAGCTCGTTCACCTTTCGCTCAAGTGAGGCGCTCCACTGATCGACTTCCTAGCTGCTAGAGATACTGACGTTGTCCCTCGCGCGCAGCGGCAACCGATTCGTACGACTCGCCGCGCCAACGTCACTCCTCGGCTTCGAGCGCCTGCGCCGACTACAGCTCAACAGCACGCTCATGACCTGGACCGAGGTACGCCTCCATTCCTCTGCAGTCCGTCTGTGCTCAAAAACGCTCAAGGACTGACTCGGTCCCGTGTCGTCGACCTGCAGATCCGTCACGCTGCCAGCTCGATGCCGAACCTCGAGGAGCTCGAGTTTGGGCACAACCGCCTGCGCTCGCTACACCAGCCTGCAGCCGACTCGGGCGTATCACCTGCTTCGATCTTGCCCAAGTTGGCGCGCCTCAACCTCGAGGCGAACGAGCTCGGCGACTGGTATGAGATCGTCGAGGAGCTCGCCTTCCTGCCAAGGTGCGCTCTCTCCCTCTCTTTTCCTCCTCTTCTGACGTCCAATACACATCACAGGTATTGACCACGACTCGACGCATGCAGTTTGACCGACCTCGTCCTGAGCAACAACCGCCTGTCCTCCCTCGTCCTCCCCGACCCAGCCGACTCGCCCATCCCGTCGACGTCTACCTCTGCGCCGCGGCACCATCTTCGACAGCTACGTCATCTCGACCTCGTCGACAACCTCCTCGACGCTTGGCCATCGACTGTCGACGCGCTCGGCGCCTCGGCCTCGAACAACTTCCCCGCTCTGCAGAGCGTGCGGCTGCGCGGCAACGGCGTCGCCTCGTCGTCGAGTTCCTCAAAGCCCGCCATCTCTGTTGCCGCAGCGGCTGCGAGCCGGCGCGACCCCGGCTCGGCGCCCTATCCTCCACCCAACCTCGCCCACGACCTCGACAGCGAGTCTTCGCCCGACCGCAAGCGCTCCACGCCGCGCGCCCGGCTCCTCCTCGTCGCCCGCCTTCCGTACATCACCGAGCTCGACGGCACGCCTGTCTCGCGAGCAGAACGAGACGACGCCGAGCGCTTCTGGGTCGAGCAGCTCGCGAAAGGCGCCGAGGACGAGACGCAGCTCGGCGATTGGGCGCGAGGTCGACTGCGGGACGTGCGACGCAGTGCGTCCTTCGCACTTTGATTTCTGGAGGGCTCGCCGAGCAGAGCTGACTTACTCGTCTTCCTGCAGAGCACGACCTCGTCGAGCCGGCAAGCGTCGGCGCCGCCGCCGGTCCAGCATCGTCAACGCTCGCAGGCCCGAGGGTCAAGCTCAAGGATCGCCTCATACGCGCGTCCTTCTTCCTCCTTGTCGCTCATGTCGCGCCGCTGACTCTCCTCTCGTCGCAGACCTACACATCCGCGCGCCGCCCTCGACTACGCCATCCCCTTCCCCGAGCTCCCTCGCCGTCCTCCCCTCGCTCCGCACCCTCCTCCTGCGCACGCAGATTTCCCGCACGCTGGGCACGCCGCTGCCGAAGAGCCGGTACCGCCTCGTCGCTCTGCTCCAGCCGGCCGAGGGCGAGACGGACGAGGTCAGGGTCGAGATCCCGCCGGCCGAGGAGGGTAAGGAGCTCAGCTGGTGGGGCATCGGCGATGGAGACACGGTAGAGGTTGTTCTGGTGGAATAGACGACTAGGTCGCCGCTGGCTTTGCTGTGTTGCAGCTCGAGAGGACGAAGAGCCTGAGCGCGTTGCGTCGCCAAGAGCCGGAGTCGGCTTACGCGAAGGAAGCTCGTGGTGCCGTCTCAACAGCATGCTCAGCCAGTCGCAGTACGAGCACGATCAAGCCAAAGGCTGAGCTTGCGAGCTTGTCGCCGCCGTCGTCTCGCAGCAGCAGGACGAGGCGGCTTCGACCTCAGCCTCGGCCGCCTCCTCCACCTGCCGACCTGGAGAGGCGCTCACGGCACTCGAGCACTCTCAGTAGCGCACGTGCGACCCTCCACTGCGCCCGCGATGCAGGTGCCGACCTCGCAGTCGGCCTCATCTCTGCTCCTCTCGACGCGTCTTCCCCACCGCTTCTCGTCCGGCTGCGACACGCTCGACGCCCTCGTGACGCCTCGCGCCTTCTCGACGACGGCCTACGCGCCACCCCAAGCACCAGCAGAGCCCGGTCTCGCTCATGGCGCCGTCCTCGAGGTCCTCGGCCCGCCCGGCATCGGCAAAACGAGGACTCTACTCGGCTTTGTGCTCGCCGAGCGCTTCAAGGAACATGGAGGAGAGGTCCTCGTCGCTGGTGCGTCCCTCTCTCAGCCTGTGTCAAGCGAGAGAGCCGCCTGCTGACCCAGTCCTCCTCCCTCAACTCGCAGATGCCGATGGAGCGCTCCTGCCGTCCTTGATCAGCGATACCGCCAGGCTCTACGCGCAGCACAATGGCTGTACGCTCCTCTTTCGCCTCCTGCGCGAGCCGCGACTCGAGCTGACCCGCCCCTCCCCCCTCTCCGCTCTCGCAGACCACGACTCGGACGCCCAAGCGGTGCTCGAGGGAGTCCGGTACCGTCGCATCGACTCGGCATGGCTCCTCGTCGCCTTCTTTCGCACGCTCGAGGGCTGGCTCGAAGAGCGTCCCAAGGTGAGCCCGCTTCGCCTTCTCCTCCTCCTCTTCTCGATGCACTCGTTCGGTCCCGCCTCACCGTTGGACCTCTGCTGCCTCGAGTAGCTGGTGCGAGAGCTTCTACTGACGCTTAACGTGCACCAGGTCAATCTCGTCATCATCGACTCGCTGTCGGCGCACCTCCGCCCGACGCTCGACTCGACCACTCGGAGCCTCATCGCCGAGACCGTCCGCGCCGCACTCTCCTCCGTCTGCGCCAAGGGCACCGTCTCGGTGCGTCTTCTCGTCTCTTTCGTACCCGCTCGCGCTCTCCCTGCTGACGTCGTCGCACGCCGCCCGCAGGTCATCCTGTCGACCCACCTCTCGCTCAAGCTCTTCGGGCCGGATCAGCGGCCGAGCAGCTGGTCGCGCGACGCCGAGGCGCTCCTCGTCCCGCAGATCGCCGAGCGGTGGATCCCGCAAGACGTCGACGCCTGGCGGGTCCTGCTCTACTACGACGAGCGCGGCGAGAGGTGCGTCTCCTCTTCGCCCTGTTCGTCCTCCCGGCGAGCGAGCGTTGACGCTTATTCCTCTTCCTGCAGGCTCGCGAGTACGCTCTCGTCGCCTACACCGACTGCGGCGACTCAGGCTTCCTTTGCGATGGATGTGCGTCCTCGTCTCCCTCAGCTCGAGCCGGCCTGAGCGCGAGTCGGCGCTGACTCGTGCTTGTCCTCTCTCCACAGGCTCTCGGTCCGTGCGACGTGCCAGAAGCACCTCTCGAGAACAGCTCCTCGCCCTCTTGAACGCCTTCGACCTCTCGCTCGCCCAACACGACGTCGTCGCGACCAACCGACAGCGATACATTCTCGTTCCCCTCCTCATCTACGCCGCCTCGACCACCCGGAACGCGACCGCCGCACCCTCCCTCCCCCTTCGGTCCGTCTTGACCGTCTGCTTGCTCACGAGGGCATAGATGGCCGTCGTCCCCATCTCCTCGGTCCACCCTCGGCCCTTGGCGAACGCGCCGAGGTGCGCCTTGAGCGCCGCCATGCCGAGGTGCGGCGTCTTGCGCGTCGAGCCGAGGAGCGAGTCGCGCAGGATGAGGGTGAGCGGCGGCAGGGCGGGCGAGGCCGAGGACGAGGGCGAAGGCGAGGGAGGAGGGGCGCCGCTCAGGACCGAGAGGAGGAGGTGGCACAGCTGGGCCTCGACGACTTGGGCGGGCGTCCAGCTCGGCGCAGAGACGTCGCCGTCGCCGTCGCCGCCGGTCGTCGACGTCGAGAAGGACGTGGTCGAGTGCGAGGAGGGCGAAGTTGGGCCGGCGTTGTCGGGCGAGGACGAGTTGGCGAGGGCGTAGCGGAGGATGGCGCTGCAGTGGATCAGGTTGACGAGCGTCGAGGTCAGCGTCAGGCCTCTTGGCGATGGAGCGAGAGGGCGAGAGCGACGACGCACAGAGTCTCCTCCCACCCGCTCTTGCCTTCGAGGACGCGCTGCTCCTTCTCCGCCTCGCCCTCGTCCTGCTCCCTCGCCCACTTCCTCCCCCACCTCGTGAGCCCGTTGACCTCGCCGAGCGTGCTCCAGATCGTCTCGGCCGCGCTCGACAGCTCGACGGGCGTGACGCCGGCGGGGAGCGCCGCACGGACCGCCTTGGCCGGCGCGCCGGCTGCGGGCTTGGGCGGCGAGCGCACGAGGGGGACGGGCGGGGCGAGCTTGCGCGGCGAGGGCGATGCTGCCTGACCGGCGGGACGAGGCGCTGTGCGCGCGGCCTTGGGCGTCGAGTCGCCCTCGTCGTAGTCGTCCTCCTCGGCGTGACGCGCACCCTCTGCACCCGCACCTCCCATGCTCGCCCTCGCGCCTCCCACGCTCGGCCTCGTCCCGACGCTCGGCCTCCCAGCCCCGAAGCTCGGCCTCGTGCCGACGCTCGGGCGCCCAGCCATGAGGCTCGCCCGCGCTGCCGCGCGCGCCTCGGCGCCGAGGGGCCGCCGCGCAGGCGAGCTCAGGACGCGCATGTCCTCGAGGTGCTGTGCCGCGCGCGCCTCGGCGCCGAGGGGCCGCCGCGCAGGCGAGCTCAGGACGCGCATGTCCTCGAGGTGCTGTGCGAGGCGGGCGCTGCGTCCGGTGGGTGCGGGCGCGGGTGCGGGAGGAGGGGTGGACGAGCCGGCGCGGGCGGGCGAGGTCGAGGTGCGAGGCTGCGAGGTCCGAGGACGGGCAGAGGCGCTGCCGCCGCGGGCGCGGGCGACGACCGAGGGGACGCGGCCGCCGCGCGTAGCTGCTGCGCCCGGCGCGCTGCGGGACGACGGCTTGCTCGAGGAGGCGACGGCGGCGATCTGCGAGCGGGCTCATGCAGGGTCAGAAGGGCGCTTCCTGCAGACTTCGCAAGGTAAAGCAGACGCACCTCGGCTTCCTTGTCGGCCTTGAGCTGCTCGAGCGCAAAGACCTCGAGCTGCTCGCGCTTGATGGCATCCTCGAGCTCGAGCTTGCGGTAGAACGATTCGTCGTTCTGCGGCTGCGGCGCGGCGCGGGATACGGGCTGCGGGCAGGAGAGCCGTGTCAGCAGAGAATGGAGGGACAGCTGGACGAGAGAGGGAACGCACACGTCGCAGGGCCTCCTCGAGCGTGTTGAGCGTCTGGACGATGCCGGTGTGCTGCGACTGGAGGGCCTCGACGTGCTCTTGCGCCCGAGGAAGCGTGCTGCAGGACAAGTGGAGGCATCAGGACGTGCTCGTCTCGGCTGAAAGAGCGAGGGCGGGACGCACTAGATGTCGAGAAGCTGCTGAGCGGCTCGCAGGCAACGGTCGGCGTCGGGCCCTGCTGCCGCGCCGCTTGCTCCTGCACGCCTCGGCTTGAGCGGGCTCGGCTTGTCGACGTGCGCTCCTGCGCGGCGCGGGCCCTTGCGCTTTGCGGCCATCCACTTGTCGTCGGCGTGGCCGAGGGCGAGGAGGCCCATCTGGGCGACCTCGTCGGCGTCGTGCGGGATGACGTCGGCCGAGGCGGGCGCGGGTTCGAACAGGGCGAGCTCGTGCGGGAGGGCGTCGCGCATGAGGTGCGTCTCGATGAGCTCGTCAGACCCGAGGACGGCGCGGGGGAGGACGGCGGACCGCTCGAAGCGGAGGGACCGCAAGGTGGTGGCGGACTGGGCGAGGGACGCGAAGGCGGCCGAGAGCTGCGGTGTGCTCATGCTGGCGGGTGCTCAGAGGGCGAGAGCAGAGGGCGAGCGAGCGTTGTTGTGTGAGGCGGAGGACGAGGGCGACGCGCTCTTGCCAAGTCGGGCCTCGGTGCATGCGGATCCGGCTCAGGGGAGGCAGCGTCGCCTTGGCCTTGCTCGGCGGCGAGCCCGTCTGGCGCTCGCCTCCTCCCTCTCCCTCTCCTCACCTCGCTCACCTCGCCTCGAAGCTTTTCTCGACAAAGCGGCGCACTCCACCATGCCCCCCGACTACCGTCCAGCACCACCTCACCCCACCTGAGCCCGCCCTCGCCTTGTCGACTCGTCGGCAGCTTTTCTTCTCGCTCGACGGTCGGCTTCAACCTCGAGTCGCGGGCCTGATGGAGCGCAGGGAGCAGTGAGGGGTCGTCGGGACGACCAGCAGGGCGAGCCTGGTGGAAGAGCACCTCTCGCCCTCGGCCTCTACAGGTGCGCCTCTTCTCCTCCCCCCTCCCCTTCCTCGTCGCCCACACGGCTGGCCCGCCTCGACGTGATGATACTTTACGTATCAATCAAACTAGAGTCGCAGAGTCTGGTCTCAAGGACCGGGCGAAGCTGAGAACCCGTATCTTCTCTCTGATCACCTCGTCGTCGCCGACCTCGCGCGTCTGTCGTCGACGAGGGGCCCTCGCCCAGCCGTGCCAGCACACCTGCACCGTCCGCCGAGCCATGTGCAACGTGCTGACCCATGTCTCCGCCGCGCAGATGCTCGTCCAGCTCACGCTCCATCACGACCTCGCCGCCCGACGACCGCCTCCTCATGGTTCGTCCCCTCCCCTTTCTCCTCTCTCGAGCCCCTCTACCTCGGTGCGCGACGTGTGCGTCGCGAAGGAAGATAGAAATTACCGACTTAGTTCGTCGTTGGCCCCACGGGGCACTCGCGGGCGAGCTCTTCGGAGACTCGTCTGGGCGGCGCGCACTTGATTGAACACGCTGGCTGCGTTGTACGACGCTTTCGCACACGTTGTCGCATCGTCGTCGAGGAGCTCGAGCAGGAACCCCACGTCGCCCGTTCGTCGCGCTGACCCTGTCTCGTCCTCCTCCTCGCAGCTTCCTTCTCTCGCTACAGTACCGCCTCTTCGTGCTCGCAGGTTCTGCCTCGACCCCCAGCCCTCTCGCACGACCGGTGAGCCTCTCTTCTCCATTCTCGCACGCTCTGGGAGACGACGAAACCCCTCATATTTATCACGACGGTCTTCGTAACCTCATTGCCGAACCTGCCCGCCACTAAACAAACTTTCGGGCGCATTCTGATCCCCTTGCACAAGCACAACGCACGCGTGTCGTCGTTGAGCAGCGCGCTGACTCTGCCTTTGCCCTTCGTCGGTCGCAGGAACTCGCTCGAGCGGTGGTGCGGCTCTCGTTCGTCTCTTTGTGTAGCGCTCTTCGAGCGGCCATGGAATCTAGCGCCTCCCTCGCACTCAAGTCTTGACCGTGAGAGCAAGCTGCGCAGCTACGAGAGCGTGAGCGAGCCGTGTTGCCGCTGCCGAGAGCGACTTGGCCGCGGCCGCGCAACCTCCTCGCTCTTCTCGGTCTCACCGTCGAGCGATGTGACCCGCTACCGCCTCGCTGCTCACGCTCGCCATGCCCAGCATCACGCTCGAGCGCTTCCCGATCAACCCGACCGCGTCCGCCGCCCACTCGCAGCTCGTCGCCCTCTTCCCCCACTCCGACCCGGGCTTCCTCGAGCAGTGCATCTCGCACTGGCTCGCCCGCTCGCCGCCAGCCTCCGCCTCGTCCGGGTCCAGCACGACCTACCGCCGCGCGACCACCTGGACGACCCAGAGCCTCGTCGAGCGCGTCACCGACAAGCTCCTCGAGGTCCGCCCCGAGGGCGAGTGGCCTCGAGCACCGCCCGCAGTGCGGTGCAGGCCCAGCGGCGATGCACCGAGCATCGTGAGCAGCTCGCAGGTGCGCAGGGCGTTCCGGCGCACGACGAACGGGCGAGGCGAGGTCGGGTCGTCGTCGTCGGCGGTTCCGAGACGGAGCGCGGGCGACGGCAGGCGGGAGGACATTGCGCTCGCGAGGAACCTAGCCTTGTACGTCCTGTCGAGCTCTTCCTCTCGCCCTCAGCTGGGCGCGCTGACGAGCTCCCTCGCAGAACCCGCCTTCACGCCATGTTCCCCCTCGTCCCCATCGTCGACTTGCGCGACCTCATCCTCGCCCAGCCGCACTCGGCACTGTTCGAGTGCGCCGACATCCTCGCACGGCGCTCCAAGCTGCCGGTCGAGCGCAACCCGTCGACCGCTCTCGGCGCCGACCTCCTCGAGGCGGCCGCGGCCGCCTTCTCGCGCCTCTTCGGCGGCGGCGGCGACGCCGACGCCCAGCCTCGCTCCCGACGAGGTCGCAGCAAGAAGGGCAAGGAGCGCGCACGACCGTCGCTCGATCCGCACAGCGACCCAGTCCTCACCCCCCACGACCTGTTCCACTCGCCCGCGCACGACGCCGCCCTCGTCGCCCACTTCGGCGACCTCTTTCCCGCGCTCGCGCCCCTCTCGAGCGCGCCCATCGAGCGCGTCGTGCGCCGCGAGGGCGGCAGCTACGCGAGCATGCGCGAGCGGCTCGAGCGCGCGGCGGCCGATGCAGAGGACGAGCGCGACCGGCCGTGGTGGAGCCGGTGGATCGGCGGGCCCGCTACCTCGGCTCGAGGGCCGAGTGCGGCGGCGACGGGCGGGTCGTCGGGCCGACGGGGAGGGATCGGGCGCACGAGCACGCGCGCGACGGCCGACGCGCACACGCTCATCCGGCGCGAGGTCGAGGCGTTCGAGCGGGCGCAGCGCGCACCGCCAGCGACACGCACGCCCAGGCCGCAGGACGAGGTGGCACCTGCGCTCGACAGCGTCCCGCTCGTCGAGTGCCAGTGCTGCTTCACGGCCGTCCCCTACTCGGCCGCGCAGCTCGCCTGCTGCTCCCACCTCGACACGCCCGCCGCCCTCCCCTCCTCGCCGCCCGACCCTTCCGCCCCGCCGCACCTCTTCTGCCACGACTGCGTCCTCGCCTACGCCCGCACGTTCACATTCGGCGGCACGCCCCTGCCGTCGGTCGCCCTCGAGCAGTCGGCGCTGCCGTGCATCTCGGCGTCGGGCTCGTCGCCCTGCGCGCGCGTCTTTTGCCGCGCCGAGCTCGCCAAGATGCTCGACGCCGCAACGTTCGCCGCGTTCTCGGGCCAGATCACCTCGGCGACGCTCGAGCACCTCGTCGTCGAATCCTCGTCGGCCGGCGCGGCATCGGGCGCCAAGCTCCTGCGCTGCCCGTTCTGCCCCTACGCCGAGCTCGCCGACCCTGCGCCCGGCGCCCTCGCCCGCACGTTCGTCCCCGCCTGGGTCGCCGAGCCCTTCCCGCCATCGCCTTCCCAACTCCTCCAGACCCTCCTCGGCAGCCTCGCCCTCATCCTCCTCCTCCTCCTCGCCGCCGTCCTCGCCCTCGTCTCTCCCGCCCGGCGCCTCGAGCGCACCTACGCCGCGCTGCGCCCGCCCGACACGAGCGCCGCTCAGCAGCAGCAGCACCAACCGTCCCTCCTCACCCTTCCCGAGCGCCTTCTCCTCGCGCCGCACCACCTCCCCGCCCTGTGCGCCGCCTACGTACGCAGCGTCGCCGAGCGGGTCCTGCGGCGCAAGGACGGCGAGGCGCAGCGCGTGTTTCGCTGCAGGAACGACGGCGCGGCGCTCGGGCTCGGGCGCGGCGCGAGCGGCGACGCGCGAGGGCGGGCATGGCTCGCGCGGCTCGAAGCGGTGCAGGAACTCGAATGGGACGATGAGCAGGAGGGCGTCAACGGCGAGGAGGGCGAGGAGGGCGAGGTCGAGGAGCGGCGCAGGGCGGCGCTCGTGCGCTTCCTGTGGGGCCCGAGCAGGCTCGACGACGCCACGCAGCACGATGCGCGCGCGCCCGCCGAGCCGCCCTTGTGCGGCAAGCTCTCCTGCATGCTCTGCAGCGCCGCCGTCAACCCCTCGGCGCCCTCGCTCCACGCCTGCCGCGCCTCGACCTCGGCCGCAGCAGCGGCGCCCGGCGCCGAGCCGGCGAGCGAGCAGGAGCGCGCCGAGGAGAGTTTGCGCCTCGCGGTCGAGCGCGCGATGAGCGATGCGGTCAAGCGGGACTGCGGGCGGTGCGGCGCGGCGCTGCAGAAGGAGACCGGGAACGGCGCGTGCAACAAGGTGCGCCTCTCCCTCTCTCTCTCCCTCTCGCCTCGTCGCCTCTCTTCCGCTCTCGGTCGCACTACAGCTGACTCGCTCTCTACATTGTTCGTCGTGCAGGTCGTCTGCCGCTGCGGCTTCATCTACTGTCACGCCTGCCGCCGCGAGATCCCGAGCTGGCAAGGGTACGGCCACTTTTGCCCGCACCCTCGCGACCCGGCTCGGGTGCGCCGCGAGGGCGACAAGGCGTGCGACGAGTGCGACAAGTGCAGCCTGTGGGACGAGCCGGACGAGGTCGAGCGCGTCAAAGAGGCGGTCGAGCGAGGTGCGTGCGCTTCTCCTCTTGTTCCTCGGGCGTAGCTCTCGCCGTCACGCACAGCGTGTGCGCGCTGTACACGAGCTCGATCTGACTCGTCTTCACGTGCAGCTCGCCTCGTCTGGGCCGCAGAGCACCCGGCGTGGGCCAAGATGGTCGACCTCGAGACGCCCGTCGCGTTCCAGCCCGACGCGCAGGAGGTGCCCGGTGCGTACTGCTCTCCTCCTCCCTGTCTCTGCTCCTTCGTCATCGTCATTCCAGCTCGGCCGACGACAAGCTCGCCTCGCCTCCGCCCTTCGCCCTCTCCGACTTGCTCTTCCTCGAGACGCATCCCGCTCTCCCTTTGGCCACATCGCTGACTCGGGTCCCCTTTTACTCGCTCGCAGTCTACGAGTGGCTCGCCGACGGGTTCGATGCGCTCGTCGAGGCAGTCGTGCGCTCGCTCGTGTTCTGAGCGGCGAGGCGGGCGTGCACGAGCCGGTGCCGAGGGAAGTCAGACCTTGCCCGCCGCGCTTGTGCTCTCCTTGGCTGAGCCTCCAGCTGCATGTTCTAGCGAATGCGTAGACGTTGTGCACTGCAGTCGAGCGGTCCTTGAGCCTTGCTTCCGCGCCTCTCGTCCGAGGGGAGCTGAAACCGATCCGATTGGCTCCCCCCGGCCGATCGGTTCCGTGGGGAGACGAGGAGCTGAGGAGGAGCGGACCGCTTCCTCTCTCCCTGCGCCCACACTGCGCTGCTCGCCCGACAGCGCGCACGACCCGACAGCTCAGCACAGCCGACGCACCGACACCCACCCCTTGCCGAGCCGCCCTCGCCAGCTCGCCCGCCCTCGAACCGAGCCGTCCCGACGACGACCCGCCCGGTCGAGATGCCTGCGCTCTCGCAGCTCGACGTCGCCGCGGGCAACGCGCTGCTGCTGAGCGCGCTGCCGAGCTCGCTGCACGCGCACGCCAACGGGTCGAGCGAGCACTTGGACAGCATCTTGCGGCCTCTGAGCACGGCGACCCGGCGAGGGTCGCACTCGAGCGCGAGGTCGTCGTTCGCGTCGTGGGCCGCCAGCCGCCCGCTGAGCCCAGCAGAGAGCGTCTTCTCGCAGCTGTGTGCGTCCCTCCCTCTCTCTCCCTTGCCCCGAGCGAGCTGCGGAGCCGGGATGGAACGCGGCGGAGGCCCGCTCCTGAGTCCTGACGAGCGACCGAGGCTCGCTCGGCTCGCGCTCCTGCTCCCTCTCGTGCGAGCTTGGCAGCTGACTCTTGTCTACCTCCCACCCTCGCTCTTGCTCGCCTCGACCTCGCCCTCGCTCCTTCGCCGCGACCGCCGCCCTCAGACCCGCCGCCGCCTCACCTCCCCGGCCTCACCCCTTCTCCGACCCCTCCTCGCAACCTCAGCCCATCCCGACCAGCCCGCACCCCGCCAAAGGTCGCACCCGTCCTCGAGCTCACCCCGGCCGCCGCCATGCCGCCATCCGAGCCCGATCCGCCTCGCCGAGCAGCCTGCGAGCCCCTCCCCACGACCGAGCTTCTCGGCACGCTCAAGGTCCGCGTCGTCGAGGCAAAGGGCCTCGCCGTACCCGACAGCCAGGTCGCCAAGCCCTACGTCCTCCTCCAGTACGACCGCACCGAGTGCGTCGCTCTCCCTCGCCGCTCTCGCTCTCCCTCCCCGTTGGCTCAACGAGCTGATCGTCCCTCCCTCCCTCCCCCGCAGTTCCGTCTCGCGAGAGTGGGGTGCGCCGCCGCCCGAGGAGCGCAGCGAGCAGCAGAAGAAGAAGGGCGTCCGGCGCAAGGACGCGCCGACCAACGGCAAGGGCGAGGTGACGAGGCGCCGCGTCGTCGGTGGAGCCTCGGACCGCTCCGCCGCCTCGTCCAACTCGACCGCCGTGCCGACCCCGATCTCGTCCGCCTTCAGCTCGAACCGGTCGACCGCCGAGGCCAACCCGCCGGCCATCGCGAGCCTCGCCAGCGTCGACGTCCGCCCGCCCAAACCGCCTCCCCTTCTCCCCTCGAACTCGCACACGCTCCGCCCGATCGACCCCTCGCTCCCCGACGGCGACCCGTCCGTCATCGGCACGCCCTCGTCGCCCATCTGGAACCACACGGCCACGTTCGACGTCGTCTCGCCCGGGCGCACGATCCTCCTCTGCGTCTACGACCGCCTCGCGCCGCAGGGTGGACCCGCCGGCCGGCTGCACGGCTTCCTCGGCGCGTGCCTGTTCCTCCCGCCGCTACTTGGGCTCGAGGGCGAGGAGGTGGACCGGGGAGAGGACGGCGAGGGGCTGGATGTATGGGTGCCGTGCGTCTCCTCTCTCTCCGCAGCCCGCTCGCGTCCGCGGACGCTCGCTCCGCAGATTCCGGGACGAACGCTGACGCCAACGCCTCCCTCTCCCTCTCTTCTTTCTCCTTCCCTCTCGCTGCTACCGCGCCGCTTCGTCCTCGCCTCGCCGCCGCCCCACTTACCTTCCTTCCCACCCGATCGGTCCCTCCCACCTCTTCGCCGGTCGCACGACATCCCTCCCGCTCGATGCGCCTCCTGCCCTCGCCCTCTCGCGCCCTCCGACCCGATCGACTCGACTGCCGCGCCGACAGCGTCACGAGCGCGCTCGACTCGAGCGTCGGCGGCGAGATTCGCCTGCGCCTTCTCTTCGAACCTCTCCTCGTGCGTCCCGTCTCACACTAGTCCTTCGTCCTCCTCGCGACGCTCGACAGGTCCACTGACGCCGTGACGTACGTCGTTGCCGCTCGCAGTCTCGCCCAAAGCTCACCGTCGACGACTTCCAGATCCTGCGCCGCATCGGCCAGGGCTCGTTCGGCCAGGTGTTCCGCGTCCGCAAGCGCGACACGAAGCGCATCTACGCCATGAAGGTGATCCGCAAAGCCTCGGTGACGACGCCCGAGGCGCTCGCCCAGGTCATCGCCGAGCGCCAGGTCCTCGCGCGCACGACCGACTCGCCGTTCCTCATCGGGCTCAAGTTCTCGTTCCAGAGCGACAACGAGCTGTTCCTCGTCATTGATTACAAGAGCGGCGGCGAGGTGTTCCAGCACCTGCAGCGCGACGGCGGCCGCTTCGACGAGGCCAAGGTCCGCTTCTACGTCGCCGAGATCATCCTCGCCCTCGAGTACCTGCACGACAACAACATCGTCTACCGGTCCGTCCCTCATCGCTTTCCTCGTGCCGTGTCCTCGTCGCCGTCGTCGAGCAAGGACTGATGCCTCTTGCCTCTCTCCCCCTCGCAGCGACCTCAAGCCCGAGAACTGCCTCCTCGACGGGTCTGGCCACGTCGTCCTGTGCGACTTCGGCCTCTCCAAGCTCCTCGACACGCCCGACGGCAAGTGCCGGACCCTGTGCGGCACGACCGCCTTCGTCGCTCCCGGTGCGTCTTGACCTCTCCCTTGGCTCTCGTTCCTGCCGGTCGCGCCGGCGTCATCTTCTGAACCGCCTCTGACGCTTCAACCGCACTCGCAGAGGTCCTACTCGACGTCGGCTACTCGTTCCCGGCCGACTGGTGGTCGCTCGGCGTCCTCCTGTTCGAGATGTGCTTCGGCTGGTCGCCCTTCTACGCCGAGAGCCGCATCGAAGAGTACGAGCGCATCCTCGAGGGCGAGATCCGCATCCCGAACAAGAAGGGCTACGGGCCCGAGCTCCGTGACCTCCTGCTCAAGGTGCG
>Ga0308169_10003427_pt1 | contig 15511 bp, 16 predicted proteins | sample PhyBR1_2_FD_202139 | JGI IMG/M metagenome (GOLD analysis project Ga0308169, IMG submission 202139) | Phyllosphere microbial communities from UC Gill Tract Community Farm, Albany, California, United States - DLSLSB.R1 | ecosystem: Host-associated > Plants > Phyllosphere > Unclassified | place... | reverse complement strand
TCAGTGTCCTCGCCCTGGCCGCCACCGGCGTGGCCAGCCTGATCTTCGTGCGCGGCCGCGGCGACCGCCTGCAACGGTCCGCATCCGTTGCCGCGGGCACCGTGGGGCGGTACCACGGCGTGGACCCGGGGTCCCGCGACGGCGCGGCGCTTGCCATCAGCCGCAAGTTCGCCGCTTCCGCCCGGGACGCCTGGATCGTGGCCGGCAGGACCCTCGCCCCGGAGCGCCGTTCCATCATCTTCGAGGTGGTCACCCGCCTGATCTTCCACTCGATGATCATCTTCTCGCTCTACCTGCTCCTGGCAGGCCACAACCTGCCCGGCGGCGGCTTCGCCGGCGGCCTCACCGCCGGCCTGGCGCTGACCATCCGCTACCTGGCCGGCGGGCGGTTCGAACTGCGGGAAGCCGCACCGCTGAGCGCCGGTGCGTTGCTGGGCACCGGACTGGCCCTTGCCGCCGCCTCCGGCGTGACGCCCCTGCTGCTGGGTGGCCAGGTGTTCCAGTCCGCCATCATCGAAGTGTGGCTGCCCGTGTTCGGTGACATCAAGTTCGTCACCTCGACCATTTTCGATATCGGCGTGTACGTGGTGGTGGTGGGCCTGGTGCTCGACGTGCTGCGCAGCCTTGGCGCCGAGATCGACGAACACATGGAAGAACGGTCCGCGGCGGCCGGGCCCCAACCGGCACAGCAGGACCAGGAAGCGGACCGTATTCCTGCCGAGACCACCGCAAAGGGCAACGCATGAGCGTCAACCTGACCCTGCTGATCGTCATGGGCGCCCTCTATGCCTGCGGCATCTACCTGATCCTCGAACGCAGCCTGACGCGCGTCCTGCTGGGACTGATGCTGCTGGCCAACGCCACCAACCTGCTGATCCTCTCCACCGGGGGATACGCCGGCCTGGCTCCCTTCTTCACCAAGGACACCCCGGCCGCAGACTACAACGACCCCCTCCCGCAGGCCCTGATCCTGACGTCGATCGTGATCTCCTTCGCCGTCACCGCGTTCATGCTCGGCATCATCTACCGCACCTGGGTGCTGGCACGCCAGGACGATATCCAGGACGACGTGGAGGACCTCCGGGTGGCGGAAACCCCCAGCTTCGACGCAGAGGACGACGCCGAAATCCCTGCCGAAACCTCCGAGTTTCCGCTCACCACCGTCACCGCGGGAGGCCGGGAAATGCCGGCCGAACTCGCAGCTGCGGAAGAACAACCCGGCTCCCTCAACCTTGAATCCGGCCCGGAAGGCGGCACGAAGTGAACATCGCCAGCCTGGCCCCGCTCGCCGTCGTCCTTCCCATCCTGGGCGCCGCCCTCACCTTCCTCCTGATCCGGCACTCCCGGGCCCAGCGGGCAGTGAGCATCGGACTGTTGTCGCTCACCCTGGCCCTCGAATGCCTGCTGCTGGCATCCGCATGGAACAGCGGAACCGCTGCGGTGACCATCGGCGGCTGGCTGCCGCCGTGGGGCATTGTGATGGTGGTGGACCAGTTCTCGTCACTGATGCTGGTGGTGTCCTCCGCGGTCAGCCTCGCCGTGCTGGTGTACGCCACCGGGCAGGGCATGGCCGACGGCGACGAGGACGCCCCGGTTTCGATCTTCCACCCCACCTACCTGATCCTGGTGGCAGGGGTGTCCAACGCGTTCCTCTCCGGGGACCTCTTCAACCTCTACGTCGGCTTCGAAATCCTCCTGACCGCGAGCTACGTGCTGATGACCCTGGGCGGCACCGGGCCGCGGATCCGTGCGGGCGTCACCTACGTGGTGGTGTCCGTGGTGTCCTCGGTGCTGTTCCTGATCGCCATCGCCATGGTGTACGGCGCAACGGGCACGGTGAACATGGCTGACCTCGCCCTCAAGCTGGGCGACCTGGACCAGGGCACCAGGACTTTGCTGCACGTCATGCTGCTGGTGGCCTTCGGCATTAAGGCCGCCGTCTTCCCGCTGTCCTTCTGGCTTCCCGACTCCTACCCCACGGCGCCGGCACCCGTCACGGCCGTGTTCGCCGGCCTGTTGACCAAGGTGGGTGTGTACGCGATGGTCAGGACCGAGACGCTGCTGTTCCCCGGCGACACCCTGAACACGCCCCTGATGGTGGTGGCGCTGCTGACCATGGTGGTGGGAATCCTTGGTGCGCTGGCGCAAAGCGACATCAAGCGTCTGCTTTCGTTCACCCTGGTCAGCCACATCGGCTACATGGTGTTCGGGCTGGCCATGTCCTCGGTGGCCGGGCTGGCCGCGGCGGTCTTCTACGTGGCCCACCACATCACCATCCAGACCAGCCTGTTCCTGGTGACCGGCCTCATTGAACGCCGCGGCGGCAGCTCCTCCGTGGACCGGCTGGGCGGCCTGGCCAAGCTCTCGCCCCTGCTGGCGCTGCTGTTCTTCATCCCCGGCATGAACCTGGCCGGCATCCCGCCGTTCTCCGGATTCCTCGGCAAGGTTGGCCTGCTCCAGGCCGGCATCGAGCTGGGGACTCCGCTGGCCTACGCGCTGGTGATCGGCGGGGTGGTCACCAGCCTCCTGACGCTGCTGGCCATTGCCCGCGTGTGGAACCGCGCGTTCTGGCGGAAGCCGGAAGACGCCGAACATCCGGACCCCGTGCTCCTGGCCGGCCCCTCGGGGCGGGCCGCCGGGCCGGGCGCCAAAATCAACACGGTCACGCTCCTGCCCCGCACCATGGTGGGATCAACCCTAGGCCTGGTGGTGCTCGGCGTGGCCCTCACCGTGTTCGCCGGGCCGCTGTTCGGGCTCTCCGACCAGGCTGCGCGGGACATGCTTGACCGGGCCCCGTACATCCAGTCGGTCCTGGGCAGCGATACCGCTGTCCCGGCTACCGTGACGGGAGGAGGACGATGAGCCGCAAACGGATTTCGCTGCGCCAGGAGCTTCCCCTCCTGGTGTGGCTGGTAATCGTGTGGGGTGCCCTGTGGCAGGACTTCAGCCCCGGGAACCTGCTCTTTGGCGCACTGCTGGCGGTGGGCGTTGCCCGGTTGTTCTACCTTCCGCCGGTGGAACTCAGCGGCCGGTTCAACATCCTGTACGCCGTGCCCTTCGCCTTTGCCTTCCTGGGGAAAGTGGTGGTGGCCAGCGGCCAGGTCCTGTACCTGGCCATCGTCCGCGGACCCAAGGTGACCAACGCCGTCGTCGCGGTGAAGCTCCGGAGCCACCAGGACCTGATTGTCACCGCCACCGGGCACGTGATCTCCCTGATTCCCGGCTCCCTGGTGGTGGAGGTGGACCGCCCGGCTTCCACCTTGTACCTGCACGCACTCAACATCACCTCGAAGCAGGACATCGAGGGCCTGCGGAAAGAGGTGAGGTCCATCGAGGCCGGCCTGATCCGCATCATGGGCTCCGCCGAAGAACTCGAAGCCGTCCGAATGGAGGCATCCGCATGATGCTCGTTGTCCTGGCCGTCACGGCCGTCATCTTCTCGCTCGCTGCCGGCGGCGCCATCATCAGGATTGCCCGCGGACCTTCGCTGTTGGACCGGGTCCTCGCGGCCGATGTCCTGCTGGCCATCCTGGGCGGGGCCCTGTGCGTCGACATGGCGGTGAACCGGCACCTGAACAACCTGATGCTGGTGGTGGCCATCTCGATTATCGGATTCATCGGGTCGGTGACCGTGGCCCGGTTCGTCGCGGACCGGAGGGTGAACCCCCATGAATCCTGACTTCTCCGGCGCCGACGCGTGGATTGACCTTGCCTCCGCCGTGTTCATGGTGGTGGGCGCGTTGCTGTCCCTGGGGGCCGCCATCGGCCTGCTTCGCTTCCCGGACCTGATGAGCCGCATGCATGCCGCCACCAAGCCGCAGGTCCTGGGTTTGTTCCTGCTGCTGGCAGCCATTGGGCTCCAACTGCGCACCTGGTGGGTGTGGCCGGTGCTGGTGGTGGCCTGGATCTTCCAGCTGCTCACGGTGCCGGTGTCCGCGCATATGGTGGGCCGGGCCGGCTACCGCACCAAGCACCTGCACCGGGAACTGCTCGCCGCGGATGAGTTGGAGGCCGTGGTGCAAAAAGCCGCCGCCGAGGCTGCCCGGAGGGACAACCACGACGACGGCGAAAACCGCCAGTAGCTAGACGATGTCTTCCGTCTTGGCGAACCGGGTGATGGCGCGCTGGGTGCCCCGGTTGGCCAGGACCTGGATGATCGCGCTGACCGAGGCGGAGATCAATGCGAAGGTCAACGCCGACCGCAGGCTGGTGGGTACGTCCTCGCCCTTGCCGCTGGGCGGCTTCTGCCCCGTGGTCTTCTCCCAGATGGTGTTGACGAGCTTGGTGCCGACCAGGCCTGCGCCCAGGCTCACCCCGGTACCGAGCAGCTTGATGAGAAGGTTCATTCCTAGTACTCCTTGCGCGCGGAAAACGGACTGCCTCCAGCCTAGCCGTACACCTGGTCACATCCGGTCCAGGAGCCGTCATGGCCGCCGTTCGCACCCTGCCGGGTGTAAACTTGACCACGCCCAATCCGGGCAGGATTAACACGCTTTACCCACCGAATAACAACACTTAAAAACGACAGGGGAGCGCCGCCGTCGGACCACCTGGCCATGCCGGGAGCCGCAGGTGGGCGCTGAGAGTGCGGGACAGCCGCAGACCCTCGAACCTGATCCGGTTAGTACCGGCGCAAGGGAGTCGAGTTCTCAAAGTGTCCGGCCGGACCGGCAACAGTCCGCCAGCCGGAGCCACTTTCCCCTCCTGTTACCCAGGAGGATCACATGAGTACTGCAGCAATCAAGAAGACCACCAGCAGGTCCTGGCGCGTCGTCGACATCGTGGTGGCGGCCCTGGTGGCCATCGCCGGCGGAGTCATTTTCTGGGCCTGGGACCAGGGTGCCGCTGCCCTGTCCGCCCCCATGAACGCCGCCTACCCGCCCCTGACCGGGCTGCTGGCCGGCGGCTGGATGATTCCCGGCGTGCTGGGAATGCTCATCATCCGCAAGCCCGGAGCCGCGCTGTTCTGCGAAACCGTGGCCGCAACGGGCGAGCTCCTGATGGGTTCCCAGTATGGCGCCTCCGTCCTGTTCTCCGGCTTCATCCAGGGCCTGGGGGCGGAAATCATCTTCGCGGTGTTCGTCTACCGCAAGTTCAACCTGCCCGTCTCCCTCCTGGCCGGTGCGGCTGCGGGCTTCTTCTGCGGCCTGAATGACTCGTTCGCGCCGTGGGGCTGGAACATCGCCTACTCCGGGGCGGACAAACTCGCCTACATCGTCCTCACCACCGTGTCCGGCGCGGTGCTGGCAGGCGCTCTGTCCTGGCTCGCCACCCGCGGCCTGGCCCGCACCGGGGTGCTGAGCTCCTTCGCGTCCCGCAAGGCTGCAACGGAGCCCGTCTTCTCCTGATGGCCCCCTTCCAGGACGCCGCAGGAGGCGTACGCCCGGCCGCCGTCACGGCCCGCGGCTGGGGCTGGCGGCATGCCGGCAGGGCAAAACCTGCCGTCCATGCCCTCGACGTGGATATCAGCCCCGGCGAGCGGGTGCTCCTGCTCGGCCCCTCGGGTGCCGGGAAATCGACGCTCCTGCATGCCCTCGCCGGGGTGCTGGGCGATATCAACGACGACGGCGAGTCCGGCGACGCGGACGAGTCCGGCTCCTTGCTGGTTGACGGTGCCCCGCCCCGCGAGCGGCGCGGCCGGTCCGGCCTCATGCAGCAGGACCCGGAGACGCAGGTGGTCCTCTCCCGGGTCGGGGACGACGTCGCCTTCGGCGCCGAGAACCTCGCCGTGCCCCGCGACGCCATCTGGTCGCGCGTGCACGAGGCGCTTGCCGACGTCGGCCTGTCCCACCTGCCGCTGGACCACCCGACGTCGGCCCTCTCGGGCGGGCAGAAACAGCGCCTGGCGCTGGCGGGCATCCTTGCGATGCGCCCTGGGCTGATCCTGCTGGACGAGCCCACCGCCAACCTGGACCCGGACGGCGTGCTGGAGGTCCGCGACGCCGTGGCGCGCTGCCTGGACAAGACCGGAGCCACCCTGGTGGTGGTGGAGCACCGGGTTTCCGTGTGGAAGGACCTGGTGGACCGGATCGTGGTCCTGCAGCCGGGCACCGCCTCAGATCCCGCCGTGCTCCTGGACGGCCCCCCGGACCGGGTCCTCAGCGAGGCCCGGAACATGTTGACGGCTGCCGGAGTCTGGGTGCCGGGATATGTGCCGGCCACCCGCCCCCGTGCCGATATCCCGGCCACCGGGACCGGCAACCTCCTGCTGGCAGCCGAAGGCCTGGGCGTGTCCCGCGAGCGTCCCCGCCGCAAGGGCTTCCGGAAGATTCCGCCGGTTCCAGTCCAGGAGGGTGTTGCCGCGCAGGTGCGGGCCGGCCGGGCGCTGGCCGTCACGGGCCCGAATGGCGCCGGAAAATCAACCTTTGCGCTGACCCTTGCGGGGCTCCTCGAACCGGTGTCCGGGAAAGTGTCCGCCACGGTGGACCTGAGCCGCGGTGCCGGGATCGACCCCTACACGTGGAAGGCCGAGCAGCTGATCTCGCGGGTGGGAACCGTGTTCCAGGAGCCGGAGCACCAGTTCGTGACCGGCAAGGTGCTCGATGAGTTGCTGTTCGGACCCCGTCACCTGGGCCACGGCGAGGACCGGGTGGAGGAACTGCTGGAGCGGCTGCGGCTCACCCAGCTGGTGGACGCCAACCCCTACACATTGTCCGGCGGAGAGAAGCGGCGGCTGTCCGTGGCCACAGTCCTGGCCGCCAGTCCGCAGGTGCTGGTCCTGGACGAGCCCACGTTCGGGCAGGACGCCAACACCTGGGCGGAGCTGGCCTCGTTCCTGTCCGAGCTCCTGGATGCCGGCACGGCCGTGGTGTCCGTAACCCATGACGCCGAATTCACCGCTGCCCTGGGCGGGGCCGAGTTGCGGATGTCCGCAGCGGAAACGGTGGCGCCATGAGGCAGCAGCTGACCCTGGACGGCAACCGCGCACTCCTGGCCCGGGCCAATCCGCTGAGCAAATTCGCCGCCGTCGTGCTCATCACCGCGGTCCTGGCGCTGTCCATCGACTGGGTGTCCGCATCCGTGGCCCTGGTCTTCGAACTGATGCTGTTTCCCCTGGCGGGCCTCACCCTGTCCCTGCTCTGGCAGCGGGGCTGGCCGCTGATCCTCGCGGCCGCGATCGGCGGATGGAGCACTGCCATCCTGGCGCCGGACAGGGGAAGGATCCTGCTCGACGCCGGCATCTGGACCATGAGCGAGGGGTCCCTCCAGCTGGGCATCGGCTTCCTGCTGCGCGGCTTCGCGATCGCCCTCCCGGCGGTGCTGCTGATGAGCTGTACCGATCCCACCGACCTGGCGGATGCGCTGGCGCAGAAAGCGCGCCTGCCGCACCGGTTTGTCCTGGGAACCCTGGCGGCGATGCGCCTGGTGGGGCTCATGGCCGAGGAATGGCAGACGATCGGCATGGCCCGGCGTGCCCGCGGTGTGGGTTCGCGCGGAAACGTGGTCCAGCGGGTGAAGGCGACGCTGGGGCAGAGTTTTGGGCTCCTGGTGCAGGCGATCCGCCGGGCGTCGAGGCTTGCCGTGACCATGGAAGCGCGGGGCTTTGGCGGCGGGCAGCGGACCTGGGCCCGCGAATCCACGTTCAGTGTGCTGGACCTGTGGGTGGTGGGTGGCGGCGTCCTGATGGCCGGGCTTGCCCTTGGGGCGGCGCTCGCCACGGGCAGCTGGAATATGGTGTGGCTTGGCAGCTAGCGGGGTTACCGGCCGGTACTATCGCACGCAGCGGGTAGGGGAGACTGGAAGGGCCGCTTCCCCGCATGCGCCCCGGTTCCCTAACTCATTTATGATATATTCGCGGTATGACTCAGGAAACCGCTGAACACGTTGCTGCCATGCTGAGGGACGCCCGGAGCGAGAAGGGGTGGACCCAGGGCCAACTGGCCGCCGAACTCGGCACCAGCCAAAGCGCCGTGGCCCGGATGGAACAGGGCAAGCAAAACCTGAGCCTGAAAATGATCCAGCGGCTGGAAAACATCTTTGACCGCAGCATCGTGAACGTGGGCAAGCCGAAGATGACGCACCTGCGGGTGGAGGGCGGCCGCACCCTCTCCGGCGCCGTGGACGTCAACAGCAGCAAGAACGCCGGTGTGGCCCTGCTGTGCGCCAGCCTGATCAACCGTGGCACCACCGTGCTCCGCCGGCTGGCCCGGATCGAGGAAGTCAACCGCATCGTCGAGGTGCTCACCAGCATCGGCGTGGAGTGCACTTGGCTTAACGACACCGATCTCCGCCTGCGCCGGCCCGCCGTCCTGGACCTCGATGCCATGGACGTGGACGCTGCCCGCCGGACCCGTAGCGTCATCATGCTGCTCGGCCCCATGCTGGACGAGTCGCGGGAGTACCGCCTGCCCTACGCCGGCGGCTGCGATCTGGGCACCCGCACCGTGGAGCCCCACATGCAGGCTTTGCGTGAGTTCGGCCTGTCGGTGGAGGCCACCGCCGGTTTCTACACCGTCCAGGCCCCGCCCGCGGACGCCGAGGACCGTTCCTTCGTCCTCACCGAACGGGGGGACACCGTCACCGAGAACGCGATCATGGCGGCGGCGCACCGGCCCGGAACAACCGTGATCCGCAACGCCAGCCCCAACTACATGGTGCAGGACCTTTGCTTCTACCTGCAGATGCTCGGCGTGACCATCGAGGGCGTGGGAACCACCACGCTCCGGATCACCGGCCGGCCGGAAATCGACGCCGAGATCGAGTACTTCCCCTCCGAGGACCCCATCGAGGCCATGAGCCTGATCACGGCCGGCATCGTCACCAACTCCGAGGTCACAGTCCGCCGCGTCCCCATTGAGTTCATGGAAATCGAATTGGCCACGCTGGAACAGATGGGCCAGAAGCTCGAAATCTCCGGCGAGTACATGGCCCGCAACGGCCGCACCCGCCTGGTGGACGTCACCACCAAGCCCTCCGAGCTGCGCGCCCCGGAGGACAAGATCCACCCCATGCCGTTCCCCGGGCTGAACATCGATAACCTTCCGTTCTTCGCCGTCATCGCCGCGAACGCCCACGGGCAGACCATGATCCACGACTGGGTGTACGAGAACCGGGCCATCTACCTGACCGAGCTCAACCGGCTCGGCGCGCAGGTGCAGCTGCTGGATCCGCACCGGATCTACGTCAACGGGCCCACCAAGTGGCGTGCCGCGGAGGTGGGCTGCCCGCCGGCGCTCCGGCCCGCTGCCTGCCTGCTGCTGGCCATGCTCGCGGCGCGGGGCGTCTCCGAGCTGCGCAACATCTACGTGATTGAGCGCGGCTACGAGGACCTGGCGGAGCGCCTGAACACCATCGGCGCCAGGGTGGAGTACTTCCAGGACTAGGCGTTCATGCTTCGTCATGATCAGTGGCGGCGTCCGGAATTTCCGGCCCCTGACGCAGAATGTTCGTATGCGTACTTTCGGCGTCGAGGAAGAACTCCTGATTGTTCATCCGGAGTCCGGCGAGCCGCTTGCCCTGGCTGACGCCCTCCTCGCCGGACACCGCGTGGCCGCGGACGATCTCCCCGTGGACCCGGACCTCCGCCACCCGGGGAAGCAGGCGGATCACGACGACGAGATGGGCTTGAGTGCCGAGCTGAAGCTTGAGCAAATCGAGACCCAGACCAGGCCCTGCCTGGAGTTTGCGGGCCTGCTCGAACAGATCCGGGCCGGCCGGGTCATGGCCAACCAGGCGGCCGCCAAACACGGTGCCAGGGTGGCTGCGCTTGCCACCTCGCCGCTGGCATCAACCAGCCACACGACGCCGGACCCGCGCTACGCGAGGATGCTGGAACGCTTTGGCCTCACGGCGCAGGAACAGCTGACCTGCGGTTTCCACGTGCACACGTATGTCGAGTCACCGGAAGAAGGCGTGGCGGTCCTGGACCGGATCCGCGACAAGCTGGCGGTGCTGACGGCGCTGAGCGCCAATTCGCCGTACTGGAATGGCGTTCCCACCGGTTTTGAAAGCTACCGCACCCAGGCCTGGAACCGGTGGCCGACTGCGGGGCCGGCCGCGATCTACGGGACGTACCCCGCCTACCGGCGGGTGGTCACCCGGCTGCTGGACACGGGTGTGATGCTCGACGAGGGAATGCTGTATTTCGACGCCCGGCTTTCCCGAAACCACCCGACCGTGGAGGTGCGGGTGGCGGACGTGTGCCTCCGTGCCGAGGACGCAGCACTGATCGCTGTGCTTGTCCGTGCCCTGGTGGAGTCAGCCAGCAGGGAATGGAGCGAAGGCGTTGATCCGGCGCCCGTGCCCACGGTCCTGCTGCGGATGGCCTCGTGGCAGGCCAGCAGCTCGGGACTCAGCGGGGAACTCCTGGACTTTGGGAACTTCCGCCCGGCCCCGGCCGCGGACGTTGCCCGTTCCCTGGTGGATTACCTGGCGCCCGTCTTGCAGGAAAATGGCGAACTGGCCTTGGCCCGGCAGGGCGTGGAGCACATCATCGCCCGCGGTACGGGTGCCGCCGAGCAGCGCCGCGCCCGCGACAGGGCGCTGGCCGGACAGCCTCCGGAGGACATGGGTTTCGGCGCAGTGGTCCGGCACGCCGTGGATGTCACCATGCGCGGCGCACTGGAGCTTTCAGACGTGGAGGACACCCCGGAACTCCTGCGGGTCCGGCAGGCCTGACCCGCGGCCGGGCCTGCCCGTCCAGGCGAAACCCTAGATCTGCTTGAGGGCCTGTTCCAGGTCGCGGATGAGGTCCTCCGGGTCCTCGAGCCCCACGGAGAGCCGGACCACGCCGTCGCTCAGGCCAATGGCGGCACGTCCCTCTGGCCCCATGGCACGGTGCGTGGTGGTGGCGGGGTGGGTGATGAGGGACTTCGAGTCGCCAAGGTTGTTGGAGATGTCGATGATCCGCAGCCCGTCCAGCAACGCGAAGGCAGCCTCCTTGCCGGAGCGTCCGCCGGATGGCGCCAGTTCAAGGGTGAGAACCGTGCCGCCGGCACTCATCTGCTTCGCTGCCAGCCCATACTGCGGGTGCGACTTCAGCAGCGGGTACTTCACCCAGCTCACGGCCGGCTGCTCTTCGAGCCATTCAGCGAGCCGCAGTGCGGTGGCCGAGGAGTGACGGACGCGCAGGCTCATGGTTTCCAGGCCCTTGGTCAGGACCCAGGCGTTGAACGCGGACAGCGCCGGACCGGTGTGGCGCATCAGCTGCTTGACCGGCCCATCGATGAATTCCTTGGTGCCCAGGATGGCGCCGCCCAGGACCCGGCCCTGCCCGTCGATGTGCTTGGTGCCGGAGTACACGATCACGTCAGCGCCGAGGTCCCCGCAACGCTGCAGCAGGGGAGTGGCGAAGACGTTGTCCGCAACCACCTTGGCGCCGGCGGCATGCGCGAGTTCACTTACCGCCGCGATGTCCACGATTTCCTGCATCGGGTTGGACGGGGATTCGAAGAAGACGGCGGTGGTGGGCTTGGACAGGGCCTCACGCCATTGGTCCAGGTCCGGGCCGTCCACGAAGACGGTCTCCACGCCCCACCGGGGAAGGATTTCGTTCAGGATCACAAAGCACGAACCGAACAGCGAGCGGGCGGCCACCACGCGGTCGCCGGCGGCGAGCAGCGCGCCCAGGGCTGTGAACACCGCGGACATGCCCGACGCCGTCGCAAAGCACGCCTCGGTGCCTTCCAGCAGCCTGAGCCGTTCCTGGAACGTGGCCACGGACGGGTTGCCGTAGCGCGAGTACACAAAGCGCTCGTCCTCGCCGGTGAAGGCGCGTTCGGCCGCGGCCGCGGATTCGTAGACGAAGCCCGAGTTCAGGAAGATGGCCTCGGAGGTTTCCTGGAAGTTGGTGCGGTCCAGCCCGCCACGGACTGCCTGGGTATCGGGGTTCCAGCCGGGGGCGTCTTGATTGAAAGTCACTTAGTTCTTTCCGAGGTTGGTGGGCAGGCCGCGGTTTTTCCAGCCGTTGACGGTCCGTTCGCCATAGCGGTCCGGTTCTCCCTCGAAGCCCTCCAGGACGTTGTACGAGGTGAATCCGGCCTGGGTGGCTGCAATGGCGGCGGCGATGGAGCGCTGGCCCGAGCGGCACAGGAACACCAGTTCCGCGCCCGGGTCCTCGGGCGCCTGCTCCGTGAGGTCCTTCACGAAATCGGGGTTGGGGATGCCGCCGGGGAAGGTCCACTGGATGAAGAGGGGATCGTTGTCCGTTGCCTTGGTGTCCGGGATGCCGATGTGGGCCCATTCGCCTTCGGTGCGGACATCCACCAGGATGGCGCCCTGTTCCAGCTTCGCCCATGCTTCCTGCGGCGTCAGGTCTCCTGCGTAGCTCATGCGTGGCCCTCGCCGTCGAACTCGCCCTCAAGCTCGTCAACCGCAGTGGCCACGGCGGCATCCGCAGAGGCGATCGCGGCCGGAAGGACAATGGCCTGCGCCACGATCACCGTGGTGCCGTTGAAGGTTGCTGCCGGGCTCCCGTGCAGCACGTAGCCGTCTGCGAGGGCGGCCGAGATCCGCTCGCAGAATTCCCGGTTGTCCGCGCCGGTAATCAGGCGGTAGGACAATTTTTCGTCAGGGGCGGGTGCGTCAGACACGACGGATCTCCTTCTTTCACGCTTGCAGCTCGAATCGGTCGATATGCCGAGTATTCACCTGAGGCACCCCGCCGCGATAGGAGGGTTGCCGACCGGCCAGTCAGGGCTTGGCGCCGGTACTCATTACTCCCCAAAAAAGTAACACCTGCCGTGCCAAGCCGCACGGCCGGCGTCGTCATGTTCCGTAATTGAGAGCTTGCCCTCCCCGCGTCACGGGAACGCGGCAGGGCGGCCGGACCGATAAAGTCTCTACCGGAGGCACCGCCGTGCCGTCACAGTGGGAGTACCGGGGGGTCTTGCCAGCATGCGAGCAGCTACATCGCACCACCAGGCCGCCCGTCGTCGTGCCCGTCAACGTTCCCTCGGGGCCTTCCTGGCCGCCGTCGTGGTCCTCCTGACTCTCCTGGCGCCTGCCGGTGCGGCGCTGGCGGACTCCGCCGTACCGGACCAGGGCAAGCCCTGGCTGGGGGCCGTCCTTGAATGGGGCGGGGACACGGCCGCGGGGTTCTCCGACCGGCTGGGGGCGCCCCCGGCCGTGTTTGGCCACGACATCGCCTTGCCGTTCCGCGACTCGGACCGCAACAACATTGAGGGCTTCCTTCAGCAGGCCGCCGCTAAGGGCGCCCACGCCATGCTCACCGTAAAGCCCACCGTGCCGCTGGACCAGATCGGCGGCACTGAAGCGGAAGCCTTCGCCGGGAAGGTCCGCGACCTGGCGTCAGGGTTCAAGGGCCGGCTGTTGATCCGTTTCGCCCCGGACATGAACGCGAGCTGGGTGGCCTGGGGCCAGCAGCCGGCTGCCTACCGGGAGGCCTTCAAGACCGTCGCGGCGGCGGTCAGGAAGGACGACGGCGGCCGGGCCGCCATGGTCTGGGCGCCGTACCTGGGCAAGGACTACCCCTTTGACCGGAGCCGGAATGCGCCGCACCCGGGAAGTGAGGGCTTCGCGCTCCTGGACACCAATGGCGACGGCGCCTGGAACGGCTCCGATGCCGCCTACGCCCCGTACTATCCGGGCGACGACGCCGTGGACTGGGTGGGCCTGACTGCCTACCATGACGACACCGCCGGCGGGGCCGCCGTCAACACCGTGCCGCGCCCCGGTGAACTGCAGGAAATGCTGACCGGATCCGGCGGCGAGAACTTCTATGGCACCTACGCTGAGGGGCGCAAGAAGCCGTTCCTGCTCCAGACCTCGGCGTTCTACAGCCCTGCCGCGGGCGGACCGCCGGAGGCGGACATCAAGGTGGCCTGGTGGGACCAGGTGGTGGGAACTGCCACCTCGTCCACTTTCGCCAGGACGGCGGCGGTGGTGTGGGATGAGCGCACCAGCACCAGGGATACGGGCGTGGCCAGCATCGACTGGCTGCTCACCGGGAACCCCGCCATCGCCAAGGCTGCGCATGACCGGCTTCAATCTTCTGCCATGGTGACCGGCCCGGTCACCGACGTGGCCGCGGATGGTGCATACGTCCGGTCCAACACCCTGTCCGGGGCGGCCGTCTGGACCGTGGCCGTGGCGATGGCCATCCTCCTGGGGGCGCTGTGGCAGGTTCCCCGCCGCGTCTCCGCTGCGACCGCGTGGAGCTACCGGGACCCGGGCACCAGAGACTCACGCGTGGATTTGCTGCGCGGGATGGCCATTGTCTTCGTGGTGGTCAACCACCTGGGCCTGGTATCGCTGTTCCAGCTGCTCACCCAGGAAGCCGTGGGCTTCGTCTCGGGCGCCGAACTGTTCGTGCTGTTCTCCGGCCTGGTGGTGGGCATGGTCTACGGGCCAAAGGCCAGGACGGACTTTGGCAAGGTTGTAGACCTTACCTCCCGCCGTGCCGGGAAACTGTACGTGACCGCGCTGGCGGTGCTGATCGGCGTCTTCCTCATCGCCCAGCTTCCGTTCTTCCACACCGAGGCCCTGACCACGTTCGTGGACCAGGGGACCGGCGGGGCCGGGCACAACGGGGCCGGCCGGACGTACGACCTCTACGCCGGGATGTCGTCGCTGTTCCAGTTCCCGGTGCCGCCCCAGGTGCTGCCGGCCATCCTGCTGCTGCAGTTCGGGCCCTGGCAGTTCAACATCATGGGCTTGTACGTGGTGCTTCTCCTGGCCAGCCCGCTGATCCTTGCGCTCCTGAACCGCGGGAAGGCCGTGTGGGTCCTGGCGGCATCGCTGGCGGTGTACGCCGTGGGCGCCGCAACCAGGTTCCGGATCCTGCCGTCCCAGTTCGAGGACTCGTTCCCGCTGCTGGTGTGGCAGGTTCTGTTCGTGCTCGGCCTGGTGGTGGGATACCACCGGCGCAGCATCATCGCGTGGTTGTCCGCTCATGCCTGGGTGGTGGCGGCCTGCACTGTCGCCGCGTTCGCCCTGGCGTTCCTGTCCTGGGGCAACCCCTACCTGGCCAACAATTACGATGTCCGGCTCGCGCTGATGCCGGACGCCACCTACCGGGCCATGTATGACGCCCTCTTTGGCCGGACCTACCTGGCCCCCGGGCGGCTGCTCAACGTCGTCTTCCTGGTGGTGGCGGCGTACGCGTTCCTCAGCGCCTACTGGAAACCGGTGGAGCGGGTCCTGGGCTGGTTCCTGATCCCGCTCGGCCGGGCAACACTCTATGTCTTCATCATGCACGTGGTGCTGATCGCCGTCGTGGCCAATATCCCGGCACTCCAGCAGGAGAGCATCTTCCTCAACACTGCGGCGTACGCCGTGGTGCTGGGACTGCTGTGGGTGATGGTGCGCACCAGGTTCCTGTTCCGGATCATTCCCACCTAGGCCCCGGGTGCCCGGGCATGAAAAATGCTGCGGCACACTTGGTGCCACAGCATTTACGTCACCTGCCAGGTGAGGACGGGCCCCGGTGCCTTAGACCAGTTCGGGGTAGGACGACACAATGTAGTCGGCAGCTGCCGCACCCTTCATGCGCAGGCCCTTGCGGCTTCCCGGCAGCCGGTCCTTCATGGCTGCCCAGAACGTCGTTTCCGTT
>Ga0308169_10003426_pt1 | contig 15512 bp, 6 predicted proteins | sample PhyBR1_2_FD_202139 | JGI IMG/M metagenome (GOLD analysis project Ga0308169, IMG submission 202139) | Phyllosphere microbial communities from UC Gill Tract Community Farm, Albany, California, United States - DLSLSB.R1 | ecosystem: Host-associated > Plants > Phyllosphere > Unclassified | place... | reverse complement strand
ACGTGGCGAGGGAGCTTGCTCCCGCTGGGCTGCAAAGCAGCCCCAAACCCAGCCAATGAGATCCATCAGGCAAACCGAGCCCACCGGTCCACGACTGCTGCGCAGCCGAGCGGGAGCAAGCTCCCTCGCCACGGTTTTGTGTTTGGCTCGGGCTGGGTTGATCAGGCCACTCAAAGCACCCACTACCAAACCCTGTGGCGAGGGAATAAATCCCCTCACCACAAAAGCCGCCTACATTCTCAGCTGTGATTCACCTGGTTTTCCCTTGGCACCGCATACCCCCTGTGGGAGCGAGCTTGCTCGCGAAGACGGCGGATCAGCTTGCATCCATCCTGGATGGGCTGCCGTCATCGCGAGCAAATTCGCATCGTTTCAGGCGGTAAAGTCGCTGGCGTGCAGCTCCTTGACGCCGACCAGTTCGAACTCGAACTCGGGGGTGGCGTCGGCGTTGGTACTGCCGGAGAGGATGCCGTCGGCGAAACGCAGTTGGCCGGTGGCGTTGGTGGGGTCGAAGGCGGCGCTGCCGATGAACGTGAAGGCATCCAGCGTGGCGGTCTGTGGGTTGGCGTCCAGGCCGGTGAGATCCAGATGATCACCCTCGGTGCTCTTGAAACCGTTGATTACATCGCGCAAGGCACCCACGCCCATGTCCGACAACGCCCCGAATACATACGTATCCGCGCCGGTGCCGCCAGTGAGGTTGTCGATGCCGGCGCCACCGATCAGCCGGTCATCGCCCGAACCGCCCACCAGCGTATCGTTGCCTGCGCCGCCGTTGAGGATATTCCCCGCGCTGTTGCCCGACAGTGTGTCGGCATAGGCGCTGCCGGTCAGGTTCTCGATGAATTTCAAGGTGTCGAGCCCGGAGCCCACGGTGTTTTGCTGCGCTGACGTGGAAAGGTTGACGGTAACGCCCGAGAGGGCGCGTTCAAACGACGCCGTGTCATTGCCGTCGCGCCCGTCCAGCACGTTGTTGCCGGCGCCGGCGAACAGCGTGTTGTCCAGGGCGTTGCCGGTGCCATTGGCGGCGCCGGCGCTATCGATATACAGATTCTCGACGTTGCTGCCCAAGGTATAGGCCGCCAGACTGCTATGCACACTATCGATTCCGCCTGGCGTGGCGTTGCTGTTGGTCTCGATCACGTTGTCGTCGACGTTGTCGACATAGTAGGTGTCGTTGCCATCGCCGCCGCTCATGCTGTCGGCCCCGGCGGCACCGTCGATCACGTTATGGGCGGCGTTGCCGGTGATGAAATTGCGCCGTTCATTACCGGTGCCGTCGATGTCCGACACGCCGGTAAGCACCAGGTTCTCGAGATTGGCCCCCAGCGTCCAACTGACCGAGGCCTGCACCGTATCAATCTGCGAGGCCGAGGTGTTGGTTTCCACCACGCTGTCGAAGGCGTTATCGACCACATAGATATCGTTGCCATCGCCACCCGTGAGGGTATCGGCGCCCAAGTCGCCATCCAGCGTGTCGTTGCCGGCGCTGCCCACCAGGGTATCGTCCTGATCGGTGCCGGAAATGTGCCCACCTTGGTTCTGGGCGTTATCGAAAATGTCCTGCACGCTGTTGTTGTCGTTGGGATTGCCCTGGAAGCCCAAGTCTCCGGCAATGTAATCGGCCAGGCGCTGGCCGACGATTTCCGCCGACTCCTCGTGCAAATGCCAGACGTCATCGGGGTACACCAGCGGATCGACTTCATAGCGCAAGGGCAGGTCGGTGTAGTCCACCGCCAGCTTGACGTCGGCGCGCTCGGCGGCGATGGCTTCCTGGGCGGCGCGGACGTAACCGACGCCGTCGACGATGGACGCGATTTTGTCTTCCGAATAACCTCGGGCACGGGCCGCATCCTGCTCGTAGTGACCGGTCTCCATCAGGTACACGCTGAAGTTGCCGAACTGAGCGTGCAGGTAATCGAACACTTTCAAGGTCGCGGCTTTATAGGCTGCAGCCGCTGCGGCCTTGTCCGTCGAGCGGGCGATTTCCTGGGCGGCTTCTTCGCCCTGGCCCCAGATGATGCCCATGGTCACGTTGTCGATCGATTGCAGTTCGGTGAGCTGATCGCGCAGCAACGTCACGGCCCGCAACAGCGCAGGTCCGGGTTGGTTGGTGTCGGTCAGCCACCAGCACAGCTTGAGCTCCTCGGCGCCCAGGGTCGACAGGCCATTGACCGTGCTGCCGCCCACGGCGATATCAATGCCGTTGCCATCGGCATCGGTGAACTGGCTGCGCACGTCATAGGTGGTGTAGCGGTCCAGGTCCTTGACCAGCATCGAGGTGCCGGATTGATCGTCGTCCTCGGTCATGCGCAACAGGCGCGCATTGGATTGGCCGAGGGTCGGCAGGTAGAGGATGTCTTGTTGGGCGCGTTCGCCGAAGACAAAGTCGCTGGCGGTCAGGGTATTGAGGTAGTTGCCGTTGAGGGCGATCTCAAAGCGATTGCCATCGGCGTCGGCTTCGGCGGACTTGAGGTAGGTCTTGTCGCCAGCCGTGTTCAACGTCATGTACAGCGTGCCGTTGCTGCCATCGCCAAGACCGATGAAGCCGAGGCTCGAAACGTCGATCTTGTCGACCCCAACGGTGAAGTCATAGAGCGTGTCGGTGGCCGTGACGCCGCCGGTGTCGTAGTCGCGGTAGCTGTCGAGCACGTTGGTGTAGCGGAACGTGTCGGCACCGTCGCCGCCGTATAGCGAGTCGCGGCCTGCACCACCGTCGACTATGTCCGCACCGGCGCCGGCCTTGATGGTGTCATTGCCTGCGAGGCCGAGAATCAGGTCGGAACCCGCCGTGCCGTTGAGGGTTTCACCATTGCTGGTCCCGGTGATGGTGTTGGCGGGTGCGTCGGCCACTGCCAGGGCGAAGCTGTCGCTGACCGACGCACCGGACGGGTCGGTGGCCTTGACCAGCACGTTGTAGTTACCCGAAGCGGTGCTGGTGGGCGTGCCGGTGAAGGTCAGGTTGGTAGCATTGAAATGCAGCCAGGCGGGCAGGGCGCTGCCATCGGCCAGGGTCGTGGTGTAGCTCAGTACGTCCTGGTTGGCGTCGGTGAAGCTGTCATGGGTCACGGTGTAGCTGAACGGCGTGCTTTCGGTGGCGTTCTGGTCGAGGAGCGGGATCGTCACCACCGGTGCCACGTTGCTGGGTGTGTTCTGGTCGGCGAAGACAAAATGATTGGCCGTCAGGCTGTTCACCAGATTGCCTGCCAGAGACACCTCGAAGCGGTTGCCATTGGCGTCGACGGTGAGGTCCTTGAGGTAGGTGCGATTGCTCGTGGCGCTGTAGGTCACTTGCAGCGTGCCGTTCAAACCGTTGCCCAGGCCGGTGTAGCCAAGGGCCGAGACATCGATTTTGTCCGCCGCCACATCGAAATCGAGAATCTGGTCACTGGCGCTGGTGGAGCCGGTGCGGTAGCTGTCGAGTTTCGAGGTGTAGCGGAACACATCTGCCCCGGCCCCACCGGTGAGTTTGTCCACGCCGGTGCCGCCCACCAGGATGTCATTGCCCGCGCCGCCGTTGAGGGTGTCGTTGCCGGCCCCGCCGAACAGCTGCTCGTTGGCCGCCGTGCCAGTCAAGGTGTCGTTGTTCGGTGTGCCATTGATGATGACGGATGTGGGGACGTCTTGTACGGCGAGGGTGAAGGCGTCGCTGACGGTGGCGTTGCTGCCATCGGTCGCCGTGACTTGGATGGAATAAGTGCCCGACGCCGTGTCGGGTGGCGTGCCGCTGAAGGTGCGGGTCGCGGCATTGAACGTCAGCCAGCTGGGCAGGGCGCTGCCGTCGGCCAACTTGGCTGTGTAGCTGAGGCTGTCGTTATCCGGATCGGTGAAGCTGGTGGCCGGCACCACGTAGCTGAACGGGGTGTTTTCGGTCGCGTTCTGATCCAGTAGCGGCGTCGCCAAAACGGGCGCCTGGTTGATTGGCGAGGACGTGGCGAAGACGAAGTTGGCGCTGGTCAGCGTATTGAGGTAGTTGCCGTCCAATGCCACTTCGAAGCGGTTGCCATTGGCGTCGGCGTCCAGGGACTTGATGTAAGTCTTGGTGCCGGCGCTGTTGAGTACCAGGTACACGGTGTTGTTCTTGCCGTCTCCCAGCCCGGTGAAACCCAGGGCGGACAGGTCGATCTTGTCGGCGCTGACGTTGAAGTCGGTGATCAGGTCGCCCAGGTTGGCGCCGCCGGTGTTGTAGTTGCGGTAGCTGTCCAGGCGATTGGAGAACACGAACGTGTCCGCACCGGCGCCGCCGGTGAGGGTGTCCATCCCGGCGCCGCCGTCGAGCTTGTCGTCGCCCGCGCCGCCACTGAGACTGTCGTTGCCCGCCAGGCCGAGCAGTGTGTCGGCGGCGTCACTGCCCAGTAGCGAGTCGCTGCCAGGGGTGCCGGTGATGACCCGGTTGAAAATGAAGTTGCTGGCAGTCAGGGTACTGGCCAGGTTGCCCGAGAGAATCAGCTCGAAGCGATTGCCACTGGCGTCGGCATCGTAGTCCTTGATGTAGGTGCGGTTGTTGCTGGCGCTGTAGCTGATCTGCAGGGTGCCGCCCCGGCCGTTGCCCAACCCGGTGAAGCCCAGGCCCGCGAGGTCGATCTTGTCCTGGGTGACATCGAAATCGGTGATGGTGTCGTCGAAGCTTGCGCTGGCGTTGCGGTAGCTGTCCGACTGGGCGACGAAACGGAACGTGTCCGCACCCGTGCCGCCGGTGAGTTTGTCGACGCCGGCTCCGCCCACCAGGATGTCGCTGCCGGCCGCGCCATTGATGGTGTCGTTGCCCGCGCCGCCGTAGAAGATCTCGCTGGCGGCGCTGCCCAGCAGGGTGTCGTTGCCGGCCGTACCTTGTACGGTGGTCATCGGCACCGTGGCGCTGACGTAGCTGCCATCGCCGTAGACCAGGGTCGCGCCCTTACTGATGTGGCTGATGGTATTGGCGATGATGGCGTTGCGATCGGTGCCGTCCTCATTGCGCTCGGCCACACCGTAGGTCGACAGGTTGCTGCCGCTGATGATGTTGCCCTGGATGGTGTTATCGCTGCCGTTGAAATACTTGCCGGACACGCCCAGGGTGTCATCGTAGGACTGGATGATGATCTCTGGTACCGGGCTGCCCAGGGAGTTGTTGTTGAGGGTGTTATCGATGATCTCGACGTGATTGCTGCCGTAGATACGAACACCGGCGCTGGCGTTGTCATGGATGTCGACGCCGCTGACGGTCACGTCGCTGGAGAGCTTGACCAGCACACCCTCGGCACCGTTGCCATAGACCTCGCCACCGGTGATGGTGATGTTGCTGGGAGAGGGGATGTTCTCGCTGCCGCGCTGTACGACGATGCCATTGCCGCCGTTGTTGTAGGCCACATTATTGGTGAGCGTGAAGTCATGGGTGCTGGTCACGACGTTGAAGCCGTGGCGGTCGTTGTCGTAGGCGACATTGTTTTCGAAGGTGCTGTCGCTGAGGAAGTCAGCGACGAAGCCGTCCAGGCCGTTGCCGTGGGACACGCTGTTCTTGATGACCATGTTGACGGTCTGCTCGTGGGGGTCGAAACCGTACCCGGAGCAATCCTTGATCTCGACGCTGTCGAGGGTGACGTTGGAGTCGTAGCCTTCTTTACCAGGGATATAGCCGTTGAACCAGCCGTCGATCTTGCCCGTGGTGTGGTCGCGGTTGCCGTCGATGGTGAGGTTGCTGACCCCGAAATCGTGGGTCTCCTCGCCATAGGCCGAGCGGATGACACCGGTGATCTTGGTGTCGGAGCCGTCAGCCACCTTCACGGTGGTTTCACCCATGCCGTCGCCATACAGGTAGACATTGCTCTTGAGCATCAGGCAACCGTCGGAGGGTTCCTCGCCTCCCGAAACGATGTACGTCCCAGTCGGCATATAGACCTGCCCACCCCCCGCGGCCGCCGCCGCATCGATCGCACTTTGTATCGCCGCCGTGTCGTCAGTAACGCCATCTCCTTTGGCGCCAAAATCTTGAACATTAAAAATCATGAGCTTATCTCCGTATCAGGCTTAAAACCTCGGTAGATGCCAATATTCCATCGGCGGCCACCGTGTTATGACCCAGCGGAGCGAAAAAGTTGTGACCGCATATCGGCAAAGTGTCAAAAAAACGGACTTAACTGATCAGCGGTTGTGAGGTGTTTCAAAAAAGTAACGTTTCGTTGACGGTTGGCAAACCCCGTGGAAGCGAGCCTGCGTTTTCCTTGATTGGCATCAACCCCAGGTCGGGCCGCAGGCGATAACCTCGGAACAACCGCCGTCCCGCAGAAGAGGGCGGCCGAGGAGCGCCATGATTTATCCGCTGTTTCTGACTTTGCACTTGTTCGCCGCGCTGGCCTTCATCGGCACGGTTTTCTTCGAGGTGCTGTTTCTCGAAAGCATCCGCAAACAACTGCCCGCCAAGGTCATGGTGCTGCTGGAACAGGGCATCAGCCGGCGTGCCCGACAACTGATGCCCTGGATATTGCTGGCGTTGTTCGGTGCCGGTGGCGGCATGGTCTGGCTGCGGTACTGGCCGGCATTGATGTCGCCGCTGCAATCATCCTTCGGCCTGTTGTTGAGTCTCAAGATCGTGCTGGCGGGCAGTGTGCTGGGGCATTTTCTCTGGGCCATGTGGCTGTTCAAAAGCGCGCGCATGAATGCTCGCTACGTCCACATCATCCATACCAGCGTCTTCCTGCACATGGTGGCGATCGTGCTGCTGGCCAAGGGCATGTTTTATATCACCTGGTAGCCCCGGCGGCGTGGCGTCGAGGCGCTTGATACAAGTCAAGGTGACCTGGCGGGTTACAGCGGACACTGTCGCTGCGCAGCCACTCGGAGATTGTCATGTTCGACCTGTTCCAAACCCTCGGCGAGCGACCTTTGGGCCGCGTCCCGGTGCTGGGTGATTTCGATTGTCCGGTCGGTACACGGAAATTCCACAGCGGCATCGGTTCGCTCGATTTGCTTCGAGGGTTGCGCAGCAGCCGTCAGAAGCAACGGCCGCTTTCCCTGGCCGTGCACCTGCCGTCGCAATTGCGGCTGGCATCGTGTTCGCCCCTTGCCAGCGATTGTCGGTGCGGCGAGATCGAGGGTTACCTGCAACGCCTGACCTATGAAATGGGCCTGGTCGGTTGTCACCTGGGCGCAGGCCGGCATGTCGAGCAGTTTTGCCTGACCGGTGGCACGCCGGTGATTGCCCATTTGCAGAAGCTGATGGGGAACCTGCGCAAGCGCTTCGATTTCTGCAAATACGACGGCGGCGACTACAGCATCGAGGTGGACCTGCATCACACCGACTGGTCGACCATGGGTTTGATTCGCGACCAGGGCTTTACCCACGTCAGCATCGGCGTTCCGGATATCGGTGCCGACAGCGACCTGCCGGTGGATTGTTATCAAAATCCGGCCCCGATCCATTCCCTGATCGATGCGGCGCGCACGTTCGGTTTCCGCTCGATCAACATTGACCTGGGTTACGGCCACGCCTGGCAGACGCCGAACAGCTTCGCCCTGAAACTGGCAACGCTGATCGAGCTGGAGCCGGACCGGCTGCACATTTTTGACTATGCCCATGCGCCGTACCGGTATCGCTCAAAAAATGCCGGGGCGGCCGGCGCGTTTTGCAGCCCGGCGGACAAAGACGCCATGCGCAGGATCTGCTGCGAACAGCTGATCGGGGCCGGTTATCACTACATCGGCCTGGGCCAGTTCGTCAGGGCTGACGATGACCTGGCAGTGGCCCAGGAACACGGACGCCTGCATCGCAACTGCCAGGGTTTTACCCGCCATGGTTGCTGTGACCATGTGGGGTTCGGGTTGTCGGCGGTCACTCAAATCGAACACCTGTACGTGCAGAACACCGACGACCTGTTTGAGTATTGCCAGCAGCTGGACGCTGGGCAGTTGCCGGTCTGGCGCGGTTGGCGCTGTGAGGCGCAGGACCAGGTCAAGGCCTGCGTGGTCGAGCAGCTTGCCTGTGACCTGGAACTGGATATCGCGGCCATCGAGGCGCGTTTCGGCTTGGTGTTCCGGGACTATTTCGCACCTGTCTGGCCGGTGCTGGAGGCCTTGCACGACGAGGGGTTGATCGAGCTGTCGAACCGTTTCATCGGCGTCCTGCCCGCCGGGCGGTTGAACGTGGACGCGATCTGCAATCTGTTCGACCAAGGCCCGGATGACGCAAGCCCCTATCCTTTTGAAAAGTTGAACCGCTCATGAATGCTGCCTCCGGTTTCAATCGTGCCCTGGTGGAGAAATACGACCGTCCCGGGCCGCGCTACACGTCTTATCCCACGGCTCCGCAGTTCCACCAGGCGTTTGCCATGGACGAATATCGCCACGCAGCCCAGCGCAGCAATTTGGCACCGGTGCCGAAACCGTTGTCGGTGTACATCCATATCCCGTTCTGCCAGAGCCTGTGCTACTACTGCGCGTGCCATAAAATCATTACTCGCAAAAGCCATCGCGCCACCGAATACCTGGCGTACCTCAAGCGCGAAATCGCTTTGCAAGCGGCGCTGTTCGACCGCTCGCGCAAACTGACCCAACTGCACCTGGGCGGCGGCACGCCGACTTACCTGACCCATGAACAGTTGGCCGACCTGATGGCCTGTCTGCATCAATCGTTCGACATGGACGACAGCGATGAGCATGAGTTTTCCATCGAGGTCGACCCTCGGACCATCGATGCGCAACAGATCCAAGGTCTACGTCAGCTGGGGTTCAATCGCTTGAGTTTTGGCGTCCAGGATTTCGATGCCCGGGTGCAGGCGGCCGTCAATCGAGTGCAGAGCGAAGCCCAGGTCGTCGAGTTGGTGGAAGCGGCGCGCCAGGCGAATTTCAAGTCGGTGAGCGTCGACTTGATCTATGGCCTGCCGTTGCAGACCATCGCCAGTTTTGACGTGACCCTGGACAAGATCATCGCCTTGCGGCCCGACCGCATCGCCACCTACAGCTACGCGCACCTGCCGCAGCGGGTGCGGGCGCAACGGATGATCCGGCCCGAAGACATGCCGCCGCCGGAGCGCAAGCTGGAACTGCTCGAACTGACCATCAACCGCCTGACCGAGGCCGGCTACGTTTACATCGGCATGGACCATTTCGCCTTGCCCGACGACGAACTGGTGCGCGCGCGCGCCCAAGGCACGCTGCAACGCAATTTCCAAGGGTATTCCACCCATGCCGATTGCGACCTGATTGGCCTGGGTGTGTCCTCGATCGGCAAGGTCGGCGACAGTTACAACCAGAACGTCAAGGAAATCTCCCAGTATTACGCGCGTCTGGATCAAGGCTTGCTGCCGGTGCAGCGCGGCTATCGGCTGAGCGACGACGATCGGCTGCGGCGCGAAGTCATCAGTGAACTGATGTGCCATGGACGAGTGGAATTTGGCCAGATCGACTCGGCCCATGGCATTCGTTTTACCGAGTACTTTGTCGATGCACTGAGCCAGCTCCAGGAGCAGGTGCGCGACGGACTGCTTGAAATTCACAATGACGCGTTGGTATTGCTACCCCAAGGCCAATTGATGATGCGCAGCGTGGCCATGACCTTCGATGCCTACCTGGAGGCGGATCGGACGGTCCAGTATTCGCGCACGGTTTGATTTCAATGGATCATCCCTGGTCACGGTATTGTGTGGGGCCGTGAGTTTTGGATGAGCCCATGAAACCCAACGGGGATAAATCCCCTCTCCACAAAAAGCAGCCCACCCGGATTGCTTCTGTGGCGAGGGAGCTTGCTCCCGCTGGGGTGCGAAGCGCCCCCGATCTTATTGGCCAGGCAGCAATGCCCTCGCCAGAAACCCCGCCGTCCGGCTGTCCGGGCATTCGGCCACATCGGCCGGCGCACCGCACGCCACGACTTTCCCTCCTTGGGAGCCCGCTCCTGGGCCAATGTCGATGACCCAGTCGCTCTGGGCAACCACGCGCATGTCATGCTCCACGACCACCACGGTGTGACCCTCATCGACCAGTCGATTGAGTTGCACCAGCAGGCGATCCACGTCCTGGGGATGCAGCCCGTTGGTGGGTTCATCCAGCACGTACAGTGTTGCCCCGCGGGCCTTGCGCTGCAGTTCGGTCGCCAGCTTGATCCGCTGCGCCTCGCCGCCGGACAGTTCGGTGGCCGGCTGGCCGAGACGCAGGTAACCCAGCCCGATATCCTGCAGCACTTGTAATGCGCGCCTGGCCGGGGCTTGCTCGGCAAATACCTCGACCGCCTGGTTCACGGTCAGTTGCAGTACCTGGGAAATGTCCAGGCCCAGCCAGCGAACTTCCAAGGTCTGCGGGTTGTAGCGCGCGCCGTGGCAGGTGGGGCAGGGAGCGTACACGCTGGGCATGAACAACAATTCAACACTGACAAAGCCTTCTCCTTCGCAGGTCTCGCAGCGGCCCTTGGCGACGTTGAAGGAAAACCTTCCGGCGTCGAAGCCCAAGTCCCGGGCCTGCTCCGTCGCGGCGAACAACTTGCGCACGTGATCGAACAAGCCGGTGTAGGTGGCGAGGTTGGAACGCGGCGTGCGGCCGATGGGTTTCTGGTCCACCTGCACCAGTCGCTTGACCGCGTCGAGCCCGGCGCTGATGCGACCGCCGCTGATTTGCGCAGGTTCGTCTTCCAGGCTCTGCTCGTCGGCTTCGCTATCAGGGGTAGCCTGACCCAGGTGGGTGCCGACCAGATCCAGCAGGGCCTGGCTGACCAGGCTGGATTTTCCTGAGCCGGAAATGCCGGTCACAGCGGTGAAGCAGCCCAAGGGGAAGGCCGCGCTCAGGTTGTCGAGGTTGTTGCGCGTGATGCCTTCCAGGCGCAGCCAATCCTTGGGTGCCCGTGGGCTGCGTGCGGTGGCGTGTTGCTCGCCGAATAGGTAGGCGCGGGTCCGTGATTCGGGCACGTGTCCCAGGCCTGCCGGTGGACCGCTGTAGAGGATTTTCCCGCCTTGTTCGCCGGCGTCCGGGCCCACGTCGATGAGCCAGTCGGCTCGGCGCATCGTATCCAGGTCATGTTCAACCACAAATACCGAGTTGCCCGCTTCCTTGAGACGTTGCAAGGCGCCAAACAACGCTTCGCTGTCGGCCGGGTGCAGGCCGGCGGAGGGTTCGTCCAGCACATAAATCACTCCGAACAACTGGGAATTGAGCTGCGTCGCCAGCCGCAGGCGTTGTAGTTCGCCGGACGAGAGTGTCGGCGTGCTGCGCTCCAGGGCGAGGTAACCGAGGCCCAGGTCGATGAGGGTGACGATCCGTTCCAGCAGTTCGGCGGCGATGCGTTGCGCGGCCAGGCGTTTTTCCAGGGAAAGGTTGGGGGTGTGGCGCGCATCGGGCCCTCCGGCATGAGGATTGTCGCCCCGAGCAGCGCGTTGGTCCCGGGCCAGGCGGGTTTGCTGGTGCGTCAGGACCTGCCCCGGTTCTTCGGCTTGTTCGAGGTAGGCGGGCGCCAGGACACTTCGGAGCACCTCGGCCAATTCCAGCAGGGGCAGTTGCGACAGCTCGGCGATGTCCAGGCCGGCGAAGGTCACCGTCAGTGCCTCGCGCTTGAGGCGCTTGCCTTCGCACAGCGGACAGGGACTGGCCCGCATGTACTGGGCGACGCGCTTGCGCATCTGCGCGCTTTGCGAATGCATGAATGTGTGCAACAGATAACGCCGGGCGCCGCTGAACGTACCCTGGTAACTGGGTTCGAGCTTGCGCTTGAGGGCGGCGCGGGTCTGGGCCGGGGTGAGCCCGGCGTATACCGGGACGGTGGGTGTTTCTTCGGTGAACAGTATCCAGTCGCGCTGTTTTTTCGGCAGGTCGCGCCAAGGGATGTCGACGTCATAGCCCAGGGTCACGAGGATGTCCCGGAGGTTCTGGCCTTGCCAGGCCATGGGCCAAGCGGCCACGGCCCGTTCGCGAATGGTCAAGGAGGGATCCGGCACCATCGACGCTTCGGTCACTTCGTAGACGCGCCCCAGACCATGGCATTGCTGGCAGGCACCTTGGGGCGTGTTGGGCGAGAAGTCCTCGGCGTAGAGCATCGGCTGGTCGGCCGGATAACTACCCGCACGGGAATAGAGCATACGGATCAGGCTCGACAAGGTGGTGACGCTGCCCACCGAGGAGCGTGCGCTGGGTGTGCCGCGCTGTTGTTGCAAGGCCACCGCCGGCGGCAAGCCCTCGATGCTGTCGACATCCGGCACGCCCACCTGGTCGATCAGGCGCCGCGCATAAGGCGCGACGGATTCGAAGTAGCGACGCTGGGCTTCGGCGTAGAGCGTGGAGAAAGCCAGCGATGATTTGCCCGACCCCGACACGCCGGTAAACACCACCAGGGCATCGCGAGGGATGTCCACGTCGACATTCTTGAGGTTGTGTTCGCGAGCACCACGTACCCGGACGAAGCCGGTGCCTTGCGGCGAGTCAACGGTTGAAGCAGGAGCGGAGCGTGGGGGCATCGGGCATTCCTTGTGGACGTTGGTGCAACGCATCGGGGCGTTATGGCGATGGGAAAGTGGACTGGAACACAGCGCTGATCATTATGCGACCGGGTTGAACCGTTGGGGTGCGATAAAAATTTGCTCCGGGCGCAAGAGATGACAAAGCGCTGCAGATTTCCCCTCGCCACAAGAAGCAGTTCAGCTGGACTGCTCACTGACCACCGGGTCCTGGACCGCCGGGTTTAGTTTTTCCAAGTTGATTTCAATCAAGGGCCGGGCAGGGGGGCGGGTCTTACCATGATCGCCAAGATCCTGTCCTTAAGCCCTGGCGTCCATGACCCCTCACTTTGTGATGTTCCCCTCCCGCTTTTGGCTTCACGGGCTGTTCGTTTTCCTGCTGTTGTTCGCGGGCCATGCCCAGGCCAAGGACTACGGTGAAATCCAGCAGCAACGCATTCACCATGTCCTGGACCAGACCGACTCGATTTCCGAGCCCGAAGGACAGTTCAAGGTTCGCAAGCTGTCCGCTGCCGGCAAGCTCCTGGGCTATGTGTTTCAAAGCCTGGACGTGGTGGACATCCCCGCGTATTCAGGCAAGCCGATCAATGTCCAGGTGATCCTTGATCCGGTCGGTGTCATTCTCGACGCCTACGTGCTGGAACACCACGAACCGATTCTGCTGATCGGCATCGCCGAAGAAAAACTTCACGCGTTCAGCGCCCGCTACAGCGGCATCAAGGTCAATCAACGGGTCGTGGTGGGGCATTCCAGTGACCCGAACGCGGTGACGGTGGATGCGATTGCCGGTGCCACCGTGACGGCGATGGTGGTCAATGAGGTCATCATGCGCGCCGCCCATGATGTCGCGGTGTCCCTGGCCCTGGTCAAGGGCGATGCGGGATTGGCGGTGGCGCCGGCCCGGGTGCGGCAAGACATTTACCAACCCGCCGACTGGAAGACCCTGACCGGTAATGGCGCCATACGCCGCCTGCACCTGACCCGCGGCCAGGTCGACGCGTCCTTCAAGGGGACCGAGGCTGAGCAGGTTGAACTCGCCAGCGCCGAGCAGGCCGACGATACGTTCATCGACCTGTACCTCACTCACCTGAACCCGCCCACCATCGGCCGCAACCTGCTGGGCGAAGCGCAGTACCGCAGTCTGATGAACACGCTCAAACCCGGCGAGCAAGCCATCGCTGTCATGGGCAGCGGGCGTTACTCCTTCAAGGGCTCGGGCTACGTGCGCGGCGGCATTTTCGACCGGGTGCTGTTGCGCCAGTTTGGCGACGTGATCAGCTTTCGCGACATGGATTTCCAGCGTCTGGATGACGTAGCCGTCGAGGACATGCCTGAATTCGACGAAATGGCGATTTTCATTGTCCGTGCCGCCCACCGCTTCGATCCCGGCTCGCCCTGGAGCCTGGAACTGCTGATACGTCGGCAGACCGGGCCGGTCAGTGGGATCTTCAGCAGTTTCGAACTGGCTTATCAACTGCCCGAGCCTTACCTGGAACGGCCATTGCCCACGCCCGAGCAACTGGCTGCGGCCGAAGAAGCCAGCCGGCCGATGTGGCTGACGCTCTGGTATCAGAAAAGCCTGGAAATCACGGTGCTCGGCGTGGCGTTGCTGGTGCTGACGGCAATCCTGTTTTTCCAGGATTCGCTGGCCCGGCGGCCGAGGTTGTTGCATTGGTTGCGTCGGGGCTACTTGGTATTCACCGTGGTGTTCCTTGGTGGCTACGGGCTGGCGCAGTTGTCGGTGGTCAACGTGCTGACCTTCGTCCACGCCTTGTTCGAAGGCTTTCGCTGGGAACTGTTCCTCACCGATCCGCTGATCTTCATCCTCTGGGTGTTCACCGCCGCCAGCATCCTTCTATGGGGGCGCGGGGTGTTCTGCGGCTGGCTGTGTCCGTTCGGCGCGTTGCAGGAACTGATCAACGAACTGGCGCGCAAGCTCAAGGTGCCTCAATACGAATTGCCGTTCGCCGTGCATGAGCGGCTGTGGGCGATCAAATACATCATTTTGCTTGCCCTGTTCGGCATCTCGCTGGAGTCGATGGCCACCGCCGAACGGCTGGCCGAAGTTGAGCCGTTCAAGACCGCCATTACCCTGCGGTTCGACCGCCAGTGGTGGTTCGTCGCCTATGCGGCGGGCCTGCTGCTGATCAACGTGTTTACGCGAAAAGTCTATTGCCGCTACGTCTGCCCGTTGGGCGCGGCCCTGGCGATGCCTACCCGCCTGCGGTTGTTCGACTGGCTCAAGCGCCGCAAGGAGTGTGGCGACCCCTGCCAGTTGTGCGCCAAGGAATGCGAGATCCAGGCGATTCATCCCGACGGCCGCATCAACGCCAACGAATGCCACTACTGCCTCGACTGCCAGATGACCTGGCACAACGAAAACAAATGCCCGCCGCTGATCAACAAGCGCAAGAAACGCGGCAAGGCGAGCAACACCGATTCGCAGTTGATCCCCGTGGTGCAGGTGAGTCCGACGCCATGAGGCTCGCCAATGGCCTGTTTCCCTTGACCCTTTCCTTCTTCATGGAGCACACAGCATGAGCGATAAAAAAACCGAACCCACTGGAGTGGCGGAAGAACCCCGGGGTGTCAGCCGGCGCAGCTTCCTCGGCACCGGTGCGGTAACGGGTGCGGTCCTGGCCGGCGCCACGGCACTGGGCGCCGGGACGTTCACTCGCGAATCCTGGGCCGCAGCAGCCAAGGAAGCCAAGTCCAAGATCCACGTCGGGCCCGGTGAGCTGGACGAGTACTACGGTTTCTGGAGCGGCGGCCACCAGGGCGAGGTGCGGGTGCTGGGCGTACCGTCGATGCGTGAGCTGATGCGCATCCCGGTGTTCAACGTCGACTCGGCTACCGGTTGGGGGCTGACCAACGAAAGCAAGCACATCCTGGGCGACAGCGGCAAATACCAGAACGGTGATTGCCATCACCCGCACATTTCCATGACCGACGGCAAATACGACGGCAAATACCTGTTCATCAACGACAAGGCCAACTCCCGGGTCGCGCGGATTCGCCTGGACATCATGAAGTGCGACAAGATGCTCACGGTCCCCAACGTGCAAGCCATCCATGGCCTGCGCCTGCAAAAGGTGCCGTACACCA
>Ga0308169_10003424_pt1 | contig 15516 bp, 8 predicted proteins | sample PhyBR1_2_FD_202139 | JGI IMG/M metagenome (GOLD analysis project Ga0308169, IMG submission 202139) | Phyllosphere microbial communities from UC Gill Tract Community Farm, Albany, California, United States - DLSLSB.R1 | ecosystem: Host-associated > Plants > Phyllosphere > Unclassified | place... | reverse complement strand
TTATTTGGATAGTGAAAAGTAAGCGGTTTTAGATCATATTCAATTTCTAAGTCATGTAATCCGAAGTATGCAACTAAATATTTGTTTACTATAGAAAACATAGAATCTAATGTGAGTCTTAAATTTCTTTCAAAGTGAGGAATAGCACGTAAACCTTGCTTATGAGATTTACTTTTTCTAGTCCATGCATCAGTGATCAAGTTTTTTGTAAGATTTCCGTATTGTTTTCCAATAGATTCGGATAATCCTGTTTGCACAGGAATAAATTTTTCTAATAAATTTAAAATTATTAAATCGAATAAGTTAGGATTTGGCTCAGACTTCAAATAAATTTTCAGTAAATCGGTATAATCAAGAAAGCCGTTAACAAGTGATGAGTCTTTTATAAAAGAAATATTATTATTAGATGTTACACTTGAAAAACTATAGGAATTAGAACTGGTTTTATTCACCTCATTATCTGAACTAATTTCGCAAAATGATAGTTCAATTTTACCATCTTCATGCAGATTAAAAATATTTTTCGAAAAAGTTTGATTTTCGCGAGAATTTTTAAAAAAGTCATCAAAAGATTTATATAGAGAAGATTTTCCTGCACCATTTTCACCATATATTAATAAATTTTCGCCATTTGGAAGCTCAAAAACATAATTTTTATAGTAGGCTCTACAATTTTCAATTTCAATTTTAGTTATTCTTTTCATCATTATTAAATAAATAATTCATCCTTAAAATAAAAGTAGAAATAGTTGAATTTTTGTCTGAAAAACTTTTATAAATAGATTCTGAAGTTTTGTTATTCTGGAATTCTGCATCTATAAAACTGATCACATCTTTAAAATTAATGTTGTCTATAGTCATGACGTCACTGGAAATCAAAAAGTAGAGCAAGTTATTAACTACATTTATAAAGTATGTTTTTTTTATAATATCATTCTCTTCTAGAATAACATCGTAAAAATCTTTAAAAATTAATTGACTTTTTTCATTAAGTAATGGGACATAACTATCTCCTAAAGCAACCTTTGTAAGTCTTTTTTTACATATTTTATTAAAGAACGTCTTTGAGGAAAGTAAAAGATATAAATATTCATAAATAAAACCACTTCTATTAATTGTTAAATAGAATTTACGATCATTAACGTAGTTATTAAATTTATCATAAAACAAAGTATAGTTTTCGAATTCACTGTATTCATTGATGATTAACTTATTCTTCTCCATTGATTTAATTTGAGTTAAGATATCAGCCTCATCATCATTAATGTTAAATTGTTCAATTTCAAATTCTTTTTCGAAACTTTGGAAGTTTTCAATAAAAGGAAATCCATTATCCTTTTTGGAAACTAAACTTATATATTCAGTTGGAATTCCTCGATGAATTTTAATAATGTTGTCAAATTTTATCTTGTAGTTAGCTTCTCTGCTTTGTACATCACTATGTTTTCTTTTAAAAGCTGTAACAGAACTATTAAATTTGTCAATATTTTCAACATTATTCATTTGTGAGAATAGAGACCTAACATCTTTTATGATTTCATCTTCGTTATCGATAATTGTATCTAAGTTGACTTCATTTATGAAATACCATAACGCATATAGGGATTGTTGAGTTCTTCTCCCATTATCAACACAGAGTAGATAGTCCAAACTTAAAGCTGAACTTTTAGGATTAATATTACTTATTAGAATTTTTAATTTATTAATAAATCCTCCTTCAAAAATATTTGATATGTGTATAAGATTCTGATGATTATTTTCTAAAGTTTTTGTAAGATCGGGTTTAGACTTTAACCTAAAGTTAATTTTATTTCCTATCTTATAATAGTCTAATGCTTCATAACTTTTTGAAGGATCGTTGGAAGTTAAAAATTGAAATTGTAAATAAATTAAAGCTGTAATAATATTTTCATTTTCCATTCTTGTGGTAGTCTTTCGAAAATAAAACCAATCTTTATTATTTAAATAAATACTTTTTATAGTATCTATCAAATCTCGAGATATGTACGAATTCCACATTTCAAACGAATCCATTTTAATTGGATAAGGCTTATAATTTAACCTAATAAAAAGATCAATAGGATCAAACTTTTCATTATATTTTGAATCTATTTCAATAACCCATAAATCATAATTTTTAATTTTTTCCTGATATTCCAAAGATAAATCTCCGAACTTTTTAGAGCTTAAATCGTTCAGAATTCCATTCTTCAGACTTAGAGAATAGTAATCTTTTTTTGTTGATTCAAACTCATTATCAGTATTAATAAAATCTTCTCCTAAAAAACCTAATATTGTTAATAATCGTTGTTGACCATCAATAACTTCTGATATTCCATCATTTTTATAAACGAAGATTGGAGGTAACTTTATTCCTAACAAAATACTTTCAATAATGGCAGAGGCTTTCTTTTTGTCAATTACTTCATTTCTTTGGTATTGTGGTCTAATAATAAATTTTTGTCTTTTCATTGACCTTATAATATCCTTTATAGAGATTGACGAAGGTTCTGGTTTATTTATTCGTAAATCCTCAAAACTGATTACTTCGGCTGTGTCTTGAGAATTATTAATATTATTTAATTCACTGTTAAAAACTGTTGAGTCTTTTAAGTAGATATTGAATTTAATCTTATATAATTGGCGAAAAATTTTAGAAATGTTTTCGTAGCGATTTTTGATATGGATAGCAAATGAGCTTCTGTCCATATTGTAAAAATCAATATTATTATCAAGATACTTAGCGATTTCTGCGATCTCCTCTTTTTTAATGCTAAGATTATTTTTTTCTTTATGAAAAATTGACAAAGCCCAAAATACACACTCTGATATCAGTCGATTATACTTGTCTTTGTTTTTTATGTTTTTGTAAATATTTTCAATAATATTAACCTTAGTTAGAAAGTTTTTTTGCAAATTTTCTAAGTCAACGTAATCAATATCTTCATATAAATACTCATAAAATTCGTTTATTATATTGCTTTTTTTAACAGAATAGTATTTTATAGGGATAAAATCAATAACTAATAATTCTCTTATTTTTTTTAGGAGAACTTCCTCAGTGAATTTTTCGAAATGAAAAAGTAGCTTTAAAGTTTCAAAAGTTCTTTTATCACTGATGATTTCTTTTTTGAAATATTGATTTAGGTCATCGTAAAGATATTCAGCTTTATCTATTTCGTTTGCTTTCAGAGGTGTGATCCCAGAATTATATCTTTTAAATATTTCTTTTTTTACCTGATCCTCAATAGTGGAATTAATTCCATCCTTAGTATTGAAACTGAATTCAATAACTCGTAATTTAGTGTCCCAAATTAGATCTTTATATTTTTTATTTAGTGCATCAAAATTTTTATTAATAAATTCCTTATTCATAAGCTTTTTTAAGCCTCTCCTTTTTAATTTAAAATCATTACTCAAAAATCTTAAAATAGTTTGATATCTCTGCCTGCCATCAATTATTTCAATTTTTGAAACATTTTTGAAATATATTATTGGAGGAATTTCTGTCCCAAGTAAAATACTTTCAATAAAATATGTTGCTTTCTCATCATCCCATACATAATTTCTTTGATAAGAAGGCTTATAGTTTGTATTGCTAACTGTTTCTTCATCATTGAAGAGTGAATCTATCGAGACTGTTTTAGAATCAATTTTCAATTTGTTTTCAAATACATCTTTAATATTGGTCATAATTATTTAATGAGCTTAGTATTTTTTTAGAATAAAATAATAGTTATTACTTTTATATAGTAAAAGTAAATTGTAACAAATATAATAATTTACAGTACCATTAAGATAAAATATAATCACACCCTAGTCCGGCAGTGTTAAAATTTAAGCAAATTATTAGAGTTATCAAAAATATTGTGGACAAAATTCTTTTAAAGCCCAATGATGCCAAATCTGACCTACAGGACACAAAAAGGTTTTCTTTGATTTCAACCAAGGACTGTTAAAGCAATTATCATCTATGACAATTTTGGGATCATTTTGTCTGCTAGCTTTGCAATAATCTATCAATTCGCATTTTGCAGGTTTATCGCGGTAAAATATTTTTAAAATTTGACTGATGGCTAGAAATATACCGGGGTTAAAATTTTCTCCCTTTGGAGTGAAATTTATTGGTAAGGAAATAGTTCCATCTCCTAACTCATTCAAGACTAAAGGTGAACCTAAAACCGTATGAATCAATTTAAAAAAATGATTATCCTTTGGTTTGCCAAAGCGTACTAAATCAATTATAAAAGAAGGAATTTCACGTCTGAAAATTTTTACTGAATCAAAAATACAATTGATCCATGTTTTAATATCTTCATAATATTCAGCATTAAAATTTTTACAAATTTCAACCTTTACAGTGTCTACTAATTCATCAAAATCGACATGATTACCTTTTAAGAATGCGTATCCTTCCTTGTAAATGTTATCAAGATCAGTTGTCTCATTTATTAATTGTTTTTCCCTGACAAATTCAACAAGTCTTACAAAACTTAAACCTGGATGATATGTCATCAGCGAAATATCACACAAAGCAATTAAAAGAATTTTCTCTTCAACAATCTGAGGATAAAGTAATTCTACAATTTTTTCAACGACATTGTAAGGGTATTCGCTAGGTACAGAAAGAGTTTCATGAAAATTGTGTTGCTCACATAAATAAGCCATTCCCTCAGTTATGTGATTACCTCCAAATTCTAATTCTCTATACAAATCGTTATCTCCAATAAATGAAATTATAACTTTCTGTATAATATTACCATCGGATAGAATTGAATCAATTATTTTAAATTTAAAATCCTTAATAATGCTGGATTTAGGGTTTATTGATGAACCTATATATATTGGTCTTAAACTAAAATTTAATAAACCATAATTTATTTCAACCCCGTCGTTTAATATATTTTCAAGAGAAATTGGAACCTTAAAATTTGTATACTTTTTGTTTTTACTTAGATAATGAGCGCAGGATTGAATATAAAACGTTATTGTAGAAATATTCATTAGTCCATAAATTGTAGATATATCTTGGAGATAATGAATGTACTCATGAAAATACAGTCCCATTGCTCCCTCTGGTATCGTATTTAAATCTTCTAAATTAATGGGTAAATCAATTTTCATATTGAAAAATGAAGGACGATAATAACAGTTTCCGAGCTCTAACTTTTGTTCCATTTTGTGATAAAGTATTTTTTTTTCACTAATGTAAGAAGAAAAATTTATTTATAATATCATCGAATACTGCAAGTAACATTTTAAAACTGAATTATACAGAAATGTCAAAATATAAAATTATTATTTTAATAATCGCTGTAATTCTGATAACACTTCACTTTGTATCACAAACGTATATTAAAAGTAACAGAAGAAGTTCTCGGAAAGTAAATCACGAGGGAAGAAATATCTTTTTACGAATTCACACAACTGTCAGATGAAGAACAATACGATTTGCTTTTCAGAGACGGCGAATTCCTTGATTCATCTATAAGAAACGAAGTGAAATTTGTATTATACAAACCTTATAGCTTCTTTGTTGAAGTGGTGTATGATACAGGTGATAATAAAATTGTTACTCTAAGTAGCTTTACTAGCGCTCGCAATTAAGAATAAATACGATTTTTAAGAATCTAATCAGGGATGTTGATCCCTTTCGCATTCTCAAATTCTTTAAAGAATTCTTCTAAAGTATAGCATTCATTTCTAAGGATGTTATATATTGTAGACATTGGAATATTGTAGCCTTCAGGTAATTTTAACTTTGAAATTGTAGAAGAAGTTATTCCACAAAGCTTAGCATATTGGTTTTGTGTAATTATATTGCCTTCTTGATCATGATACTCACGTAGAAATTTGCTTTCAATAAAATTGCACAAATGTTTATTAACAAGTGCGTTTTTTTTATTTAGAACTTCTTTATTCTGCATATCTACAATAATCATTTATCAAATGAAAAGATATTTGTGAAAAATACTGTTCGCTAAAGCGAATGATTTAAATATTTTTATTACATTTGCTAAATAAGTTACTTAAATGTAATTTTGCGATACTTCAAAAGAAATCTAGAAGCTATTGCTTAGAATCTCGCCCGAAAACTGGTAATTTTTAACACACGAGAGGATAAGTATTAAGCTCACGACCTAGGCGTGAGCTCTCTTATCTGTGTGCACGGTATACCAGTACCTCAGGGCGGATATGTAGAGTTTCACGCTGTTTTTATTTTCAATTATTCTACATTCTAAGCCGCTTCCAAAACATAGTATCAGATTATAGGATACAGTAGGGTGTACAACCTATTGCGGCTTTTAAAGCTTTCACGTGACAAATTTTCATTCATATTAATTAATGCTTTCCGGTGTCTTTTGGTCATTGGTTTAGACCTTACTAAGTCTTTTTTTTGTATTAAAAGGCACTTAGGGAAGTTTTGTTTTCAAATACATGAATTCGGTAGTGATATTATAAAAAAATGAAATAGAACTTCTACAGGCTCAGCCTGACAAGAAAAAGTATTCAATAAAAAAAATGCCCCTTCCATATAGTTTGAGACCTAGGAAGGAGCAATGATTATTGAATCGTTTAATTAAAAACTTTACAAAACTATGAAAAAATCCTATAATACTATAGGAAGTATTGGCTTTGTCTTGATGTTAACCGCTGTTTGCGGTTTAGTTCAGGCTCAGACCAAAACCGTTACGGGAAAGGTTACCGTAGGGAAAGGAGATCAAGTGTTGCCTCTTTCGGGAGTCAGTGTTTCTCAAGTTGGAAGTGACCAGACTTCGGTGACTAATTCTCAAGGTGTTTATCGGTTGGAGATTTCTGTTTATGATGGGAGTGGGAACGGAAATGGGAGTGCAGTCCTTGTTTTTAGGCATCCTGAATATTCAGAGCAGAGGGTTCGTTTGGGAGATCGTTCTGTTGTTGATGTTGAGTTGGTTGTTGGAAGCGGAAGTGATGGGGTTGGCTCTGGTTCTGTTTCTGGTTCTGGGAAGGTGCAGGGGATTGAGGAGGTGGTGCTGAATGCGGGATATTATAAGGTTCGGGATAAGGAGAGAACGGGGAGTATTGCGAAGATTTCTGCGAAGGATATTGAGAACCAGCCTGTGACGAATGTGTTGTCTTCGGCGCAAGGTAGAATGGCGGGTGTTTCGATTACTCAGAACTCTGGAACACCGGGAGGTGGATTTGATATTCAGATCAGGGGGAAGAACAGTATCCGTCGTGAAGGGAATGAACCTTTGTATATTATTGATGGGGTACCTCAGGCTTCTGAAACGCCTTCGTTGTATTCCAATAAGATTCTTCCTTGGTCGTCTATTAATCCTTTGAATGCAATCAATCCTAATGATATTGAAAGTTTTGAGATTCTGAAGGATGCTGATGCGACCGCTATTTACGGGAGTCGCGGAGCGAATGGGGTGATTATTGTGACCACTAAGCGAGGGAAGAAGGGGAGATCTGAGCTAAAGCTGAATACTTCTTATTCTTTAAGCAGGATTATTAAACCGTTGGAGGTGATGAACACCGAGCAGTATATCAATATGAGGAGGCAGGCATTTCAGAACGATAACGTGGCTTATCCTGCTACGATGTATGATATCAACGGAACCTGGGATCAGTCCCGTTATACAGACTGGCAGAAGGAATTGATAGGGGGAACGGCTGAGTCTTACGCTGTGCAGCTTTCAATGAGCGGGGGTTCTGAAACAACTTCCTATCAGATCAGCTATGGTCATAATGAACAGGGTACGGTTTTACCTGGTAACGGAAGATACAGGACGAATAATATCAATGCGAACTTTGGGTATTTTACTCCTGACCGTAGGCTTGAATTTAACTTCGTGAATACTTTTTCTTTTCAGGATAACAATGTGCAGAATGATGATATGACTTCCAAGGCTATCGGGCTGAGTCCGAATGCTCCGGCATTGTATACGGCTGAAGGTGGAATCAATTGGGAGAACGGAACTTTCAATAATCCGGTAGCGTCTTTGCTGAGCGAATACCTGAACAAGACCGCATTCTTTAATAATGGTCTTAATGTGTCCTATAAGCTGTTTCCTTTTTTGTCTCTTAAGATGAATGCAGGTATCAGCTATCAGGATTTTGAGGAACGTTCCTTAAAACCGCATACTATCAATAATCCTTCATTTGGACTGACGAGTTCAGCTTCTACTTCTGCGAAAAACAATCAGGTGAACTTTTCTTATATTCTTGAACCGCAGTTGGTGGGGAATTACAAGGTCGGGAATCACCAGTTTGAAGCTTTAGTGGGTACTACTCTTCAAAAGACGCAGACTAATCAGGGGGCTATTCAGGGGAGAGGCTTTGAGAGCAATGCGCTGATTGATAATATCGGTGCAGCCAGTGTGAAAACGATATCGGATCAGGTACGGAGTGAGTATAATTATACAGCGGTGTTTGCACGGTTTAATTATCAACTTCTGAAAAGGTATATCATTAACCTTACAGGGAGAAGGGATGGTTCGAGCCGTTTCGGGCCGAATAACCGTTTTGGTAATTTCGGGGCGATTGGTGGTGCCTGGTTATTTTCTGAGGAAAACTTTTTGAAAGACTCAAAATGGCTTTCACTAGGGAAGGTCAGGGGAAGTATAGGAACGACAGGAAGCGATAGGATAGGGGATTACCAGTATCTGAATACGTATATTATTTCATCGAATATTTACAATGGGCAGACTGCGCTTAATCCTGCAAGGTTATTCAATTCTGATTTCAGCTGGGAGAGGACTTTGAAGAAGGAACTGGCAATGGAGCTTGGCTTCTGGAAGGGCAGGGTGAATTTTTCAGCGGCCTATTATGATAATACCTCATCGAATCAATTGGTTGGAATTCCGCTCCCTGCCACTACAGGATTTTCTTCAATTCAGTCGAATCTTCCGGCTAAGATCAGAAATTCGGGATGGGAATTTGATTCTTCTTTCCAGGTTTTGAAGAGCGGGAAACTGAAATATGATACTTCATTCAATGTGAGTGTTCCCCGGAATGAACTGGTGGAGTTTCCGAATCTTGAGGGTTCAACCTATTCCAATCACTATGTTGTCGGTTACCCAACCACCATTGCAAAGGTTTATCAGTATGAAGGCATAGATCCTACGACAGGATTGTTCCGTTTCAGGGATTTTAACGGGGATGGAAAAATTAATTCTCCTGATGACAACAAGACCATTGAGCGATTGGGGGTCCGTTTATTTGGGGGATGGTCAAATAACCTGAGATATGGGCAATGGTCTGCATCCTTTTTATGGCAGTTTGTAAAGCAGAGAAACTGGAACTATAACCGGGTGATGAATATTCCCGGTATTATCGGAAATCAGCCTGTGGAAGCACTGGATGTGTGGTCACCTTCGAATCCGGATGGAACGTATATGCCGTACTCTGCGGGGTACAATTCGCAGAAGCAGTCACTGCAAGGGTTTTTCCAAAGTTCCACGGCAGCGATCAGCGATGCATCGTTTATCAGATTGAAAAACGTACAGATCAGTTACCGGATTCCTCTCAAGGAGAGTGGTGTAAAGGAAGCCATGGTGTATTTCCAGGGTCAGAACCTGCTGACGATTACCAAATACTTCGGAATGGACCCTGAGTTTTACCTGATAGGTTTTCTTCCCCCTTTAAAAACATATTCTATTGGATTTCAGGTGACTTTCTAAGCTATTCAGGATTGAACGGATTCAAACCGGAGAATAAGGTTTGAATCCTTCATTCAATACCTGAAATTAGGACTCATATCTAAACAATTTATAAACAACAGAAAAATGAAAAACAGCATAAAAAAAATAGTTTATCCCGTATTGATGATTGTACTTCTGGTTAGTAGTGCTTCTTGCGAAAAATTCGTGGAGACCGATTTCCCCAACAACCAGCTGGCAACGGAAATGGTTTTTGAAGATGAAAAAACTGCCGATGCAGCCTTAGCCGGTTTATATGCCGGTCTCTGGACGAATTCGGTGGTAAGCGGCACGTCCGATGGTTCTGGTGCCTTTCTGGGAACGTACGCCGATGATATTACCTGTGTTTTTACCTCAGCAGGTAATTCGATCCTCGATATCTACAATAACCAGCCTCTTCCGACAAATTCCACAATCACTCTTGTCTGGACAAATGCCTATCAGCAAGTTTACATGGCAAACAGTATTATTGCGGGGTTAGAAAAATCCAAAAGTCTCTCTGAACATACGAAGACACGGATCAGAGGTGAAGCGTTGTTCATCCGGTCTCTTATTTATTATTACCTGTATCAGATTTTCGGGGAAATTCCTTACACGGATACTACCGATTATGTATATAACCGTAATCTGGGCAGAATGCCTAAGGATGAGTTTCTTGTGAGGTTGGAAACCGACCTTTCAGAGGCGGTAAATCTTTTGCCGGCTTCCTACAGAAATCCTGAAAGAATCTATGCCAATAAAGCAACCGGCTATGTTTTGCTGGCTAAAATGAAAATGCTGATTGGAAAATGGCAGGAAGCAGAATTTTTAGCACAAACTGTTATACAAAATTCAGAGTTTGTATTTCAGACTGATCTTTCGAAGGTGTTTCAGAAATCGGGAAAGCATATCATCTGGCAGCTGAAACCGAAAAACAATACTGATGCAACACAGGAAGCGCTAATGTACAATTTTACGGGAGCTCCTACATCGTTTATCCTGAATCCGGCTTTGATCAATTCTTTTGCAGCAAATGATCTCAGAAGGCAGAACTATTTTACTGCGGTAGTTTTTGGTACACAGACAAATTACAAGCAGATCAAATATAAGGTTACCACAGCGACCAACTCTACGGAATATTCTGTGGTTTACAGGCTGGAAGATGTGTATCTGATGCTTGCAGAATCACTACTGATGCAAAATAAGACGGCTGAGGCAGTTCCTTTTATCAACTATACCAGGCAGCGGGCTGGGCTGGCTCCGCTTAACAGCTCGATCAGTCAAGCTCAGGCATTTTTGGAAATGAAAGCAGAAAGGAGAAAAGAATTTTTTGCAGAACATGGCAGCAGATTCTTCGATCTCAAGAGGTGGGAAGAATTGGATCAGCTGAAAACCGTTAAGCCTAACTGGAAGAATACGAATCGATTCCTCCCGCTGCCTCAAAAGGAATTGCTGTTGAATGATAACCTGAAGCCACAAAATGATGGCTATTAACTAAAGATCTAATGAAAAATGAAATTTTAAATACAATAGTAAAAAAAGGTCAATATACTTTGTTCACGGTATTCTTTGCAGTGCTTGGATTGATAAATCTGTATGGTCAGGACTACCCCCATCTTGAGAAGCTGGTAAAGGATTCTGAGGAAATGAAATTTCCAATAGCTTCGGAAAACGGCAGATGGATTGCCTGGAATATTGTTTTATCAGATCGCTCGAAAAACGTGATGATGCAGTCTGTAAAGGAGTCAGATAAAAAGTTTGAATGGAAAAATATAAACTCAGTTGCTTTTGCTAAAAACCTTCTTGTTTTACAGACAGGTTCAGACTTGGAGTTGTTTAATCCTGAAACTGGAAAATCTGTAACGGAGAAGAATGTCAGTAAATATCTTTATGATCAGCAAAATGAGGTGTTGTTGGTGCTGTACAATGAAAAAGCAGGAAAAAGATTGGAAGTCCTTGATCAAAACCTAAAAGTAAAGCAAGCTGTAGAAGATGTGCAAAACGTTTTTTCCAGCAATCATGAAACGGTTGCAAAGAAGAAGATAGGTGATATGAACGTCGTTCTGGCGTTGAAAAATGGCTTTTTAGAAACGATTTTTTCAACTGGTGATGATTTGCGGGAAATTATACCGTCCGGTATGCGGCAGAAAGGATTTGTTGCAGTTTCTAAAACTAAAGAGAGAACGACTGTTACGTACATTGATCAGTCTGGGAGCCAATATACATTAGATGTCAGTGCATACGGGGAGTATGACCAGTTAACACTGATCCCGTCGCCTGATGAACAGAGGGTTGTCCTCAAGTTCCAGAAAAGAATCAAAGCCAAAACCGATATGGTCAATATCTGGTATGGCACTGAGGTTGATCTTCATAAATATAACAGTTTTGTCATGGAGTATCGTCAAATTGATTGGAATCCTTTTAATGGTGACAAGGTAGAGATGACCCGTGATGGGTATTTTGGAGAAACTGCAATTGGAAATTCATTATATCTGATGAAGGCTGTTGATCTTGAGCAGGTTGATATTATGGATCAATATAGCGGAAAGTCACTTGATAGATTATATCTCTATAATGCTTTAGACAATAAATATACTTTCATAACGGAGATCGGGAAGCAAATGGCGATTTCACCAACCGGAAAGTTTTTAATGATTCAGAAAGATAATAATTGGCAACTGTACAATACGAGGAGTTTAACCATTGAGGATCTGAATGCTAAATCGGAGATGATTCCATACTTCACATCTGACGAAAAGCTTATCTGGGTTGGTGGAAGCTGGATATCCGAACAGAACCTCAACACCAAAAAGATGACAGAACTGCATGTGGCCCCTGGAGCTGATATTGAGCTTATTGACTTCGAAAGGGTTCATGCAGACATTGGAAACAAACAGGATTACAGAAAGGCAGACCTTACCAAAAGTTTAGTGGTTAAAATAACGGACCGTAACAGTCAGAATGTATCGTACGCGTACCTGAAAAATAAGAAATTATATACCATACTCCCGTCAACAGCTGATGGTATTACAGAATTTAAAAAATTAGGGTCTAAAGAAGATTATTTCTGGGTTCAGGAAAATTACAACAAACGTCCTAGGGTTGTTGCGAAAACAGGGAAAGGTGTTCCCAAGGTCGTCTACATTTCTGATCCCAAGAATGTAAAATATGAAAATATGGAACTCATCAAGTTTTCTTATAAAGGGTCGGACGGAGAAAATATTGAAGGGAATCTATATATGCCCCTTAATTATGATCGTTCAAAAAAATATCCGGTCATTACTTTTGTTTATGAGAAACTGGGCTATTTTACAAAATCATTTCGAAGACCTTCTTTTTCACATCCGATTGGTTTCAGTATACCTTTGCTGGTGGAGGAGGGGTTTGCCGTATTATTGGCTGATATCTCACAATCTGACAAAGGAGCGGGAATTTCAGCATTGGAAAGTGTCAACAATGCTTTGGATCAATTGCAGAAAGTAAAAAATGTAGACATGAAAAGAGTGGGATTGTTAGGGCAATCTTTCGGAGGGTATCAAACCAATTTTATTGCGACGCATTCTGATCGCTTTGCAGCTTATGTATCAGGTGCCGCTGTGTCAGATGTTATTCGTACATATTATGCTTACAATTATAATTTTAAAGCGCCGGATTATTATCGATATGAAGGACGCCAGTACTGGTTTAAAGAAACTGTTGCAGAGAATCCCGACAAATATATCAGAAACAATCCGATCATGTTTGTCCAGAATGTCACTGCTCCTATGCTTTTATGGACCGGAACCGATGATGGAAATGTAAGTCCTGAAGGAACTAAATCCATGTTTATTGGCTTACGAAAATATAGAAAACCCGTTATTGCATTGTTCTATGATAAAGAAAAACATGTAATGGGAAAGCCGGAAACCCAGAAAGACTTAACGATAAGAATTCTGGACTGGTTTAATTATTACTTAAAGGATAAAAAAAATATTCCGTGGATACAGAAAAATATAAAGGGTGCTTAATAGCACCCTTCTTTTTAAAGGTTAATTACTTTAGTCAGGGATTCTGAATAATTCAGTCTCACAGCCTGTCTGATAGAGTTGTTGGTCTCCCGAAGGCTCTGATATTTCACAAGGAAGTCCTGAATTATCAGTGGTACACTGTACTTCTGTCATTACACATGGTGATTGTGGATTAGCCAAATCGATTTTCCATCCGGGGATATCGACTTTCTTACTCGTTTCTGATACTACATTCGTAGCATACGCACTGCCCGCTCCGATCAACAGGATTGCCAATGGCAATGCGATTTGTCTGATTTTTTTCATGATGTTAAAATTTGTACTGGTGCCTACTCTTTGTTCAGGTTTTCGGCTTCCCCTGAAATGAAATGTTGAATGATGTTTTGCGCAAAACGGTATCTGATCAGTTCATTTTCAATAATTAAATAAAGATTGTCATTGTGCATTGTAAATTGTACACGTTGACCTTCCTTCGAATTAGGAACACTAATGCTCCCAAAATATTTTTGTTCCTGTATGGAATAGAGATCAAGAATTATTGCTTTCTTACCTCTGTCCCTTTCCAACTTTCCTCTACGGTCAGATTCTATAAATAATATACCTTTATAAACAGTAGATCTTTTATTGACTATAAGTGGATTGTTCAGCTTCTTATTGCCGTCTTGCAATATTGATAAACCCAGATTGGCTGTACGGATCGTATCTATTGTTCTGAACACGATCTTAGAATTCAGTTTCCGATCGGTCACTACAAATTGGTTGGTGTAGTTGTACACATATACTATTTTTTTTGTAAAACGATGTAACTAAGCTGGCCATCTGCTTCAAAAAAACCATCCTCTCTTTTTTCCAGGAGTTCAGGTCTCAGCACTACTGAGTCCTTGCTCCCTCTGCTTAAAATACCTAATGTTTGGATTTGCCTCTTACGATGAAACGCACCGATAACAAAGTGGTCGTGATCCAGATTTCTTATTTTTCTGTAATAGGTTTTTCCTATGTTCTGTTCTTTCAGATATGGTCTGCTGGTACTACCTTCAAAAACTACAGGAAGCTTACCGTCGTATAGGTAAATAATGCTGTCTGTAACTTCTAAAATAGGAGACCTGAATTCTAAGTCTGTCCGGTTTAAACTGATGTTTTGTGTTTTAACCTCTGACATATTTGCAATCTTTGTCACACTAAACGGCGCCGTATAATTTCCGAGATATAAAGTGTCACCATTGAAACCGGCAAAATAATAGGAGTTTAATTTGAGGTCAAAGGTTTTATCCTTTAAAATGGGATGCTGCAAAAATCTTCTTTGGAAGCCATTGTCCTTTTTATCGATGTATTCTGATCTTTGATACAGTAGATACATTCCAATTGAACATAAAAGTGCCGACAATAATAATGATAAGACAATTCTTGAGGTGCTTATTCTCGGTTTTTCCTGGTTCATAACGATTGCAATGCTCGCAAGAATTATGCAGATCAGATTAAACATGAGATGGGTGTTCCAATCCATCTTTTCCAGTATTCCACCACATGAACATGGTATGAATTCACTGTAATTCAAGATTAAATAAATATATACACTAAACAAGACCATCAAAATATAAGAGCCATATAATCCGATATTTCTTGTTTTTTGAAAGATCAAAAGGACGCAAACCAGCAATTCCATGATTAAAATTCCGTACGTAATAATCGCAGCATAAGAACTTAGAAGGGGAGACTGTGCGATCTGAATCTGGAAATTTTCAAAATCCATAATTTTACTTACCGTTGCGTAACAAAACAATAGGATGAAAAAATAGCTGACGATTTCTACAAATCTCGTTTTAATGGTTTTCATATTTTTTAGC
>Ga0308169_10003423_pt1 | contig 15522 bp, 12 predicted proteins | sample PhyBR1_2_FD_202139 | JGI IMG/M metagenome (GOLD analysis project Ga0308169, IMG submission 202139) | Phyllosphere microbial communities from UC Gill Tract Community Farm, Albany, California, United States - DLSLSB.R1 | ecosystem: Host-associated > Plants > Phyllosphere > Unclassified | place... | reverse complement strand
TCCGTCTCGCGGCCGAGCGTCTGGACCGCCTCCTCGATCTCGCTGCGCGCTTCCTCAGCCAGATCGCCGATCACCTTGATTATGGCCGCCAAGCCCGTCTTGGCATCTTGCCGCAACGATTCCAGGGAGGAAGCCAGAGCTGAAATGACCAGCTTCAGATCGGCCCCTTCCTGTTCGGCCAACTGGTCGGTCTGTGCCGTCACATCGCGCGCGGTCTGCATGATCTTTAGGAGCGCACTTGCGGCAAGCCTGACAGCCCGGATCCCCTCTTCCTGGGCAGGATACTTCGTGCCGGTCTCGGTCAGCTTCTCGTCCAGCGCCGCCAGGATGACGTCGATCCTGCGGAGCTTGCCTCGAACCATGGCCGTGAAGTTGCGAATGCCCACCCCACCTGAGGAGATGTGGCCGACGAGTGTCGACGCGGCGTTCACCAGGGCCTCCTGAAGCTTCGGCCCCACCCAGCGCTGAACGGCGCCCATCTCGGTGACCAGACGGGTCACCGCATCCTCGGCCGCGCGGCCCATGTCCGCTACCAAGCCGTCGCGCGCCGCCGTGATCTGGTGCTCAATCGCGGCCAGACGCTGCCGGGACCATGGCTTACTGCTGTCATACGAACGCTGCAGCGCATCCAGCTCATCCCGGCAGCGCCCCAGGCGTTTGCGGACGTCCCGTTCGAACTCGCTGACGTGCGCGCGCGCGATCGCCAGCGCGCGGTCGAGATCACCCACATCCGCCCGGACCTGTTCGAGGTGCGGCTTCAGGACACGTAATATCTCATTGTTGATCGCGGTCGTCAGCGCGTTCACTAGGGCGGCGCGATCACTGGCAGCTTCCACCAGTTCCCAGTCGCTCTCGCCCGTTCCGGATGCGGGATCGATCAGCCACGTCCTGAGTGTGTCAAGGACGAGCAGTTTGCGCTGCTGCATCGAACGGGCGAAATCCTGCTTGAGCTTCGCGCAGGGGTCTCCAGAGGCAAGCAGCCCCCTGACCTGCTGCAATGCGGTGTCGGATTGGGAGGCATCCTTGGCCGCCAGCTGACCGCTGATCGCTGTCGCCGATGCCGCAGCGCCTGCCAGCTGATCCGCAAGCCCCCGAACGTAGGCGATCACCTCGTCGTCGCCGAGGCCCGCCGCCCTCTCCAGCGCAGCTCGCGACGGGACGCCCGAAGGCTTCCACGCTGCCGTCGCGCGGAGCGCCGCGACGATGGAGATGCTCTCGGGCGTGTCGGCCACTGATGTGCTCGCACGCGAGAAGGTCAGCGTCTCGATCCCGGCAAAGAGCGGGTCCTCGCCGCGTGAGGCGTTGACCGCTGTCCGTCGGCTGGACGGCGCCAAGTGCCAGGTGAAGCGGCGGTGCCCGCGGGGTACGCGCGGAGCACTCGCTTCGCGTGTCTCGCTCTGCCCGGACTTCGGATCGTGTCCGCGCTGCTGTTCAGGGACGGGGCGGGGCAACGGTGAGAAGTCGATGCCCGGAACCGCCCCCCACGTGTCGCTGTCCACGTTCGACGGGTTCACCTCGGCATAGAAGAAGAGGTTGTCGGGATCGAGGCACTCCTGAGCCACCTCCGGCTCCCGCTCCTCACCCTCTGCCGCCGTCACGAAGGCTATGTCGGGCCGGCAATAGACCTGCGGACTGATCTCGGCCGCGCCCCGGTTCCACAGTGGGATACGCCACCCGCTGGTGCCTAGGTCCTCGCTCCAGGCGGCGTCGACGTTGATCGCGCTTTGGTTGAAGCGTACCGCACGCAGGAAGCCGGCGGCCCGCGGATCGACGCGATCGGCATCGGGGTATCGGCGCTCTGGCTGCAGAAGCTCGATGAATTCGGAGACTTTCCGGATGATTGGCCGACGGCTTCCGTCGTCCGACCCCTTAGACGGGAACTGCGCGGAGTAGTTCGTGGTCCGCTCGTAGATCACAACATGCTTGGCGCGGTGCCAGAACACCGAGATGCGGCCCAGGATCTCGACGCGATGTCGCTGCACGAAGCCGCCGCGGGTCTCAGAGATGATGGCCAACTGACCCCTGAGGAACTCCGCACGCTGATCGGCGTCTCCGCCTGTAGGCGACAACGCCAGGTTCTCTATCGTGCCGCCAGGGGATTGAGGTGTCAGGAGGAGCTGACGTAGGAAGTTGAGCGATTCGATCGGCCACAGCGCGCCGCCAGTCAGGCCATGCGGCTCGACACGCAGGGTCTCGCTCGATGGAGCAAGATCCTTGAGCGCCGGAGCATGCAGCGCCGTCTCCCGCAACGCGAACGAGACGCCCTTCTCGAAGCGTGCCGGCGCGAGCGGCTTCGTCGCCTCCGGGTCGCGCATCCAGAACTCGAGACGCTCAGGCCGCCGGGCGAGGGCGCCGGCCAGCGCCTTGTCGCCATCATCCGACCGCAGCGCTCTGCCCGTCAGCGCGAGCGGCTCGCCCAGCAAGGCGCCTATCTCGGCAACCCGGGCCGTTCGGGACGCTCCTCGCTCGCGCGCGGTGTCCACGCCGACTGAGAGGCCATACAGGAACTCGCCCCGGAACGCCGCCAAGCCTGCTCCAAGGCCGAGCACGTCGGACCGCGTCCATAGCGAGCGTAGTTCCCACTCTGGCGGTATGAATGCCCTGTCCCTGTCGGCCGGTCGCACCCACAGATCCGCCGACGGCGTGAACCGCGTCTCGACGGCGAATCGGCGTTCCGGCTCCCCCTTGTCCGCAGCACGTTCCGCCCAGGGACGTGGCACGCCAGTTCCGTTCGAGGTATCATCTATGATCTCGAAGTGCCGCGGTTTGTTCATCGACTCGCCCACCGCCTGCGGCGGCAGCGAAATACGCTGCACATCGTCCGTCGGAACGAAGGTCCATTCCCGATCCCCGTAGAGTGCTACGACAGCACCTCCCTCGGAGCCCCGGGCCTCGAGCGGCTGCGGGTAGACCCTGGCGAAGGCGAACGGTGCCTCCGAAAGCACGACGTAGTCGCCGCGAGGCGCCGTCTCGCTTCCTATGTCGATCAGCTTGGCCGTCAGCGCCCGGTCATATCCCCCACCAATCCACTCGGTCGCCTCGAACAGGAACTCGGCCCGCCCCACCCCGCCTGCTGCACCCGGGTTGACGGGAAGGAGAAGTGCTTGTCGTTGTCGCGGCCCCACCTGTTCAGCACCAGCGTCGTTGACCTGCACGGGAAGGACGCGCGTGGCCTCGAGCCGCAACCGCGTTGACGCTTCCGCCGGCCAGAGCCTGCCGTCGTCATGGCCCTCGGGAAACTCCTGGGAGATGCGGGGGCTGAAGCGCCAGCTGCTCTCACCCTCGTCCGAGAGGCCACGGTCCGAAAGCGTTATGGCGAGTCCGCGCAGACGACCGACTAGGGGAGCGCCCGGTCCATGCGGCTGTCCGGGGAGTAGCCGGAAGCCCACGGTTAGTCGATCCTCGGCGGGGTCCGACGGCTCCGAGACGTTCGCGAACGGCCGCGGGTCGGGCGACAGCTCCACGGGAAATTTCGCCGCGGCTGTTCCGAACCCCGGTAGCGCGAGACTGGCACTAAGACGGGCCACCCCGAGACCCCTGCGTCTATCGCCGGGCAGATGCGAGTCAACGCCCAGGCCATGTCCATCTGGCCAAAGCGATAGTCTTGCACCCCGCTGCAGCCAGGCGCCAGGGTCAGGAAGATCCTCCTCGCGTCCATTCGGCTTGCGGGGCCACCGCAGGCGAACCTCGCCATCCTTGTCCTTCGGGCGTGGGGCGTCTGCTCCCAGTGTTCCCTCGATTGTGGCGCACAGCGCGAAGCGGACCTCCTTCTTGGATGGAATGGTGATCGCCGGCAGCAGCGAGGCTGGCTCTTGCGGATACAGGTGCGCGATCTCGAGCCTCGCGGATTGCAGCGCGATCGCGTTCTGCGCGAGCAGATCCGAGATGTTCTGCGGTTGCGAGCTTGTTGGTGCCGATGCCCCTGCCTTCACCGGCCCGACGTCCTGGCGCAGACCCAGCAAGAGCTCGACCTTTACGGGCATGGCACGCTCGCCCGGCCCAGCCAGTGCCTCTACGGCCTCCCATATGCCGTCGTCCTTGATCGCATACGTCACCCGGGCCTCTACGAGCAGATCCGGACTGGCGGAGACGAGGCGAGCGGGTGCGTCGCCGGAGCCGGGTAGGCTAAGGATGAAGCGGTCGCCTTCAGGCGTGGCGGAGAGGTGGTACTTGCCGCTGCCCGGCTTCGACTCGATCGATTGTCCGATCTCGAAATAACAGCGATGTCTGATGACGGTCAGCTCGGCACTTGGCTGGTCGTCGAACCAAATGGAGTTTGCTTCCTCCTCGAAACCGTTCACAGGCGCCCCGACCACGCTCTCCGGATACAGGCGTATCCTGTCGATCCCCTTTAGCTCGGGAGCGATCTTGAGAATGCCGCCGAAGACGTCGTCGAAGGCGCGCGCCGCGTTGGTAGGCCAGTATGCGCCCGACCCTTCGGTTTTTCCGCGAGGGAAGTATAGCCCTCCGTCCCCGCCGTCGTCCCTCGCGATCCCGAAGTAACCCAAGCGCCAGCGCGCAGGGTGCAGCGGCCCGCGCCTGCTCTCCTCTTTGTCGCTGATCGTGATCGTATTGTGAGCGGTGGCAAGATCGCTGGCCGCGAGCGCGGTATCGCTCCTTCCGCCACGGGTTCCTGCGAGAATGTGACTGACGGGCAACGGCGCTCCGTTCCAGCGGCCGCCCCCGAGGACGCGGGCTGGCTCGAAGCGGGCGCGAAAGGGGAACGCATGGGAGTAGTCGGACGTGTGATAGCGCGTCTGCGCCCAGGGGGTGGCAAGCGCGAGATCAAGTGTGACGCTGCTGCCGAAGCTCTGCGGCTGATCGCCTACCTTCGGCGTGACCTCGTCGCCTGCCCGACCCACGCGGACGGCGCACCGGTGCGACTTGCCCTCGCTCATGAACGCCCTTGCTAGAAGCCAGCGGAGCTGCGCCACGGTCGGCGCAGCCGGGTCCGGCTTAGGGTCGGGACCAGGAGGACAGGAGGTCCACTGCTCGAAGATCGCCGCGCCCAGGAACGCGAGGCCGGGTGCATCCGGCTTGCCACTGCTCGTCGGGGCCAGCGCCACGGCGACGACCGCGTTCTTGTCGGCGAAGATGGCGACCAGCTGCCCTGGATTCAGCTCGGCCACGTTCTCTGCAACAGGGACGAAGTCGGGCGCTGGTTTGCCGTCGATCGCCGCCTTGGGCAGCCAGCGGATGTAGGGCACCTCACCTTTTTCGCTTAAGTGATAGAGCAGTTCCACTGCGCCATCCGCTTCTCCGGGCTGAGGCTTCCCTACGACGGGGGGCCAGCTAAATCGGCCGTAGACCCGGAAGGCGGTGCGTGTTGCTCCATTCATGAGCGACGATCCTCATCAGAGAGAATTGGGCAAGTACGCTTTACCTAATATCCGGATGTTACAGGCTCGCCTCGAATAGAGGCGAGTTCGCAGCAGCTTTCGAAAACTGCTATAGCGAGACGGCCTTGGGATCTCCATTTTTAATGCACAACTTTATCAACGTCAGAGGCGTGGTCCTCTGCTTGTGCTCGTGCCTCACGGTGCTCTTCTACAGGAGCGATTCGCACGATATACCAAGACGATCACATACTAGCGGAGCGACAGCAATATGTGTGACTAGAAAAATTTAGCATTATGCTTGAATGACTTGTTGCCGCTTCTAGTAAAACATAACTTACTTTAGCTGCTCGGCCATACGCTTAGCTATAACTTGCATCTCAGCGACGATTGTGTTTGCCTATGCGTGCGAGTCGATTCTGTAGCAGGATGGTCTGCCCAGATGTGACGTTCTCTTGAGAACGTCGACCGCCATTCGAACGCGGGCGTAGCTTGGGGAGAGCGGTGGTGACAGGCAGCGACTTCATGAATATGGGCATCAAAGACCTCGCGAGGATCGTCTACGCCGAAACCAGGGGTTGGACAGCCGTCGCGGAGAAACAGGAGGAACTCGCCAAGGCTCGGGTCGCGGTTGCCAAGGCGGCCCTGGCGAGCACGCGGGGTCAGGGCTTTTCGGCTCCTGTCGAGGTAAGCCGATCGGACATGATCTTCCTCGAGTGCGAAAGCGCCGTCAGATCGACCATCAAGGAGAACGGAGGAAATCATGCTCCGTCCACGGTCTGGATATCTACAGGAAATCCTGCGGACGATCCGCGGAATGTTGCAGCCGAGCCCTGGCTGCGCACCGCCGCACGACCGATCCAGGTGGGCTCCTTCAACGAAAGCCCCGCGGCGACGGCCCCCACCAGCCTGTGGGTGTTCGACGGGTCGTATTGCAATCCGCGCCTTCCCCGCAGAGCGGACGACGTTGGTGCTACAGGTTCCAGCTTCAGCGTGGCACGCGGGCTTGGAAAAGCAGGTTCTGCTTTGCTTTTCTGCTGCCTCCTGTTGTTCGTCGCTGTTGGCTACTGGAGTTATCGCACCGGAGCGACACTTGACTGGCGGCAGCCAGCAGCCGTTGAGCGCGCGCTCGCAGCGGCCGGACCCGGCGAGCAGCCAAGGCCACTGGCCGGCGCGGTACGGGAAGCTTGGCATAATCTAAAGCTGGCGAACCCGCTAGAACCCGGAGGTGCGGGCGCGCCGAGCGACACATCGCTCGCAGCAGCTCAGGCTACATTGAAGACGGTGTGCACGCCCCCCGCCGCAGAGGCCGCGTGTGATGCGGAGCAGATCACTTGCGCGCTGCTAGGAGAGCCGCAGAACCTAGTCTGGCAGTGGAGCGTCACCATCGCGATCGTCGTGATCGCGCTCGGCACTCTTGGACGCGCGCTTAAAGGTACGTGGATGGGTGTGCTGATCGGGTCGCGCAACCGCCTCAGCCTCGCGCGACTGCAGCTCTACATCTGGACGACGATCATCATCTGCCTGTTCTATGTTGTCAGTCTGACGCTCGTCGGCGCTGCACCGGGAGAGTTCCTGGTGCCCCACCTCAGCACTAACATATTCCTGCTGCTAGGCATCGCGATCGGCACGCTTCCCGTCAGCGGCCTCATCCTCAAGACCAAGGAGACTCAGCAGGCGAGCGACGACGCAATCTCGCGTGCAGTTGTGGACGATCACCGCGGCCTCGTCGAGCAACGCGCCTCACCGGAGGAATGGAGTGTCCTGGATTTCTTCCGAGGAGAAGAGATCGCCGACGCTCAGTCCGTCGACCCGTCACGGTTCCAGAACCTGCCCTTCATGATCGCGCTCGCGACGGTGTTTATCGGCTGGTGCGGATCCAAGCTCTGGGCGGTGTACCTCCCGGCGCCGGGCTGGAGTGACTGGGCCCAGAACACGGTGTTCCCGACTCTGGATGCAACCTTCCTGAGCCTCCTCGCGATTAGCCACGCCGCCTACCTCGGCTTTAAGGGCATCAGCAGGACAGAAACTCAACCAGAAGCCGAGAGGCGCGAGGCACAGACCGGCTTCGCCACGCGATCTCGCCGGTAGTCTCGCCAAGCGAGCAAAGCCACTCGTAACCCTCGCCCGACAAGGGGCTAACGACACACGGAGACCAATCCATGCCGAATATCAGCCTGACGGGCACCGCGCTCGAAGATGAGCCCGATCACTATTGGCTGAACCTATACGAGGACAAGACTGCGTGGATGGCCGAGGGATCACCGCCGGGCAATCAGATCTCCCGAACCAAGACAGGCAAGTGGGTGCATAAGACCATGCCGGACAAGGGGGTTTACGCCCTAGACTCGAGCGGTGAGGTCGTGTTCTTCTTTCGGGATCTGAACCCCGGCACCGACACCGTAGGCAAGCAAGGAAACGGGCATGCACACGAGAGCGGACGCAACATCAGCTGGAGGATAGACAGCCTCTGATCATTAATTGCGCAGGTCCTCATACCGCCTAGGCAGCCCTAGTCACTCGTTCCGCTGCATACGGGAGTGCTTTTTGCCGATGCCGTCCCGCTTCATCACGATTAACAAGGATGAGCACAAGCGGGAGAAGGACTTAAACAAGATATCGTGCGCGAGCGCGGCTGCCAAGTCGGATGTTCGTCGCCCGTAGGTGCCTGTCGGCAGACATTGTTGCCCACGAGATTACCCTCGCCCTGTTAGACACCCAGGCGAGATCGGTCGCCGAGCCTTACAGTCCCGACGCGCGCGCATTCCTAACGGCGGTAAATCGGTTCGCCAGTTCTGCCGCTCGTTCAAAGTCCGCTCTCGGCGTAGATTGGTTCCCGAGGCGCGTCGCATCAGCTGTGCGGCACAGGCATGGCGTTTGCGCAGCCTGAGAGATTGAGCAATTCCCAAAATCCGTTCCCAAAACTGTTTTCTCGATATTGTGTTGTCGAGATGCGATTACGAGAAAGCCAAGGCGGCTCTGATGGGTTGTTCTTAATGAACCAGAAGAAGGCACCACCGATCTTGGTCGAGGCCCCTCCCCTGCCCTTCCGCTTCGACAATCGTACGATTGATCGCGATTCTGCCGAAACCGTTTGGGTATACCCTCAGCGTTCCTACTCTGGCCGGTCCGATTTCCGCCAAAAAGGAACATCAAAATTTTGGCTCGGAGTGGCCCTTTGGTCCGCCTGGAGTCCAAACCAAGGAAGACCAAACGGCACCCTACCAAACGGCACCGCAGAAGCTCCATTGAGGGTCGAAGCTCTGCCTTATGTGCGCTCGCAAGGCGGTGTCGGCGCGTTGCAGCTCGCTGCTGGCGACTGTCCCACAAACGATGGTATTATGAGAACGGCTGATGCGCTGCTGCCTGGGGTGTAGGGGTCTCTTACCGCGGCTGAAGTGGCATCAACGGGTTTCGTCCTCGAACACTTTCTCGGGCACTTCGGGTGTCACGACCAGGCGGTGCCCCAAACAGGCGCTTGTACTCGCGGCTAAATTGCGACGCGCTCTCATAGCCGACGGCGAATGCCACCTCAGCCGCATTAACGTGGTTCGCGATCATCCGGCGACGCGCTTCGTGAAGGCGGATATACTTCTGGTACTGCAATGGACTGACCGCCGCGACGGCCTTGAAGCGGCTGTAGAACACGGACACGCTCATACCGACCATTCCGGCAATCGCCTTGAAATCGAGATGCTCGGTGTAATTGTCACGGATCAAGGCCATCGCGCGCCTGATGTGCGACAGGCGCGAGCCCGCACCGGCAAGCTGACGAAGCAGGCTCCCGTGCGGCCCCATCAGCATTCGGAACATCAGTTCACGCTCGAGCAGCGGCGCCATCACCGGGATCTCGGCCGGATGATCTTGCAGTTCGAACAATCGACGCCACGCGCTCACGAGGGTCGTGCCAGCCGTGCTGACTCCATAGCCAGAACCGATCGGCAGATCAGGTATCCCCGCAACCTCGATTAAGATGTCGGAGAGCAAGGCCGTGTCGAGAAACAGCCCCAAGGCGAGGAACGGCTTTTCGTGGGAGGCCTCGCAAATCTGACCGAGGGCCGCGAGCTCGGCCGCCACTATCAGGCTCTGCCCGGGTCCAAATTCAAAAACTTGGTCCCCGATGAACATACGTTGCGTACCCTGAATCACCAGCGACACGGCAGGATCATAGATGAGTGGATCGACCTCCGTCGTGTGGTTCAGCGTGTAGGCAAACAATCGGGGCAGTCGCTGATGCTGCCGGCCAGCATAGCGCGTCACCAGTGCGCGGATCGCATCAAGTTCGTCCATCAATAACCCTATCCGACTTGCCCGAGATTATCAATCGTCCAGGAATATCAGGCAAGTTTGCCAGATGAACGGGTATCGCTGGTGTAGTGCCCTCAGCTTAAAAACTGCTTCGAAGCGAGATGCCTGTAGCGCGTCGCTACCGCCTGAAAGGATAAGCCATGCCTACCGCGATCGAAACCGTTTCGGCATTTTGCACAGAGTTTGCCAAGGACGGTGGCAGACCCGCCGTTCGCCGCTGGTTCACAGCCCAGACGCGCTGGGTCAACGAAGGCCTCTCGGTCACGACCGGTATCGACGAAGCCATAGCCATGATCGACGGACTGGAATCATCGATCGGGATCGCCACGGTCCATATCGACATGCTTGCGATCGCAGCGGACGGATCGCGCGTGCTTACCGAGCGGCTCGATCGGTTCGAACGCGACGACGGCACCGAGATCGGTCGGTCGATGATCATGGGGATCTTCGAACTGGACGGTGATCGGATCATCGAGTGGCGAGACTATTTCGACACTGGCGCGGTGGCGAATTTTGGGTCCGCCTGATGCTGGGCGATGGTCGAGACGCGCCGTTCTCACATCGATTCTAGTCGTTCTTTCGACGCCCGTCAGTTCAAGCCCTTCAGACAGCTCGATCAATCATCGAAGGAAAACCATGCCCACCCCTATCGAAACCGTGAAGGCGTTCAGCGCCGCCATTTCCGAGGATAACGGGAAAGTTGCCGTCCGCCGCTGGTTCACCCCGACGACGATATGGATCAACGAAGGCGTCTCGAAAACGACTGGCATCGATGAGGCGATCGCCTTTCTCGAACGGCCCGGCCGGTCGCCAGAAATCGCCGCGGTGCATTTCGATATGCTCGCGATAGCCGCCAACGGGAACAAGGTCCTCACCGAGCGTCTAGACCGCTTCGTTCGCGCCGATGGGAGCGAGATCGCCGCAATCCGGTTGATGGGTATCTTCGAAGTCGAGGGCGAGCACATCGTGGAATGGCGGGATTATGCGGACACGAACGCTGGTGCGAAGATCGCCAAGAAACCGTAATAGAAGCATGGGGGAGCATTTCACCAATGCGGATCAGCCTAGCCTTAGGGTGTTTGGAAGGCTCGCCACGATAAGGGTATAGGCGTCCTGGACCAGTTCGGTGACGAGCGCCCGAGTGATACCGCCACCAGCGGCGATGGATATCCAGTGCCGCTTGTTCATGTGATACCCAGCAGTCACCGTCTCATGGACTTCGCGCAGGATGATGGCGCGGTCGGGATCGCATTTCAGCGTGACAATCTTTTTGCCTGGAACCTCCGTCGTCATCGCGAAGACCTTTCCTCGCACCTTGAACACGTCATACTCGGGACCGAAGGGCTGGGTGCAGGTCGCTCCGGGGAGTTTGCCGGCCACATCGGCGACGATCTTCTGCATCTCTTCACCCGTGATCGACTTGCTCATCGATAGGTCCCTTTCCAATCCGGATGACGATTAACCGGCGAGCAACGCGCCATGCTGTCGGAGGTGCCGCCGAAAGCGATCGGCATAATCTCCGACGACCGCATTCATGACGCTTGGCCGCAGGGCCAGTGCCGTCCGCCATGAGGCCACGCGCGGAAGATCATCGAAGATCGACTGCGCGACTATTGGGTCGAGGATATCGAAGTAACGGAAGACCGGTGCGAATACCGCGTCGACCATGCCGAAGCTGGCACCGCCGAAATACGGCCCGCCTTCCAGCACGGCTTCGAGCTGTTCGAGACGCCTGCAGAATGCTGCTCGCTTCCCATCGGCAATGCTCGGGTCACTAGAGTTGAGGAATTGCCAGGCATCGGCGAGCGTCGCGGTGCCGAATTCGGCCCAGCCTCGCTGCCGGGCCCGGGACAAGGCATCGACCGGATACATCGGCACGCCGCCCTGCGTCTCCTCGAGATACTCGCAGATCACCATGCTCTCGAAGAGGATTGCATCATCCCCGTCCGGCTGCCCGACTTTCAGCACGGGCACTTTGCCGGTCGGGGACATCGTCAGGAACCAGTCGGGCTTGGCGGCCAGATCGATGTCGATCCTCTCGAACGCTACGCCCTTTTCCAGCAGGACGATCGCGGATCGCTGGACGAACGGGCATAGCGGATGGCTGATGAGCGTCAGCATAGTGTCGAACATAAAGACCTCTTGAGGTGACGGAGCGATACGCTACAGGAGCTGTCCGCCGGAAATGTCGAACGTAGTGCCGTTGGCCCAAGCGAGGTCCTCCGAAAGGATTGCGGCAACGGCGCCCCCGACATCGTCGGGCTGGCCGACGCGGCCGAGCGCGATGCCCTGTGCCACCCAAGCGTTCACTCCATCATCATCGCGCACCGCACCGCCACCAAAGTCGGTCGCGATGGCGCCTGGCGCGATTGCGTTGACGCGGATGCGCCGTGTGCCAAGCTCGACGGCCATGTAGCGGGTCAGCACCTCCACCGCTGCCTTCATTGCCGCGTAGAGGCTGTAGCCCGGCAGCGTGAAGCGGACGAAACCGGACGAGACGTTGAGGATACGTCCGCCATCCGCAATCAGTGGGAGAAGCTTCTGGGTCAGGAATACCGGGCCGCGCAGATGCGTGGCCACTAGAGACGCGAACTGCTCCTCGGTCGCTTCGTCGAAACTGGCGAACAGGCCGTTGCCCGCGTTGTTGATCAGAAAGTCGAACCGCTCGCGCTGAAAATCTGCGTTTAGCGTGTCGGCCATCGTCGCCGCGAAAACCGCGAAGCTCGCGGTATCGGTGACGTCGAGGGCCATCATCGTGGCCTTGCCGCCCATAGCCTCGATTTCCACGCGCAGCGCATCGGCTTCCGCAGCGCCATGGCGATAGGTGCCAATAATATCGACGCCGCGCTTCGCGAGGTGCAGCGCCATGTTGCGCCCAAGGCCGCGGCTGGCACCGGTGATAAGTGCGATTGGCTTGGACATGCTAAGATATACCTGAATTGGGGGTGTTGGAACGGGCCAATGCGGCCCCGCTGATGATCCTGAAATAAGCCTGTCGATCCCGGTAGGCCCCGCCCGATCGGCTCAAACTCTTGCCCGATTGTCTCAATCGTCTTGCCTATGAGTGGGGTTATGCCATAGTCGAACAATGCCCGATGACCTTCGCCCGCATCTCGAAATCGTCCTGCGCCATGCGTCGCTGAGATCGACCCTCACGCAGATTCCGCGACTGGAGATCAACTTCGGGCAGGCAACTGCGGCCACGTCGCCGTGCTTGTACCGGTCAATGGTCTGCTTCATTCTGCAAGGGTCGAAGGATGTGGCACTGTCCCACGAGCTGCTGAGCTACGATCCGGCCCAGTATCTCATTAGCGCCCTGGACCTTCCGCTCAGTGGACAAATCCGCGATGCCGATGACGGCCAGCCCTATGTCGCGGTGTCGCTGACCCTTGATCCGGCGCTCCTCGCAGAGGTCGCATCGACAATGCCCCCGGTGCGCGACACAGAGGCACAGGGTACCGGCATCGCAATCAATCCGATGACGACGCTATTGCGCGACACGCTGCTCCGGTTGTTATCGCTGCTCGACGCGCCGAATGATATTCCGGGCCTCGCGCCAATCGTCGAACGCGAACTGCTTTATCGTCTGCTACAGGGTTCGCAGGGCCGGCTCCTCCGCCAGATCGCTCAGCCAGATGGCGCGCTAGGCCGTATCCGGCGCGCGGTCGCGTGGATACGCGCTCATCACGCCACCCGGCTGCGGATCGAGGCGTTATGCGACGCCAGCGGCATGAGCCGTGCCAGCCTGCACCGTCATTTCGTGGCGCTGACCGGCCTCAGCCCGATCCAATACCAGAAGCAGCTGCGTTTGCAGGAGGCACGGCAATTGCTGCTCGCCGGTGACCATAGTGCCTCCGATGTGGCCTTTGTAGTCGGCTACGAAAGCGCCTCGCAATTCAGCAGGGAGTATCTCCGCCAGTTCGGTGCTCCCCCGGCACGCGACGTTCGCCAGATCCGGCAGGCGATCGGCAGCGCAGCCTTGGCCTGAGGCGGCAGCGTTAGCGTCAGCCTTGCCTGTTCATCCGTATTCCAGCATCGAAGGGTGGCCGAGACGCCCGGAGCGTTCCCAAAAGGACGGTGTTTAGAGAATATCCGGGTCAGCTGAATGCTGAGACAGGCAAGCGTCGGCGAAGCCAGTCGGCAATTCTTTCTGCTTCGGGAGCATCGACGTGAGGAGCTAGATGGATCGTCTCGGCATCGTAGTCGAAGCGGACGGCACCCCATTGTTGCTTCGTATAAGGCACATATTGGGCTCCGTCAGCGCCGTCTCCTTCCAACGGGTCATATCTATCCGCAGATTAGTGATCATCCCGCTGCTGTACCGCCACGTGCGGGCAACGGGGCCAGCACGTCTCGTGATGGCCAATTCGCCTTGATAGACCCAGATGATGTCGACGCCGACAAGTTGCCCCAGCAGTAAAAGCGTCGTGCCGCCTAACACGAGCAACCAAAGGACAAGCCAGACTGGTGTCATCGCGTCCTGAAGGTGATTAATTACCACCTTACCCCCACCCCAAGCCCAGAGGAGTAGCCAGGTACTCAGGAATGCCGACCCGAACCATGCCCTTTGCGCTGGGAAGTGAAGATGCTCAACGCCTTCTTTCCACTCGATACGATATCTCGGTCGACCGGCTTCCACAACTCTCGCACCTTACCCAAGAACTGAGTTCCGTTATGGATGCCAGCGGTTAATGCCGAATGAGCGTCATAACGGCTACTTCCGCTGATCGGTCGGTAGAGCCCGATCAGGCATTCTTGATTTAGATGGCTAGATGGGAACATTCAATTAACGCTGGGCCTCGGAGCGCATTGGCTCAAATTGCAGCGCGCCTATGACGGCGATATATGAGAACTCCCGTTATCGTCAGAGCAGGTGCAGCTAGTGATCGTATAACGTTGGCGGCGCTCTCATGCTCGCTGGCCCAGCGCACGAACAGCATAGCTAAGTCGGCTCCACCCCAGACCAACGCCGTCGTGACGAGCAAGCTAGCTGCAAAAAAACCGAACCGAACCGTGCTACTCATGATCCGCTCCTTTGAAAATTAATTACGTCTTGAAGCGAAAACACCGTCATTAAAAGAGCGAACCTACTTTCTCGCAAACGGAGGGCCAGTGGGATAGCGGGCGTCGTTCAGTCGGCCCCGCCCTCATCTACGGCGCATTTCTCTAAATCTGTTCCTGAAATCGTTTTCCCGAAATGGTCTCGCGGAGATGAAGTTTCGGGAAAGCCAAAGTGGCTGCGATAGGTCCGTCGGGGCACCCACGCTTGGCAGCCCCCCCTGCCCGCTCCGCTAAAGACTGAGACATTGATCGATTTAGGGCCGGTAATTTTTAGGTATGCCCCTAGCTCACCGCTACGGGCTAGTCCGTTTTACGTGATAAAACTGCGTATAAAATTTAGGTCAATTTGATCGCCTAGTCCGGCTGAAGCCTTAACCCAAGAGGACCATACGGCACCTATTCAAATAGCACTGCTGAAGCATCATTCAGAGGGCGGCACATCGGACGGTCTCAAATACGCTAAGCCCCGGCAGGTTCACTCAGGCGTCGCAAAACAACTGTTTGTCACACACTCGTGACGGGAACCGGGCTTTCCGTACATTCGACCGCTGAACGGCGATAAGTGGTGGGGATCAGACGTTCCTTAAGAGGGCAACGCCGTAAACATCAACTTGCGTTACGCACCACCACGAGTGACACCCAATAAATTGCCCACCAAAGTGCGGGTACGACGAGCAGCCCCGCAAAGCGACGCTGAGAAAAGTTTTTGAAGACAAGAAAGGATAACACCACGGTGCTAAACAGCATCACTGGCTTCGCCAATAGCACCGCAAGCATAATATAAGGGCCAATCTTCGAAGTCGTCTCGGGTGCGTCG
>Ga0308169_10003422_pt1 | contig 15523 bp, 16 predicted proteins | sample PhyBR1_2_FD_202139 | JGI IMG/M metagenome (GOLD analysis project Ga0308169, IMG submission 202139) | Phyllosphere microbial communities from UC Gill Tract Community Farm, Albany, California, United States - DLSLSB.R1 | ecosystem: Host-associated > Plants > Phyllosphere > Unclassified | place... | reverse complement strand
CGTTACCTTGTCTCGCCTAGTTCTCTCCCTCTCGCATGTGCAACCAAGACTTCAACAGAGCTGTTCAACCCCCTTCCTGCGTCTGCGTTGTCGTCGTCGTCGTCGTCGTCGTCGAGAGCTTGCTCAGCTTGGCCTTCTCAAGTCGACGCGCACGGGCCGCCTCCTCGCGCCGGTGGGCCCTCCCTCGCTTGAGCGCTCGGCGCCATCTGCCAGCTCTTTCCTTACGCTCGAGGACGTGCTACAGGCGAGCAGGACGAGCATGATGAGGGTCGGCGGAACGAGCTCGTCCTCTTCCCCTCTCTCCTCGTTCAGCGCCGCCCGCGCCTCCCTTCTTTCTCTCTGCGCCTTTGCACGCGCTGCACCTCTCGAGCGCGAGCACAGCCTCGAGCCGGCGGCGGCCCACTCAGCCACCGAGCGCCGGCGTGCGCGCCGACGACTCGCGCTCGCGCTCCCCGCTCGGGCCTCTCGATGGCACAGACAGCGAGAGAGGAGCGCTCGAGCAGCGTCCGTCGCTCGATGTTCGCTGACCGGAGAGAGCGGATCAGCACAGCTCAGGATCGGTCCACAACGCGAGCAGGGAGCAGTCGGGCTCGCTCAAGAGGCGAGTCGGCGGGCGACGAGCGCACGGTGCGCGGCGGCGCGAGCTGCTCTTGCGCGAGGCATGCAGCATCGGCGAGAGCGAGGAGATGGGCTCACGTGCGTAGCGAGCAGGAACGAGAGCGAGAGCCGGCAAGGAGACGAGCACAGCCCCGAGCCCAGGATCTCTCTGACGCCTCTCGACGACGCCGACGACGCGCTCGCGCTCTCAAAGGCCCCCTCGAGGTCACACGAACAACCAGTCCTTTTCATCGCACTGACCCTCCACATCCCCACTCTAGTTCTCCTTCCTCGGGGCGCAACGGCGGGCGTGCAAGGCCGCTTAGGCCTTGAGCGCGTTCTGCAGCGCCTCGTAGACCTGGACCTCGATCTGGGCCTCGGCCTTCTCCTCCTCGGTGCCCGAGCCGCCGGCGACGCGCTGCGCCTCGGCGAGGCCGGAGCGGATGGCCTGCGGGTGGGCGAGCGGGAGGAGCGAGGAGGGGGAGGAGAGGGTCAAGGGGTGGAGGGGGAGGAGAGGGTCAGCGAGGCAGTCGGGACGAGCAGGGAGGGAGAGGGACGCACCTCGGGCGAGAAGGCGTCGAGCGGGTCTGTGCGAAGGTGGAGAGACGACGGTCAGCAACCGGTCAACCCGGATTAGGCGGCCTTCGCAGGCTCGAGAGCTCGAGCGGCCGTCAAGTTAGGAGGAAGGCCAACGCACATGCCTCGACGGCGTTGATGGTCAGGGTGTTGTTCTGCAGAGGGTGCGAGGCGTGTCAGCCTTCGAGAAATGCGCGCACCCAGCCGAGCGGAGCGGGCGAGAGCCTCCTCCGGTCGGCGAGGCGCCGAGAGCGCTCGAGACCGAGAGGACGCACAGGGTGAACGTTGGCGAAGCCACCCGAGACTGCAGGAGGGTGCGCCTCGTCAGCGGTCGAACAGAGAGGGTGCGCACGGAAGAGGGAGAGGGAGACGGACCGAACCACTTCTTGGACTCGTTGGCCGAGCCCTCGATGACCTCGAGGACGCCCGGCTTGAGCGACTCGATCGAGGGAACGTGGTTGGCGAGGCTGTGGGCGGGTGCGGGAGTGGGTGTCAGTCGAGGTGGGCGACAGGAGAGAGAGAGCAGCGAGGAGCGAGCCGGCGACTCACACACCGAGGTCGCCCGACTCGGCGGCGAGGTTGACCTGAACGACGTCCTGCGACTTGAAGATGGTCTGCAAGCGGGGTCGAGGGGCGGGTCAGTCGAGGTTGGCTGGGGTGCGCACGAGGCTGATGGAGGTAGGGCGAGGGCCGAGATGAGATGGAGGGAGGGAGGACGAGAGGGGCGAGTCGCGCTCGACGGCCTCGCGTCTCGGCGGGTCGCCGGGTGGATCGGTGGTGCGGGAGAGGGTGCAGGAGGTGGACAGGCAAGGGCAAGCGTACCTCGTGGGGGAGGACGAGCGAGAGGCGGAGACGGGAGTTGTCGGACGCGACCTCTGCGAGGCCACGGCGGCCGAGGACGCGCGGGGCAGAGAGGGCGGCACGGCGGGCGAGGGCGAAGACCATGGTCGAGGTGGAGCGGGTCGGCGGTCGAGCTGTGCGTGGAGCGGGAGCGAGGAGGGGGAGGGACGGCCGCCGCCTTGGGACCAGCTCGCGCTCGAGGCGACGACGACGACGACGAGCCGCTTGCTCTCGCTCCAACCTCGAGCAGCAGGTCAGCAGGGACCCTCTGTCTCCGTGCCCTGCTCACTCTACACCCTGCCGCATGAGCAACAAACAAGTCGTGCGTCTCCTCTCTCCCTCTCCCCTCTCCTCCTCCTCCCTCCTCCTCCGTCTCGATGGCTGACGCCTCCTCGCACACCGCCACCACCTTGCCCGCCCTGCTCTCACTCGACTCTTCACCGCTGCTCGCCACCGGCTCCCCTGCTCGCCTCACCGTCTGCTCGCACCTCGCTCGTCCGCCTCCACCCCACCTCGGCCCTCCCTCTCTCGACGCGACCCACCACCGCCGCGCAGCCCGCCGTGTATCGCGGCGTCATCACCGACGTGATCGACAACATCCGCCCCGAGTTTGACCAGCTCGGCGTCGAGGAGGCCGTCCTTCAGGAGCTCCTGCGCCTGTGGGAGCTCCGCCTCGCCCAGTCGCGCGCCGCCGACTTTACCCAGGACGCCCGCATGGCCCCCGTCGCCCGCCAGTTCCCCGTCCTCAAGCACGACGACCGGCCCGCCCAGGTCGACGACAAGGCCGTGCGTCCCCCTCTCCCTCTCCCTCTCCCTCTCCCTCTCCCTCGCTCTCGTCGCGCTCCCTCACTGACCCTCGCACTCGACCGCCGCAACAGGAGGCCAAGAAGGTCAAGGGCGCCGCCAAGCCGAAAGCAGAAGGCGCCGCCGGCGACGACGACAACGAGGACGCCATCAACTCGGACCTCGACGACGACGAGGACGACGACGACGAGGACGACGTCGACGGGGCCGACCCCAACGCCGACCTCGTCATTGCCCTGTACGAAAAGGTGCAGCGCGTCAAGAACAAGTGGAAGGTGACGCTCAAGGACGGCCTCGTCAGCGTCAACGGCCGCGAGTACCTCTTTGCCAAGTGCCAAGGGTGCGTCTCTCCTCGTCGGCGCGCTCCGTCCTCGTCTCGTCGCGCGCTCAACTCGCACACGCTCCTCTTCGCAGCGAGTTCGAGTGGTGAGCTGTCGGCGGTCGTCGGCTGTCGCGAGGAGGAGCGCTTGTCCGGGTTCGAGAGGAGGAGGAGGATCAGGGGCGAGACCCGCTTTTGCGCATGTAGCACCATTCTCGTCTCTGTGCAGTACTTTACGACTTTGCAAGCACGCGTTTCCTGTATCCGCTGTGCCCCGAGTCGAGCGAGCCGCGCCTGTGAGCGAGACTCGCTCCGCGCTGCCGAGTCGCTCGCGCTCACCTCTCTGCGGCCCACCCCGCACGCTGCTCCGGTGCTCGACGACCGCGCGCAGCTCGCACCAGGCACCAGCAGCATGCCTCTCAACGGCGCAGGCAGCGCGCCGCCTCGCTCGCCCTCGTCGGCGCCTCGTCCTCCACCGCCGAGCGACGCACCTCGTCCGCCCGCGGCAGCAGCAGGAGGGCCCGCCGGCGGGGCACAGCGCAAGATCAGCATCCAGGGCCTGTCCAAGCGCCAGTCGCCCGCGCCCGCTCCCGCCCCGTCGACCTCGTCCTCCTCGTCCTCCCTCGCCGCCTCGTCCTCATCAGCGCCGACCGCGACCTCCGCCTCTGGCTCTCGCCTCGCCGCATCCGGCCCCTCCCGGCCCAAGGTCAGGATCGGCTTCAACCCGGCTCAGAGCGCCGCCGCCGCCGCTGTAGCGAGCGTGTCCGGCAAGGGCGCCGCGCCGCGCAGGAGCCTAGAGCAGCGCCTCTCGTCGCCCAAGGACAACCCGCTCAACGTCAAGGCGTCGGCGTCGACGGCGAAGGGCGCGTCCGGCTCCGGGTCTGCGAGCGCGAGGGCCACGGCGCCCGCGACGACGGCGCAGGACAAGGGCAAGGCCAAGCTCGATGCCGCCGCCGCCGGCGCCGCCGCCGAGGAGGTCGAGGACGGCGAGGTGCGCGAGTCGCCGCCGCGTCAGCGCAGCACGAGCGCGAGGGCCACGTCGGCGTCGGCGTCGGCGAGCGGCGGCGCGGGCTCGGCCAAGGCGGCGCCGGCGCTCCCTGTCGTCGCTCGCCCGGGCGCACCGCCGCCGAGCTCGTCGTCGCGCACCGCGCCGCGACCGCAGCACGAGCCGACCGAGGACGACAAGCGCGCGCTCGAGCTTCTCCTGGGCGGCGACGTCGCTGAGCCGTCACCGGCGAGGGAGTCGCCCGTCGCACGGTCGGCCACCCTCCCTCCCGCGCCGACCCTCCTCCCTCCCGCACCGACGACCCTCCCTCCCGCTCCGCCTTCGCTCCCGCACCGACCGGGCGCCGCCGCACCCGCGCCTGCACCCGCACCCGCCCCGCCCGTCGCGGCTCCTCCGCCGCCCGCGCACGACGCCCCGCGCCGCTCGCCGTCCCGCTCGGCAGAGCCGCCGCGCCGCTCGGCCGAGCCACCGCGTCGCGCGACGGACCCGGCGCCGCCTGAGTTAGCCATGGCGCAGGAGCGCGCGCGCATGGGGGGCAAGTACCGGTACGATGGGCCGGATGGGCGGGAGCGGCGCGGCGACGCGCGGTGGGGTAATGGGCATGGTGCGAGGAACGGGCGGCGCGACGACGAGCCGCGGCCCGACGATCGGCGGCGCCGCGAGGAGGACTCGAGGCGGTGGGACCAGCGCGGGTACGGGCATGGGCACGGGCAGGGCCGCCGCGAGCCCGAGTGGCAGAGCCGGGAGCCGCCCTACGGCGGCTATGACGATCGCCGGCGGGACGACTACCAGCACGGCCACGACAGGCGGCGCTCGCGCTCGCCGCCGTCGTACTCGTCTCGCCCTCAGCACCACGACGACGGCGCACGGTCGCGCCCGCGCCCTGGGCCGCACGACGCCGACGTCGCTATCCTGCCCTACGACGACGAGCCCGAGCCGCCGCAGCACTCGTCTCGCCCGCGCGACGGCGACGAGCACGTCCGCCGGGGCGACGAGGCCCGTTCGCCGGCGCCCAAGCGCCCGCGCATGGACTCGGGCTCTCCTCCCTCTCCCATGAGGATGAGCGTCTCGCCCGAGGAGGGGCGCAGCGTTGGCGACGTCGCCATCCTCGACCCGCACCACCGCAAGCTCGCGGCGCAGGGCGTCCAGGTCGCTCCGGGCGCGCCGGCTCGGCTCCCGGACCGCCCAGGGCACAAGACCCTCTACCTCCCCGAGCGGGGCTCTGCGCTCGACGCCACGAGGCCGGTGTACCCTCGCGTTGCCGCTCAGGCGCCCCCTCCTGCGCTCGCCGGCGCCGACCTGCCGCAGCGGCCCGACTTTCCACCTGCGCCACCTCGACCCGACGTCGCGCTCGCGCCGCCGTTTCGCGAGGCCGGTACGCCAGACGGCCTCGCGCCGGCGCCGACGATGTTCGAGATGCAGCGCGCGCAGGCGCAGGCGCTCGCGTCGAGGAACGGCGCGCCGCTCCCTCCTCAGCAGCCTGTGCCGCCTCCGCCCGGCCTCGCTCCGCCTCCTCCACCACCTCCTGCGCCAGTACCGCCCCACAGCGACCCTGCGCACGCCCCGCTCCACCCCGCCCTCGACCCGACCGTGTCGTCCCGCCCGGGCTCGCGCTCGAGCACGGCGCGCACGCCCTTCGGCCCGGGCTCGGGCCCTGCCGCCGGCACGCCCGCCCTGCGCTCGCCGCGCACCCTCGCCGGCACCGCCGCCGCCGTCCCCGTCGAGCCCGCCGCGCCGCCGCGCGTCCGCACCCGGCTCGGCAACGCGCGCTACGACCCGTGGCTGCGCGCGCCGTCGCCCTCGCTCGACGAGCTCGCCGCCGCCGCGCGCGCCGTGCACCCGCCCGTGCCCCTGCGCGACGCGCGGTCGTACGTCGGGTGCTCGGACATCGGCGAGTACGAGAAGCAGGGCAAGCTCGGCGAGGGGACGTTCGGCGTCGTGTGGAAGGGCGTGAGGGGCGGGCGGGGAAAGCTGTGGGGCGACCGCGAGCGCGAGGAGGAGGAGCGGCTCGTGAGGGAGCGAGGGCTGCGCGTGCGGCACGGCGACGTCGTCGCGCTCAAGCAGATCATCTTCCACAACGAGGCCGATGGGGTGCGTCCCTCTCCCTCCCTCCTGCTCGTCTCGACTCGACTCGACGAAGCTGTGCTGACGACCGACACTTTCCTGCTGCAGATGCCCATCACGTCGATCCGCGAGATCCGCCTGCTCAAGATGCTCGACCACCCCAACGTCGTCCCCGTCGTCGACATGGCGTACGAGCCCGGTGCGTCCTCCTCCTTCCTCCTCCTCCTACTCCTCGCACCTTCTCAAGCTGACTCGTCGTCCGCCTGCAGCCGACCCGACGACGTTCACCAAGCCGGCGACCTACATGGTCTTCCCCTACATGGACCACGACCTCGCCGGCCTGCTCGAGAACAGCTCGGTCCGCCTCGAGGAGTCGCACATCAAGCAGTACGCCAAGCAGCTACTCGAGGGGACGGCCTACCTGCATCGGGTGCGTCGCAGTCTCGCTCATCTTCGTCTCGCCGACCGACGCACTGACCCCCTCCCCCTCTCGACCTCGACCCGCTCGCAGAACCTCATCCTGCACCGCGACATGAAGGCGGCCAACCTGCTCATCAACAACGACGGGCGCCTCATGATTGCCGACTTCGGCCTCGCGCGCAGCATCGACAGGCCCGAGGTCAACGCCGTGCGTCCCTCCTCTCTCTCTCCTCCACTCTCGCCCTCGAGACGCTCTCGCTGACTCGGCGTCGAGCCGCACGCTCGCAGATGTACACGGGCACCGTCGTCACGAGGTGGTATCGCCCGCCCGAGCTCCTCCTCGGCGAGCGCAGGTACCACACGGCCGTCGACATGTGGGGCGTCGGGTGCGTGCTCCGCTCTCTCGCCGCCTCGTCCTCGTCTTCTCCTCGACGAGCTGGACTGACGATGAATGGTGCTTTGTGTCGCGCGCAGCTGCGTCCTCGGCGAGATGTACGCGCGCAAGCCGATCTTCCCCGGCGAGTCGGACTTTGACCAGGCCGTCAAGATCTTCCGGTGCGTCCACGTCACCTTCCTCACTCTCTCTTCTCTCTGCAGAGCGAGCGCTGACCTTGCCTCTCCTGTTGCAGCGAGTGCGGCCCGCCGACGGCCGAGAGCATGCCCGGGTGGAACAAGCTGCCGGGCGTCGAGGGCAAGGAGACCGCGCAGTGGCCCGACCTCGGCCGCGGCCTGCGCGCTAACTGGATCTCGTGCGTCGCCCGTCCTCGTCGCTCGCCCTCTCCGCTTCGCGCGCCCGCCGCTGACGCTGCCTTCGTCCCCTCGTGCAGCAAGAGCAACAGCGAGCTCTTCGGCGACCTCATCGACAAGCTCCTCGTCCTCGACCCGAAACGGCGCCTCACGGCTGTCGAAGCTCTCGACCACCCCTGGTTCTGGAGCGATCCGTACCCGGAGGAGCCCTCGAGGTGCGTCGTCTCGCCGTTCGCGCTCGAGCCTCCTCCCTCTCGTTCGTGCTGACGCTCCTCGTGCTGCGCTCGCAGGATGCCCAAATTCGTCTCGTCGCACGAGTACGACAAGCGCAAGAAGTACGAGGCGCAGCAGGCCGCCTTCGTCGCCGCCGGCGGTCCCCCTCCTCCTCCTCATCAGCAGCAGCAGCCCCAGCCGCTCCACTTCCCGCACCCTCAGCAGTTCAACGCTCCGCCGCCGCCGCCGCCGCAGATGCAGCAGTTCAACGGCCCGCCGCCGCCGATGCAGCAGCAGCAGGGCCCGCCGCCGGGCATGATGCCGCCGGGCTACCCTGCTCCTCCTCCTCACGGCGGCGGGTATGGCGCGCCGCCGCCGCCGATGGGCGGGTACGGCGCTCCGGGCCGCATGCAGGGCGCGCCGCCGATGAGCTACGCCGCTCGAGGACCGGGACCGGCGACGGCGGGGCCTGGGTACGGCGGCGCGCCGCCGGTGCAGCCGTCGTGGGCGGCGCCGGGCGGGCCGGGCCCGCAGCGGGTGCAGCAGGGCGGCGGTCAGGGGCGCGTCAACCTGCTGCAGAAGCTTGGCAAGAAGAAGTAGACGTCGATGGAGCGGTGCAACGAGGCTTGGCGCCGGCGTCCCTCCTCTCGAGCGCTCCGAGGTCTCGAGAGCACGACGACCTGAGAGATCGAGCCCTCGCTGTCGTTCGCTGAGCCGGGCCGTTCCTTACGGCGGGGTTGGCGAGAGCGAGAGGAGAGCGCGCAAGCGCAGAAAGCAGCTCAGAGCAGGACCAAGGAGAGCCTCGCAGCGAGCGACCTTCGCAAGCTGAGAGAGGGTCCGAGCGTCAGCTCTCGACGGCTCGCAACGCTCTCGAGCAGGCGCACGAGAGAAGCAGTGATTGCACATCGACGAGCTACAAGTACAGGCTGGCCCAGAACGCCGTCTCGCCCTCGCACGACGCACGCTCGCCGCCTCGAGAGCCGCTCGCCCTGGCCAGCTCACGACCGCTCGATCGCGCGCCGCTCCCTCAGCCGCTCGGCCGCCTCGGCCATCTCCTGCAGCCCGGGCCCATCCTCGAGCTCGGCGAGCCACCGCGTGCGCTCCATCGCCCAGCCGAGCGTGTCCTGGACCTGCGCCGCCTGGCCGGGCTTGGGCGGCGCGACGACGACGGGCGCGCTCGGGCCGGCGGCGACTCGGCGCGGCGCAGGCGTGAAGTACTGGCGGCTGACGAACGTGACGTCGTGCCGGCCGCATGCCGTCTCGAGCGCGGCGAGATCCGTGACCGTCTCACCGGCCGGCGCCTCGACGACGAGCTCGCGCAGGGCGATGGGGAAGCGAGTCGGGAGGGGCGAGGGGACGGCGATCGAGTTGCTGTCGCGCTTGGCGAGCCGGACGTGCAGGGCCTCGAGCTTGCAGAGGGGGATGAAGAGAAGGCCCGTCGGGAAGGTCGCGATGCCGCCGAAGGCGAGGATGCGCAGGTGCGGGAACGACAAGGGCGGTAGGTCGAGTGGGGAAGGCAGGGGCGCGATGCCGGAGGAGCCGAGGGCGCGCACAGCCATCAACGCGACGTTGGGCGCGAGGGCGGCTGCCCAGCGCAGGCTCTGCTCGAGCGGCCACCCGGCTCGGACCGAGAGCGCGCGCAGCCGCGGCAGAACCGTCGACGACGACCACGCCAAGACGTGAGAGGCCTTGACGTTGACGATCGACAGCGAGCGCAGGCCCGTCAGGAGCTGTAACGCCTCGGTCGCCTCGCGCTCGCTGCTGTCGCTGTCCGAGTAGCGGACAAAGTCGACCGTGAGGCTGCGCAGGCGCGCGGGGTTCACGCGCCCGATGATCTCGACGAGGTCGTGCACGGTATAAGGCTGGATCTGGACCGCGGAGGCCCTGTGCAGCGCTGCCCACAGCCGCGTCTCGAGCTCCTGGGCGGTCGGCGACGAGCGCGCCTCGTGCTTGACGCGACTGAGCATCGTGGTGCTCAAGACGAACGACGTGACGTTGGGCAGCTTTCGCAGCGCCGTCGCGAGCGCCAGGTAAGGTACACCGCCCTTGGGGACGATGTCGAAGTCGAGGCGCAGTTGCTGGACGTGTCGCCCGAGCGGCTCGCCGAGAACGTGCAGGCCGAAGAAGTCCGAGCCGACGTGTGTGAGGTTGAGGCTCTGCGCGCACCGTCGAGTCAGCTGTGCCTGAAGCCTAGAGCGTGTCGAGCGGGTAGAGGAGGAGGAGGAGGAGGAGGGGGGAGGAGCGCACCTTGAAGAGGACCGGGCGAGCGAGCGCGTTCCACCGCTTGTCGACGTGCGCGAGCGCGAAGACGCCGTGACCGTACGTCGAGGACCATCGACCCTTGGCGACGTCGTCGCGGCCGGCTTGTTGCCCTGCCGAGGTGGCGACCTTGCCCTTCTCGAGCTTGAGGTCTCGCCAGATCTGGTCGGCCGTCTCGACATGGTCGAGGATGAGCTTGAGGAGCTCGTCGGGGAGCTTGTCGAGCGTGGCGGGCATCTCGAGAGAGGTCGCGGCGAGGAGGAGGTGCGAGGAAGGCGGGGTCGGGCGAGTCGAGCGAGGGGTGAGGAGGTGAGGGCGGCGGGAGGGGTGGTCGAGCGCGGCGAGTCGGTGCTGCTCTGCGTGCGAGCCGGCTGCGCGAGGCCCTGCGCTGTCGGAGAGCGAGTCCGAGTGGTGAGAGGGACGACAAAGGCGCTTCATCGCGGGGAGCGAGCTTCGAATCGGCCCGGGCCTGGGCCGGCGAGGAGGAGCGTGCGCGAGCGACTTCACCTTCAGCTCTCGTCGCACGCGAGCTTCGCCTGAGCATGCTTTCTCCAGCCTAGCGATGCTACTCTCGAGCTCTTGGACAGAGTGAGAGGACCGCGCGACTCGCCCATCGCCCTCGTCGAGGTCGCTCGCTCACCTCATAAGGTCGCTCCGCTTGCTCGAGCTTGCGCCGGTCTTGTCGATCCACCGCCACCTAAGTCCAGCCTCCGCTCTCCCTTGGGCGGAAGAAAGAGACGGCCCTTCGTGAGCTGAACCGCCGCGGCGAGCCCGTGACGCCGTCGCCGCCGCAGCTCGGCGGCCACTCCTCCTCGGGCCATAAGCCCGGCACGAGCGGCGAGGGCGGCTTGCGCAGCGCTGCTAATCTCAAGCGTCGACGATACAGAGCTGCTCGACGGATCGCGCGGCCGGAGCAGACGGCGAGGAGAAAGCGAGGGCGCTGCAGGATCTCGAGACGGCCTCGGCGGCACAGCTGCGCCCGGCAGCGGCAGCGTTCACGAGCCCAGCTCGTATGCACATGCAGAGCATCTGCTCGAGCCTGTGCGCAGTTCGGCGAGCTCGTCGCGATCCTTCAGATCGCTCGCCGAGGTCCAGCCGAGAGCGGACGAGGGCGACGTCGACGAGGTCCTGGGCGCTCGACGCTGCGGTGAAGAGAGCCCTTGCCCCAGTGCAGCACGCCCCAGTGGCAGAAGCGCGTGTGCGCACCACCGCAGCTGTCCCAGAGTCGCGCCGGGCTGAATGACGACGAGGCGAGGGGGAGCACGGAGCGGCCGAGAGCAGCTCGTGCGGCGGCGAGACTCGAGCAGCGCAGCCCGCGCACAGACAGTCAGCGTGAGTGCAGCTGCACAGCGCACCGTCCTCAGGCGAGGCGAGGTGGCGGTGGTTGAGAGGAGAGAGCTCGCCGCTGACGACGCTGAACCGCTCTCCCCCTCTCCACCCACGACCACCGCGCACCATGGTCAAGATCCAGTTCAAGACGCTCCAGCAGAAGCAGTTCTTCATCGAAGCCGAGCCTACCGAGACGGTGCGCTCCCCTGTCCTCTCCCTCTCCTCGCCTCCTCGTCCCCTCGCTCATCAGCTCTCCTCGCCTCGACCCGCAGGTGGCCGACCTCAAGAAGAAGATCGAGGCCGACCAGGGCTTCCCTGTCGACAACCAGAAGATCATCTTCTCCGGTAAGCACCCTCTCTCCTGAGCTCCTGTCGCCGTCCCTCCTCGCTCCTCTCGCTCACCTCACCCCCCTCCCTCCGTCACAGGCAAGGTCCTCCCGGACGACAAGACGGTCGCCGATGCCAACTTCAAGCCCAAGGATGTGCGTCCACTCTCCCTCGCTCCCCGCTCCTGAGCCCTAGCTGACGTCCCTCTCCCCTCCAGTTCTGCGTCGTCATGGTCACCAAGCCCAAGGCCGCCCCGGCTGCCGCCGCGGCCGCACCTGCAGCTCCCGCCGCCTCTGCACCCGCACCCGCACCCTCCGCTCCTGCGCCCACACCCGCCGCCGTCCCGCAAACCCCGGCTCAGCCGAGCGCGACGCCGGTCGCGCCCAACGCGCCCGGTCCCGCGCCCGCCGCCGCCGCACCGGCAGCGACCGAGGCCGAGACGCCCGCGCCGGCCAACGTGCCGTCGGGCGACTCGTCGACGTCGTTCATCGCCGGCTCGGCCCTCGAGACGAGCGTCAACGAGATGGTCGCCATGGGCTTCCCGCGAGAGCAGGTCCAGCGTGCGATGCGCGCCAGCTTTAACAATCCCCACCGCGCCGTCGAGTACCTCATGACTGTGCGTCCTCTTCCCTCCTTCGCTCTCACTTGAGTCGACGCCGTGCTGACGCCTCGCACGCGCAGGGCATCCCCGAGACGGCGCCCGAGCCCGCACCGGCACCCGCCGCCGCCAACCCGCCCGGCACGCCCTCTCCCGCCGCCGGCAACGCCGCTCCTCTCGCCGCCACGCCTGCTCCCGGTGCGCTCGACTTTCCCGCGCGCGGATGTCCTCGCTCTCGCGCTGACTCGCCCCGCCCGCCCTCGCAGCTGCCGCGCCGACGACCAACGCTCCCCGCAACCTGTTCGAGGCCGCCGCCGCCGCGCGCTCGGCACCGCAGCAGCCCGCAGCCGCTGCCGCCGGCGCCGGTGCGGGCGCCAACTCGGGCGAGCTCGCGCAGCTGCGCAACGCGCCCATCATGGGCCAGCTCCGCGCGCTCGTCCAGCAGAACCCGGCGCTCCTGCAGCCGTTCCTGCAGCAGCTCGGTGCGAGCAACCCTGAGCTCTTGACGGTGCGTCCCTGCTCTCGCACATCTCGACGTCGAGCGAGCGAGCGAGCGAGCGCCGAGACTGACTCTCGGACCCTTGCCCGCCCGCAGCTCATCGAGCGCAACCAGCAGGAGTTTGTCGAGTTCCTCCAGGAGGGCGTCGAGGAGGGTGAGGGCGTTGACGCGCTCATGGACCAGTTCGGCGACGACGAGGGCGGCGCCGGCGGGGCCGGCGGCGAGCAGTACATCCAGGTGACCGAGGAGGAGCGCGCCGCGATCGAGCGCCTCGTCGCCATGGGCTTCGACCGCCAGCTCGTCATCCAGGCCTTCATCGCGTGCGACAAGAACGAGGAGCTCGCGGCGAATTAGTGCGTCCCTCGTCCACTCGCCCCTCCTCGTCGACGACGCTGACCCAGGCTCACCTCTCCGCGCAGCCTCCTCGAGCACGGCTTCGACTTTGACGACTGAGCGTCGAGGTGCGTCTCGTCTCTCTGTCTCCAGTCATCGCTGCTCTCGCTCGTGCGCACGCTGACGCTCAGGCCTTGCCTCCTGCAGCACGACTCGACGGAGGAGAGGAGGTCCGCTTGAACAGTCTTTGCGAGTCTGCAACTTGATCGTCGTGCAGTGCTTACCGAGGGCCTGCTGTACCCAGCTCGCTGCGCTGGGCTCGAGTCTGCGAGAGAGAAGCGAGCGTCGTCGCGAGCCAATCGGGATCGACGTGTTTTTGGGACTTGGCCGCGGCGAGCCGGCCTCTTCGCTCGGCGACGGCTGACTCCTCCTCCTCGCTCCACCACACCACGCCGACATGCTGCGCGCCTCGACCTCTGCACTGCGCACCGCCCTGCGCACCACGGCCACGACCACGCCGCGCGCCGCACCCGCCGCGTGCCCCGCCTGCGCCCTCCTCGTCCCCCGCCAGCGCCACCTCTCGACGGCCGTCCCCCGCCGCGCCCCGATCCTCGACCAGACGCCGACGCCCGCCGTCCACCCTGCGCCCATACCCCCCGCACCGAAAGCGGTTGCCGCACCGGCCCGCCAGCGCACCGTGCGAGCGCGCAAGGCCGCCCTCTCGCTCGTGAGCTCATCATCATCATCGCCCTCGCTCATCACGGGCTCGTCCTGGCTCGCGCACGTGCTGACGGACTCTTGCACCGCGCTCGCAGACACCCGGCGCGGTTGAGCGCATCCGCGGGCTCATGGACCAGCCCGAGCCCAAGCTGATCCGGGTCGGGGTGCGCAACAAGGGGTGCGCCGGCATGAGCTACCACCTCGAGTACGTCGACAAGGCCGACAAGTTCGACGAGGTCGTCGAGCAGGACGGCGTCAAGGTCGTCATCGACTCGCGCGCCTTGTTCAGCGTCATCGGGAGCGAGATGGACTGGCAGGAGGATGCGCTCCAGGCTCGGTTCGTCTTCAACAGTGCGTCCCTCTCCCTCTCCCTGCGCCCCTCCCCTGCGTGCAGAAGCTGACACTTCTCCTGCAGACCCGAACATCAAGGACGCCTGCGGCTGTGGAGAGTGCGTCCTTCCTCCCCCACCTCGCCGGCTCGCCCCGACCGCTCGCTGACCCACCTCGCTCTCCTCCGCGCAGGTCCTTCATCGTCTGAGCAGAGTGCAGTTCGACGGCAGCTTGTTGTAGCAGTACCCGGGACCGGCGCACCTAGACGCTCGGCGGCTTTGTAGACTAGACTCTCCTCGCTCGCGCTGCAACCCCTTCTCGCAGTCCCCTCTCGAGCGCGCTCGCTCCGAGAGACATGCCGAAAGAATGCTCCTTGCTCGTCTATCTCACAAACGCTCTACAGCTCGTCGCGCCCGCCGCCGTCCTGCTCGTCGCCCTTGACCCGCGCCGCACTCGCCGCGACGACCCTCACGCACGCGCTCCACCCGCCCTCGCACAGCCCGACCAGGCGCTCCCACAGCGCGCCGACGACGCCGCCCGACATCGGCGTCGCGCTCGTGTTGCCCTCGGCGCCGCTGCCGACGCTCGGCTCGAACGAGGGCTTGTGCGTCGAGGGCGCGGCGGGCGGCGCAGAGTTGAGCGGCTCGTCCGGGCGCACGTGGTCCTCGACGGGGACGATGGGCGAGGCAGGCTTGCGCTCTTTCCTGTCTGAGGTCGCAGAGGAGGAGGGCGGGGCGGGCGAGCGGGCGGGAGGAGGCGCCGGCTCGCCGCGGTGCGCCCACAGGGTGCGGAAGCGGTCGACGGCGGCGAGGCTCTCGCTGAGGCGGTGCAGCGTGTTGACGAACGCGACGAGCTCGCTCCGGCTCAGAGCGACGGCGTGCGCGGTTGCGGCCGTCGGGTCGTCGGTCGGCGACGCGAGAGGCGTCGCGCCGTCGTACGAGAAGAGGAGCTTGAGCGCCGTGCCGAGGCCCGTGATCTGCATCTTGCCCCACAGGCGGCACTTGTCGCACCCGACGCAGTCCATGATGCGCGACACGTTGCGGAAGTGGTCCTTGAACTCGGACTTGAGGAGCTGCGGGCGCGCGGGAGGCGGATCAGGAGCCGGTCGGGCGCCGACGAGGACCCCGCGAGAGAGAGAGAGGGGAGCGCACCTCGGCCTCCTTGCCACCGCTGAACATGCTCGTCTCGTCAAACGTGCTCGGGCACCCGTCGGCGACGCGCACGAGCTGCTCGAGGCGGTCGCGCGTCTCGCGCTCGCCGGCCGTCGCGTCGAGCGTGCGCACGAGCTGCGGACCCGAGCGCGACAGGGCGCGCAGGAGGAGGACGTAGGTGAAGTACATGTTCTCGAGGCGCTCCGGGTGCTGGCCGATGCGCGTGATGAAGCAGTCGAGGTTGGGCGCCTGTCGACGAGGAGGAAGGGGTCAGTGCGCCGTCGCCGAGGAGGGTCGGAGGGAGAGCGTAAACGCACCCATTCGCCCGTCTGCTGGTCGAGGTAGTCGTCACAGATGTGGACCGAGATGGAAGCGTGGAGGCCTGCGAGAG
>Ga0308169_10003421_pt1 | contig 15525 bp, 17 predicted proteins | sample PhyBR1_2_FD_202139 | JGI IMG/M metagenome (GOLD analysis project Ga0308169, IMG submission 202139) | Phyllosphere microbial communities from UC Gill Tract Community Farm, Albany, California, United States - DLSLSB.R1 | ecosystem: Host-associated > Plants > Phyllosphere > Unclassified | place... | reverse complement strand
GAGGAAGGGGAGCCCCTCGCGGTGCCGGTGTGACTCGCCGACGTTGCCATTCACGGTGACCGCAGGATGCTGGTCTTCGAGGATCCCCGGACCAACAGCATCCGCATCACGACCGCGGCGTGACCGTGGCCCGCGCGGTCACGCCGGCACCCGGCCCGCGCCCTCAGTCGTCGAGATCGGCGGTGACCACGGACAGGTCGGCGGCGAGCTCGACGTCGGCGTCGCGTCCGTCCGGGAGGCGGATGCCGACCTCGTGGGCCACGCCGGGGTCGTCCGAACTGGAGATCGAGTCGATCACGCCGTTCGTCCCGCCGGCGGCCTGTGCAGCCGCGAGCGCAGCCTTCTCGATGTCGCCGAGCCGCGCGAGGTCCAGCAGCGGGTCCGGCCGATCTTCGTCGGCACGATCGGTGTCGGTCGTGATCGTGCCGTCCGCAGTCACCAGCAGGTCGCGCTCGCTGCCGTCCGCGAGCTGCACCTCGATCTCGTAGCCGGTGCGCTCCACGTCGATCGAGGTGGCGCCCTGGGCTCCGGCCTCGGCGATCGCCTTCTCCGCGGCGGCGCGGAGGGCGGCGGCGTCGGATGCAGGGAACCCGGCCTCCGACACGTGGCCCTGGCCGGTGCTGGTCCGGTCGTCCTCGCCGACGCTGTCGTCCTGGTCGTTCCGGTCGCCGTGGTCGTCTGCGGTGGCGCTGCCGACGGCGGCCGGGCGGTCGTCGTCCTCGTCTCCGGCGTTGGCGCCGATCGCGTAGGCGCTGCCGCCCACGGCGATCAGGGCCACCGCCGCCGCGGCGCCGATGAGCAGGCCGCGCTTGCGGATCAGCGGCTTCTTCTTCGTCTCCGCAGGGGTCTCTTCGGGCTGGGGCTTCTCGTTGCCGTTCATGCTTCCAGCCTGCCCAGAGGGTGCTGAAGCGCTTCTGAAGCGACCTGAAGGCGGCTTCAGGAGGACGGCGCCGCCGGCAGCGTGAGGGTGAACCGTGCACCGCCGTCGGCACCCGCATCCGCCTCGATCGTGCCGCGGTGCGTCTCGGCGATCTCACGCACGATCGCCAGCCCCAGGCCGCTGCCGCCCTCGTCGCGCGCCCTGCCCTCGTCGAGCCGCGCGAAGCGGTCGAACACGCGCTGGCGGTGCTCCGGCGGGATGCCGGCGCCATCGTCCTCGACGACCAGCCGCACCAGGGCGCCGTCGGAGGAGACGCGGAGCGTCACCGTCCGCTCCGCGTGCCGTGCGGCGTTGTCGACGAGGTTGCGCACCGCGCGAGCGAGGAGGGCGGGCGCGCCGAGCACGCGTCCGGCGCCGACACCGGTGGTGTCGACCTGCACGCCCATGCCTCTCAGCCGGGCGGCCTCGTCGAGTGCGAGATCGTCGAGGTCGACGGGGCCGGAGGGCTGCTGCTGGCGCTCGTCAAGCCGGGCGAGCAGCAGCAGCCCCTCCACCAGGTCCTGCATCCGGGTGCCCTCGTCCCGCACCACTCGGCTGAGCTCCTCCAGGGTGGTCGAGTCCGGATGCGCGTCGGCGAGTTCGGCGTGCTGCCGGATCGTGGCGAGCGGGGAGCGCAGCTCGTGTGAGGCGTCGCTGACGAACCGGCGCTGCACGTTCTGCGCGTGCTCGATGCGCGCCAGCATCCGGTTCATCGTCTCGGCCAGCGCGCCGAGCTCGTCGTCGCCGGCGTCGACACGGCGCGAGAGCTCGGTCGCGCCGATACCGTCGACCTGCCTGCGCAACCGCTCCACCGGGGCGAGGGCGCGGCCGGCGACCACCCACACGACCACCGCCAGCAGCACGAGCACCAGGGGCACGCCCACCGCGAGCAGCACGGTCGCGGTGGACACCGCGTCGTCGACGTGCTCGAGCGGGCGGGCGACCGTGAGCATTCCGGCATCGGTGTCCTCGGAGGCGGCGAGGTACGCGTCACCGTCGATCACCACGCGAGCGGTGCTGTCCTCCGCGATCACGGGGAGGGCAGCGGCGTCGTCGTCATTGACCACAGGCGCGGACCCGCTCAGGCGCACCAGCACGTCATCGCCGATGCCGTCGATGGTTCGGGCGGCCGAGGTGCCATCTTCGAGCTGATCGCCGATCGTCTCGAGATCCTGCTCCACCGAGACCCGGACGCCGTCAGTGAGCGCGCCGGCCAGGATCTGCACGGTCGACACCGCCGCGACGCCGAGCACGAGCGCCACGACGATGAACGCGCCGGCGGTGACGCGTGCGCGGATGGACCGTGAGAAGGGCACGCCGGCCATCTCAGCCTCCGGTCCCGGACAGCCGGTAGCCGGCGCCACGCACGGTCTCGATGGCCTCGCGGCCGAACGGACGGTCGAGCTTGGCGCGAAGATGTCCGATGTACACCTCGACGATGTTGGCATCCCCGTCGAAGTCGTCGCCCCAGACGTTGGCGATGACCTCACGCTTGGTGACGACCTCGTCGCGGCGGCGCATCAGGAAGTCGAGCACCGACAGCTCGCGTGCCGTCAGCGTCACCTCCGTGTCGCCGCGGAAGACGCGTCGGGCAGCGGGATCCAGGCGAAGGTCGCCGGCTTCGAGCACCGTCGGGCGCTCTCGTCCGCCGCGCCGGACGAGAGCCCGCAGCCGGGCGACGAGCACGGGGTAGGAGAAGGGCTTGGTGAGCCAGTCGTCTCCGCCGGTGTCCAGGCCCTCGACCTCGTCCCACTCGCCGTCCTTGGCGGTGAGGAACAGCACGGGCGTCCAGATGTCGTCGTCGCGCAGCGCCTGGCAGACGCGGTAGCCGCTCATGCCCGGCATCATGACGTCGAGCACGATCGCGTCGTAGTCGACGTCGGTGGCCATCCGCAGGCCGTCGACACCGTTGTGGGCGACGTCGACGAGCATGCCCTCGGCCTCGAGGCCGCGGCGGATGCCGTCGGCGAGGCGCACCTCATCGTCAACGAGCAGGATCCGCATGATCCCAGTCTGGCCGGATGCTGCTGAAGCGGGGCTGAAGAATGATGACGGTCCTCGTTCGTGGGCCCCGACGTCGTCATCTGCGAGGATCGACGGATGCATGAGGAACTGCTGCAGGCGTACGACGACCAGCTCCGGGGCGCTGCGGAGGTGCAGGGCGAGGCGGAGGTGAATCGGCTCGGTCCGCTCTGGCTCGCGCAGTTCCGCGGTGATCGCGGCTTCATCACCTACCGGTCTCTGCCGGCCGATGCGCGGGAGATCGCGGAGCTGGTGGATGCCGCGCTCGAGCACTTCCGCGAGCGCACCACGGTGTCCTCGGTCGAGTGGAAGACCCGTGGACACGATGCCGTGCCCGCCCTCGAGGACGCGCTGCGCGAGCGGGGCTTCGTCGCGGAGGAGCCGGAGTCCATCATGATCGGCCGCGCCGAGGGGCTCATCGGGAAAGTCGAGCTGCCGGAGGGCGTCGAGGTGCGGCGGGCGTCGTCGGATGACGACATCCGGGCGTCGTACGAGATGCAGGGCCTCGTCTTCGACGACCCGGATTGGCGGGCTCGCGCTGACGACGCCGTGCGCCGCCGGGAGGCCGGCGAGCAGCAGGAGCTGTGGATCGCGGTGGCCGATGGGGCCGTCGTCAGCACGGGACGCCTGGAGCCGGTGGACGGCACGGATTTCGCGGGCATCTGGGGCGGAGCGACGCTGCCGGAGTGGCGGGGCCGCGGCATCTACCGCGCGCTCACCTCGCGGCGCGCGGAGGTGGCGCTCGCGCTGGGCAAGACGCTGATCAACTCCGACTCGACGGAGTTCTCCCGCCCGATCCTGGAGCGCTCCGGTCTGGTGAAGGTGTCGACGACCACGCCGTACGTCTGGGCCCGCTGACTCCGGTTGCGCCTGCGTTCGACGCATCCGGGGCTCCGCGCTGGACTCGCGGAACCCCGGAAGTGATTGTGATCGGTCGGGGCCTCGCGTGAGGATGCCAACCGCCAGGCGTGAGTGCCGCGGATCGCCGACGATCGCCCGCGTCAGAAGGGTGAGCGGAGGTCCCGCGGGAGCGCCGCCCAGAGGTCCGGTGGGTGCATCCCAACGCCGGACTCACCTGTATCCGCTTCGGACGGTGCGAAAACGACGGTGTTCTGGGGCGGTGGCCTGTCGACATAGGTGCGGCCCGCCGGGCTGGTCCATTCGAGCAGTCCGCCGCCGATCTGTTTCGCCTTCCACGGTGAGTGATGCTTGAGGACGTGGTGCCTGCGGCAGAGGGCCGCGAGATTGCTGTCTTCGGTGGGCCCGCCGTGCGCCGCGTCGAGGGTGTGGTCGAGGTCGGAGTCGCGTGCGGGCATGCTGCACCCGGGGAATCGGCAGCGTTCGTCTCGGGCGCGAAGGTGGCGTTTCAGATGTTCGGAGGGCCGATAGCGGTCCACGGCGAGCAATTCCCCGCTGGTCGGGTCGGTCAGGACCCGATCCCATCCGGATGCGGCCCCCGCCAGCATCCGTGCGGTGGCGGGATCGACCGGGGAACGACCTGTCAGTTCTGCGGCGGGCGCAGAGCCGGCCTCATCGCCCGGGCCCATCAGCGTCAGCACGGGGACGGTGACCGCGACGTGTCCGGTGACCGCGGCGAGCATTCCGTCGGGGGTGTCGTGCCCGACGGGTGCACCGGTGAGCAGCAGGTCCAGCGCGAGGTCCGCACGCACCTGCCCGAGCGTGCGAGGATCCGCATCGGGGCCCTCCCCACCCGCTTCCGGGGCGGTGCGCTTCTTGACCTCTTTGCCCATGCCGGTCAGCCGTTCGAACGCGGCATGCACCAGCACTGCCGGACCGTACAGCCCGAACTCGGCCATCGCGTCCGGGCGGTCCTTCACCCACGCGCCCCGCTGCTCACGGGCATCCGCATGCCGCTCCTGCAGAGACCGCGGCTGGCACTGCTCCGCCAGACGCTCCGCGACCACGCGGGTGCGGTTCGGCGACTCGCCCTCCGCGAACGCGACCATCCGCTGCGCATACGCGGCGCGGGCATGCGCGTCCTCGATCCGCTCGCCGGCGTCCACGATCACCCGCGCATGCCCGGCACTGACCCGCCCCGCACCCTGTGCCGCCCACACCGCCGGGAAGCGGTCGATCTTCACCTCAGCGGCCACCATCCGCCGCTGGATCGTGCGATCGCTGACCCGCAGTGCCGCCGCGAGTTCAGCGGCCATGGACCGTACCTGCAGGTCCGCATCATCCGCATCCGACGCCTGAGACAATGCCACTCGTGCCGCCAATGCGAGCACCCCGTCGCGCGCCGCCAGCAGCCCGTCGATCGACGCCTCGATGCTCTGCGCCATCTCGACCAGACCCGACAGCACGTCCCTGTGCTCCGTCGGCCGGGTCGATGAAATCTCCATGACTCAAGTATGAGAAGGGCCACCGACATTCAGACATCTGAACGAGCGGGGAACGCCGCGGAACGCGGCTCCTCACATCGAGTCGGTGAACTCGACAGGCTTGTCGGTCGCACGCGCGTAGGCGACCTCCCTGGTCGTGGATTCGCCCACATATCCGCCGGGGTTCACGACCAGCACCCGATCGGCCAGATCGATCTTGCGCAGATGCAGCTCATCCAGCGCAGCCTTCTGCTCATCGGTGATCTCCTGGCGATCCGTGCGTAGGAAGACCCCCGGCGCCAGGACGATCGCGCCAGCGAAAGTCAGATCGCGGTTCGCCCTGGCCATCTCATCGGCGAATCGGGTGGAGCCACAGATGCAGACGATCTCCGGACGGTCGGACACGGGCGACTCCTCAGGCATCGGAATTCTCTACGCCCACCGTAGGCCGATGCAACGGCGGAGTGCTCCGTTGCTCGGCGGCCGCTTCGCGGCAGGGGCTCGCAGTAGGCGCCCCTCAGAGCGCCGCCGCCTTGAGCGCGGCTGCCACGTGCAGCGCCGTGGTCGGGAACACCGGCACCGCGGAGTCCTGCTGGGTGACGAGGAGCTCGATCTCCGTGCATCCGAGGATGACGCCCTGGGCTCCCGCGTCGACGAGCCGCTCGATGACACCGCGGTACTTCCGCCGCGACTCCTCGGTGACGATGCCCTGCACCAGTTCGTCGTAGATGATGCGGTGCACCGTCGCACGATCCTCGGCATCCGGGATCAGGGCGGTGATGCCGTGCGAGCCGAGGCGGTCGCGGTAGAAGGTCTGCTCCATCGTGAAGGCGGTCCCGAGCAGGCCGACCGTCTGCAGGCCCGCCGCGCTGATCGCCTCTGCCGTGGTGTCTGCGATGTGCAGGAACGGCACGCCGATCGCGTCGGTGATCCGGTCGGCGACCAGGTGCATGGTGTTCGTGCACAGCACGACGAGCCCGGCCCCAGCGGCTTCCAGCCTCTTCGCGTGGGCGGCGAGGACCTCGCCGGCCGCATCCCAGTCGCCGGATGCCTGCATCGCCTCGATCTCCGCGAAGTCGAGCGAGTCCAGCAGGATCGGGGCCGAGTGGAAGCCGCCGAGCTCCTCCCTGACCCTCTCGTTGGCGATCCTGTACCAGTCCAGGGAGGACTCCCAGCTCATCCCGCCGAGCACACCGATCGTCTGCATGCCCTCACGCTATCGGTCGGCGGATGGCGTGGGGGAGAATGCGCCGGCATCGCGCAGAGGACGACGCCGAGACCGCGGAGAATCGCCCAGACCCCGGGCTGCGGACGTCCGCAACCCGGGGTCTCGGCGGCGACACGGGGTGTCGGCGATCAGCATCCGGGATCAGCCGATCCGCTTCCGGTAGGCCCGCATCGCGAAGACGTACGCGATGACGAGGATGCCGACGCACCAGGCCAGCGCGATCCAGATCGACGAGCCGACCGGATGTCCCGCGAACAGCGCCTGGATCGTGTTCACGATCGAGGTGACCGGCTGGTTCTCCGCGAACCAGCGCACCGGACCCGGCATCGTCTCGGTCGGCACGAACGCCGAGCTGATGAACGGCAGGAAGATCAGCGGGTAGCTGAACGCGCTCGCGCCGTCGACGGTCTTCGCGGACAGGCCTGCGATCACCGCCAGCCAGGTCAGCGCCAGGGTGAACAGGGCGAGGATGCCGATGACGCCCAGCCATGCCCACACGCTCGCCCCCGTCCGGAAACCCGTCAGGAACCCGACCGCGAAGATGATGACCAGGGTGATGCCGTTCGCCGCCAGCGAGGTCAGCACGTGCGCCCACAGCACGCTCGATCGGGAGATCGGCATGGAGTGGAACCGCTCGAAGATGCCGCCCTGCAGATCCGTGAACAGCCGGAACGCCGTGTAGGCGATGCCGGATGCGATGGCGATCAGCAGGATGCCCGGGAGCAGGTAGTTCACGTAGCTCCCCTCCCCGATGCTCTGCTTCAGCGCACCGCCGAAGACGAACACGAACAGCAGCATCAGCGCGATCGGGGTGACCGCGGTCGTGATGATGGTGTCGGCGCTGCGCAGGATGTGGCGCATCGACCGGCCGGTGAGAGTGGCGGTGTCCGCCACGAAGTGCGTGCTCATGCTGCGCTCCTCTCGGATTCGGGCCCGATCAGCGCGAGGAAGATCTCCTCGAGCGTGGGCTGCTTCTCGACGTACTCGACCTTCGCCGCGGGCAGCAGCTGCTTCAGCTCGGCGAGCGTGCCGTTCGCGATGATGCGACCCTCGTGCAGGATCGCGATGCGGTCGGCCAGCTGCTCCGCCTCGTCGAGGTACTGCGTGGTCAGCAGCACCGTGCGACCGGCATCCGCCAGCTCCTTCACGACGTTCCACACCTCGATACGCGCCTCGGGGTCCAGCCCCGTGGTCGGCTCGTCCAGGTAGATCACCTCGGGCTCGCCGACCAGGCTCATCGCGATGTCGAGCCGGCGGCGCATGCCGCCGGAGTACGTGCCGGCGCGCCTGTCGGCGGCATCCGTGAGCCGGAACCGGGCAAGCAGCGCATCCGCCACCGCACCGGGGTCGGGCAGATGCCGCAGCTTGCCGACCAGCACGAGGTTCTCGCGTCCGGTGAGGATCTCGTCGACCGCGGCGAACTGCCCGGTCAGGCTGATCGAGCGGCGCACGTCGAGCGGCTCGGATGTCACGTCGAAGCCGTGCACGGTGGCCGCGCCGGCATCCGCCTTCGACAGCGTCGACAGGATGCGCACGAGCGTCGTCTTGCCTGCGCCGTTCGAGCCGAGCAGGGCGAAGATGCTGCCCTTGCGCACCTCGAAGTCCACGCCCCGCAGCACGTGCAGGTCCTTGAAGGACTTCTCGATGCCGCGGACCGAGATCGCCGTGCCGGCGTCTGTGCGTGCGTCGTTCATGATCGTTCCTCCTTCTTCGCGTCCTCGAGCGCCTTCACGAAGCGTGCGCGCTCCTTGTCCTGCCATTCCTTCGCCGCGTACGCCCTCGCGAACGTGTCCGCGAAGTCGGCCGGGTCATCGCCGACGATGTCGTGCACGGGGGTGCCGTCGACGGCGGCGGTCTCCCAGAGGTCGGCGAGGTCGGTGAGCATGCGGATGATGATGTCGCCGTCGACGATGCCGCTGGTGTTCAGCAGGTAGCGGTGCATCGCCTTGGCCGCGCTGCCGTACGGCTCGGCGAGCCCGTCGATGCGCGCCTTGTCCTGCCGGTACTGCTTCTTCTGCTCGAGCGATCCGGTGAGCGCTTCGATCCACTTCATGGCCATGTCAGTTCTCTCCTTCAGAGGGGTTCTCGGATGCTGCGGGGGAGTGGAGCTGTTCGATGCGATCTGCGAGGAAGCTCCAGGTCCTCCAGAACTCGGCGAGCTCCTGCTCGCCCTGGGCGTTGAGGGTGAACACCTTGCGCGGCGGGCCCTTCTCGCTCGGCACCTTCTCGATGTCGACGAGCCCCTTCTGCTCGATGCGCACGAGCAGCGCGTACACGGTGCCCTCGGCGATCTCCTCGAAGCCGCGATCGCGCAGCTGGGTGGTGATCTCGTACCCGTACGCCGGTCTGCCCGACAGGAGTGCGAGCACGATGCCTTCCAGGGTGCCCTTGAGCATCTCGGTCATCTGCTTTCCCATGGCCGCTCCTTCCGCTACTCAGTGATGATGACTACCGGTACAAAGTAACACTGAGTAGTGGTACTTAGCAAGACTGAATACTGACGACTTTCATGACGTTCCGTGACAGGGGGTGTCGCACCATGACGACCGGAGTGCGCGCGGCGCCGTCTTCCTGTTTGCATGGCGACATGACCAAGAACCGCGCACCTCGCATCCTGACCGCACTCGCCGTCCTGGCGGCCGGCATGATGGCGTTCGCCGGCTGCGCGGCCGCAGCATCCGAGCCATCGTCCTCGTCGTCCGGCACCCAGAAGATCGTGCTCGGCGCCGATGATGCGACCGAGGCGCACTGGGGGATCCTCAAGGACAAGCTCGCCAAGGAGGGCATCGAGCTCGAGGTCCGAAACTTCACCGACGGCGTTCAGCTCAACAACGGCGTTAAGGACGGCGACCTCGACATCAACCTGTTCCAGCATCTGATCTTCCTGGCCCAGTACGACGTCGACAACAAGGCGGACCTCGTGCCGATCGGAGCGACCGCCGTCTACCCGCTGGCGCTCTACTCCGAGAAGTACTCCAGCGTCGACGACCTCCCTGAGGGCGCCACCGTGGCGCTGCCCAACAATCCCACCAACCTGGCGCGCGCTCTGCTGAACCTGCAGACGGCGGGTCTGCTCACCCTCAAGGACGGCGGCAACGCGCTGTCCACCCCGGCGGATGTCGTCACCTCCCGGATCGAGCTGAAGCCCGTCGACTCGAATCAGACGGTCACCGCGCTCAAGGACGGCAGCGCACAGGCCGCCGTGGTGAACAACACCCAGGCGCAGCGCGGCGGTCTCGGCGACGACCGGATCATCTTCAAGGAGGACCTCGACGATCCGAAGCTCGCGCCGTACATCAACGCCTTCGTGGTCAAGGCCGATCGCAAGGACGACAAGGTCTGGCAGAAGATCATCGATGCCTACCACTCGACCGAGGTCGAGGCGTCCGTGACCGAGCTCAATCAGGGCAACCTGAAGTTCAAGGCCGAGTGGACCTCCGCTCAGCTGCAGGACGAGCTGACCAGGCTCGAGGACGACATCCGGGCGCACAAGTGAGCTCGGTCATCAGCTTCGAGGGCGTGACCAAGGCCTTCCCCGGCCCGAAGCGCGCCCCCGAACTGGTGGCGGTCGACGATGTGAGCCTCGCAGTCCAGGCGGGCTCCATCGTCGGCGTCATCGGATACTCCGGGGCGGGGAAGTCCACCCTGGTGCGCCTGATCAACGGGCTGGAGAAGCCCAGCAGTGGCAGCGTGAACGTGCTGGGGGTCGACGTCGGGACGGCGTCGCCCTCGGTGCTCCGTGCGCTGCGCGGCCGGATCGGCATGATCTTCCAGCAGTTCAATCTGTTCAACGCGCGCACCGTGCGCGGCAACGTCGGCTACCCGCTGAAGGTGGCGGGCTGGAAGCGGGCCGACATCGATCGCCGGGTCGACGAGCTGCTCGACTTCGTCGGCATCGGCGACAAGGCATCGCAGCATCCGCGCAAGCTCTCCGGCGGGCAGAAGCAGCGCGTGGGCATCGCCAGGGCGATCGCGACCGAGCCCGAGATCCTGCTGGCCGACGAGGCCACCAGTGCGCTGGACCCGCAGACGACCGCCGAGGTGCTGGCGCTGCTCAGACGCATCAACCGGCAGCTCGGGGTGACGATCGTGGTGATCACCCACCAGATCTCGATCGTCCACGAGCTGTGCGACCAGGTGATCGTGATGGACGGCGGCAGGGTGGTGGACAGCGGCGAGACCTACCGCGTGTTCGCGCACCCCGAGGCCGCGCTCACCGAGAGGTTCGTCGCGGCGGTGACGCAAGGGCTTCCTGAGGGGGAGACCCTGACCGCGCTTCTCTCGGGAGGCGGCGTGCTGCTGAGTGTGGACGTGAACGAGGTGACCACCGAGGACATCGCCGCCGTGCTGGACGCGCACGGTCTGCGCGGCACCGTCGTCTACGGCGGTGTCACCGACGTCCTCGGGCGCCAGCTGGGCACGCTGACCTACCGGATCAGGGCCGAGCAGGATGCCGTGCGGCGCGCCGCCGCCGAGCTCTCGCAGCGGACGAAGGCGACGATCTTCACGGGCGCGGATGCGCATGCGGCGGTGGGCCCGTGATCCGCGACGCCACGAGCTGGGACTCGCTGACCCCGGTCCTGCTGCAGTCCATCCAGGAGACGGTCTTCATGGTCGCCGTCACCCTGGTGATCGCCGGCGCGGCCGGCCTGATCGTCGGTGCGGTGCTGTACGCCACCAGGCCCGGGAACCTGTTCGCGAACCCCGTCGTGTTCCAGACCCTCAACATCGTCATCAACCTGGTCCGGCCGATCCCGTTCATCATCTTCCTCACCGCGGTCGGGCCGCTCACCAAGGCGGTGGTCGGGACCACGCTCGGCACCACGGCGGCGATCGTGCCGATGGTGGTGATGGCCACCGTGGTCATCGCGCGCGTCGTCGAGCAGAACCTGGTCGCGGTCGATCCCGGGATCGTGGAGGCGGCGAGTGCGATCGGCGCCAGGCGGCTGGGCATCCTGTTCGGCGTGGTCATCCCCGAGGCGCTCGCCCCGCTCATCCTCGGCTACACCTTCATGTTCATCGCCGTGGTCGACATGTCGGCGATGGCCGGCTACATCGGGGGCGGTGGGCTGGGCAACTTCGCGATCATCTACGGCTACCAGCAGTTCGATCAGGGGGCGACCTGGATCACCGTGGCGATCATCGTCGTGATCGTGCAGGTGGGCCAGTTCATCGGGAACCGCCTCGCCCAGCGCATCCTGCGTCACTAGAAGCTGTCGCGTTGAATGTATACGAATAGAGGATGATAGCCGGGTCTGATTGATGTTCTGACGCGCTTATGTATACACTGATGGCGTGCGAGCCAGTGAACGAGCGTATGCTGCGCTCCTCGACGAGATCCAGTCCGGGGCTCTTCCCTCCGGCGCCGTGCTCGCCGAGGTCGAGCAGGCCGCGCGCCTCGGCGTCAGCCGCACGCCGCTGCGCGAAGCGCTGCGCCGGCTCGCCGCCGACGGTCTGGCCGTGCAGCAGTCCCCGCGGGTCACGGTCGTCGCGGACCTGGATGCCGACGACATCCGCTCGCTCTTCGAGATACGCCGCGCGCTGGAGGAGACCGCCGCGCGACTCGCCGCCCAGCGCGGCGACGCCGCGGCCTTCACCGCGCTCGCCGCGGAGTTCGCGCACGTCGACCTCGACAGGGCAGAGGGCCGGGACGCCTACTATGCGCTGATCGCCCGCCTGGACGCGCAGGTCGACGCCTCCCACGGCAACGACTACCTCACCTCCGCGCTGCGCACCGTGCGCACGCACCTCGTGCGCGTGCGGCGGATGGCGCGCGACAAGCCCGAGCGCCTGGCGGCATCGGCATCCGAGCATCAGCTCATCGCCCGCGCCCTGGCCTCCCGCGATGCCGAACTCGCGGCGCACGCCACCCACGTGCACCTGCACAACGCCCTCGACAGCATCCTGACCTCGCTCGACAGTCCGAGCACCCTCCCGGAAGGAACCCCATGACCGTCACCCATCACGTCCGCGTCTACCGCTCCGAAGAGGATCTGCCCCGCGAGGAGCAGCTGGCCTGGAAGATCGCACAGGTCGCGGTCGACCCTGTCGAGGTCGAGCCCGAGGTCGTCGAGATGATCATCAATCGCATCATCGACAACGCGTCCGTAGCCGCGGCATCGCTCACCCGCGGCCCGATCGTCGCCGCTCGTGCGCAGGCGTTCAGCCACCCGGTCTCCACCGGCGGCAAGGGCTCGACCGTGTTCGGTGCGAAGCTCGACGAGCGCACCAGCCCTGAGTGGGCCGCGTGGGCCAACGGCGTCGCCGTGCGCGAGCTCGACTACCACGACACGTTCCTCGCGGCCGAGTACTCGCACCCGGGCGACAACATCCCGCCGATCCTCGCGGTCGCCCAGCACGCCGGCTGCGACGGACGCGCGCTGGTGCGCGGCATCGCGACCGGCTACGAGATCCAGGTCGACCTGGTGCGCGCCATCTCGCTGCACGCCCACAAGATCGACCACGTCGCCCACCTGGGCCCTTCGGCCGCCGCGGGCATCGGAACCATGCTGGGCCTGGATGCCGAGACCATCTACCAGGCCATCGGCCAGGCGCTGCACACCACCACCGCCACGCGGCAGAGCCGCAAGGGCGAGATCTCCACCTGGAAGGCGCACGCGCCGGCCTTCGCCGGGAAGATGGCCGTCGAGGCCGTCGACCGCGCGATGCGCGGCCAGACCAGCCCGTCGCCCATCTACGAGGGCGAGGACGGCGTGATCGCCTGGATGCTGGACGGCAAGGACGCCTCCTACGACGTGCCGCTGCCCGCCGCCGGCGAGGCCAAGCGGGGCATCCTGGACACCTACACCAAGGAGCACTCCGCCGAGTATCAGGCGCAGGCGATCATCGACCTCGCCCGTCGCCTGGGCACGGCCCGTCCCGAGCTGCGCGACCCCGCGAACATCGCGAGCATCGTGCTGCACACCAGCCACCACACCCACAACGTGATCGGCTCGGGCGCCAACGACCCGCAGAAGTACGACCCCAAGGCGTCTCGCGAGACGCTGGACCACTCGGTGCCGTACATCTTCGCCGTCGCCCTGCAGGACGGCACCTGGCACCACGTCGACTCCTACCTGCCCGAGCGCGCGCAGCGCGAGGACACGGTCGCCCTCTGGCACAAGATCACCACGGCCGAGGACCCGGAGTGGACCCGCCGCTACCACTCCATCGACCCCGCCGAGAAGGCGTTCGGCGGTCGCGTGGAGATCACGCTCACGAACGGCGAGACCGTCATCGACGAGATCGCCGTCGCCGACGCCCACCCGCTGGGCGCCCGTCCGTTCGGGCGTGAGCAGTACATCCGCAAGTTCCGCATCCTGGCCGACCCGGTGCTCGACGCCTCCGAGATCGAGCGCTTCCTCGAGCTGGTGCAGCGCCTGCCCGAGCTGACAGCCGCCGAGGTGGGGGAGCTGTCCATCATCGCGAAGGCGGGCGTCCTGGCATCCGCCCCTGAGGCCCCGAAGGGGTTGTTCTGATGCTGTACTCCAACACTCCGGCGCACGAGAAGCGCCGTCTCTTCCGCGAGCGTCTCGCGACCGGCGAGCTGCTGCGCTTCCCTGGCGCGTTCAATCCGCTGTCGGCCCGGCTCATCGAGCAGAAGGGCTTCGAGGGCGTGTACATCTCGGGCGCCGTGCTCTCGGCCGATCTGGGCCTCCCCGACATCGGGCTGACCACCCTCACCGAGGTGGCCGGCCGCGGTCAGCAGATCGCCCGGATGACCGACCTCCCGGCCATCATCGACGCCGACACCGGGTTCGGCGAGCCGATGAACGTCGCCCGCACGATCCAGACGCTCGAGGATGCAGGCCTCGCCGGCGCGCACATCGAGGACCAGATCAACCCGAAGCGCTGCGGCCACCTCGACGGCAAGGCCGTGGTCGACGAGCAGACCGCCCTCAAGCGCATCCGGGCCGCCGTCGACGCCCGCCGGGACGAGAACTTCCTCATCATGGCGCGCACCGACATCGCGGCGGTGGAGGGACTGTCCGCCGCGAAGGACCGTGCGAAGGCGCTGGTGGATGCCGGCGCCGACGCGATCTTCCCCGAGGCGATGCGGTCGCTGGAGGAGTTCGCCGCGATCCGGGACGCCGTGGACGTGCCGATCCTGGCGAACATGACCGAGTTCGGCAAGAGCGACCTGTTCTCGGTCGACCAGCTGCGCGACGTGGGCGTGAACATCGTCATCTGGCCGGTGTCGCTGCTGCGGATCGCGATGGGCGCGGCGGGTCGCGCACTCGATACGCTGAACGAGGAGGGGCACCTCACCTCCAAGCTCGGCGAGATGCAGCACCGCGCCGATCTGTATGACCTCATCGACTACGAGTCGTACAACCACTTCGACTCCGGCGTCTTCAACTTCACCGTCACGAAGGGCTGAGCAATGACCGAGGACATCAAGAAGGGCCTCGCCGGCGTCGTCGCCGACGTCACCGCCATCAGCAAGGTCAACCCCGAGACGAACAGCCTGCTCTACCGCGGGTACCCCGTCCAGGAGCTGGCGGCGACCCAGCCGTTCGAGGCCGTCGCCTACCTGCTGTGGAACGGCGAGCTGCCGGATGCCGAGCAGCTGGCGCAGTTCCGCGAGACCGAGCGGGCGCACCGTGCACTCTCGCCACGGGTGAAGGACGCCATCGACGCGCTGCCGCTGGACGCGCACCCGATGGACGAGGTGCGCACCGCCGTCAGCGTGATCGGCGCGATCGAGACCGCAGGCACCGGCAACGTGCTCGATGCGGTCGGCACGCCCGATCAGAACCTGCAGCGCAGCCTGCAGCTGTTCGCCGTGCTTCCTGCGATCGTCGCCTACGGTCAGCGGCGCCGCCGCGGCCAGGCGCTGATCGAATCGCGCGACGACCTGGACTACGCCGCCAACTTCCTCTGGCTCACCTTCGGGGAGGAGCCGGATGCCGTGGTCGTGGACGCCTTCAACCGCTCGATGATCCTGTACGCGGAGCACTCCTTCAACGCCTCCACGTTCACGGCCCGGGTGATCACCTCAACCCTCAGCGACC
>Ga0308169_10003417_pt1 | contig 15536 bp, 13 predicted proteins | sample PhyBR1_2_FD_202139 | JGI IMG/M metagenome (GOLD analysis project Ga0308169, IMG submission 202139) | Phyllosphere microbial communities from UC Gill Tract Community Farm, Albany, California, United States - DLSLSB.R1 | ecosystem: Host-associated > Plants > Phyllosphere > Unclassified | place... | reverse complement strand
GCCGACACGATGCCGCGCCAGGGCGACCGGGCGCCGTGGATGCTCAAGCAGAACTACCTGGTCGACATGTTGGTGATGCGCGGCGACGTCGAGGACGGCGTCATCACGTTCTCCTGAAACTCCGCGCATTCAGGTATCAGAGACATCTTGTCTTGGGTACCGTGCGGCTATGACTCCCGTCACCTTCGCCAAACGCGCGACCCACCGCGTCACCAGCGCGGCGACCTTCCAGCCCCAGGGCAGGCAGTCCTACGAGGACACCCTACGCACCCTGTCGGAGGCGTCGGTGGACCAGTGCTTCAACGCGTTCAAGGACATCGCATGGGACGCTCCGGCGCTGGCGGTCGACCCGGACGACGATCGCTGGATCCTGCCTGAGGTCGACCAGATCGGTGCGCATCCCTGGTACCAGGCCCTGCCGAAGGAGCGCCAGCGCGAGATCGGCCGCTACCGGTTCGCCAACATTTGCAAGGTGGGCTCGCAGTTCGAGCAGGTGCTCATCGCCGGCATCTCCCTGCACCTGATCTGGGCGCGCAACGGCAACCCCGAGTTCCGCTATGCCACCCATGAGGTGACCGAGGAGACCCACCACACTCAGATGTTCCAGGAGTCGGTGAACCGGATCTGCCCCGACGCGGCCGGAGCACCGCTGGCCTTCAAGCTCCTGTCCCCGCTGATGGCCCTGGCAGGCCCCCTCGTCCCGGTCGGCTTCCTGATGGGCATTCTCGCCGGCGAGGAACCCATCGACCACCTGCAGAAGAGCGTGTTGCGCGCCGGCGGCACCCACCCCCTGGTCGACCGCGTGATGCAGATCCACGTCGCCGAGGAGGCGCGCCACATCGGCTTCGCTCACCAGTACCTCGGGCACCACGTCCCGCGACTCGCGCGCTGGGAGCGCGAGCTCATCGGCATCGCCACGCCGCTGATCATGCGCGCCCTGTGCGACGTGATCATGCGCCCCAGCCCCGCCGCGTTGCGCGACATGGGCATCCCGAAGCAGGTCGCGCGCGAGATCTGGTGGGACGACGAGGAGTCCCGCAAGGTGCTCCGGGACATGTTCGGCGACGTCCGGATGCTCTTCGACGAGCTCGGCCTCCGCACCGCCCGGACCCGGTGGCTGTGGCGCGCGATGGGCATCGAGGGCCGCTCGTCGCGCTTCCGCTCCGAGCCGACCAACGCGGCCGCCTAGCGGTCTTCCGGCGGCGGCTCGCCTATGGTCTACTATTGTTAGCAGGACACGATGTCTCAGTAACTTGAGGTGTGTCCGACCGGGAATCACGACGAGAGGTGATGGGCGATGGCTCCGACGCAGGTCGCACGGCGAGTGGCGGGTACCGGCCTCAAGGCCGCAGGCGTGGGCGCGGAGCGTGGTGTGAAGCTGGCCAGCACGGCCCTCACCTACCGGCCCCAGGGAAAGCAGTCGTACGAGGACACACTGCGCACGCTCTCCGAGGCGTCGGTGGAACAGTGCTTCAACGCCTTCAAGGACATCGCGTGGGACTCCCCCGAGTTCGCGCTCAGCGACGACGACGACCGCTGGCTGCTGCCCAGAGTCGACCCGCTCGGTGCAACGTCGTGGTATCAGAGCCTCCCCCGCGCACGACAGCTCGAGATCGGTCGCCATCGCCTGGTCGCGATGACCAAGACCGGATCGCAGTTCGAGCAGCTGCTGCTCATCGGCGGGGCCCAGTTCCTGATGGGCCTGAAGAACGAGAACCCCGAGTTCCGCTACTTCATGCACGAGCTCACCGAGGAGTGCCACCACATCCAGATGTTCCAGGAGCTGACGAACCGGGCATGCCCCGAGGTCGTCGGCGCACCGCTGTGGCTGCGCCGGTCGATCCCCGTCGTCGGCCTCCTGGGCGGCCTCTGGCCCTCGCTCTTCTTCACGATCATCCTCGCCGGCGAGGAGCCGATCGACCACCTGCAGAAGAAGATGATGCGGGCCGGCGGTGAGCTGCACCCGATGCTGAGGCGGATCACCCAGATCCACATCGCCGAGGAGGCGCGCCACATCGGCTTCGCACACGCGTGGCTCGAGCATCACGCGCCCGCGATGAACCTGCTCAACAAGCTGGCCCTGGGCCTGATGGTGCCGATGGTGCTCCGCCTGGGCTACGGCGCGATCGTCATCCCCAGCCGCGAGGACCAGGAGCTGATGGGCATCCCGGACCACGTGATGCGCGAGGCGTTCGGCGGCCCAGAGAACGCCAAGACCCGACGCGACGTCTGCGCCGACGTGCGCCAGATGGGCGAGTCGACCGGGATCCTGACCCCGCTCACCCGGATCGCCTGGAAGCTCTGGGGCGTCGACGGCCGAGCCTCCCGCTACCGCTCGGAGCCGGCCAGCGCAGCCGCCTGACCACCCCGGCCGGGTCCCTCCCGGTCATCCAGCGGGCGTCCGGGAGCCGCCGAGGGCACAGCCGAGTCGAACGGCGGGCTGGTTGCGTCTAGGCTCGACCACCATGGACGGACGAGCGACCCGCTGGGCGGCTCACAACGACGCGCAGCGTGAGCGCATCATCACCTCGGCGATCTCGCTTTACGACGAGGGCAACACCGCACCGTCGCTGCAGGAGATCGGCGAGCGTGCCGGACTCGCCCGCTCGGTCCTCTACCGTCAGTTCGCCGACCGCCGCGACCTGGAGCTCGCGGTCGAGCGCTACGCCCTCGACGACCTACTCGGCCGGCTCGAGGCGTCGCTGATCCTCGAGGGTCCGATCCGTGAGGTCCTGCGTCGCGTCGCCTCCACCTACATCGAGTGGGCCGCGACCCACCCGCGCCTGCACCAGCTCTCCGACCTCGACTCGGCCTCCGACGGCCCGCTGAGCAAGGCGATGGAGCGGATTGCAGGGCGGATCGGCGGCCTGATGATCCTCGCGTTCCGGGTCTCGGGCGCCGAGGTCACCGAGGCCGACGTCGCCGCGACCGACCCCCTCATCCACGGGCTCATCGGCGCGGTCTTCGCGGCGGTGCGACGCTGGCTGCACCTGGGGGCGAAGGTCCCCGACGTGGAGCACATGACCGACCAGATCGTGGAGAGCGCCTGGGCGGTGATCGACGCCCGCCTGCGCTCGTACGGCGTGGTGGTCGACCCCGACCTGCCGCTCGCCCTCGACGACCTCGACCTGTCGGGGATCGGCCTCCTCAACGCCTGATCAGCGCCTCACAGGCCGAGGAACCGGCCGATGATCTCCTTCTGGATCTCGGTGGTGCCTCCGTAGATCGTCTGGATGCGGCTGTCGACGTACGCCTTCGCGATCGGGTACTCGTTCATGTAGCCGTACCCGCCGTGGATCTGGACGCCCGCGTCGACGGTCCGCTTCTGCAGCTCGGTGGTCCACCACTTCGCCATCGAGGCCAGGGAGGTGTCGACCTCACCGGCGTTGAGCTTGGTGATGCAGTCGTTGATGAAGACCCGCGCGATGTGCGCCTCGGTCGCCATCTCCGCCATCACGAAGCGGGTGTTCTGGAACTTGCCGATCGGCTTGCCGAACGCCTCACGGGTCTTGGCGTAGTCCAGGCACAGCTCGAGGACCCGCTCGGTGGCCGCCACGGCGACCATCGCCACCGAGATCCGCTCGCGCGGGAGCTCGGTCATGAGGTGGATGAAGCCCTGGTTGAGCTCGCCGAGGAGGTTCTCCTTCGGCACGATCACGTTGTCGAAGACCAGCTCAGCGGTGTCCTGCGCCTTCATGCCCATCTTGTCGAGGTTGCGCCCGCGGGTGAACCCCTCCATGCCGCGCTCGACGACCAGCAGCGAGATGCCGTGCGCACCGGCCTCCGGATCGGTCTTGGCGACGACAATCACCAGGTCGGCGTTGATGCCGTTGGTGATGAAGATCTTGGTGCCGTTGAGGACGAAGTGGTCGCCCTTGTCGACCGCGGTGGTGCGGATGCCCTGGAGGTCCGACCCGGCACCCGGCTCGGTCATCGCGATGGCGGTGATGAGCTCGCCGCTCACGCAGCCCGGCATCCAGCGCTGCTTCTGCTCCTCGGTGCCGAGGTGGAGCAGGTACGGCACGGTGATGTCGTTGTGCAGCGTGAAGCCCGGCCCGCTCGCCCCGATCCGGGTGATCTCTTCGATCAGGACCGCGTTGAAGCGGAAGTCGTCGACGCCCGCGCCGCCGTACTCCTCGGGCACCTCGAAGGCGAGCAGACCGGCCCGGCCGGCCTTGGCCCACACCTCGCGCGGGACGATCCCGTCCTTCTCCCACTGATCGTGGAAGGGTGCGACCTCCTTCTCCATGAACGCCCGCGCAGTGCTGCGGAAGTCCTCGTGCTCAGCGTCGTAGATCGTCGGCTTCGTCGGCATGGGACGCATCGTTACAGCAGAACTGTCATGTTTCAAGAGTTCACGGTAATGTCCCGCGCCATGACGCAGGCCTCCGATGCACCGGTGAGTGATCTGACCGTCGACGAGCTGGCCGAGGCCACCGGCGTCTCGGTCCGCAACATCCGGTACTACGCCAGCCTCGGCCTGCTGCCCGCCCCCGAGCGGCGCGGCCGGGTCGCCTTCTACGGCGTCCGGCATCGGGCTCTGCTCGACCTGACCACGGCCCTGCAGGACCACGGCTTCACCCTCCAGGCGATCGAGCGCTACCTCGCCCGGATGCCCGAGGACATGACCATCGAGGACATCGCGATGCAGCGCGCGATGATCACGTCCTGGACGACACCCGACGCCGAGGAGGTCCAGCGCCGGATCGTGCGCGAGCTGCGCGACCTCGGCCTGTCCCGGGATGCGGTGACCGCGGCGCACGAGATCATCGAGCACCACCTCGACGCCCTGGCCACCGACCTGCGCGCCCTGCTGGAGGACACCGTCCTCGATCCGTGGCGCCGCACCCACCACTCCGCCGACGAGCTGGCGGCGCTGGAGGAGGCCCTGCCGCGGTTGCGCGGACTGGTCGTGCAATCGGTGATGATCTCGTTCCAGGGCGCCGTCAACCGAGTGATCGGCAAGAGCCTGCGCCGCAGCGCGTGACCCGGCAGGGCTTGACCCTGACAGTTTTGGTGTCAGAATCGTCGCATGGCAGAAGCATTCATCTACGACCACGTGCGCACGCCCCGTGGTCGAGGCAAGAAGACCGGCGCGCTGCACGAGGTCAAGCCCGTCGACCTGGTGGTCGGGCTGATCGACGAGCTGCGCAAGCGCAACCCCTCGCTCGACCCTGAGCGCATCGACGACGTCGTCCTCGGCGTGGTCAGCCCGATCGGCGACCAGGGCGGCGACATCGCCAAGACGGCCGCCCTCAAGGCTGGCCTGCCCGACACCACCGCGGGCGTCCAGCTCAACCGCTTCTGCGCCTCGGGTCTCGAGGCCGTCAACCAGGCCGCCTCCCGCGTCCGCGGCGGTTTCGAGGACCTCATCATCGCCGGCGGCGTCGAGGCGATGAGCCGCGTGCCGATGGGCTCCGACGGCGGCGCCTGGGCGATGGACCCCGACACCGCGCTCGCCACCGACTTCGTGCCGCAGGGCATCGGCGCCGATCTGATCGCGACGATCGAGGGCTGGAGCCGTACGGACGTCGACACCTACGCCGCCGAGTCGCACAAGCGCGCCGCGGCCGCCTGGGAGGCCGGCAAGTTCAAGGACGCCGTCATCCCGGTCGTCGACCGCAACGGCCAGATCGTGCTCGACCACGACGAGCTGATCCGTCCCGACACCACCGCCGAGGGCCTCGCCGGCCTCAAGCCGTCGTTCGTCCAGCACGGCCAGGAGGCCGGCTTCGACGACGTCGCGCTGTCGAAGTACCACTGGCTGGAGAAGATCGACCACGTCCACCACGCCGGCAACAGCTCCGGCATCGTCGACGGCTCCGCCCTGATGCTGATCGGCTCCGAGGAGGTCGGCAAGGAGCTCGGTCTCACCCCGCGCGCCAAGATCATCTCGGCCGCCGTCTCCGGTGCCGACCCGACGATCATGCTCACCGGTCCGGCACCGGCCGCCCGCAAGGCGCTCGCCAAGGCAGGGCTCACCGTCGACGACATCGACCTCTTCGAGATCAACGAGGCGTTCGCGGCCGTCGCGATGCGGTTCATGCGCGACATGGGCATCAGCCACGAGATCACCAATGTCAACGGCGGCGCCATCGCGATGGGCCACCCGCTGGGCGCCACCGGCGCGATCATCCTCGGCACGCTCGTCGACGAGCTCCAGGCCCGCGGCAAGAAGCGCGGCCTCGCCACGCTCTGCGTCGGCGGCGGCATGGGCATCGCCACCATCGTCGAGCTCGTCTGAGCGCGGAAAGAGAAACAGAACCCATGACTGACGCAACGTCCGCAGTGAAGTACGACGTCGATGCCGACGGCATCGCCACCCTGACCCTCGACGACCCGAACCAGTCGGCGAACACCATGAACGAGCTCTACAAGAGCTCCATGGAGGCCGCGATCGAGCGGCTCTACGCCGAGCAGGAGAACATCTCCGGCGTCGTGATCGCCTCGGCGAAGAAGACCTTCTTCGCCGGTGGCGATCTGAAGAACATGATGCAGATCCGGCACGAGGACGCCCACCTCGTCTTCGACGAGGTCGAGGGCGTCAAGGCCACCCTGCGCAAGCTCGAGCTCTTCCCGAAGCCGGTCGTGGCCGCCATCAACGGCGCGGCGCTGGGCGGCGGCCTCGAGATCGCGCTGGCCGCCAACCACCGCATCGCGGTCGACGGCCGCTACGAGATCGGCCTGCCCGAGGTCTCCCTCGGCCTGCTCCCCGGCGGCGGTGGGGTGACCCGCACGGTCCGGATGTTCGGCATCGTCACCGCTCTCACCGAGATCCTCGGCACCGGCGCCCGGTTCAAGCCCTCGGCCGCCCAGGCAAAGGGTCTGGTCAACGAGCTGGTCGCGTCCCAGGACGAGCTGATCCCCGCTGCGAAGGCGTGGATCAAGGCCAACCCCGATGCCTCGGCGCAGCCGTGGGACGTCCCCGGCTTCAAGCTGCCCGGCGGCACGCCGTCGAGCCCGTCGCTGGCAGGCTTCCTGCCCGCGCTCGCGCCGATCCTGCGCAAGCAGCTCAAGCAGAGCGACATGCGCGCCCCCAAGGCGATCCTGTCGGCCGCCGTCGAGGGCGCCCAGGTCGACTTCGACACCGCCTCGCGGATCGAGTCGCGCTACTTCACCTCGCTGGTCACCAGCCAGCAGGCGAAGAACATGATTCAGGCCTTCTTCTTCGACCTCGGCTCGATCAACGCGGGCAAGGAGCGCCCGCAGGGCGTGGAGAAGTACCTGCCCACCAAGGCCGTCGTCCTCGGCGCCGGCATGATGGGCGCCGGCATCGCGTACGTGCTGGCTCGCGCGGGCGTCGAGGTCGTCCTCAAGGACGTCGCCATCGAGTCGGCCGAGAAGGGCAAGGCCTACACGGCCACCCTCAACGAGAAGGCCGTCTCGCGCGGCAAGCTCAGCCAGGAGAAGGCCGACGAGATCCTCAACCGGATCACGCCGACCGTCGACGCGGCCGACGCGGCCGGCGCCGACATCGTCATCGAGGCCGTCTTCGAGAGCGTCGAGCTCAAGCAGCAGGTCTTCAACGAGGTCATCCCGCACCTCGCCGACGGCGCGCTGCTGTGCTCCAACACCTCGACGCTGCCGATCACGGAGCTGGCCAAGGGCCTCGACAGCACCGGCGGCACGTCCTCGGCGTCCCGCTTCATCGGCCTGCACTTCTTCTCGCCGGTGGACAAGATGCCGCTGGTCGAGATCATCAAGGGCGCCGAGACCTCGGACGAGGCCCTCGCCAAGGCGTACGACGTCACGCTCGCGATCAAGAAGACCCCGATGATCGCCAACGATTCGCGTGGCTTCTACACCTCGCGCGTCATCGGCACCCAGATCGAGGAGGGCCTGGCGCTCCTGCTGGAGGGTCAGCACCCGTACTCGATCGAGCGCGCCACCACTCAGGCCGGCTACCCGGTCGGCCCGCTCCAGATCGCCGACGAGCTCAACATGGAGCTGATGGTCAAGATCGCCAAGACCACCCGCGACGCCGAAGGCATCGAGCAGCTCACGGTCACCGAGCAGGTCTGCGGCAAGATGATCGAGGCGGGCCGGCCAAGCAAGCTCAAGGGCGCCGGCTTCTACGAGTACGTCGACGGCAAGCGCACCTCGATCTGGGCGGGCCTGTCGGACCTCTTCCCGATCGCGGAGAAGCAGTACCCGCTGCAGGACATGAAGGACCGGATCCTGTTCCGCGAGGCGATCGAGACGGCCAAGACGTTCGAGGAGGGCGTGGTCACCTCGGCCGCGCACGCGAACATCGGCTCGATCTTCGGCATCGGCTTCCCGCCGGCCACCGGCGGCGCGGCCCAGTTCATCACCGGGTACGAGGCGGCCGACGGCTCGCTCGGCATCGACGCATTCATCAAGCGCGCCGACGAGCTGGCCGACACCTACGGCGAGCAGCTCCGCCCGACGCAGTACCTGCGCGACCTGGCGGCCAAGGGCGAGTCCTTCCCCGCCTGACGCTTGGGAGCGGAGCGTCCGCGGCGTTGTCGTCGCTCGACGGTCGCTCCGCTCCCAAGACCGCCTTCGCTCCTCCGCCTTGCGGCCGCACGCGCTCCAAGCGTCAGGTTCAGAGGACGCGGGCGCCCCTGCCTGACGCGTCACGTACGCCGAGCCTGTCGAGGCGCCTCGACAGGCTCGGCGTCCGTGCGTCCGGCTAGAGCACCCGCGCGAGGAACTCCCGCGTGCGCTCCTCGCGCGGCGAGCCGAAGATCTGCTCCGGCGGCCCCTGCTCGAGGATCCGGCCCTGGTCGAGGAAGCAGACCGTGGTGGCGATCTCGCGGGCGAACGCCATCTCATGGGTCGCCAGGATCATCGTCATCCCCGCGGCCGCCTCGGCACGCACGATCTCGAGCACCTCGCCGACCAGCTCCGGGTCGAGGGCGGCCGTGATCTCGTCGAGGAGCAACAGCCGGGGACGGGTGCACAGCGCCCGGACGAGCGCGACCCGCTGCTGCTGGCCTCCGGAGAGCGCATCAGGATAGGCGCCGGCCTTGTCCGCGAGCCCGAAGCGCTCCAGCAGCTCGAGCGCCCGCGTCCGGGCCTCCTGCTTCGCGACCTTGTGCACCAGCGCCGGCGCCAGCGTGCAGTTGTCGACGACACTCAGGTGGGGGAAGAGGTTGTAGGCCTGGAAGACCATCCCGATGTCGCGCCTGACCGCCCGCGGGTCGATCCGCGGATCGGAGATCTCGCGGCCGTCGAACGTGATGACGCCGTCCTGGATCTCCTCGAGGAGGTTGACGCAGCGCAGCAGGGTCGACTTGCCCGATCCCGAGGCGCCGATCAGGCAGATCACGTCGTGCGGCGCGACGCTCAGCGTGATGTCGTGCAGCACGACGCGCTCGGCGCGTTGTCCCGACCCTGCCGCCGGGTAGGTCTTGCGCAGACCCCGGATCTCCAGCAGAGCGCTCATCGTCCTTGCTCCCGTCGGATCTGGCGCAGCATCAGCCAGTCGGTGAGCCGGGTCAGCGGGACCGCGACGACCAGGAAGTACATCGAGGCGACGAAGAGGGCGGTGCCGTTGAAGTGATAGCCCTGCCAGTCCTGCGCCGCCCTCAGCGCCTCCCAGACGCCGAGGACCGAGATCAGCGCGGTGTCCTTCTGCAGCGAGACCAGGTCGTTCATCAGGGGCGGCACCACCCGACGTACCGCCTGAGGGAAGATCACCCGCCACATGGCCTGGGTGCGGGAGAGACCGAGCGCCTCCGCTGAGGACCACTGCGTCGGGTGGACGGCCAGGATGCCGGCGCGCAGCACCTCGGCGACGTAGGCGCCGTAGCAGAGCACCAGCGGGATCGTGCCCAGCCAGAACAGGGAGGTCGGCAGCCCGTTGAGCTGCAGGGCCGGCGTGCCGACCCCGACCAGCACGACCACCAGGATCGAGGGGACACCGCGGAACAGGTCGGTGTAGACGACCGACAGGAGCCGCAGCGGAGCCAGCCACGGCGAGCGCGACTGACGACAGACGGCCACCAGCGAGGCCAGGACCAGCACGCACGGCTCGGCCACGAGGAACACCCGGAGGTTGAGCCAGAAGCCTTGACTCACCGACGGGAACGCGCCCTTGAAGTCCGACCACGACAGGAAGTACGCGCGGAACGCCGGCCATCCGGGCGAAGTGAGGAAGACGGCCAGCACCGCTCCGAGCACGGTGACCGTGACGACCGCGGAGAGCAGGGCACGGCGTCGCCGCATCTGGCGGGTGATGCGGGCCCGCTCGATCTGGCGCGCGCTGGGGGCCCAGACGCTCATCTGCCCGCTCACTGGAGCGTCGGCACGTTCTCCATGCCGGAGAGCCACTGCTGCTGGAGCTGGTCGAGCGTGCCGGCGTCCTTCAGCGCGCCGAGTGCCTGGTCGACGCACTCCACCAGGGGGTTCCCCTGCTGGAAGAGCAGGCCGAACTCCTCCGGCGCGCTGTTGGCGAACTGGCCGGCCACGACGCTGCCCGCGATCTCGCTGGACATGTAGCCCGCGCTCGGCAGGTCGGTCACGAGGCCGTCGATCTGGTGGTGCAGGAGGGCCTGCTTGGCCTGGTCGTCGGTGTCGAAGACGAGCGGCTGGGCGCTCGGTCGCACGTCGTCGCGGATGGCACTGAGGCTGGTGCTCGCGGTGACCGCGCCGAGCTTGAGGCCCTTGAGACCGTCGAGCGAGGAGGCCTCGGCCTTCTTCGCGTCCAGGGTGATCACCGCCTGGTTGGCGGTGTAGTAGCCGTCGGAGAAGGTGACGACCCTTGCACGCTCGGGGGTGATCGAGATCTGGTTGATGTCGAAGTCGAACTTCTTGTCGCCCGGCGTGTAGGAGTTGTTGAACGCCTCCTTCACCCAGGTGACCTGGTCGGCGCTGAAACCGAGCTGCTTGGCCACGGCGTAGACGACCGCCGACTCGTAGCCCTGTCCGTTGCTCGGGTCGCCCTTCTTGAACCACGGGGCGTAGGCCGGGGAGTCGGTGGCGACGGTCAGCTTCCCGGCACTGTAGAGGTGGAGGTCGGCAGGTGCGCACGAGCCGGCACTCGCCGAGCCGCCGGCGGTCGGGGAGGCCGCGGCGTCGTCGGCGGCGTCGTTCTTCGCGGAGCAGGCGGCCAGGCTCGCGGCGGTCAACACGACGGCGGCGACGACGGCAGGGGTACGCATACGCATGGCCGCATCGTACGGCTCCGAGGGATTACTCGACTCGATTGCTCCACTTTCGTGGTGGTTCCGCGATGTTCGATCTGCGTCACCTTGTCTGGCAGCCTTAGTTACTTGCAAGTAGCATCGCGCGCATGTCGTACGAGAACCTGCTCTCGCCGCTCACCATCGGCGATCTGACCCTGCGCAACCGGATCGTGATGGGCTCCATGCACACCGGCCTCGAGGACAAGGTCCGCGACATCCCCAAGCTGGCGGCCTACTTCGCCGAGCGCGCCAAGGGCGGGACCGGTCTGATCATCACCGGCGGCTACGCGCCCAACAAGCGCGGCTGGCTCAAGCCGCTCGCCGCCGAGATGAGCAGCCGGCTGCAGGCGATGCGGCACCGCGAGATCACCGACGCGGTCCACGAGCACGGGGGCGCGATCGCCCTCCAGGTGCTGCACGCCGGCCGTTACGCGTACGTCCCCTGGTCCCAGTCGGCGAGCGCGATCAAGGCGCCGATCAACCCCTTCAAGCCCTCGGCGATGTCGAGCAAGCAGGTCGAGGAGACCGCCTCGGACTTCGCGAAGTCGATCGCGCTGGCCAGGAAGGCGGGCTACGACGCCGTCGAGATCATGGGCTCCGAGGGCTACCTGATCAACCAGTTCCTCGCTGAGCGCACCAACCAGCGCACCGACAAGTGGGGCGGGTCGGTCGCGAACCGGCAGCGCTTCCCCGTCGAGATCGTGCGGCGCACCCGCGAGCTGGTCGGCGACGACTTCCCCCTCATCTTCCGGCTGTCCCTCATCGACCTGGTCGAGGGCGGCCAGACCTGGGCCGAGACGATCGACCTCGCGTACGCGCTGCAGGACGCCGGGGCCTCGGTGCTCAACACCGGTATCGGCTGGCACGAGGCCCGCGTCCCCACGATCATCACGCAGGTCCCGCGCGGCGCCTGGGTGGAGTACACCGCCCGTCTCAAGGCCGAGGTCACGATCCCGGTGTGCGCCTCCAACCGGATCAACACCCCCGAGCTGGCGGAGTCGATCATCGCGGGCGGCCAGGCCGACTTGGTCTCGATGGCGCGCCCGCTGCTCGCCGACCCGGAGTTCGCGCGCAAGACCATCGAGGGCCGGACCGACGAGATCAACACCTGCATCGCCTGCAACCAGGCCTGCCTGGACCACGCCTTCGAGAACAAGCTGGCCTCGTGCCTGGTCAACCCGCGCGCAGCCCGTGAGACCGAGCTGATCCTCACGCCGGTGCGGACCAAGAAGTCGGTGGCCGTCGTCGGCGCCGGCCCCGCGGGCCTCTCCGCGGCCGTCTCCGCGGCCGAGCGCGGCCTGGCCGTGACGCTCTTCGAGCGCGGCGAGGAGCTGGGCGGTCAGTTCCGGCTCGCGATGGCCGTGCCCGGCAAGGAGGACTTCGCCGACACGCTGCGCTACTACGCCCGCCGTCTCGAGGTCCTCGGCGTCGACGTCCGGCTCAAGACCGAGGCGACCCTCGTCGATCTGCAGTCCTTCGCCGAGGTCATCGTCGCCACCGGCGTCACCCCGCGCGCGCTGACCCTGCCGGGCGCGGACCTCCCGGGCGTGGTGTCCTACGCCGACCTGCTCTCGGGTCGCGCCGACGCCGGCCGGCGGGTCGCGGTGATCGGCGCCGGGGGCATCGGCGTCGACGTCTCGACCGCCCTCACGTACGAGCCGGAGACCCTCGACCAGTGGCGGGCCCACTGGGGCGTCGGCGACCCGGCCGACCACCGCGGCGGTCTGACCGAGCCCGCGCCTCGGGTGCCCGCGCGCCACGTGACCCTGCTGCAGCGCAAGACCACCCCGATCGGCATCGGCCTGGGCAAGACCTCCGGCTGGGCCCACCGCGCCCGGCTCAAGCAGGAGGGCGTCACGCTGGTCAGCGGCGCCTCGTACGACGCCATCGAGGCCCACCCGGACGGTGGGCTCGTGCTGCGCTACACCGTCGACGGCGCGCCGACCTCGGTCCAGGTCGACACCGTCGTCGTCTGCGCCGGCCAGGAGTCGGTGCGCGACCTCTGGGTCGAGGGCGCCGGCTGGCACCTCATCGGCGGCGCCGACGTGGCCGCCGAGCTCGACGCCAAGCGGGCGATCAAGCAGGGCACCGAGGTCGCCGCCGCGCTCTGAGGTCCGCCGACTCGACGGACACGTGCCGTACCGCTCGGCACGCGCCGGATAGTCTCGATCGCGTGGACTGCCTCTTCTGCGCGATCGTGGCCGGCGACATCCCCTCGGCGAAGGTCTACGAGGACGACCTCACGTACGCCTTCATGGACATCTCACCGGCGTCCGAGGGCCATCTCATCGTGGTGCCGAAGCGGCACTCGAAGGACGTCCTCGAGATCGCCGACGAGGACCTGGCCGCGGTGGTGACCACCGGCAAGCGGATGGCGCAGCGCGTCACCGACGTGCTCGGCGCGGACGGCGTCAACCTGCTCAACAACCGCGGCGAGCATGCCTGGCAGACGGTGTTCCACTTCCACCTGCACGTGATCCCGCGTTACGCCGACGCCTCCCGCGACAACCTGCGACTGCCGTGGACGCCGACCCCCGGGGACATGGACGCCATCCAGGCGACCGGCGCGAGGCTCGCGCTCTAGCCGTCAGCCGAGCAGCGGCTCGGGCCGCTCGTCCTGCTCGTCCTGACGACCTCGATGGCCGGCGATGAACGCGGCGTACCAGTCGAACGACCGCTTGGGGGTCCTGGTGCCGGTGGCTCGGTCGACGTGGACGAGGCCGAAGCGCTGGGTGTAGCCGTGCTCCCAGTCCCAGCCGTCGAGCAGGTCGCCGACGTAGTACCCCCGGATGTCGACGCCGCGCTCGCAGGCGGCGGCGATGGCACCGAGATGCGCGCTGAGGAAGTCGATGCGCGCCTGGTCGTCAACCACGCCGGCGGCATCGGGCTCCGCCCGGTAGGAGGCGCCGTTCTCGGTGATCACGAGCGGCGGGAGCGCCCCGCGGAACCGGGCGCGGGTGAGGATCAGCCACTCCCGCAGGGCGGAGGGCACGACGGGGCAGAAGTTGTCGGTGACCGGGTGGCCGAGCAGTGGTGCGAAGACGAACGGGCTCTCAAGGTCGTGGTCCCCGCTCTCGGCGATCGGCTCGGGTGCGGCGGCGATCCGCAGCGGGTGGTAGTAATTCACCCCGTAGAAGTCGAGCGGCTGCCGGATGGTGGCGAGATCGCCCTCCTGGACGAGTCCCTCGGCCAGCACCTCCAGGTCGACCGGATAGCGACCGAGCAGCATCGCCTCGAGGAAGAGCCCGTTCCACAGCGAGTCGAAGAGCTTGCTCGCACCGACGTCGGCCGGGTCCTCGGTCATGGGCCAGATCGGCGCGTGGTTGTTGGCGCATCCGATGACGCGGGCGCCCGCGGCACGCAGCGCGGTGACGGCGCGCCCGTGCGCGAGCAGCATGTGGTGGCTGGCGGGCAGCGCCCCGAACACCATCCGCCGCCCCGGCGCCCACTCGCCGCTGTCGTAGCCCCGGTACGCGTGGGCGTTGGGCTCCTGCAGCGGCACCCACGAGGACACCCGGTCAGCGAACCTGGCACCGACGAGGTGGGCGTACTCCCCGAACGCGTCGGCCGTGGACCGGTTCAGCCAGCCCGCATCGTCCTCGAGGGCCTGCGGGAGGTCGTAGAAGCACAAGGTCGCCATCGGCTCGATGCCCGCAGCGAGCAGGGCGTCGAGGTAGCGGTCGTAGTGGTCGACGGCCAGCGGATTGAGTGGGCCGCGGCCGCTGGGCTGCAGCCGTGGCCAGGCGAACGAGAAGCGGTGCCCGTCGACACCGAGCCGGCGCAGCAGCTCGATGTCCTCGGCGTAGCGGTGGTAGCTGTCGGCACCCGTGGCGGCGTCGCTGCCGTCGGCGATCGCCCCCGGACGGCGCGCGAAGCGGTCCCAGATGCTGGCCCCACGACCGTCCTCGGTCGTCGCACCCTCCACCTGTTGGGCGGCGGCGACCGTCCCGAAACGGAAGCCGGATGGGAGCCGAGGATCAACCACAGGCACAATCTTCCTCGTGACCGTCGAGATCCGCCGAGGAACTACCCGATTCATGGACCGAGGCCCTGGTCGAGCGACCTGGCACAGCCTCTCGTTCGGGGAGCACTACGATCCCGAGCGGCTCCGGATCGGGCCGATGGTCTGCCATGACGAGCATCTGCTCGGCGACGGCAAGGGCTTCGAGACCCACCGGCACGAGGAGCTCGAGATCGTCACCTGGGTGGTCAGCGGTGCGGTCACGCATGTCGACTCCCTCGGCTCGGACGTCACCCTGGGCGCGGGCCGGGTCGGTCACCTGCGCTCGGGCTCAGGAGTCACCCACAGCGAGATGGCCGCCGCGCCCCAGACGCGCTTCGTTCAGGTGTGGATCACGCCGGACGAGCCGGGCCTCGCCCCCACGT
>Ga0308169_10003416_pt1 | contig 15536 bp, 11 predicted proteins | sample PhyBR1_2_FD_202139 | JGI IMG/M metagenome (GOLD analysis project Ga0308169, IMG submission 202139) | Phyllosphere microbial communities from UC Gill Tract Community Farm, Albany, California, United States - DLSLSB.R1 | ecosystem: Host-associated > Plants > Phyllosphere > Unclassified | place... | reverse complement strand
CCCAAAGCCCCAACCCGCTCGACTCGGGCGCCGACGCACAAAGGGAACGCTGCATTGCCAGCCGGCGATGCGCATCTCGAGAGGCACGCAGCCGTCGATCGACGAACAGGAGAGACACTTGATGCGGAGGAGAGACGAGGGAGGGCGGGAGAGGGAGGGGAGGGTCGGCGGGGCGGAAAGTCGAGGTCGACCGGCGCGGCTTCAACGGCGAGGAGAGGTGGAGGATGTCGGGGAGAGGCGGGGACACATCGAGAGACGACCAAGGAACGGTTTAACGGTTCTGTGAGGGCAAGAGAGCATGAGAGGGACCGTGCGCGGGGACGAGAGGGACGAGAGGCGGACGCACCTTGGTGAAGCCGATGGCGTCCGAGCGCTCACGGAAGCACTGACGGCAGATGTTGAGGCCGTACTTGCGGATCAGACCAGCCTGGTGCTGGCAGATGCGGCTGCAGGGGCGCGAGGTGGGCGGGAGAGAGTCAGTTTCGAGGTCCCGGTCGCGTCGCGTCCTGCTGCACGCTCCTGCGCCCGATCCAGCCGCACGACGCGCGCCTCGCTCGGTCACGAGCAGCGCGCACTCCTTCTGCGCTCGCCGACAGGTGCCGGGGCGCCGACCGGCGCACGCCGAGCGAAGCCGGAGCCCTTCCGGGCCTGCCGCCGTCTCGACCCGCCGCGACGGCCCGACCGCCTTCTCGACCTCCCACGTCCTCGCCGCCGCGTCCGCAGGTCGCCCGAGGGTTGATGAAGTCGACGTACCAGCCGCGCGAGCCCTTGCCGTACTTGCGCGGGCTGCAGGGGGAAAGGAGAGCGAGTCAGCGCGTTCGTCCTCCGCCCCGGCCGTTTTTAAACGAAAACAAGGCGCACTGGGAATTCCACACGTTTGCGTGAGTCATGGCGAATGAGGGATTGAAGAGGCGAGAGCTGGAGCGGAGGTAGAAGAGGTAGAGGAGGTAGAGGAGGTCGAGGAGGTCGAGGAGGACGAGGGAGGTCGGAAGGGCGCAGAGACGGCGGTTTGGCGGCGCGGTCGGCGGAAAGAGCGTGTCGACGGCCAGTAGGTCGTGCAGGAGGTCGGACAGGTGCAGCGAGAGCGAGGCGAGGTTGTGGGAAAACGTTGTCGACGATGGAGGGCGAGGGAGAGGTGAGGAGAGGGTGGGGACGGCTGGGGTCAGCGAGGACGAGGCGCAGGGTTGCGAGAGTGGGCGCACAGGTCTGCCTAGTGGGACTGGACGTGAGGACGGTCAAGCACGAGGAGCAGAGCGAGCTGGCGGCCGTCGCTCGAGGCGACTTGGCGCGGGAGGAGCGCGCGCCTCGCCTCGCCTCGAGCTCGCCCGCCGCCGGCTCCGCTCGCCTCTTGCTCTTCGTCTCGTTCGCTCCCCTCGAATCAGGCCGCTCGACTTCAAGCATGGGTATCTCCAGGTCGTCCAGGGACAAGCGCCGCTCCACCGTGCGTCCCCTCTCGCCGTCTGTCCCCCCTCCCCCTCCCCATCACCCGCAAAACTGGCCTCGACGACCGCCTCGCCTCGCCAACGCCCCGCCTGGGTCCTACGACCCGTCAGACCGTCAAGTGGTGCTTCAAGAGCGCTGTCGGACCGCCCAGGCCCGCCAGACCCCGCAGCAGGCTCGGAGAAACGCTCGCGACCTCGTCCTGACCCCCTCTTCCTCCACAGGGTGCCGCGCCGTCGCCTTACCGTAAGAAGCGGCAGCACGAGGCTGGTCGTCAACCCGCGGCTACCAAGCTCGGCGCTAAGCGCATCCACCCCGTCCGCACGCGTGGTGGCAACCTCAAGCACCGCGCCCTCCGCCTCGAGTCGGGCGCGCGCTCGAGCCTCTCCTCAGCGGGCGGGCGTAGCGTGCGAGCGACGAGCACAGTTCTGAGCTCTCGGTGCGCAGACGCATAGGTGCAGTGCAGACTCGTGGAGTGGTACAAGGTGGGACAAAGTGCGAGGAAAGTGCGACGAGAAGGGCGGGAGGGAAGGGTGCGGCGCGGGCTCGCTCGAGGGGGACGAGGCTACTCGGGTGGCGGGACGACGAGCTCGGGAAAGACGTGCCCGATGACGAGGTCGATGATGAGGAGGAAGAGGTGCACGTTGGCGGTGTGCGACGAGAGCGGGCGGAGGAGGTGTCGAGCGAGAGCGAGGCGAGGGTCGGGCTCGTCGGGCGGCGGGATCGGGTAGAGCCAGGGCGGGAGGGCGTCTGCAGCGAGTCGACGAGTCAGTACGAGCACTTGAGAGAGCTGAGAGAGGAGAGAGGGAGAACGCACCTGGTAGAGCCCGCGCAAGAGCCTCCTCGCACCGCCGCTTGAGCCCCTCCTGCGCCTCCTCGTCCGGGTCCTCCTCCTTCGGCGCCGGCCAGCCGTCGCACGGAAACATGCCGCGTGTCGCACCCTCGAGGATAGTGCGCACGGTCGACGCCGTCATGGTGCAGTCGATCGAGCGGGCGAGGAACGAGTCGAGGCGGGTCGAGAGGAACGAGAGGGGGAGCGAGACGAGGGAGAGGAGCGTGCTGAGGAAGGCCGAAGAGGGGAGGATTGCTGAGAAGAGGATTAAGAGGGAGGTGTGCAGAGGAGGCGTCGAGCTGCGGCGGCCCGGCGACGGCGAGAGCGCAAAGGCGGACGCGGCCGACGCGAGGCCGCCGAGGCGCGACGGCAGGCTCAAAAGCGCCGCCGCCGCTCGCTCCAAGCCACTCAAAGTCGTGGACGTCGCCGGTCCTGCGGCCGGCGCCGCCTCGCCCTTGTCCCTCGCCCGCCGCGCCGCCTCGACCGCCTCGAGCTGTCGAGCGATGACGCCGTGCAGGAACCACGGCTGCGCGACGCGGTTGAAGACGGCGCCAAAGACGACGCCGACGAGGATCTCGCGCACGATGGCGCGCTCGGTCTCGGCGCGGTAGTCGTCGGGCGGGAGGAGCGCCTTGAGGAGGTGGTCGACGAGCGTACGGAGGTAGACCTTGTCGACGTGCGGGACCGAGGCGCTCGACGACGACGGGCCGTCGGGCGATGGTGTGAGCGAGATGGCGATGTGCGGCTGGAGGTTGTGGAAGAGCTGCTCGGGCGAGAGATTGTGCGCCGAGCCGCTCCCGGCCCGCTCGGTCGCGAGGTCCCAGTCGCGGTAGTGCGCCGCGACGAGCTCTGGCACGTCTCGCACGACGAGCTCGGCCCAGTCGACCGTCGCGAGGCGGACCTCGAGCGCCTGGATGACGTGCACGAGGACGGCCGTGACGGCCTGGAGGAACGCCTTGTCCGGGTCGCGCGAGATGCCGCCGTTGTACCAGGGCGTGACGTAGGCTCGCAGCGCGAGGGCGACCAGGTCGAGGATGACCGGATCGAGCGTCGAGTGTGCCGAAGAGTGCAGGATGCGGGGGGGTCGAGCGGTCGAGGAGGGCGGGAAGAGGATGCGCTGGTGGAGGGGAAGGACGGCGGGCGTTCCTGGAGCGGATGGCGGCGTCCTGCCCGGCCGCTTGGCGGTAGATGCCGAGAATGCTCGAGGGGTCGCCATGCCCGTGCTCGGCCGTGTGCGGCTGCGGCGGCGCGGAGCGAGGCGAGCGGAGGGAGGAGGAGCGAGGCGTCAGCTCGACTCAAAGCCTGGTACAGATAGGAGGAGAGAGCTTGTGCGCACCTTGTAGCCCTCTCTGCAGTCCACACTTGCCCTCACGCAGAGCTGCAGGCCCTGCTCTCGTGCTCGACCCGCTGCGACGGCACCCCTCGAGGAGGCGGAGCGATAGTGGCCCAGGCGGTGTTGCGCGCTCGTCGAGGTCTTGCTGAAGTCTGATAGTAGGGCTTGGACGGCGCAGAGCACCGCTTTGGCGGTGCGGCTGTCGAGAGATTGTGGTCGACGGGTGAGCCGCCCCACCTCGTGCTGCTCGCTCTCCGCCTAAACGCTCCTCAGCTGCTTGAGTCTGCGCGCACCTGCTCACCGACAACAGCACAGCCCGCCATGGCCCCCACACCCGTCAAAGCCGTCCTGTTCGACATGGTGAGCCCGCTTCTCATCCTCATCAGCTCGTCCGCTCTCTCGGGTCCTCGCCCACACTGGGATCAGAGCGGACACTTGCAGCCCGATTTATGCACCAAGAAAGAGAGCTGACGCGCACACTCTGCAGGACGGGCTCATGATCGACTCGGAGCGCCTCTACACCGTCGCGACCAACGCCGTCCTCGCCCCGTACGGCAAGGAGATGACGTGGGAGATCAAGGCCAAGCTCATGGGTCGACCAGCACACGACGCTGCGGCGCGCCTGATCGAGGAGACCGGCGTCCCGCTCTCGGTCGACGAGCTCCTGACGACCATGGACGCCAAGCTCGACGGCCTGTTCCGCTCGGTCCAGCCTCTGCCCGGCGTCGTCAAGCTCGTCCGGCACCTCGAGAAGCACCAGGTCCCGATGGCGGTGCGTCCCCAGCCACTTCCCGCTCGTCCCCCGGCCCCTCGTCGCGCCCGCTCACCTCGGACCCCTCGCTCGTCTCGCAGATCGCGACGGGCTCGAAGCGCAAGAACTTTGACATCAAGAGCGCGCACCTCGAGCACCTGTTCGGCCCGTTCTCGGGCAAGATCCTGTGCGGCGACGACCCCATCCTCGAAGGTAAGGGCAAGCCCGACCCGACCATCTTTGTCGAGGCGGCCAAGATGCTCGACATCCAGTGCGTCCTCCTCTCTCTCCCCTCGTTGCTGCTCCTCGGGGACTGATGCACTTCGCGGCAGCACGCCGGAAGATCGCGCGCAGGTACTCGTCTTCGAGGACGGCGTCTCGGGCGTCCAAGCCGCACGCGCCGCAGGAATGGAAGGTCCGTCTCGCTCTCCCTCTCTCCTCTCCTTCTCTCTTCCCTCGCAGCTCCTGACTCTCTCCCTCTCTCTCGCGCGCAGTCGTGTGGATCCCGGACCCAGAGCTGCTCGCCTCGCTCGGCGAGCACAGTCTCGAGCCGTCGCACCAGCACGAGACCATGGAGGACTTTGACCCGGCGGCGTGGGGCCTGCCGCCGTACGACTCGTAGATCTAGAGCGGCTGCATCGAGACGATATTGAGTACATTGCGGCACCTGAGAGGCGCTGCGTCGAGAGCGAGAGGAAAGCTGCCGACGCTCGGGCCCTCTCTGCGACGAGCTCTACGAGGACGATAGGAGGACTGACTGATGCAATTCGGCGACTATGAACGCGGCGTGCAGAGAGAGGTATCTACAGAGAGTCTAGGGGTCTACGAGGTGTAAGGAGGTCTAGGCGAACGAGGCTGTACGAGGATGAAGAGGCGGGAAGGAGGAGCGCGGGGAAGAAAGGCGAAAGGTGCGAACTGGGAACGGCCCGCGCGCCGCTCAGACGAGCTGGCCCGTGTACGTGCCCTCGCGGGTGAGGGTCGGGCGCGCATCGTTCTGGTTCTCGTCGTCGGTGACGCGCTCGGCCTCGAGGTCGGCGTCGTTGGCGGCGTACTTGGACTTGGCGCGGATCTTCTCGCCGTACTTGAAGAGGATGTAGGGGAGGGGGATTGCGAGCGACGCGACGAGCGAAAGGAGGAGCCCGGCGTACTGGTAGCCCATGCCCTGCGAGAAGAAAGGAGAGGTCAGCCCATGCTGCGGGAGGAGACCTCGACAGCCGCAGGAAGTCGAGGAAGCTCACGTTGAACATCTGGTTGGCGAAGAGCGGAGTGCAGCCACCGAACATGTTGCCTGCTCGCGCCGAAGGTGAAGGAAGAGGGAGGAGGAGGGGAGGGAGAGGAAGACGAGGTCAGCGGCCTGAAGATGCGTGAGCGCTCCTGAGGGTGCCGGACGAGCTCGTGGGCAGCGACCTGCGCCGACGAGCTCGTACACAGTCACGAAAATGGTGAAGAACTCACGGAGGAGACCCTGACCAGCGATCGCAGACGAGGCAACCTCGGGGTAGGCGTCGGCGGTGAAGCTGTGGGAAGAGAGCCGTCAGCAGCTGCATCGGCCAGTCGCTGCATCGTCAAGAGGAGCTCGCGCGCACTTGTAGGTGGCGTTGAAGACGTGGTAGATACCGAGCTGCGAGAGGAGGGAGGGAGAGAAAGTCAGGGTCCGTGCGCGACCTTCTCAAGTCGAGGAAGAGGGGCGTCGACGCACGAGGATGAGGACGAGCGAGATGATGGGCGCCGCCGGCGTGATAAAGCCGTACTGGGTGAACGAGAAGATGAAGAGGCCGGCGGGGAGCATCCACGCGAAGCACATGGCGCCGATCAGGCGGTACTCGGGGATGGGGATGCCGTTGTTCGAGTCGCGCTTGCGGTCGTAGATCGAGTCGGACCAGCGCGACGTGCCGAAGCCGATGAAGCAGGCGACGACGAGGGCAATGTAGGGGAGGCCGCCGTCACCCTCGGACCAACCTGCGAGCGAGGACGAGAAAGAGTCAGTCTCGAACCGCTCGACGATGAGGAAAGGGAGGACGTTGGAGCGCACCGTGGTTGTTCTGGAAGCAGAGAGGGATGGCAGAGAGGAAGAGGAACGTGATGCCCCAGGCGTAGGCGATCCACAGGCCGAACGCGAGGACGACGGGCTCCTTGAAGAGGAGGACGATCGAGCGGGTGCACGACGCCTTGAGGAGGTCCTTGACCGACTCGTTCTCGAGCTCGACCGGCGCACGGATGTTGTTGCGGCCCGTCTCCTTGCGCATCTGCTTGGCGCGCTTGAGGAGGATCTTGGCGCCGCGAGTCTCCTTGAGGAAAATGACCTCGAGGACGAGGAGGCAGCCGTTGGCACTGCGAGCGAGACGAGAGTCAGCGTCAGGTCGCCCTCGAGAGCAGGCAGAAGACACGCACATCATGTGAATCCACTCGATCCAGCGCCAGCCGATCGACTGGTCGATGTAGCCGCAGTAGATGGGCGCGGCGACGGTACCGAAGATGGCCGAGAAGGTGAAGCAGCTCATGGGCAAGCCGCGCTCGCGCGTGTTCCCTGCGGGGTCAACGAGTCAGCTACGTGTACTTGCGCAGTCCAAGGGGCGCGATCGGCGGTGCGGCGCGGCGACAAAGCTGCGCCGACCCGACGACCTTCCCAACTTCGAGCGGATGACGAAAGAGAGAAAGGCGGCACGCACAGATGTCGGCGAGGGTGCCACCAACGAGGATGGTACCGACGCAGCCGAAGAGGCCGGAGAGGGTGCGAGCGGCGAGCGCAGCGCCGATGTTGGGCGCGTCGGCGAGGAGGATGAAGACGAGGGTGAAGCAGAGGTAGGCGGTGAGGTAGACCTCGCGGCGGCCGACCATCTCGCAGAAGGGCGCAAGGAAGAGCGGTGCGACGGCGCAGGCGCCGTTGAAGCTGCGAGAGGGACAGCTCGTCAGCGTCCAGCCTTCTCGACGCCGGCTTGGCGGCTCCTTCGACGACGAGGACGAGCTGCGACGCACCACATCATACCGATCTGGCCGACGACGTTGGCGACGCCGAACTCCTCGACCATCGACCCGATGCCGGACGAGTACGCCGTCGTCGAAAGACCGATCATGACGGTCATCATGCAGAGGAGGAACGTCTGCGAGGGCGAGGGGGCGGCGTCAGCTTCATTCGCGCGGCCCAGACGCGCGCGAGAGAGAGGAAGCGACGCACGATGAGCCACTTGCGAGGCTTGCTCCAGTTGAGCGGGTTCTCGGGGTCGCCCTTCTCGAACTGGACGAGGACGATCTTGCCCTGGTCGTAGCCGTCGAGGTCGCCCGCGCCCTTGGTGCCGGTCGCCTTCTCGCCCTTCTCAGGGTCCGACGACGAAGCAGCCTGCGAGGGAAAGGAGAGGCGTCAGCTAGCTATCGAGCGACGAGGGAGAGGAGGCCGAGGGGACGCACCTGGTCGTGGACGGCGGTCATGGACGAGCGGCGAGTGGACGGCTGGGTCGACGCCGGCGTCGGACGCTGCTCGTCGTCGTCGCTCAGGTCGCGCAGGGCCTGTTGAGGCTTGCCGCTCTTCTTGCGGAAGAGCTTGCCCTTCTTCGGCGTCGCGCCGGACGCGTCGTCGACCCGCTCGTTGTGCTCGGGGAAGAAGCTGGCATTGATGGTGGTCGGCTTGAGGGCGCTCGACATGGTGGAAGCGGGTACCGGAGCTGGCCCAGGCGGGTTGGACGAGCTGAGCGCGGAGTGAGGGGAAGGGAAGCAGGGGAGGGAGAGCCCCGAGCCTCTCGGGCGGACGAGCGGTGGCGCGAAAACGACAGCGTTGAGCCCGAAGGTTCGGCCATGGCCTGTGCAGCTAAACCAAGCAAGACGAGCAGCCCGCAGAGGGGAAACCAAGCGGAGGAGCGGAGCGCGGATCCTCGCTCGCGCCTGGCCCCGGACTCTCCGCGGCGCGCGCCTCCCCCTCCCAAGCTCGCCGACGCCACCTCGCTCCTCTCTCGCTCCTTCTCGCACTACTGTGCCGCTCAGCCTTTGCTGGCTAGCGCGACATACGCAGCAGTCTCGTGGCGGCAGGCACGGCTTGCAACGGCGCCGCCGCGCCCTGTCGTCGCGCCACTGGACCCGTCTCGACCTGGCTCGCATCGATGCTCCGCTTTCCCCTCGCCGCTCTCTCCATCCTGGCTCGAATGACCTCACCTCGCACCTCGGGGCGCCTCTGGCCGTTCCCGCGCTCGGCTTGAGCACGCCGCTCGGCGCGGGCCCTTGGTGACGCGGCGGAAGGGCCTCGCCGCCTTCGCAGGACGGGGCGAGCAAGCGGCCCCGCCGCTCTCCTCCCTCTCCTCAGCTCCCCTCCTCTTCTGCCCGCTTGCCGAGCTCAGCTCGCGCGCGAGCACGTGGAATTGCAGCCTGCGTCGACCTGCGGGGCTTGCAGGGCATCGGCGCCGGCGCTCGAGCGGCTTCACCAGCTCCGAGTCGTTGCTCCTCGGCAGCTGAGCAACCTTTCCTGCCTTCGGGTGCGAGCTACTGGCTGCAGTGCCGATCTCGACGCTCTTCCTTCGTGCACTCGCACTTCCATGAAGGGCTGAGACGAAAGGTCGAGCTGGCTTGGCTTCCTCGCGCCGGCCCTTGAGCGGTGGAGCGCCAGAAACCTCGCCAAGCAGGCAAGCTTCATCGACACGCTCTCCACTCTCCCCACGACGCTCTTACCTCTCGTGCGATAGTGTTCTGCGCGGCCAGAACGACGCGTTACTGCCCTCGAGCCGGGCGCGGTCGGACCGCTCCGCCGTCACGAAGCGTAGCTGCCTCGAGACGGCTCAGGACATTCCTCGCCCCCATCTCAGGCTCTCATTCTCTCGCAAGCAGTCTCTGTAGCTGCTCGAGCGCCCGAGAGCACCCGAGAGCAGGATGTAGCAGGAGCGGGACGTGCGGATCGGCGAGCTGGCTCGGACGAGAAGGACGATGTCGAGGACCTGTGCTCGCGCACGACGCTCTCGTTGATGTACAGGCACAGCTCAGAGTAGAAGAGCAAAGATCGGGCTAGGTTGCAGCAGCAAGAAATCCGCGACGATCGATGAGCTGCAGGCTCGTCCGCAAGCGCACGCCGCCCCGTTGAGAATCCGCCTCCTCGTCTCGATCCGCCTCGCGCACCCTCAGCACACGCCATCTCCGACTCCCTCCTTGACCGTACCGACGCCCGGGCCCAAGCGCGGGACGTGCAGCGCCTGCCCGCCGTCGTCGACCTCGCTCCTCGCCTCGGCCGGGGACAACTCCCCCGCGCTCGGGCCCCTCGTCGAGCGCGAGCGCTTCTTGGCCTTGTCGGCCGTCGACGACGACGACGACGACGCCGCCTTGTCGACCTTGTCCTCGACGACGAGCGCTGTCGGCGCCTGGCTCGCGTGAGCTGCCGGGCGAGGGTGCGGGCCGCGCTCGAGCGCGGCGGGCACAGCGCCGAAGAGGTCGTCGTCGCCCGGCGCAGACGCACGCTCGAGGCTCGAGCGGCCGTGCGAGCCGCTCGCCTGGCGCGACGAGCCGCTCGACGTCGTCCAGTCCGAGAAGTGCGACGTGAGCCCGCGCGGCGGCCAGTCCGAGCCGCTGCCGGACGAGCTGTCGCCCGAGGTCGGCCTCGCCGGCTCGACGAGGCGCTCGTACTCCTTGTGCGACGGCGACGGCTTGATCCGAGGCGCGACGTCGCGGGCGCGCGGGGAGCGCTGCGAGTCGCTCGAGGACGAGTAGTCGCGCGCGTCGTCGGCGATGAGCTCGGCGAGCGAGCAGGACGAGGTGCTGCGTCGCGTCGTCGGCATCGACGGCCCTTGCGCCTGCTGCGACGAGCTGCCCGCCGTGCTCGTCGACGGCGCGGCCTCGTTGCGGCCGCTTGCGCTCGAGGAGGACGTGCGAGAGCCCGGCTCGATGCGGCGCCGGCGCGAGCGGCCCCTGCCGAACGGCTTGCCCTTGTCGCTCGACGGCGTCTGCAGGCCGGCGCGAGCGACGGCGACCGGCGACGGCGGGAAGGGAACGCCCTCCGTGACGCGCGGCAGGCTCGGCGTGAAAGAACCGTGCGAGCGGCTGCTCGACTCGTCGCTCGCCGTGCTGCCCGGGCTCGGCGTACCCTCCGAGCCGCTCGAGACGGGCGTGAGCGCTCGGCCCGAGGGGTCGAGCCACGGCCTAGCCGCGAGGACGGGCGCGCGAAAAGGACGCGGCGGCGCCGGGGCCTGCGGCGGCGCCGGCTCGAACTCGTACGCGGCGAGGGTCGACATGTCGGGGAAGGGGAAGCTTCCCGGGCGCCGCTCGTCGTCTGAGCAAGGCGCAGCGGTTGTCGGCGCGCTCGAGACGGTGCGACTCGAGGTCGGCGGGAACCGGATCGAGCTCGTCGGGGCGCTGCCGCTGTCGACCTCCGAGTCGCCGCCCGAGTACTTGTGCGACCTGGGTCCGACGCTGTAGCGCTTCATGCCGAGGACCCGGCCCCACAGCGACTGGCGCGAGCTTGGCGGCGGCGAGGCCGACCAGGTCGAGGCGTCGCTCGCGGCGGCATGGGCGCGCAGGTCGCCGAGAGGGGGCGTCGCGTTGATCGAGAACGGTTCTTCTCCGAACTCGTCGAGCGGCGTGGTCGAGACTGGGTTGCGGGCCGAGCGAGAGGAGAGGCGGCGAAGGGTCGGGCGGACCGGACCCATCCAAGTGCTGCTCGAGGTCGAGGAGGGCCTGGTCGGCGCGGCCGCAGTCGACGGCTCGTGCTGCATACTCGAGTCTTCGGAGCCTGCAGGCAACGAGAGGACCGTCAGAGAGGGAGCGGGAGTGGGCGGAGCAGTTGGTGGCGAGGGAGCTGCAGGCCGGGCGAGCGAGGACGTACCGGACATGCTTGGCGCGCTGCCTCCCCGAGGCCGGTGCGACTGGTTCGACGTGCGCCTTACGAGGCCGAGCGAGAAAAGCGAGCGAGAGGAAGGAGGGAAAGAGAGATGAAGCTCGCGCGCCGGAGGTGGGGCGGGCTTGCCGAACGGACCGAGGTCCAAGCGCTCTCTCTCTCCTCGCCTCGAAGTTGAGCGCTGAGCACAGAGACTGCAAAGCTGCTGCAGGAAACATCTCGCAAGCTACGGCTCGAATCTCGCAAAGCTGACCCGACTCTGCAACCTCGCCCTCGAGCTCCACCTCACCCGGCCGCGCCGACATCGAGCAACGGCCCGCCGCCCGTGCTATTCCTCCTCGACGCGCTCGCAGCCCTGCCCCTCCTGCTCGTCGAGACGACCCTGCGCAGGTCGGCGTCGCGCGGCGCCGCCGTCACCTCGAGCGAGAGGGCGCGCGCAGGCGCAGTAGAACGTGCGAGCGCTCGAGCGACGACTGCGGGACGAGCGCGTCGTGCTCGCACGCCGCACCGCTCGTCGCGCCCGCCGACGACAGGTCGAGGAGAGGGTGGCCCGCCGAGCGCGCGTGCGGGCCGCGCTCGAGGACGGCCGGCAGCATGCCGAAGAGCTCGTCGTCGTCCTGCTGCTGCTCGGCGCTGCGCAGCGCCTGCGACGAGACGCCCGCCGGCGGCGAGTCGGACGGCGTCCAGTCCGAGAAGCGCGAGCCGAGCTCGCCCGGGCGCCAGTCGGACCCGCTCGACGACGAGGACGCCTCGCGCACACCGAGCGGCGAGAGCTCGAACTGCTTCTGCGACGCCCTGCCGCGCAGGGGCCGCCTCGAGGGCGCCGCCGCCGACGTCCAGGCGGCCGAGAGGAGCGCGCCGGGACCCGGCGTCGGCCACGGCGAGCCCGCGCTGCCGCTCGCCGACGAGGTCCCCGCGCGGCGGCCCGACGCGCGTGACCCGGCGAGCTCGCGCTGGGTGCGCAGGCGCTCCTGGTGCGTCGAGCCCGCCGGCTGATTGCTCGCAGCGAGGGCCGAGACGAGGGGCGCGCGCATGCGCGAGCGCGCGATGGCGACGGGCGAGGGGGCGAAGTGACCTCGCGCCGCCGGCGGGGGTGTCGGCGCATGCGTCGCGCACTCGAGGCTGCTCGAGCCCTCGCTCGGGAAGCTGTCGGGCGTCGCCGAGCCCTCGGAGCTGCCCTCGGGCGTGACGGGCCACGACGGCGCCGGGCTGTCGGCGAGGGCGAAGGGGACGGCGGGGCGGACCGAGCGGCGGGTGCTCGACGATGTCGGGTCCGACGGGTGGCGGGGCAGGCGGGACGGGATGGCGAGCGGCATTGAGGGGAAAGGGAAGGCGTCGCCCTCGAGCTGGCGAGCGTTGCTCGGCGTCTCGGCGGCGGGCGTCTCGAGGATGGGCGTGCCGAGGGCGGGCGTGTCGACGGCGAAGGGAGGGCGCGCTCGCGCACTCGACGCCGTGCTCGTGCCGACGGTCGGAACCGGGATGCGGCTCTTCTTGACGGCCCTGGACGCCTTGAGGCGCTTGAGCTCGAGGACCCGAAGCGACGACGCCTGACCCGACCAAGCGGGCGTGCTCGGCGACGTGGACGACTCGGTCGTGTCGGTGACGACGAGTGAGGGCGTTGCCTGCCCGGCGAGGTCGACCTCGGGGTGGTCGGCGGGCGACTCGAGGGCGCGAGTCGGGGACGAGGACGAGAAGGGGCGGAGCATCATGCGGCTCGGGGCGCTGTGGGTGCTCGAGGAGGGCGTGGAGGGGCGCACGCGCATGGGCGAGAGCTGGTGGATGATGCCGGGGAGGCGAAGGTCTGCGGCGAGAGGGCGATAAGGGGATCAGTCAGCGCGACTCGGGCGAGGAGGGAGGGAGGGACGACGAGGGAGGGACGCACGAGGAAGGTGCGCGGCATCGCCGTGGCGGTCGACCGCTTGCTCGGTCGTCATGTCGTGAGCTAGGCGCAGAGAAAGCGAGCGAGCGAGGGCGAGTGAGAGGGAGGAGAGAGAGAGAGAGAGCGAGAAGGTCGGCAACCCGGGGTCGGCCCTCCCCGACCTCGCGGAGGTCCGTGCGCCCGTCGCCTCGACGTCGCACTGGCTCGACGACCTGAACGTGAAAGGAAGATCTAGTACAGGGCGGGCGCGAGGGGAAGCTCTACGAGGAGGGAGAACGGCGACCGAGCGAAACCCGCCTCGCTAGACCTTGCCGCTCGCCTCCTCCCTCGCGAGCAAGCTCCTCTCCCAGTCCCTCCCCTCGAGCTCCTCCTCGGCGCGCCGCTCCTCGTCCCGCCCGAGCTGCGTCCGCTTGACCCGCCACCGCTGGTCGTTCCTCTCGCGCTCGAGCGCCCTTCTCGCACGCCGCGCCGCCTCGTCCTCGTCGCTCTCCCTCCCCGCCGCCGGCGCCTGCGTCAGCGCCGCGACGAGGTCCGCCATGGGCGCCGTGTGCGCGAGCTCGACCGTGAGGCGGCCCTTCTCGCCGCGCTTGAGCTTGGTCGGCGTCACGGTGCGCGCGCCGCCGTGCCGCTTGCTCGGCGACGACGACGGGCTCGAGCCCGGCCGGCCGCGCACGACGACGAATCCGCCGAGGTCCTCGACCATGCCGAGCGTCTCGACGAACGCGGCCTGGTCGAGCGCCGAGGGCGCGAGCACCTCGTCGCGCAGGACGAGGTCGCGGTAGACCGTGAAGGCCGCGTCGGCCGTGACGCGCGCCGCCTCGAACGCCGACGAGGGGCGGTCGAGCCCTGCGCAGCCGCTGCCGCCCGAGGCCGACGATGCGGGAGGCGGGTCGAGGCGCGAGAGCGCGATGAGGGTCGACACGAGGACGAAGCGCTGGTGCGGCCCGCCCTGGAGCGCCGCGAGGCGCGCAGCGAGCGACGGCGCCGACGTGAGGCCCGACGACGACGCGAGCGCGGCCGAGACGTGCTTCATGCCGGCCCTGGGCGCGCTCGTCGGCGTCAGGGCGCCGAGGTCGGCCGGTCCCGACGCCGAGGCTGAGGCCGCCGCGAGCGCCTGCGCATGGTCGTGCGCGGCGGCGGCGATGGCGCGCCGGACGACGTCGAGCATGGTGCGCACGTCGCCCGTGCCGGTCGCGACCTTCTTGGCGCAGCGGTCGAGCGCGGGCTTGTCGATGAGCACGACGGGCGCCTTCTTGGCTGTCGCCGGCTCGTCGTCGGCGAGGTGGACGACCGAGGGCGCGGCATCGAGGTAGGGGTAGGTCGGGGAGAGGAGCGAGATGCGCTGCTGGACGATGGCGACGAGCTCCTGCCAGGTGTACGGCTTGAAGTGGAGGCGCACGGGCTTGACGGGCGTGAGGAGCGGGTCGACCTTGGCCTTGGCCTTGCCCTTGCCGATGGGCGACGGGGCCGGAGTGAACGAGAGGGCCTTGAGCGTGAGGTCGTTGGCGATGCCGATAAGCGTGAGGGGCGAGGCCGGGAACGAGGCGAGGGCGAAGAGGGCGTTGAGGAGGTCGGGCTGCTGAGAGGAGGGGTGGCGAGACGAGGTCGCGGTCGGTGCGACGAGGTGGTCGACCTCATCGAGAACGAGGAGGCTGCGGGAAGGTCGAGAGTGAGCAGCGCGCTCGAGACGGGTCCGAGCGTGGAGGAGAAAGCGCGCGACGCACTACTTGCGCCCGTCCTTGAGCCCCTCCTCGAACCGCTCCTTGGCCTTGAGCGCCTCGCCGTCCTCCATGTCGACGCCGAGCGCGGCCCCGAGCCGCGTCCACGCCCTCTCGCCACCCGCTCCCGCGCCGCCCGCAGCGATGGTCGCGCAGTTCTCCATCGCGACGCGCACCTCGCCGCCGAGCTCGCGCTCGCCGATGCGCGTCCGCAGCTCGTCGACGACGGCGCCGACGAGCGCCGTCTTGCCGATGCCGGGCGGGCCCGAGACGTACATGGCCGCCGGGCCGGGACCCCTCTTCGGCGGGGTCGACGGCCCGGCCTCGCCCTGCGCGGCATAGGCGGCGGGGAAGCGGCGCGAGATGAAGGCGAGGAGGGTGTCGCGCTGGTCGGCGCGGCCGAGGAGCGAGAGGACGCTCGTCGAGAGCGAGGGCGAGAGGAGGGTCGAAGCGTGGGTGTAGACGTTGGGGATGCCGCGCGCGGTGGTCGGCTCGTCGACGACGGCGGGTGTGGGTGCGTCGGGGAGGTGCTGGAACTCGGACGCGAGCGGTGGTGTCGGCAGGGCTGTTCCGGTAGACGAGGTCAGCTCGAGGATCTCGGTGTCGGCGCGAGGGAGGAGGAGGAGGTCGGACGCACTAAAGTCGCTCGGGCGCTGCTCCTCGTCCTCGTCGGCGATGAAGACGTCGTCGAACGCCGGCTGTACGATGTGCGCGTTCTCCTTTTGCGAGAGGGAGCGCTCGAGGAGGGGTGCGGTGCGCTTTGCGGCCGTGACGGGCGACG
>Ga0308169_10003415_pt1 | contig 15537 bp, 11 predicted proteins | sample PhyBR1_2_FD_202139 | JGI IMG/M metagenome (GOLD analysis project Ga0308169, IMG submission 202139) | Phyllosphere microbial communities from UC Gill Tract Community Farm, Albany, California, United States - DLSLSB.R1 | ecosystem: Host-associated > Plants > Phyllosphere > Unclassified | place... | reverse complement strand
CCGCCTTCGGTCAAATCCGCCAGCGCCAGCACCAGCCACTCCAATGTGTCCGGCAAACTGGGCCTGCAGCACACGATCTCGCGTGACGCGAATATCTACGCGACGCTCAGCCGCGGCTACAAGGGTCCGCAGATCGACACCGACACCCCGATCAATGCCGCCGCGGCTTCCGGCAGCTTCCAGGGCTATCTCGTCAAGCCGGAGCTGCCGACCAGCCTGGAACTGGGCACCAAGCTGTCCTTCCTGCAGCGCCGCCTGGATGTCGACCTGGCGGCTTTCCATACCAAGATCAAGGACTTCCAGGAGCAGAACTGCACCTTGACCCCGGTCGGCGCGCTCTCCTGCATCCCGCTGAACGTGCCGAACGTGACCACCAAGGGTCTCGAAGCCGACATCCGCGCCCGTCCGCTGCCGCAGCTGCAACTCGGCATGAGCCTGGCACTCATCCTCGATACGGCGTATCCGGCCGGCTTCACCTTCGACAAGGTGAACGTCGGCGGCCAGCGCCTGATGTACTCGCCGCGCAGCAAGGCCACGCTGAACGGCGACTACAGCTGGGACCTGCCGGGCGACTACCAGCTGAAGTTCGGTGGCGACCTGGTCTACAAGAGCCGCGTCCGCTACTGCAACACGCTCGACCCGGAGTGCGGCTTCGGCGGCCACTCGGTGGCCTCGCTGCGCCTGGCGCTGCGTTCGCCGGATGACAAGTGGGGTGTCGAAGTCTACGACCGCAACCTCGCCGACAAGCGGGTACCGAACGCGATCATCTACCCGCTGCCGGGCAAGGGCGCCGGGTCGGGCTTCGCCTACAGCCTGGGCGAAAACTCCTTCCGCCGCATCGGCGTGACGGTCGACTATCGCTTCTGAGCCGGCATGAGCTCTTGCGCGGCCGCGACGTTCGGACGTCCGGCCGCGTAACCGTTTGATGGACAGCAAAAGGAACACCACGCAATGTCAGGACACTCTTCGCCTCTTCGCCGCATCGCGCTGGCGGCCGCAATCGCCTGCCTCTCCTCGCCCTCGTGGGCGGCCTCGGGCGACCCGCTCGCCTCCGGTTTCGACAACCCGCCCCAAAGTGCCCGTCCACGCGTGTGGTGGCACTGGCTGAACGGGAACATCACGAAGGAAGGCATCCGGCAGGACCTCGACTGGATGGCGCGCTCGGGGCTGGGTGGCCTGCAAAACTTCGATGCCGAGATGATGACGCCGCAGGTGGTCGCCAGGCGCCTGCCCTACATGAGCCCCGAATGGGACGATGCCTTCAGGTTCGCCGTCCAGCAGGCCGAACAGCACAAGCTGGAGTTCGGCATCGCCGCCTCGGCCGGCTGGAGCGAGACCGGCGGCCCGTGGGTACGCCCCGAAGACGGCATGAAGAAGCTGGTGTGGAGCGAGGCCGTCGTCGAAGGCGGCAAGCCGGTGGAACTGAAGCTGCCTGCCGCGCCGCGCACGACGGGCCCCTTCCAGGACCTGTTCGTCCAGCCCGACATCATGGGCCAGCGCCCTGCCGCGGACAAGCTGGCGCGCTTCGGCGCCGACATCGCCGTCTACGCCTATCCGGCGGAGGCTGCCTCCCTGCCCTTGCCGACCATTCGCGCGGCCGACAAGAGCCTGGACGCCGCCAGGCTGGCACAGCTCGGCGAGGCCACCGTCGCCGAGATCGCGCCGCCGTCAAGCGACAAGCCGGCCATCATCACCCTCGAGTATCCGTCCGCGCAGACGGTACGCTCGGCCACCATCTTCTTTCCGGGCATGGCCACGCTGTTCGACGGCGCCAGCGTGCTGCCGGTGCTGGAAGCCAGCGACGACGGCGCCCACTGGCGCAAGGTCGCCGACCTGCCGCCGGCCCTGGTGCCGGCCAGCGCCGGCTTCGCACCGGTCACGGCGGCCCATTTCCGTGTCGTCATCGCGGCCAAGCCCGCTGCGCCGAACCCCGCCTTCATGCCAGTGCAGGGCGTCGACACCGGCCCGTTCGGCGCGCTCGGCCAGGCGAAAGGCCTGCGCCTCGCCCACTTGAGCCTGTCGAGCGAGCCGAAGGTCAACCAGTTCGAGACCAAGGCCGGCTTCGCGACCGTCGACGATTACTATGCGCTCGACGCCGGCGTCGATGCCGCCGAGGCCGGGGTCGATCCGTCCGCCATCATCGACCTGAGCAGCAAGGTGCGCCCCGACGGCTCGCTGGACTGGACCCCGCCGAACGGCAGGTGGAAGATCCTGCGCCTCGGCTGGTCGCTGACCGGTACTGAAAACCACCCGGCCACCGCCGAGGCCACCGGGCTCGAGGTCGACAAGTACGACGGCCAGGCGGTCCGCGCCTACCTCGAGACCTATCTGTCGAAATACGAACACGCGGCCGGCAAGGGCATGGTCGGCGGCCATGGCGTGCGTGCGCTGGTCACGGACAGCATCGAAGTCGGCGCGGCCAACTGGACTCCGCGCCTGCTGGAGCAGTTCAGCCGACTGCGCGGCTACGATGCCCGGCCCTGGCTGCCGGCCCTCGCCGGCGTCATTATCAAGAGCCGCGTCCGCTCCGACGCCTTCCTGTACGACTACCGCCGCACGCTGGCCGAGCTGATGGCCAGCGAGCACTACGGCACGGTGGCCGAGGTCGCGCGCGCACACGGCATGCGCGTGTACGGCGAGGCGCTGGAGAGTGCCCGCGTCACCCTCGGCGACGACATGGCGATGCGCAGCCACACCGATATCCCGATGGCGGCGATGTGGACCTACCGACCGGAATTCGGCCCCAATCCGACCGCCATCGCCGACATGCGCGGCGCCGCTTCCGTGGCTCACCTGTACGGCCAGAACCTGGTCGCAGCCGAATCCATGACCAGCGCGATGGCGCCCTGGGCCTTTGCGCCCTCCGACCTGCGTCCGATGATCGACATGGAATTCGCCAGCGGAGTCAACCTGCCGGTCATCCATACCTCGGTGCATCAGCCGCTGGGCGAGGACAAGAAGCCCGGCCTGTCGCTGGCAATCTTCGGCCAGTACTTCAACCGCAACGAGACCTGGGCCGGCATGGCGCGCCCCTGGGTCGACTATATGGCGAGGAGCAGCTATCTCTTGCAACAGGGCCGTTTCTACGCCGACGTCGGCTATTTCTATGGCGAGGAAGCGCCGCTGGTCGCGCTGTACAAGAAGGGACCGCCGCCCGACGCGCCGCGCCGCTACGCCTACGACTTCGTGAACGCGGACGCGCTGCTGCACAAGCTCGCGGTCAAGGGCGGCGACCTGGTGGCGGGCAGCGGCGCGCGCTACCGGGTTCTGTACCTGGGCGGCTCCAGCCAGCGCATGACGCTTGCCGTGCTGCGCCGCTTGCAGTCCCTGGCAGAGGAAGGCGCGATCATCGTCGGGCCGGCCCCGGTCGCGACACCCGGCCTGGCCGACGATGCGGACGCCTTCGCCGCCCTGGTCAAGCGGATGTGGAGCGGTACGCGCGTCACCGCCGTCGGCAAGGGACGCGTCATCGATGGCCGCGACGTGGAGGCCGCCCTTGCGCAGCTCGGGCAGGCGCCCGATGTCGAGTTCGGGACCGAAGGCGGCACGCCGGTCCTGTTCGTGCACCGGCGCCTGCGCGATGGCGACATCTATTTCGTGAGCAACCGGAGCAATGCGGCGCTGAACACGGCCGCGCATTTCAAGGTTCGCGGCAAGGCGGCCGAGTTCTGGCATGCCGACACGGGGCGCAGCCAAGCCGCAAGCTACCGCAGTGACCGGACCGGGACCGTGGTGCCGCTGGCGCTGGGCGCGCACGAATCGGTCTTTGTCGTGTTCCGGCGCCCGGCTACGGCAACCGCAAGGACGGTTTCCCTGCCTACCTGGTCGCAGGCCGCCACGCTGGACGGCGCCTGGGCCTTGCGCTTCGATGGCCTGGCCGCGCCAGGGCCGATCGCGCATGGCGCCCTGGGCTCGCTCACGCAGAACGCCGATCCCCGCGTGAAGTACTTCTCGGGCACGACCACCTACCAGAGCAGCTTCACCTTGCCGGGCGGAGTCACGCCGGGCGCGCCGATGCAGCTCGATCTCGGCCAGGTCGGCGATGTGGCCGAGGTCCTTGTGAATGGCAAGCCTGCCGGCATCGCCTGGAAGAAGCCCTATCGGGTCGAGGTCGGCCAGCTGGTGAAACCTGGCGCCAACACGGTGGAAATTCGGGTTGCCAACCTCTGGGTCAACCGCCTCATCGGTGACGCCCAGCCGGGAGCAGCGAAGGTCACGTTCACCACGATGCCGACCTACATGGCCGATGCGCCGCTACGGCCAGCGGGCCTGATCGGGCCGGTCACCCTGCAGGTTCAACGCAGCTTGACAGGCGAGCGATAGCATGAAGCGGCGAACTTTTTTAAGCGGGATCGCCGCCCTGCCGGCTTCGGCGGCGCTCGGCCAAACATTCGGCAGTATCGTCCAGCGGCCCTCTAGCCGGGTCATCGTCGACAACGACTTTTCCGGCGATCCGGACGGCCTGTTCGCGCTGACGCATCAACTACTGACGCCAAAGGCGCGAACCGTACTGATCACGACCTCGGCCGTGGCGCCGGGCCTTGCCAGCATGGCGGGCCTCGATGCCGGCCAGTCGCCGGTGGCGGCCACGCGGCTGGTGAGCGAGTTGATGGATCGCCTTCGCCTGGCGCACAGGCCAGCCCTGGTCAGCGGCAGGCAAGCCTTCGGCGTAGGAAAGGACAGCGACAATGCCGCCGCGCGCGCGATCGTTGCCGAAGCGATGCGCGACGATCCGCTGCCCCTCGTGCTCACCTGTGGCGGCCCCTTGACCAACGTCGCCGCGGCCCTGCGTCTCGAGCCGCGGATCGCCAAACGGCTGAAGCTGGTCTGGATCGGTGGCACGGTGGCCACCGACGCCCCCGTGGAATACAACCTGACCACCGATATCGCCGCAGCCAGGTACGTGCTGGAAGAATCGAAGGTGGAGGTCTGGCAGGTAGCGCAGGAAGAATACATGCACTTCCAGCTTTCGGTTGCCGAGCTGACCGGAGGATTCCGCACGATTTCCCCGGTATCCGAATGGCTCTACGGCCAATACCTGCGTCTGCCGCCGTTTGTCGAACTTGGCGGATCGATCGGTTTTGGCGATAGCGCGATGGTGTCCCTGACGGCGTTCGGCTTTGATGCCACGCCCCATACGCTGCGTCGCGCCAGAAGAATCCTCGACGACGGCCGTTATGGTGCGGAGATCGACGCGGCGCCCATCCGCATGGTTCACGGCTTCGACGTCCGCCTCAACCTGAGCGACCTGGTGGCGCTGCTACGCGCACACAAGGCGCAACACGACACCCTCTAGGACCACATGAAGCTTTTCTCTTCTTTAGACACCCTGGTCTTCATCGTCTACTTCGTGGTGGTCGCGGGCTATGGCCTGTGGGTCTACCGCCGCAAGAAGAGCGCGGCCGGGTCCTCGGCCTCGCACGACTACTTCCTGGCCGAAGGCTCGCTGTCCTGGTGGGCCATCGGCGCATCCCTGATCGCATCCAATATCTCGGCCGAGCAGTTCATCGGCATGAGCGGCTCGGGCTTTCGGATCGGGATGGCGATCGGCGTGTACGAACTGATGGCCGCCGCGACCCTGATCATCGTGGCGGTGTTCTTCATGCCGGTCTACCTGAAGAACCGCATCTACACGATGCCCCAGTTCCTCGAGCAGCGCTACGGCAAGGCGGTCGCCACCACCATGGCGGTTTTCTGGCTCGGGCTGTACGTGGTGGTCAACCTCACGTCCATTCTCTACCTTGGCGCGCTCGCGATTTCGAGCATTGCGGGGCTGAACCTGTTTGCCTGCATGGTATTCCTGGCCGTGTTTGCCGCCATGATCACGCTGGGCGGCATGAAGGTGATCGGCTACACCGACGTGATCCAGGTCCTGTGCCTGGTCGGCGGCGGCCTGGTCACGACCTGGATCGCCCTCGACCTGGTGGCGGCGCTCGGTGGCGGCCATGGCGCGCTGGCGGGCGCAAACGCGCTGTTCCACAGTGCGCGCGACCATTTCGACATGGTGCTCACGCGCGGCAATCCGAATTACATCGACCTGCCGGGGCTGTCCACCCTGATCGGCGGCATGTGGATCATCAACCTGAACTATTGGGGCTGCAACCAGTACATCGTACAGCGTGCGCTCGGCGCCGACCTGCCGACCGCCCGCAAGGGCCTGCTGTTCGCCGCCTTCCTTAAGCTGTTGATGCCGGTGGTGATTGTCCTGCCAGGTATCGCCGCCTATGCACTGGACAAATCCGGGGCGCTGGGCGACGCCATGCACCAGGGCGGCGAACTCAATCCCGACCGCGCCTACCCCACCTTGCTGGCACTGCTGCCGGCGGGACTGAAAGGCGTGGCCTTCGCCGCGCTGACCGCCGCCGTCGTCGCTTCGCTGGCCGGCAAGGCCAACAGCATCGCCACCATCTTCACGCTCGACATTTACAAGAAGCGCTTCCATCCGGCGGCGAGCGAGCTTCGGATGGTGTGGATCGGGCGCCTGTGCGTGGTCGCCGCGATGGCGATCGCGGTATTGATCGCGCCGCGGATGGGCATCGACAAGAAAGGCGGCTTCCAGTACATCCAGGAATACACGGGCTTCGTCTCGCCGGGCATCCTGGCCATGTTCCTGCTGGGTTTCTTCTGGCGCACGACCAATACGGCGGCGGCCATGTTTGCCACGCTCGGCGGCCTGGTGCTGTCGGTCATCCTGAAATTCCTGTCGCAGATGATGGATTTGCGCTTCCTGGAGCCGATCGGTTTTGCCGTCCGCAACGCTGCCGGCGTATATGACATCCCCTTCATCGACCGCATGCTGGTCGTCTTCCTCGTCGTGGTCGCCGGCATGGTCCTGATCAGTAAACTGGGCGGGCGGGACCCGGCCGCCAGGAACATGCACATCAGCCGCAGCCTGTTCCGGGTGGACGGCGCGTTTGCGCTCGGCTCCGCGCTGATCTGCGTGATGCTGGCCGCGGTCTATGGCGCCTGGTGGTAAGCGGCCTGCATTTCAAGGAAAACCATGTTCAATCCCTCCGACCATCCGCATCGCCGCCGCAATCCGCTGACCGGCGAATGGGTGCTGGTGTCGCCTCACCGTGCGAAGCGTCCGTGGCAGGGCCAGCAGGAAGCCGCCGACAGCGGCGCCAGGCCCTCGCACGATCCAAACTGCTACCTATGCCCTGGCAACCTGAGGGTCACCGGCGAGCGCAATCCCGACTACGCCGGCACCTATGTGTTCGAGAACGACTTCGCCGCCCTGATGCCGGGAACACCCGAGGCGGCGCGAGGCGACGATCCCTTGTTCCAGGCCATGAACGCACGCGGTACCAGCTGGGTCATCTGCTTCTCGCCCGACCATGCAAAGACGCTGCCCCAACTCTCGTTGCGCGCCATCGAACAGGTGGTCGACACCTGGTGCGCGCAATCCGCCAAGCTGGGGGCAGCCTACCGCTGGGTGCAGGTCTTCGAAAACAAGGGCGCCGCCATGGGCTGCTCGAACCCGCATCCGCACGGACAGGTCTGGGCCACCAGCTTCCTGCCCGACCTGCCGTCCCGGGAAGACCAGTGCCAGCGCGATTATCTTGCCGCGCACGGGCGGCCGATGCTGCTCGACGCGGCCGCGCGCGAAGCCGCCCTGGCCGAGCGCGTGGTGGTCGAGACCGGACACTGGCTGGCAATCGTGCCCTACTGGGCCGCCTGGCCCTTCGAGACCCTGCTGCTGCCCAAGTTCAAGGCCGCGCGCCTGGAAGACCTGGACGCCGAGCAGCGCGCCAACCTCGCGCTCGTGCTCAAACGCCTGACCACCCGCTACGACAACCTGTTCCAGACCTCCTTCCCGTATTCGATGGGCTGGCATGGCGCTCCTCACGGCGGCGGCGACACCGCGGCCTGGCAGCTGCACGCGCACTTCTATCCGCCCCTGCTGCGCTCGGCCTCGGTGCGCAAGTTCATGGTCGGTTTCGAGATGCTGGCCGAAGCCCAGCGCGACCTGACCCCGGAACAGGCCGCCGCGCGCCTGCGCGAGCAGTCCGACCTGCATTATCTCGATCCTGAAACTCCGTCCTGAAAACCCGATGAACGCATCCCTGGCGCAGCGCGCCCACACCGCTTTCCAGGCCGCCTTCGGCGCGCCCGCCACGATCCTGGTCCAGGCCTCCGGCCGGGTCAACCTGATCGGCGAACACACCGACTACAACGAGGGGCTGGTGCTGCCCTGCGCGATCGACTACCGCACCGTGATCGTCGCGCGCCTGCGCGACGACCGCCAGGTCAAGGTCGTGGCCGCCGACTACGACGACGCGGCCGACCGGATCGATCTCGATACGCCGATCACGCGCCTGGCCAGGCCGATGTGGGCCAACTACGTGCGCGGCGTGATCCGGCAACTGGTGCTGCTCGGCCTGCCCATGCGCGGGATGGACATGGTGGTCGCCGGCGATATCCCGCAGGGCGCCGGCCTGTCTTCGTCCGCGTCGCTGTCGGTCTCGGTGTGCAGGCTGTTCGCCACCCTGCCCGGCTTCCAGCACCTGGAACCGGTGGACATGGCCCTCGTCGCCCAAGCCTCGGAAAACGACTTCGTCGGCACCAGGTGCGGCAACATGGACCAGATCAGTTCCGCCTGCGGCGTCGACGGCCATGCCCTCCTGATCGATTGCCGCTCGCTGGCGGTGAAGCCTGTGCCTTTGCCGCAAGGCGCCGCCATCATGATCTTCGATTCGCAGGTGCGGCGCGGACTGGTCCAAAGCGAGTACAACACGCGCCGCGCGCAATGCGAGGCAGCGGCGCGGCACTTCGGCCTGCGCGCCCTGCGCGACCTCGACCCGGACCTGCTGTCGGCACGCGGCGTGGAACTCGATCCGCTGACCATGCGCCGCGCGCGCCACGTCGTCACCGAAAACGACCGGGTGCGTGCGGCGGCGGATGCGCTGGCAGCAGGCGACCTGGCGCGCATGGGAGAACTGATGGCTGCCTCGCACGCGTCGATGCGCGACGACTTCGAGATCACCGTGCCACCGATCGACCACCTGGTCGACATCGTCAAGGCCGCCATCGGTCCGGCCGGCGGCGTGCGCATGACGGGCGGCGGCTTCGGCGGCTGCGTGGTGGCGCTGGTGCCGCACCGGCTGGTCGGGCGCGTGCGGGAGGCGGTGATGCAGTCCTACCGCGGGCCGGCGGGCCAGCAGGCGACGATCCACGTCGCCTGCGCCGCTGCCGCCGAGGGCTGAACCAGCGGAGCGCGATCGTCAGAAGCGATGAATGATCCCGACGATCGCGCTATTGATGCCCTGCCCGGGGGCGACGGGAATTCCGGGACCGGCGGCGGGAGCGGCCGTGAAGCTTGCCGCGCTGCCGTTTTTGACGCGGGTCACGCCGGCGTACAGGCCGGTGCGCTTGGACAGCGAATAGTCGTGGCGAACCGCATACGATTTCGCGTTGCCGGCGCTGTTCCGGCTTTTGCTGTACTGGCCATAACTCAGCAGCAGCGTCCCGTTCGTGCTCACCCGGACCAGCGCATCCAGTTCAAAGAAATGGTTGTCCGGATTCGCGAAGCTCGTATTGTTGGCGGCCGTGATATCCGCACTGCCGCGATGCGCCTGGTACAGGAAGGCCGGCTTGACCAGGCCGAAGTCGTAGGAAGCGCCGAACAGGTAATAGCGCCCGGTCTGCGCCGGCACCAGCGGGCTCAAGGTACTGCCGGCCGCGTAATTCTGCTGCATGTAGTCGAGGTCGACCGACAGCTTGCCATTCCTGTAGATCAGGGCCGCGCCGCTGGTCTGGCCCAGGCCATGCGGCTGGCCGTCGGCGTTCTCGTTGCCGACGCCATAGAAGGCCCGCAGCGTAAAGCCCTGATAACTCGGGGAGGTGTAGCGGATCGAATTCGAGGTTCGTGCCGCCGGCACGAACACGAAGTTATTCGTCGCATTACCCCACCCCAGGGTATTCAGCTCGCCCATCGAGTAGGTCACGTAGCTGAGGAACAGGGGCGTGTAGTTGACGCCGACCTGAACCTGGCCCAGGTCCCCCTTCAAGCCTGCCCAGGCTTCGCGTCCGAACAGGGCGCCGCCGTTGGCGAGCGTGCCCGTATCCGCATTGAAGCCGCTTTCAAGACGGAAGATCGCCTGGGTGCCGCCGCCCAGGTCCTCCGTGCCCTGGAAGCCCAGGCGGACCGGGGCCACCGCGCTGGAATCAATGCGGGTCGTGGTGGCGCCGCTGGTGCGCCCCGACTCGACGGCCAGGTCGAGCACGCCGTACACGGTCACGTTCGACTGTGCCATGGCCACGGGCGAGAGAATAGCGGCGGCAAGTGCCGCCATGCTGCGTGTCTTCATGTGTCTCCTACTATTCTTATGAGTGACTCACGCGGCCAGGCGCTGTGTCAGTTCCGCCAGCATGTCCGACAGGCCGGCCGCATCGCTCGCGCCGCCATAGACATAGTGGTCGGGACGTACGATGGCGGCGCAGCAAGCGTGCCGTTCGAACCAGTGCGCCAGCACGCCATCGAGCTCCCCGGTGCGGACGCTCCCGGCGGCCCGGCTAAACGCCCGTCCTTCCGACGCCACGCAGACCAGCGTGCCCAGCGCCGCCGCCCGCGCGGCCAGGTCCGGGGACACTGCGTGGGCAGGCAGATCGGTGACGATCCACCAGCCCGGATCGAGTACGTCGTCCAGCAAGGCCGGCGCGGCCGGTCCCGCTACGCGCGGTTGCGGGAACAGCGTGCCGGCGCCGTGCGCATGACCTGGCGCCAACAGTCCGCCCACCAGCGGCGGGATGATCTCCTGGCGCGGCACCGTCTTGATCTCGCCGCCGGCGGCCTCGATCAGGGCCGCATCGCGCGCCCTGGCGGCCTGCGTGTCGCGCTCGCAGATAACGGCGCCGATCTCCTTGATGCGCGTGGTGAGCATGCGCACGTGTTCGCGCCGCTCGACCGTGTAGGTGTCGAGCAGGGACTCGGCGGCATCGCCGACCACCTCGCCCGCCAGCACGGCGCGCAGCTTCCAGGTCAGGTTGACCACGTCGCGCACACCCTGGCACATGCCCTGGCCCAGGAAGGGCGGCTGCTGGTGGGCGGCGTCCCCCGCGATGAACACGCGGCCGTGGCGCCATTCGCGCGCCACCAGGGCGTGGAAGCGGTAACTGGCCTGGCGCCACAATGTCGCGTCGTCCGGCCCGATCCAGCGTTTCAGCACGCTCCAGGCGCCCTCCTCGCTTGCCATGTACGCCGGGTCCTCGCCCGGCAGCAGCGAGATCTCCCAGCGGCGATGCTTGCCTGGTCCGATCACATAGGTGCAAGGACGCGCCGGCTCGCAATACTGGACGCTGGTCTTCGGCAATTTGGCCAGGCCTTGCTCGTTGACCTGCACGTCGACCACCAGCCACGGTTCGTCGAACTCGAGATCCTCCAGCGTGATGCCGACGGCCTCGCGCACGGAACTGGATGCGCCGTCGCAGCCGATGACATAGCGGGCACGCAGACTGACAGCCTTGCCCTCGGCATCCTCGAGCCCCACCGTCGCACCGTCATCGTCCTGCTCGACGCCGGTGAAGCGCCAGCCCAGCGCCACCTCGACCGACGCCTGCGCCTGCACATGCCGGCGCAGTGCGGCCTCCACCGGCGGCTGGGTGAACACCATCGAGGGCGTGTGCCCGAGCGGATATGGCGGCGCCACCGTGGCAAGGCGCTTGATGAGGCGGCCGTCGGCGCCGTAGTACTCGGAGGCCGTGAATGGCTCGCAGTGCGGCGCAATCGCGTCGGCCAGGCCCAGGTTCTGGAACGCCCGCATGATCTCGTGGTCGAGTGCGATGGCGCGCGGCTTCGGATAGACCTCGTGCGTGCGATCGACCACGAGGGTCCGCACCCCGGCCTGACCGAGCAGCGCGGCAGCGACGGCACCGGATGGGCCGAAGCCGATCACGACGACGTCATACGCGGCATTGTCGGCAAACCGGTTCATGGCTGTTCGTCTTCGATCTTGTTGACCAGCAGGCCGACGCCCTCGATCTCGACCTCGATCGTGTCGCCAGGCTTCATCCACACGGGGGGCGTGCGCGACTGGCCGACGCCGGCCGGCGTGCCCATCGCGATCACGTCGCCCGGCTCCAGCGTCAGGCATTCGGTCAGCAGGGCGATCGTCTCGGCCACGTCCCAGATCATGTCTTTGGTGTTCGCGTCCTGCATGACCTCGCCGTTCAGGCGCGACTGGATAGCGAGGCCGGCGCCGCCCGGCGGCAGCTCGTCGGCGCTGACCAGGACCGGGCCAAACGCGCCGGTGCGGTCGAAATTCTTACCGATAGTCCACTGCGGGGTGCGCTTCTGGTAGTCGCGCACGGAGATGTCGTTGAAGCAGGCGTAGCCGAACACGTAGTCGAGGGCATCCTCGCGCTTGACGTGGCGCGCCCGCTTGCCGATCACGACGGCCAGCTCGGCCTCGTAGTCGAATTTTTCCGAGACGCGCGGGCGCGGCGACGCTTCGCCATGCGCCAGCAGCGAGGTCGTCGAGCGCAGGAAGAACCACGGGTAGACCGGCTTGTCGCGGCCGCTTTCGGCCGCATGGTCGTAGTAGTTCAGGCCCAGGCAGACCGTCTTGCCGGGCTCCGGCACGACCGGCGCGAGCGCGGCGCCGGCCAAGGGCAGGCGCTCGCCCGGGGCCGCCAGTTCGAGGGCGCGGCGGCCGGCGGCGACCAGGTCGACGCCCGCCAGCAGCGCTGCGCGTGCATCGGATGGCACCTCCGGGAGAACACGGTTCAGGTCGACGAGGGTGTCGCCGTCGACGACGGCCAGGCGGGCTTCATTGCCCTTGCGGTAGCTGGTGAATTTCATGTGGGTTCCTTGTTGGTGCTTAGTGTTCGATGAAACGGATTTTTTTCTGTGCCTGCTTGATACGCTCGGACGGCGGTTTCGACACGCCCCACTGGTCGAAGCGCCCCGGCGGCCAGGTCCAGTCCGACGGCCCGCCGGTCGGGTAGCTGTCGTCGACCTGCAGCACGTCGGCGGTGTATTCGATGACGAAATCGTCGGGGCCGACGAAGTACGAGAACACGTTGTTGCCGGGACCGTGGCGGCCGACACCCCATTCGATAGGCCAGCCAGCGTCGCTCATGCGGCCGGCGCCGCGCATCACCGCATCCAGGTCCGGCATCACGAAAGCGATGTGGTTGAGCGTGTCGGCGTCGCTGTCGGCCAGCGCGATGCTGTGGTGGTCGCTGTTGCAGCGCATGAAGGCCATGACCTTGGTCCGGTCCGACAGGCGGAAGCCGAGCGCCTCCTCGAAGAAGCGCTGCGCCACCGTGACGTCGGCGCTGTTGAACACGACGTGGGTGATGCGGCTCGGCGCGTCGCGGTGGGTCTGCTCGGCGTGGCGCTCGTCGCCATGCACGAAGCGCAGGATGCGTCCTTGCGGATCGGCGATCGTGACGGCGGTGCCGCCACCGGGTTCCCCGAGCGGCTCCGGACCGGACAGGACACGCCCGCCTGCGGCCGCGGCACGCCGTGCGATCGCATCCAGGTCGGCGCGGCTGGATACGCTGAAGGTCACATTGCGGACGTCGGGCTGTTCGCTGCGGTGCAAGGCCAGGATGTGATGGAAGCTGCCGGCGCCGCGCAGGTAGACCGCGTCATCGGTCTTCGCCACCGTATCGAGATGCCATGTGTCGTTATAGAAGCGCTCGGCCGCATCGGGATCGGTGACGCCGATCGCGATGCTGCGCAGCTGGCCGGCTGGGGATGTAGTCATGGGAACTCCTTAGGTATTGGGAACGGCGGCACCGGCCTCGAGGCCGAGGAAGCGCGCCGCGTTATGGGTGACGAGCCGGTCACGCACCCGCGCGTCGCTTACCGCATCGGCAATGCTGGCGACGGGCCGCGCGTCGTGGAAAGCGAACGGGTAATCGGTGCCGATCATCAGCTGGGTGTCGCCGAAGCGATCCACCAGGTGCCGCAGGGTCGGCGCATCGAACACCAGGGTGTCGTAGAACAGCAGGCGCGCCTGTTCCGACGGGCTGACGGGCATGGCGTCCAGCAGCGCCGGGAACACCTTGCGCGCCTGCTCCAGGCGCGGCAGCAGCGAGGCCAGGGTGCCGCCGCCATGGCTGAACGCCATCTTCAGCGCCGGCAGGCGGCCGATCAGGTTCGAGGTCAGCACCGAGGCGGCGGCCAGGCCGACGTCGGTCGGATACGCCAGCGCAGGCAACAGTTTTTCCGGTCCGACCAGGCGCTCGGTACCGGCCGGCTTGAGCGCGTGCACGAACACGGCGACGCCTTTCTCCGCGCAGGCCTCGAAAAAGGGGGTGAACTCGGGCGAGCCGGGCGCCTTGCCGTTGATATTGCTGCCCACTTCGATGGACTTGAAACCCAGCTTGTCGACCACGTAGTCGAGTTCCCTGAGCGCCAGGTCGAGGTCCTGCAGCGGCACCGCGCCCATGCCGACCAGGCGCCCGCCGGACAGCGCGGCCATCTCCGCGATCTGCTCGTTCATGTAGCGCAGCAGCTGGCTTGCCGCCACCGCTTCCATCCAGTACGACAGCAGTTCGGGCATCGGCGAGATCGCCTGGACGGCCAGGTCCATCGTCTCCATGTCTTCGATGCGGCGGCTCGGGCTCCAGGCCCGCTCGGACACGGTGCGGTACACCTTCCCGGCGATCATCACGTGGCGGTGGCAGGCATGGGCCGGCGCCATCGAGGGCCAGCCGGCCGGGAGCGTATTGCCGATATAGTGCGGCAGGTCATGTGGAATCACGTGCGCGTGGATGTCGATACCGCAGCCGCAGCCGGGCATATGCAGGTGCCCGGTGCTCATGCCTGCTCCAGCCCGGCCGCACTTACGCCGGCCGCGCAAATCGCCTCGTCCTGGGCGCCGGTGCCGCCGCTGGCGCCGACCGCGCCGATCAGCGTGCCGTCGGCGCGCCGGATCGCCACCGCCCCCGTCTGCGGAATGAACCTGCCCTGGCTGGACGATGCAAGCGCATTGAAGAACACGGGGTTGTCCTGGGCGCGCTGATGCAGCACGCGGGTGGCGACGCCCATGCCGGCGGCGGCATAGGCCTTGCCGAGGGCGATATCGGTGCGCAGCATCGTCGCGCCGTCTTCGCGCTGCAGCGCCACCGGATGGCCGGCAGCGTCCAGCACCACCACGGCGACCGGCGGCAGGCCGTCGGCACGTGCGGCCGCCAGCGCGGCGGCCACGATCGCGTTGGCTTCGGCCAGGCTCAGGCTTGATGCGTTGTTGTGAGCTTCGCTCATGTCTTGATCTCCGAATAGTCAGTCGTTTGCCAGCGTGGCCTGGGCGGCAGCCGGGTCGATGGGACGCGCGGCCGGCTCTTCCCCGTCGCGGCGCTCGCCCCGCACCAGCAGGAAGGAGGTGCAGGCGAGCAGCAGGGCTGCGGCCAGCACGTAGAAGGTGTAGGTCGGATCGGGGTCGTAGGACTTGACCAGCCCGATAACGACGGGTCCCAGCATGCCGCCCACGCGATTGATGCCGACCGCGAGTCCGACCCCGGTGCTGCGCACCTCGGTCGGGTAGATCATCGCGATATAGTTGTTCTGCACCGACTGGCCGCCGA
>Ga0308169_10003414_pt1 | contig 15542 bp, 12 predicted proteins | sample PhyBR1_2_FD_202139 | JGI IMG/M metagenome (GOLD analysis project Ga0308169, IMG submission 202139) | Phyllosphere microbial communities from UC Gill Tract Community Farm, Albany, California, United States - DLSLSB.R1 | ecosystem: Host-associated > Plants > Phyllosphere > Unclassified | place... | reverse complement strand
CCCGACCTCGTCGATCGGCTGCGGACGGGGGCTCCCCTTGCCGAAGCACCAAAGCAATATTGGTATGGCGGTGGCTCGGTCGGCTATTCCGACTGGCCCGGCATGAACGGCAAGATCGAGCTTTCGTAAGCTGGTAACGCGCCCGTCGCGAAGACAGGGATGCTGGGCGAGCGCAAAGTCGCGCCGCCCACGTCTCCCCCTACCGCAAGGCACGCGCGATCTACGGCTCCGAGGCTGAGCGCGCTCCCATACTGCCCCCCAGCCTTTGCACCACAGCTGGTCTTTGCCCGCATTGCCGCCCTTCCCCATCGAGCCTGGCGGCCTGCGCCTCGGGACGTCCTTCACGCGTTTTGCGATCGCCGGCTCCGGATAGTTCAGAGACAAGCCTGCCCCGGCACCGAGATAATACTCGCCGGCTGCGGACAAAACCGCTGGTGGCATTCCTAATAGAGGATTGAGCGCCCCCCGCATCCTTGGCGTTCGCCAAGCCGACGTCACGGGCGGACCGTTACGACGACCTTCCCCTTGGCGCGGCCGGAATCGACATAGTCCACCGCATCGTTGAGGCTTTCGAACGGGAACACGCGATCGACGACGGCCTGGATCGAACCCTGGTCGATCAGCGCGCTGAGCTTGCCCAACTGCTCGCCATCGGCGTGCATGAACAGGAACGAGTAGGCGACGCCCCGTCGCTTCGCCTTGCGCCGAATCCCCGCGCTCATGAGACGCAGGACGAGCCGTATCACCGGGTTCAATCCCTGCGCCTTGGCGAATGCCGGGTCCGGCGGTCCCGATATCGAGATCAGCTTGCCGCCCGGTTTCAACACCTTGAGCGACTTTTCGAGCGTCTTCCCGTCCAAGCTGTTGAGCACGACGTCATAGCCGGACAGCAGCTCGGAAAAGTCCTGCGTCTTGTAGTCGATGACGACGTCCGCACCGAGGCGCCTGACCAGATCGGCGTTGGCGGCGCTCGTGGTCGTCGCGACGGTCGCGCCGAGATGCTTGGCGAGCTGGATCGCGATCGTGCCGACGCCACCCGACCCTGCGTGGATCAGGATCTTCTGGCCGCGCGTCAGGCCCGCGCGCTCGACCAGCACCTGCCATGCGGTCAGACCGACGAGCGGGATGGAGGCCGCCTCCGCCATCGACAGGCCGGCGGGCTTTGCGGCCAGGTCGGCTTCGTCGACCGCGATGCGCTCGGCAAAGGTCCCGATCCGTCCATCGCGCGGGCGGGCATAGACCGCATCGCCGACCTTGAAGCGACGCACGTCGGCACCGACGGCAAGGACGATACCGGCGAGGTCATGCCCGAGGACGAACGGTGGCGTGTAGGGCAGGATCGGCTTGAACGCGCCGTCGCGGATCTTGCCGTCGAGCTGGTTGATCGCGGTGGCGTGAATCTCGACCAAGACCTCGCCGGATGCGGGTACGGGATCGGGCCGTTCGACCAGGGTCAGGCGTTGCCCCTTGCCGTACCGTTCGAGCTGGTATGCCTTCATGCTGCGCGCTCCTGGGTGGCCGCCGCGACGGGATAATCGGTATAGCCCTTGGCGCCGCCGCCATAGAGCGTCTGCGGATCGATTTGCGCAAGCGGCGCTCGCGTCTTCATCCGCTCGACCAAGTCGGGATTGGCGATGAACGGTCGGCCGAAGGCGATCAGGTCGGCCTTGTGCTCAGCCAGATGTGCTTCGGCCAGAATCTGGTCGAAGCCGTTGTTGGCGATGTACGTGCCGCGGAAACGGGTGCGGAGCGCGGCATAGTCGAACGGCATTGCGTCACGCGGTCCGCCGGTCGCACCCTCGACGACATGGATATAGGCGATCCCGAGCGCGTCGAGCCTCTCGACGATGTGCTCGAACAGCGGCTGCGGATCGCTGGTCGCGATGCCGTTCGCGGGCGACACCGGCGACAGGCGGATGCCGACGCGGTCCGGGCCAACCTCGTTGGCCACCGCTTCGGTCACCTCGATCATCAGGCGAGCGCGGTTCTCGATCGTCCCGCCATAGGCATCGGTGCGGTGGTCCGCACCGTCCTTGGCGAACTGGTCGAGCAGATAGCCGTTCGCGCCGTGCACCTCGACCCCGTCGAAGCCCGCCGCGATCTCGTTGGCTGCGCCTCGACGGAAATCCTCGACGATGCCCGGCAGTTCGTGAAGCGCGAGTGCGCGCGGCGCGGAGACGTCGACGAAGCCGTTGTTGACCACGGTCTTCGTCTCGGCACGAATGGCCGACGGCGCGACCGGCGCGGCACCGTTCTCCTGCAGGTCGACATGGCTGACGCGGCCGACATGCCAGAGTTGCAGGTATATCCTGCCGCCTCTGGCGTGGACCGCATCGGTCACCGTGCGCCAGCCCGCGACCTGCGCGTCGGTGTAGATGCCTGGTGTATCCTGATACCCCTGCCCCTGTCGCGACACCTGCGAGGCCTCGGTGACGATCAGCCCCGCCGAGGCACGCTGGCCGTAATAGTCCGCCATCAACGCGGTCGGCACCAGACCGGCCCCGGCGCGATTGCGGGTCAGCGGTGCCATGACAATTCGATTGGCGAGCGTAACGGGTCCCAGATCATGGGACGAGAAGAGGCTGGATCCGGACATCGGCGTGTCTTTCATGATGTGCGTGCGATAGCGTGCATGCGAGGCGGTCAGGCGGCGTAGCGTGGCGCCGGGCGCGTCTCGCCGAAGCCCGGCAACATCGCCCGACGTGCAGTCTGGAACGCATCCCAAAGTTCGCCATCGTGCAGCGGCGGGATCGTCACGGCCTCACGCGCATCATAGCCAGCGAGCGCCGCGTCGACCATCTCGCCCACGTCCATCATCGGCGGCAGCGAGGCCTCGTCGGCACCGGCGCGGCCCCAGAGTTCGGTCTTGGTCGCCGCGGGCAGCACTGCCTGCACATAGACGCCCTTCGGCCCGAGTTCGAGCGCCAGTCCCTGCGAGAGGAACAGCACGAACGCCTTGGTCGCGCCGTAGACGGTCATGCCATATTCCGGCGCCAGCCCGACCGCCGAACTGATATTGATGATCGCACCATCGCCGCGGGCTGCAAGGCGCGGTGCGATCGCGCTGGCGAGCCGCGCAACCGACGTGGTGTTGAGCGCGATCAGGCGATCGACGGCGTCGGTGGGCTGGTCGACGAAGCTGCCCCCGAGGCCCGCGCCTGCATTGTTGATGAGGATACCGATGCGATCGTCGTCACGCAGTCGCGCCTCGACGACGGCCATCTGGTCGAGGTTCGTCAGGTCGGCTGGCAGCACGTCCACCGCGACGCCGGTCTCGGTTTTCAGCTTCGACGCCAGCGCATCGAGACGGGCGGCATCGCGGGCCACGAGAACGAGGTCATGGCCGCGGCGGGCGAAGCGATCGGCATAGGTTGCCCCGATGCCGGTGGAGGCGCCGGTAATGAGAATGGCAGGCTTGGTCATCGGATTGCCCTTTCGGAATGGCTCGCTATATTGATGACGAGTGTCATGAATGACTAAATGTGACGGCCATCATGAAACGTCAACAGGCAAACGGAGATTATTGCGATGAAGGTCAGTCGCGAGCAGATGGTCGAGAACCGTCGCCGCATCCTGCAAGAGGCCAGCCGGCTGTTTCGCGATCGCGGTTTCGCGGCGGTCACGGTTGCCGACGTGATGAAGGCGTCCGGGCAGACGCATGGCGGTTTCTATGGCCACTTCGCCTCAAAGGACGACCTGATCGCCGCAACGATCGCGGATACGCTGGCGGGCGAGAGCGCGGGCATGGCCGATATCGAGGCGTGGACCGACGCCTATCTCTCGCCGCTACACCGCGAGAACCCCGACCAGGGATGCCCGATGGCCAGTCTCGCCGGATTGATGCGTCACCAGACGGCGCAGGCGCGGACCGCCATGACGCACGGGCTGAACGCGCACATCGATCGCTTCGCGCAGGGTCTGCCGGGTGACGACGATGCCGAGCGGCGGCGAACGGCGATCGGCCGGTGGGCGGCGATGGTCGGCGCCGTAATACTGTCACGCGCCGTCGACGACATCGCCTTGTCCGACGAGGTGTTGCACGAAACCCGCGCATGGATCGCGGCGACACAGCCCGCTGCCTGTGCCGATCAGGAAGAGGATGCAAACGCATGAACGTGTTGAAGGACCATGCCGGTCTCGATGGCCACGACCAGTTGGCGGCGTTGATCGCGACCAACCGTAATCCACCGATCGGCGATACGCTGGAGTTCGCGCTGGTCGAACTGGAACGGGGCCGCGTGGTCTTCGAAGGTTCGCCGTCTCGCAAGGTCTTCAATCCGATCGGATCGGTTCATGGCGGTTATGCCGCGACTTTGCTCGACAGCGCCTGCGGGTGTGCCGTCCATTCGAGCCTGCCTGCGGGTCAGGGCTATACGACGCTCGAACTCAAGGTGTCGTATCATCGGGCGTTGACTGACACGAGCGGCCCCGTGCGGGCCGAAGGCAAGATCGTTTCGATGGGGCGGCGTGTCGGCTTCTCGGAAGCGCGGCTGGTCGATGCACAGGGGCGACTCTGCGCATCGGCGACGTCGACCTTGCTGATCTTTCCTCTCGATGCCACCGCTGGCTGACGCGGGCAGACGGTCACGCCACTAGGGCCGTTTGATCGGTGCGTCGCGGTGCCGATCGCCGCAGAGCGCCCTGCCCGCGATGTCCCCTTTATTAGCCGCGCGAGGGGGCTTTTGCGGCTCTGACGCGCCGCCGGATCATCGCTTTGCCGGCGTCGCGCGGGCTTCGGCGGTCAGCACGAGCTCGGCCGCCAGCAATGCACCGTCCTGATCCTGCGCCACCGACGTGTGCTCGACGATATCCGTCACGAATTGCGGTCCGAACGGCAACGGGACCTTCGAACAATCGAGATACCGCGTCCCCTTCTTGTCGGCGATCAACAGGTGGTTGCCCCCCGGCCGCCCGGCGATATCCACATACTTGCGGAGCTCGATATAGCCCTCTGTGCCGAGGATGAAGAGGCGGCCGTCACCCCAGGTCGGCAGGCCATCGGGCGTGAACCAGTCGACCCGGACATAGCCAGAACCGCCGTCGCCGCTCAGCATCATGTCGCCGAAATCCTCGAACTTGGGATGCGCGGGATTGCCGAAATTGCCGGTCTGCGAGGCGAGCACCTGCGCGCGCTTGCTGCCCGTCAGGTAGACGAACTGGTCGGCCTGATGGCTGCCGACATCGGTCAGGATGCCGCCATTCTGCGCCGGGTCCCAGAACCAGTCGGGACGGCTCGGCGCTGAAAGCCGGTGTGGCGCAAGGTTCACCGTCTGGATCACGCGCCCTATCGCGCCGTCATGGACGAGTTGCCCCGCCATCACCGCGGCGGGCACTTCGAGCCGTTCGGAATACATGATCCCGTATTTGCGCCCGGTTTCCTTGATCGCACGGCGGACATCGGCCAGCTGCTTCAGCGTCGTCACCGCCGCCTTGTCGCTGAGATAATCCTTGCCCGCACGCATCACCCGGATGCCCAGCGGCGCGCGCAGGCTGGGGATCGCCGCGCTGCACACCAGCTTGATCGTGCGGTCGTCGAGGATCTCTTGTTCGGACCGGGCGAGCTTCACGTCGCCGTAGCGCTTCCGGAACATCGCGATCTGCTTCGGATCAGTCGCATAAAACGCGGTGAGCACGCCGCCGCCGCGGATGATCGCATCGGTGATGCCGTAGATGTGGTTGTGATCCATGCCGATCACCGCGAACGGAACGCGGTACTTCGCCTCCGCTGCGGGTTTCGCAACCGCACTTTCGGTCGGTGCGTCGCCGCGCGTGGCGGATTGCGCGAACGCATCGGCGGCGAACCCGGCGGCGAGGCCCGCGGTCAGGCCGAGGCCCAAGATCCCGCGTCGGTTGGTATCGGTCACAGCTATTCCCCTTGTCAGATCGCAACCAGATTCGTCGGCCAGGTCATCGCTTCGCCGCGGTCCATCGCCTGCTCCCCGAGCAGCGAAGCGACGCTCGCCTGGTACGCCTGGCGCAACAGCCCGGGCGGCGGCTTGCCGGCGCGCACAGCCTCGGCGAACCCCTCGAATTGCAGCATCGTCTCGTCATATTCGCCCCAGCCGAGCGACTCCCCCGGCGTCGTCACGGGCAGTTCGGGGAACCAGGTGGCGCCACCGATCGGCACGGTTCGCTTGTGACCCCGCGCGACGTCCTTCTGCATCCGTTGCAATGCCAACACCTTCGCCGGCACTTCCTGATAGATGCGGCCGAGTTCGGGCTCGATCGTACCCTTGCTGCCCTGGATTTGTTCCTCGCAGCCATAGCGCGCGTTGTTCAGCAGCGAGGTGTAGATGAGCTTCCGCCCGCCCGCATATTCGTAGATCAGCGCGACATGGTCGTAGACTTCGCGGCCATCCTTCCAGAAGCAGATGCTGCCCGACCCGATCACCCGCGTCGGCGGGGCATCGAAGAACCAGTTGCCAACCTGCAACTGGTGCGTCGCAAGTTCGGTCATCAACCCCGCCGAGCTGTCGCGGTACAGCCGCCAGTTGATCTGGCGATCGGTCGCGTCGGCGGGCACCGTGCGGCGCCATGCATTGTTACGATGCCAGCTCGCCCGGATCTGGGTCAGCGATCCGATCTCGCCGGCCCGCGCGCGCTTCAGTGCGTTGAGGTAGGTCGGGTGGAACATCCGCTGGTGGCCGATCTGCAGCACCTTGTTCGCGGTCTTCGAGCGGGTCACCATCGCGCCGCAATCGGCGATCGTCCGCGCCATCGCCTTTTCGCACCACACGTGCAGCCCCGCGTCGAACGCGTCGAAGCTGTGGCGTGCGTGCAGGTTGAGCGGCGTCGCGATCACCACCGCATCGATCCCGCCCGCATCCAGCATCGCGCGGTGATCGGCGAAGATGCGCGTCGGCGGCCCCACCCATTGCCGCGCCTTCGCGACGTTCGGCGCATAGGTGTCGCAGATCGACACGACCGTACAGTTGCGCGTCTTGGCGATGTTCTGGATCAGCGTACGGCCGCGGTCCCCCGTGCCGATCACGCCAAGCCGCACTGGGTTCGTCTTCACCGGATCGGCACCCGCCGCCGACGCCGCCCAGGGCGCCGCCGCCGCCATCCCAGCGCCCGCCGTTGCTGCTAGCACGCGATCGAGGAACGATCGCCGCGTGAGGTCGAAATCCTTGTCGGTCATGCCGCGTGCATCCTCGCTACGTCGACGGTCGGCGCCGCCTCTTGGGACAGGTCATACAGAAACCGCCGCGTCGGCGCGCGCGCCAGCAGCCGGCACGCGCGATCGTCCTCCGCGACCAGCAGCGCGGTGCTCAGCGCCTCCGCCCGGCCGCCGCTGCGATCGACCGCCACCGCACAGCGCGCCGCGGTAACGATCGCACCGTCGCTCGGCCGGATCATCGCCGCACGCTCAGGCGCGTGCGTGCCCGCGCCCACCGTCGTCGAGATCGACAGCGCCTCGTCGATCAGCGCGAACTCGACCAGCACCGCGCCCCCCAGCGTCGGATGAGGAATCGCGAACGGCCAGCCACCCCCGAGCGGATGCTCGCCGACCACCGCGATCGAGCTCTCCCCCGCCGACAGACAGGCCGATGCGACCCCCGCCTCGCGCAAGACCGCGCCCGCCCGATCCAGCGCGAAGCCCTTGCCGAACCCGCCGAAGTCGAGCGCGAGTGGCTTCAGGGCGGAGATCCGCGCCGCGCCGCGGTCGACCACGACATCGCCCCATCCTGCCCTACCGAACCGCCGATCGGCAGCCGGATCGAACAGTCCCTCGGTCAGCGTGTGCACGTCCTGGATCGCGATCAACGCCTCGATCAGCACCGGATCGTCGATCGCAGCGCTCCGACCGGCCAGCAGGTCGTCGTTGACCGCGGTCGTCGGCGACGGACGATGGATCGTCAACGCATCGTCGACCCGCTCGATCGCGCGCCGCGCCGCGCCCAACGCATCCGCAAACGCGCCGCCGAACACGTGCAACTCGACCCGGGTCCCCATCGCGACGAAGCGCTCGACCTGCGCAGCGATCGCCACGTCAGGCCTTCACCTCCCAGCCGGGTTGATACGCGACCGACCACAGCTTCATCGCCTCGACGCTGCTCGGCTTGCCGGTCGCCTGGTCGATGGTCAGCACGCTGTTCGTGCGATAGGCCATGTTGCCGAGATGGCAGAGCGTCGTGCTGATATGCCCCTCGGCGATCGGCGAATTCAGCGCGCTCGCACGTCCGCGGATGACATCGACGAGGTTGCCGGCGTGATAGACGTCGAGGATACCCTCGCCGACCGTGCCGGTCGTCTCCGACGTCGCCTTGGCCATCACCTGCCGGGTCGACTTGCCCGCCAGATCGTAGAGTTCGAAGCCGTTGCGATCGACCACCGCCGATCCCTTGGTACCGAGCAGCAGCACGCCGCGCCCCCGCCCATAGGTCAGCATCGCGTTGCAGCTCTGCCCGTTCCAGCGGATCACCCGGTCGTTGTCGTAGTGCAGGTCCAGCGCGAGCGAATCGTACATCTCCCAATCGTCGCCCGCGTGGAAGCGCTTGGCACCCTGCGCGGACACGGTCTTGGGATAGGTCAGCCCCATCAGCCAACGCGCGACGTCGAGTTCGTGCATCGCGTTGTTGCAGAGCTCGCCGGTCCCGTATTGCCAGAACCAGTGCCAGTTATAGGGGACCAGGTTCGACCGATACGGCGCGCGCGGCCGTGGCCCCTGCCACATGTCCCAGTCGAGATTGGCGGGCGGCGTCGTCACCTGCCCGTTGCCGATCGTCTTGCGGTTGTTGGCGTACCAGGTCTGCGCTTCGTAGACGTCGCCGAGTTCGCCCGCCTGGACGAGCGCGAGCAGCTGTCGCGTCTCGGGGCTCGAGCGCTGCTGGTTGCCGACCTGTAGCTGTCGACCCGTGCTTTTCTGCGCGGCGATCATCGCCTCGCCTTCGGCCGGCGCGATGCCGATCGGCTTTTCGCAATAGACGTGATGACCCGATTTCATCGCATCGACCGCGAGCTTGGCGTGCCAATGGTCCGGCGTGGCGATCGTGACGATGTCCAACGCCTTGTTGTCGAACAGACGGCGATAGTCCCCCTCGGTCTTGGGCGCCGCATGACCGCGGGCCGCGAACTCGCCCGCGCGTTTGGCCAGCACCACGGAATCGACGTCGCAGAAATGCGTGATCTCGACGTTCGGTACCTTGGTGAAGGCGCCCATATGCGCCTGCCCGCGCCCGTTCACGCCGACGATCGCCACGCTGAGCCGGTCGTTGGCGCCCTTGATCCGCGCATAGCTGCGCGCGCTCATCGCCATGCCGAGCCCAACACCCACCGTGGCGCCTGCGCCCTTGATCATCGTCCGACGGTCCATCGATCCATCCCCCTCAGAGTTCGCGCAGCTTGATCGACCGGAATTCGACCCGGTCGCCGTGATCCTGCAGCAGGATAGGGCCCTGCTTGCCCTCGCCGAAACCGGGCACGCCGGCATATTTGCTTTGCGCCACCAGCGCACGGAATGCCGGGGAGCCGCGGTCATACTCGACCATCTTGAAGCCGTTCAGCCAATGCTCGACATGCGCGCCCCGCGTCACGATCACCGCGCGGTTCCACGCACCCGGCGGATTGATCCGCTTGCCGGGACTGTCGGGATCGGAGAGATTCCTCGCGGCGATCAGATCGTAGAGCGATCCGAGCGTCCGGTTGCCGTCGCGCCCCATCTTGGCGTCGGGATGCCGCTCGTCATCGAGCAGCTGATATTCCAGCCCGATCGACTCGCCCTTCTTGAGCAGGCCGGCATCGACGAAATACTTGATCCCGCTATTCGCGCCCGGCGTCAGCTTGAAATCGATCGACAGCTCGAAATCGCGATAGTCGCGGATCGTCGCGATATCGCCGCCGCCGCTGCCGCCGTCGACGCGCAACGCGCCGTCGGCCATCGACCAGCCCGACGTCGGAAACATCTGGCCCTTGACGCTCCGCCAGCCGGCACCGGTCTTGCCGTCCCATAGCAGCTTCCAACCGGCGCGCTGCTCTCCGGCGGACAGGCGATTGGTCAGCCATCCCTGTTGGGGAAGAGCCGTCGCGGGCATCGCGAACCGCGCCGGTGCATCGGTGATCATCCGGACGTTGCGGAACCGCACTTCAGGATGCCGTGCGGCCTCCGCATCGGGAATCGCATGCACCTGGAAGGCGATGAATCCACGGGCATCGACATCGTCGACGACATCCGCTGCCGGCACGCCATTGATCCACGTCCGCAAGCGGTTGCCGATCGCCTCGACCCGGTAATGGTTCCAGTCGCCCGAACGGAAGGTCTGGCGCGCCGCTTCGTTACGGCCCAGCGTATAGAGCCATTGCCGCCGCTGCTCGTCGTACAGCCCGGCGCTCCACCGGCGCGACGACGGATCGATTTCTGCTTGATACCCATAGACCACGCCGTCGCGGTAATCGGGCCGGCTCTGCCCGCGGATCATCATGCCGGAATTGAGCGCGGGGTCCGTCTTCGCGTCGAATTCGACAATGAAGTCGCCATATTGCGCGTCGGACACCAGCCAGCTGTTCGTCTTGCCGGGTTCGGCGCGCCCGATGACCTCACCATTTTCGAAGGCGTAAGTCGCCTTGCCGCCGGTGGCACGCCAGCCGGCCAGTCCCTCGCGCGGGGTCACGTCGCGCCATGACGCTTTTGCTTGGGTGTTGGAAAGAGGCTGGACCGGCGCCGCGCGTACCGATGCCTGCACCATCAACGGTACGACCGCCAATGTCAGAATTGCGAGCGCTCGAGCCATTCGCCTCCCCCTTTTCCTTTTTTACGAGCACGGGTCGGGCAACCCTGTCCGGACGGGTCCGGTCGTCTCGTATCGTATCGTTCACCGCCGACATGTCGCTGTCGTACGGCCTCTCCTGAACATGATCCTAAATTGTGGTCCGACCACATGCAACTTAATTGTAAGGCATTTTAGCGCAGGGTCGATGGGAGCCTGGTCAGTATAGGCTTGACGATGGCGCCTTGGGCGCGATGTAGGGGGCGGCGCCGACGTTCAGGCGGACGCTGTGTCGAACGAGGAATGCAATGCAAGGCGCTGAAGGCGGCGGTAAACTCTACCGCAAGATCGTGCAGGCGATCATCACGGACATCGCCAATGGCGTATTTCAGGTCGGCGCGCGCCTCCCTGCCGAACGCGACCTGACCGAACGGTTCCAGGTCAGCCGTCCGACGATCCGGGAAGCGATGATCGCGCTCGAGATGAAGGGCATGGTCGAAGCGCGCAAAGGATCAGGCGTATTCGTGCTGGCATCCTCTTCGAACGACTCGGAGAAGGAGCTGGATATCGGCGCATTCGAAATCACGGAGGCGCGCCGCCTGCTCGAAGGGGAAGTCGCTGCGGTCGCCGCCACCGAGATAACCGAGCCACAACTCGTTGAATTGCGAGGCTTATTAGCCAAGATGAATCAGGACGACACGGTCGCGGCAGAGGATGCGGATCGTCGCTTTCACATTGCGATCGCAGAGGCGACGGGCAATGCAGTCATCATATCGGCCGTCGCTGATTTCTGGGACATGCGCTTCCGCTCGCCGCTGGCGCGCGAGGTGCTGGCGAAGGCGGGAAGCCTCGGCACCGAAAACCGCATGGCCGAACACGGCCGGATCCTGAGCGCCCTGGAAGCCCGCTCGCCGATCGACGCCCGCAACGCGATGCGCGATCATCTGGCGCGCGTGATCGATCATCTGCTCGACGTCACCGAAACCGAGGCCGTCGAACGCGCGCGCGCTGCCACCGATCAACGCCGCCGTGCGCTCGCCCGCCGCTCGGTGTAACCGGACATCCGCCTCAGTGCGCCTGGCGGACCGGATACCCGGCACATGTGCGGGATCGGGCGTGACCCCCGCGGGGTATCCAATAGAATTTTGACAACCTGCCTGACCAAATGATTCATCATTGTCATAATTACCTGACACTGATACCTGACTGATTACGCCGACCTTGGAAAACCAAGGCGGCAAAATGTCGGGCAGCGTTAACGCAACGCGTTCGGCCTATCGGGAGAGGGTCTTTGAGCCGTAAGAGCTTCGATAAGCGTACGCTGCTTATCTCGACGAGCGTCGTCAGTCTGTTCATCGCTGCGCCTGCCACCGCCCAGCAGACGGCGGGCAGTCAGGTCCCGCAGCCAGCCGACAGCCAGACGAGCTCCCCCGATCCTATCGACCCATCGCAAGCCGCATCCGCCCCGGAAAATGCCGACATCATCGTCACCGGCTTTCGCGCCTCGCTGAACAACGCGTTGAACCAGAAGCGCAACGAGACCGCGGCGATCGACAGCATCGTCGCGGAGGATATCGGCAAGTTCCCCGATTCCAACCTCGCGGAATCGATGCAGCGCATTCCCGGCGTCGCGCTCTCGCGCGGTGATGGCGGCGAGGGCCGCAACATCTCGGTCCGCGGCCTCGGCTCTCAGTTTACGCGCGTGCGCATCAACGGCATGGAAGGCGTGTCGCAGGTCAGCGGCAGCGACATCCGCGGCGGCGTCGCGACCGGTCGCTCGTTCGATTTCGTCACCTTCCCGACTGAGATCTTCTCGGCGCTGTCGGTTCGCAAGACGCTCTCGGCGGATGTCGAGGAAGGCTCGCTGGGTGCGACCGTCGACCTTCGCGCCCCCAAGCCGTTCGACCAGAAGAAGGATTTCGTCCTTACCGGCACCGCGCGCGGCATCTACAACGACATCAGCAAGAAGGCCGATCCGCGCCTGTCCGCACTCGTGTCGAAGAAGTTCGGTGACACGTTCGGCGTCCTCGGCAGCATCGCCTATTCGAAGCGGCATATCGACGAATATGCCTATTCGGCGGTCGATGTCGTGCCGACCACGGTCTATGGCCAGGCCCAGCCCGCGGGCAGCCCGAACGCTGGCGTGATCCTGCCGTTCTGCACCCCGGTCGGCTATGTCTATCGCGGCGCCGCGACCAGCAATCCTGTCGGAGGCTATACCCAGCCCAACGGCACGCCGATCGGTGCGGACGCCAACAATTGCAGCACCGGCAATCCGCGTACCGGCAATGCTGCGGCGTATGACTATATCATGAGCCGGACCGGGGTGAACGGTCGGCCGGGCGGCGGCGTGTATCTGCCGCGCCTGCCGCGTCCCGTGAAGAGCAGCCAGGATCAGGAACGTCTCGCCGGTACCTTGACGCTGCAATGGAAGCCCAGCGACAATACCGACATATCGCTCGACGGCCTGTATTCGCGGTTCAAGGTCGACCGGCTCGATACCTACTTCGATGCACGGTCATTCGGACGCGCGATTTCGAACAACGGCCAGCCCCTGACGTCGGTCCGCGAGATCGAGGTCAACGACAATGGTTCGCTGGTCCACGGTCTCTTCGACGGCGTCGATTTGCGATCGGAAATGCAACAGGAGAAGTTCACGTCGACCTACCGCCAAGTCAATCTGAACTTCGACCAGCGTTTTTCGGACACGCTTCGGTTTTATGGGCTGGCGGGCATCAACCAGTCGCGGCTCGACGTAGACCGCCTGCAGGTGGCGATCGATTCGAATGACACGCGCAATTTCTCGATCGACTTCCGCGACGATCCGAACATTCCGAAGATGGGATACGGGATCGACACGACCAATCCCGCGCTGTTCCAATACGGCCCGCCGCTCGCGAACGGCGACCAGCGCGGCCAGCTGTCGAACTTCATCCGCCGCAACACGATCACCAGCAAGACATTCGAGCTGAATGGCGAATGGGAGGCGGCACCAGGCTTCACGCTTCAGGCCGGCGGTCAGTATCGCACCAATAAATACACCGCACGCGAGCGGCAGCTGGCCACGAATACGCCGCTCGCCTTGCCCGCCGGCGTCACGCTCGCCAGCTTGACCACGGTGACGAAGGGCGTCGGCAACAATCTCGACGGATTGTTGCAGGATTTCGTCTCGATCAATCCCGACAAGTTCCGCGATGCGGTCGGGCTCGACAGCTATGTCTATTGCAGCCTGGAATGCGCAAAGGGCACGTTTGGCGGCGTTTCCGAGAAATACCGCTCGGGCTACGCGATGGTGAAGTTCAACACCGCCAACACGCTGCCCTTCGCGCTCCGCGGGGATGCCGGCGTCCGGTATGTCCATACCAAGCTGGATACCTATGGCCCGATCACCTCCGCCGCTCCGGCTGGGGCGCTATACCCCTCGCGGTTCGTGATATCGGAGGTCGGCCGCAGCTATGACGATTGGCTGCCATCGGCGAACCTCGCGCTGGATATCACGCCGGACCTGATCGCGCGCGCGTCGGTAGCCCGCGTCATGTCACGACCGGCGTACGGCCAGCTCATCCCGGCGGGCTCCGCAAACCTCGTCATCCAGACCGCCTCGTTCAGCAATCCGTTCCTCGAACCGATCCGCGCCAACACGTTCGACGCGGCGCTCGAATGGTATTTCGCCAAGGGCTCGCTGATCTCGGTCGCCTATTTCTACAAGAATATCGAAAGCTATATCCAGACGACCAGCCAGGCGGTCGCGTTCCAGGACATCGGCCTGCCGCTGACGCTGCTCAACGGAACGCAGCTGCGTCCGACCGACGTGTTCACGGTCCAGCGCAGCAACAACACCGAGGGCGGGCCGTTACGCGGGTTCGAGGTGAACGTGCAGTTGCCCTTCACCTTCCTGCCGGGTGCGCTGCGCAATTTCGGTGCGCTCGGCAACTTTACGCGGGTCCGGTCGAACATCGATTACGTCATTTCGCCGACGTTTTCGCGCACTGCGCCGCTGGTCGGGCTGTCACCCGAAACGGCGAGCGGGACACTGTATTACGAGGACGACGCGTTTAGCATCCGGTCGACCGTGAACTACCGCGCCGCGTTCCTGACCGCGGTTCCCAGCGGATCGGTCGATGCGGATTCGACCTCGAACGCCAGCTCGATCTTCGTCGACGCCTCGGCCTCGTACAATTTGAACACGCATATCAAGCTGATCGCCGAGGTCTCGAACATCACCAACGAGACCAACCGTCTAACCGTCGACACGACACGCCAGGACCCCCTCTACACCTCCTATTTCGGCCGCACCTATGCGCTGGCGGTCAATTTCCAGTTCTGATCAACTGCGTTCCCCGTCAATATCGACCGTTCCCACTGCCGATGTTTACACACCCTCAGGATGCGCCGCACGTCATGCGCGGCGCATCCTCCTTTTTATGCAAGCGCCGCATACGGCGCATCGCTCGACATGGCGGGAATGCCACCGCGGCGTTTGATGACATAGCCGGCGAGGACATGTCCGGCGGTCACGCTGTCCTCAACGCTGTGGCCTTTCAATCGCGCGTGCAGATAGCCTGCATTGAACGCATCGCCAGCGCCCGTGGTGTCGACCGGCACAATCTTCGCCGGTACCGGGCGGACTGCGCCGTCTACGAAACAGCCATCGCCGCCGAGTTTGACGACGACCTCGTCAACACCGCGTTCGCGCCACCACCGGTCGATCGCGCTGGCCTCGTCGAGTCCGGTCAGAGCCTGTTCGTCCTCGCGCGTCGGCAGCCCGATATCAGCGACTGCAACAGCCCGCGTATGAACCGCACGCGCGATGGCTTCGCTTTCCCACAAGCCGGC
>Ga0308169_10003413_pt1 | contig 15543 bp, 31 predicted proteins | sample PhyBR1_2_FD_202139 | JGI IMG/M metagenome (GOLD analysis project Ga0308169, IMG submission 202139) | Phyllosphere microbial communities from UC Gill Tract Community Farm, Albany, California, United States - DLSLSB.R1 | ecosystem: Host-associated > Plants > Phyllosphere > Unclassified | place... | reverse complement strand
GACTGATGGCGGGCTAGCGGGGACGGCGTCGGGAACGGACGATTGGCGGAGGTGTTTGAAGCTCGATCCGGCCAGACGGGGCGGCAAGAGTCCTGACGTGAGGTTAACTCTCCCTTGGGGGTACGGAGCTCACCTTTGAGGTCGTCGTGGTGCACTCCTCCTTCCGCCCGGAGGTGGTGCTTGGTCGCCATGACAAACGCGACTACCAGCCGGATCAAGCGCCTCTTCTCGAGCGTGAGTTGGGTACGAGAGAGCGGTAGTGGCGTGTCTGCGGGCGGTGGCAGGGTGACCACGATCCATATCAGGCGGGATAGGTTGCGCGCGTTGTTGATGAGCGAGGTGAAGTCTTTGCGGCCCCCGTGCGTAAGCTTCATTTCATCGTGGAAGGAGCGGCTCACTCGGCGTATCGCTCGTATGCGGACGAGTTTCGGAAGACTGGATTCAACAGCTGCTACGGCGGGGCGCTGCTCCCTCGGTGCTTTCTGAGAGTCGGGTACATACCCAGCAGTAAGCCAACAACGATGGACAAGAGTGGGACTGCACTCAGCTCGGTCCCACGATAGCCTGAACCGGTCCGGTGACTCACCAACGTTATTGGTCAGGCCCACTTCTTTGCCCCACCAGATCGACACAGCCGCAACAGCAGCAGCGAAGAGCGTGACTACAGAGACGGAGCCCATGATTGTGGGCAAGATGGACGACCGGTAGACCAGGACATCAGGCAACCAGCTCATCTTGGCCAACTGCTCTCAGCCGGCATCGCCGTTGCGCGACGCGAGCACACCTTCGGTTTATGGTCCTCGGCATCTTGCATAGACAGTAACGACGAGAGGGTATTGAGGGGTAGTCCCTTGCCCTGATCGTCAGTTTGTATACCTCATCGAGGCGCACGCTAGCGTACGAGGCCAGCTGAGAACGTCTTGGGCTTGCTGGCGTCCGGACAGGTCGCGTCAGCTGGTTGCTCGATGTCGTCAGGCTCCGTGAGGATGCTCGCTCTGGACTGCTGTGCGCCATGGTCACCAAGCTCGGCCATGACGATATCCAATGCGTGAGGATCACAAGATAATTGACAAGAGGGTTGGTTGTCGCGTTGGGCGTAGAGGTCAGTGGGTGTGAGTTATACACGACTGTGCATCCAGGTACAGATCTGAAACGCGCTCGCATTTCGTATTCATCTTCTCCAGAGCAGTCGTCAACGGCTCAAGGTCACTCACTCGTCCTGTATTCAGGATGGGTACCCTTGAGTGACGAGGACGTGGGGGTTTTCATCCCTCGCTGGGATGGATGCTACGACTGACAGAGGGAGCAAACCCCAACTGCACTTCTGTCCACTAGCTGATCCGCCCGTCATCGGTCCGCGGCGATCGCCGCTCTCCATCCCATTTTTCGGCCCCGTCGACCCGAAGACGTCCGAAAAGTCGCGACCCGCAAACGAGTCACACTCGAGTTGATCTTATCGATTCCAAAGTCAGCGGCTACTTCCTGCACCCTCCTCTCCCCCATCTCGTCCACCTACAAACATCAAAAATGGCTGCTGCGATCAGACAGACCCTCAAGCTGGGCATGATCCCCGCCGACGGAATCGGCAAGGAGGTGCTGCCGGTAAGTCGAGACAGCGCTCATCAACCTGTATACTCGTCCGACTTGGCTATACCTTGCTCTGGACGGCCACGAGAGAGATCATGAGTCTCGATCACGGCGGGGGGTCCACCGGGGAACAGAGCGACCACGCTGACCGCAGGCCGCCCAGCGCGTGCTCGAGGCGCTCGGCTCGTCCATCCCCAAGCCAGAGTTCATCCCCCTCCTGGCCGGCTGGGAAGAGTTCAACCGAAACGGCAAGGCCTTGCCGGAGGAGACGATCCGGTGAGTCGGTCGGAGGGCAACGGTCGGAGGGCAAGTTCGGAGCCCCCGCCCGTGTGCTCGATCTCCCCCCTTCCCCCCCAGGGCACAACCAACATCGACGCGGATGCTCATCGCAGGGTGCTCAAGGAGGAATGCGATGCCGCCATGTTCGGCTCCGTCTCGTCCCCGTCCCACAAGGTCGCGGGGTACTCGTCCCCCATCGTCGCGCTGCGAAAGCACCTCGACCTGTACGCCAACGTCCGACCCGTCAAGTCCGTGCCGGGCATGGACGCCCGCAACGTCGACATGGTCATCGTGCGGGAGAACACCGAGTGTCTGGTGAGTCGACCCGCCGTGCCTGCGCACCTCCGCGCGGCCTGATCGCAGTACATCAAGAAGGAGGAGATCCGGGACCTCCCCGAGGGCGGGAAGATCGCCCTGGCCACGCGTCAGATCACGTCGCGCGCCTCGTCGCGCATAGGGCGCCTCGCGTTCGAGCTCGCCCTGAAGCGCCAGGCCGAGCGCGAGGCGAACAAGCTCTCCGCGAGCGCAGGCAGCGGGTACCAGGGTCCCAGCAAGGTGACCATCGTGCACAAGAGCAACGTCCTCAGCGTCACGGATGGCCTGTTCCGGGAGAGCGTGCGCGAGGTGTACGGCACGGACGCGCGGTTCAAGGCTGTGAGCATGGAGGAGCAGCTGGTCGACTCGATGGTGTACCGAATGTTCCGGGAGCCCGAGTGAGTGGTCGTGCACGGCGCACGCGGAGCGCGGCTGACGCGCAGGATCTTCGACGTGGCCGTTGCGCCGAACCTCTACGGTGACATCATCTCGTAAGTGACCGTGCGGGAATGGAGCTAGAGGAGATGCTGACGCCCAGCGACGGCGCCGCCGCCCTCGTCGGCTCGCTCGGCCTCGTCCCGTCCGTCAACTCGGGCGACAACTTCCACATGGGCGAGCCGTGAGTCGAGCTCTCGCCAAACACCCGATCAATCAAGATCGCATAGCTGACCACCTTAGTGTGCACGGCTCCGCCCCCGACATCGAGGGCAAGGGCATCGCCAACCCCATCGCCTCGATCCGGTAAGTGACGCCTTGCAGCGGTCGTATCCGCAAGAGCATACGCGCTGACGCGCAGATCCGCCGCGCTCCTGCTCTCCTCGCTTGACTTTGTCGAGCCCGCCGCGCGCATCAACGCCGCGGTCGACGCCGTCCTCCTCGAGGGCAAGTACCGAACCCCTGACCTCGGCGGAAAGTCCACTACCGATGAGGTCACCAACGCGATCCTCAAGGCGTTGTAGGCGGCTGCATCTTCATAGCGCTATCATACGTTACTGGCGTGTGGGCATGCATGATCCCGCGCCGTCCGTCTTCGCCTTCTGCCATTGAAATGAATGGGCATGCTCTGATCATGAACATCGCCTGGCCATTCAGCAAGCACTTCGCCCACCGCCCTAGGGCTGAGGTCGGCCACGATGAGCTGCGCCGGGAGAGCGGTGCATCACGCCTCCTGCGCCGCCCGGGGCCGGAGAAGACATGTCGCTCGACGCGTCTTCATGCATGCAATGATAAAAGGACAGTTCTCGTTTGTATCTCAATAATCTATTTCTTCCCAAAGGCTTCGCTGCCCTCTCCACCGCAGCACACGTGTCGGACTCCGATCGTGGCATCACGCTCTTTCCATAGTTCCCCACTCAAGACACCCAGCAGTTCCCCCCCTCACAACTGCCTCAGCCGCAGGACCAAATTTGCCAGGACCGAGGCGACCAACGCCAGACACAGCACGGTCGGGCCGTACTTGTCGTGGTAGTCGATTGCCCTTCGCTTGCGCAGCTTCTTGATGCGGTAAACGTACATGCCGCCCGAATAGAGGATGGCCATGAGGGCAGTGATGGTGAAGCAGCCGGCCGAGAAGATGCCGACGGGGTCGTCGGGGGGAATGAAGTTGAGCAGGCCGATCGAGACCGCTCCGAGCAAGACGGCAAAGTGCGACCACTGTGCGTCAGCCGAGCACCATCATGCGCAGAAGCAAGTCTGAACCCACCTTGAGGAAAGTACGCTCCGCGGCGAAGACGACCTTGGGTTCGACCCGGACGGGCACGGCGATGCGCTTGCCCGCGGGCGCCTGGAACTGGTCCACGTACGTGACGTGATCGCCGGCCTCGTCGTCCTCTTCATCCGCCACATCCTCGTCCTCTTCATCTTCGTCACGCTGCTTCGCCTTCTTCGCCGCGTCGTTCAGCTTCTTCAACGACTGGTCGTCCAGCAGCGAAACGTTCTTGTCGAACCTGTCCGCCGACGCGAGCGGGTCGATCCTCAGCGACGGGTCGTACTTTGCCCTCTCCCTTGCCTCCCGCTTCGCCTGTGTCCCCTCGGCGCTCGATCCACCAGCTTGAGCCGCCGCTTCATCACGGAGCTTCTGCTCTCGGAAGTCACGCGCCGCTCGGGCCTCGGCAGCAGCCGCGGGCGGCAGACGCAGATGCTGCTCTTCGTTGCGCGCAGCTTGGACCAGGTACTCTTCGTCGTCCTCCCCCTCGGACACCGGCTCATGGTAGCTCTGCGCAGACTGAGATGGCGACTGGATGCTCTCGGTTCCGGGCGATCCGGTCGAATGCGGATTGGAGTGCGGTCGCTCGATGAGCACTCGCGATCGCGCCGAGACGGGCTTGCGGATATCCTGGTCCATCTGCGGCAGCCAGAACGGGACGAGGTCGACTCGTTCGGGCAAGAGGGTGGCGCAGCCGTGGATGAACTTTGAGAATTTCGGAACCGCTTCGACGAGGTGCGAGTCAATCAGGTCTCGGATCCACTGAGGCGGCTCCTCGCCGACCTTGGTTGCGAGCTTGACTTCGAGGACCCCGTACGGGAACAATTCCTTTTCGGACGCCTTGACCTCGTTGAAGGGGTGGTCGATGCCGAAATCGGTTCGTCGCCAGTTACCGTGCGTCCGGTCGTGCCCGTCAAAGTTGTCCTCTCGGACCATGGTGAGCTCCGTGTCGAGCGAGATTCGAACGGTGGCGTTTCCGGGCAGTTGGAAAGCGGTACGGTTGTAGAATGTTCGCATGACTAGGGTCAGCGAAGGGGACTGGGTGAAGGTGTGGACCTACCAGGACGGAGCTTTCGGGTGATGATGGCGTATTGGATCTCGTTGGCGAGCTGCTTCATCCCCTCCACCTCCTTCTCCGTCTTCTTGCCCTTCTTGACCAAGGCGTCAAACTCCTCGTCCATGGTATATCGCCCAGCCAGGTAATCGTTCATCTTGTCCTCCTTGATGGTGAATCGCTCCTTGACCGACTTTTCGCCCGTCCAGTCTTCTCGGTGCGTCTTTCGCTCGACGAAGATCTGACGTCAGCGTGGCTGAGCTTCGGTGGTCGGTCATCTTACCGTCTTGCCGGTGACATCGCCGTACCAACGCATACGGATCGCCTCGGCACCTTCGGTCTTCTCCAGTCGACCAAGGTACAGCTCAAGATCCTCGTTGTCAAAGTAAATGGACGTAATGGCCGAGTCGCTCATTGCAAACTCCTTGTTCGGGTCGAAGACTGCTCGTTAGCTTTGATCGCTGTAGGACAAACGGCTTACCAAGAACCGGGAGGTGCTTCATGATAGCAAGCTTGAGCGGGACAATGTTCTCGTCGTGCACCTGCTTGTCAGTTACGCACAAGAGAACGTCTTGGACAGCTGACCCAGTACTTGGTGGTGCTTCGCACGAATGCGTTCTGGCTTCCTCCGGCCGACGCGTCACCCTCGATCGGGTGACCACGAGTGCGGACAAGGTCGAACAGCTTCGAAAGCTTGACGATGAGGTGATCGTAGTTCATCCTGTAGAATGGATGGTTCTCGAGGTAGTCCTTGTTGAATGTCTCCTTGAGCGAGAATCCCGTGAGTTTCTACCCGTCAGCCCCAGCCCACCGAAGGATTCTCCACTCACGTCGTGCTTCTTAACGATCTTGATGAAGCCGGTGAAGTTGAGTTTGGTGAACAGGGCAAGGTCATGCACGTCCGCCACGAGCGTAGCTACCTCGTCCTCCAGCTCCCTGAACCGCTCCTCCACTTCGTCCACGCTCATCCCGGAGTCGCTTCCTTCTTCATCATCATCGTCATCGTCACTTCCTGCATCGTCGTCCCGCGAGTCCCGGACGTTTCGCTCGACATCTCCGGGCGTATCGTTTGTGCCGTTTTGACCTTCCTCATCGTCATCTTCGTCGACATCGTTGCCCGAGCGCCGGACGAGTTCGACCACCTCCTTCTCGAGGGACACGATCCGCTTGAACAGCTCATCTGATTTCTCCCGCTGGAAGCGCTCGCACTTCTCGAGCTCTTTGTTGAGGGACTGGAGGAACTGCTCCTCGGCCGTGTCGGTCCAGGGCAGGTTCGACTTGATCTGCTTCTTGAGCGCCCCGTACGCGATGTACTGGTCCGCCCATTCCGAGTAGAGCGAGTCCTGAGGTCAGCTTTGCATATGACGCAAGCATGGCAAGCCGAGAGGGTTCAGGGCTTACCTTGATCCGCCTGCCGAACTTCATGCTGATATTTGCCTACGAGGATGAAGGTCGATTGGGGAGAGGGAAAGTGGTGAACGACGGCGCTGAAACTGGTCGGAACGATAACGCCGCGGGTGGTTCTCCGTCAAAGCGGTGGCCCGATCGACTATAGGTGGTCTATACGAGGAGCTGAGTAGACGGCGGAACGTCGAACACGGTCGGTACGGAAAGAGAAGAAGGATTTCCAGCCGTACACACCCTCGTGCAAAAGCTCGTCACCGCTGACAAGTTGGACCTGGGACGGGGAGGTATGTCTGATCCGCCTTTGCGCCCGAAGCGGGTATTTTACCGTGGTGTTCGGCTGGAGGGTGGGGTGGAGTGGGCGGGCGTGGTCCTTCGGATGTACACCTGGCGGATGAGTAATGGTGGAGACTAGTGAAATGATAGGCGTTGAGATGATGAACGTTTGTGTCGGAGAATGAGATCACGCACGTTTCTTCTTGGCCCTCTCTCTCTCGCTCGCCTTTCGGCAACTTGGGACCCACCAAGTGACGTGAAGGGACCGTGCCTGAATCTGCAGGACGACGGGATCAGATCTCACTGCACCACTCTTCCTTGCGGCGCGAGGCGTATCTTTCATCCAGCTTGTTCCATGCCACTGAAAGCACCATGCTCCAACATGCAGTCTTCTCGTTAGCTGACGAAGAAAGGATGACCGGGCGCTCCGACGGACATGAAAGGTCCTCTGCTCTAAGGTTCATGCTTTTCTAACTGCTTCACGCTTGGAGCAAGCCGTAAATCCCCCCTTGCCACCCCAGAACATGAGCAACCAAGACACCCATGCCAGCGATGAGACGAGCACGGCACAGCCTGCCAAGGTGACGTGGGAAGGAACTGACCATCCGACGACGGGCGCTGAGGAGGTCCCGGCACACTCGACTGCATCACTTCCCGCATCCCCGAGTCAAGCAGACGATACGCCGAGCTTGGCAGATCGAGCTGAACGACTGACCAGCTTGCGGTCCAGCATCGTCCAACATCGTGCCCAGTTGTTGCAAGCGAGCGCGGACGTTCAGTCGTCAGACTCGGTCATGCAGGCTTGGGGATGGCTTGCCCAAAACATGGCAGTGTACGCGCTCAACAAAGATCTCGAAGAAGGTCGCGCGACGCTCAGCGCGCTTTCGGAGAGGTTGACCGGATAGTCGGACAGCTCCTTGGATCTGCAGACATTGTCACGCATATTTGACATTATGACCGACAAGTCGCGGACGGATGATGAGAAACGCATCCGCACTGAGCTCCTGCTACCTTACCTGAGTCCGGGGGCGAGAACTGAATGGGAGCGACACACTAGGGACGCCAAGGGCAGGGATTGACAGAGCGCGAGTTTGCCACCAATCGTCCGGAGCTTTGGGACATGAGTCGTCAGACGCGAGAATCAGTTTCCGGGCGGATTTGAAGAACATGAACTGGGAGAAATGTGAATGGTGGTCCTGAGTGAGGGGAGTGCATGAATCTCATGTGTGAATTGTCCCCGGCTCAGTACGGCTGATCTCTGGTTGAACGCTCGCAAGGCCTTTAAGACGTCCAGAAAGTGTTCCTCTTGACGCGAGTCTGCTCTGCGCCCTGCTAGCCCCCTTTGGGGACAAGCTCTGATGCTTCTTCCCTCACTCCTTCTGACTCGCCTTACATCGCCTCGACTACTGTTCCAAGCGTCCCTGCTAAAAGATGAGGAATCCGGCAAGATCGTGTCCTTGCGATCCCTCTCCTCCAACATCAGCTTGATCTGCTTGCCTGATCCGCAGTGCCCCCTCCTTTGTTCTTCGAGACGTCCGACCCGAGTCTTCCCGATGACTCCACGCTATATAGCTAGACGGTCACACTCTACACACCTACACATCAACTCTCTTCACCAAGCAGTGAACAATATCACAAGTTCCAAGCGACCGGATCGCCATCGACTGATTCTCCATATTCGCAGTAAGACGGATTGAGCTCCTGTGTTATGTCTGATGCCGTGTGCAGCGATGCGGGTGGCGGACGGATATGTGCCGATCATGCATTGAGTGGGACAAGGCGAAGCCGCTAGATGGCTCGTGCAAGTACACCTCTTGCGATTTCTAGTCCAGTCTTGACCACCTCGCCCTCTACCTCCCCAACAGCCAGGCTGTCCAAAACCTTGCCAATCTTCTTGGCGTTCAGCTCTGTCCTTATGACCACCGCCCATCCCTGAGCCAGCTCTCCGTTGGCAAGCGCCTTCTCAAACACCTCCGTCACCGTCTCGTCGTCCATGCGCTTGAGGCTGAACGCCTTGGGTAGGGCGAAAAGCGGCGAGGTGGTCTGCGTGGCCAGGATGAGGTGGATAAGACAAGTGATGAGGAATGTTGTTGTTGCTGAGTTGAGGTCCGTCCACTCTACGGCCTGACTGTCAGCAAATTCGCCCCTTGATCGGATGTAGTCCAATAGCGGCGCACCTTGAAGACGGTGAGGTCGAGGCTGCCTCGCCCAATGACATACGCCAACGCTTTCGCCACATTGACTCCCCGCCGACGAGTTTCCTTGCTGGCTTCTCCGCCAAGCTCCCGAATAAAGTCCCACAGAGCGTATTGTAGCGTGAAACGGTGGTCGTATGACTCGGCGCAAAGGTTGTTGAGGATAAGGGTATAGTACGGGTTGTATCGCTTCTCCTATCCCGTCAGACACTGCTCCAGACCGTAAGCGAGTCACTCACCAAGCCACAGCAATGGAGTGCCACCCGTACAAACTCGCGTTGTTGCACATCCGTGAACCGAAGCTGGTTCAAACGGTCACAAGCGTGCATGTAGTCCTGCCCGTCAGCACGTATTGCACTCCGCATCGACAGGACCCACCTCGCTCGTCATCAAGACGACGAAGACAGACCGCCGGACATCGGTGTTCATCCCTTGCTTTCGAGCCAAATCCAAAAGCGCCTGTTCTTCTCCGACATCCTGGTCCACCTTCTTCGGCTTTTGCAGCGTCTTCCCGGCTTCCGACTGTTGTCGATCAACAAGGGGGTTTCCGGACCATCCCGCTCCGACAAGCCACCATTTACCCTTCTTGTCGGCGGACAGCAGGTCGGCTAGCGAGACGCGTAGTGGCTCAGAGGCGATCACTGTCGTGAGCGCAGGTCCATTTGTAAAGTGTTGACTAACGTCTTCTCTTGCGCCCAAGGCCCGACAAGAACTTCTTCATCCGCGCCGCGGCCTCGTTCGACTGCTCCACGCCGTTACCGGTCTTGCCTTTACCGTTCTTGACGTTGACCAGCGTCTCCACCAGGAACCGAGCCCTTGCTCTACACATAAGCATAGTTTCGCCGCGCTCACGCGCACGCTCGCACACCTACGTCATGGTCTTTTCTCGTCCTTTCGTCTTCTCTTGGACGATCCCGACAATGTCCTTCAAGCTCGCAGGATCGTCAGAGCGCAGTTGCGGTCCGGAGCCTGATTGTGAGCACGATTTGGACCGACAATGGAAGGCACATACACCTAAGCACCTTGAGCAGCGCCTCGACCTCTCGTTCAGCCATGACCTCCTCCTCGGTACCCGACCCCAAGAATCCGCGGATCAGATCGTATATCAAGCCGGAACCGATGACGCCGGCATTGTACAGCTCCGCGATGAGCGTTAGCAGATTGAGCGCCTCTTTCGACGCATCGGGCGTTTCGTATATCGTTGCCTCGAGTTGGGTGGTCGTCGCACCGTTGGTAGCGAGGTCGTTGTAGCGCGTCACGAGGGTGTGCACGAAGTGTGCGCCTGTCATCAGCTTCGGCGCTCGTGTGAACTATGCAGCTTACCAAACTCCAGGCCTATTATACGGTGCAGAGCGCCAACGAGCGTTGCGTATAGGACCACAAACGAGTCGAGCAAGTTCGACCTGGATGAGATCATCTGTAGGATCAAGCTGGTCAAAGCCGTCGTCACATCTGCACTCAGCGGATTTTCTGGGACTCATAAGTGACGTACCATTTCTGCTATGATCCCGATACAAGCCCTCTATCTCTGACAGTATGCTCTCGATGTTCGCCTCGCTCAGTCTGGCTGTCAGCCAAACGCGACAAGGAGTCGCCTCTGTCGACTCACTTGTTGAGCAAGCCTTGCGTCTTGCGCTCCAGCTTCCGCCTTTCCTCGATCTTCTGGGCGTCCCCAGCGGCCTTCTCTGCGAGAGCGGCTGCTCGAAGATGAGGGGGAACGTATTTGGTCGGTTCGGCTGGTGCAGATCCAGGCGCAGGAGCGGGAGCCGCGTCGTCCTCGATGCCGTTCCATGTTTCCTCTTGATTCAACAAATCACCTTCGTCCTGATCAAGCGAATGTTCGGAACCTTCCGCCTCGTCGTCTTCGGACTCGGACTCGGATTCCTCTTCCTCTTCACCACCTGAATCTGATCCGTCCTCCGAATCATTCTCGTCGTCGCTTTCTCCGTCCTCTGGCCCTGATTCATCCTCTGAAATGTCTTCAGAACCATCCTCGTCCCCGTCGTCCAGGTCACTCAGATCAAATCCGTTCTCGTCCGACTCTTCGCCGGCTGGTAGTCCTCTGCCTCCCGGGCCGATTGCATCCGCAAAGTCGAGAATATCTGCTTCGTTGGCTTCTGCTCAGCCGAATGCTGCCACGATGCTCACCGTCTAAACCATCATCCATGTCATCTTCCTTCGCCTTTGCCTTCTCCTTCTTCAGCATCCACTCGAGCCATTCGATCTCGCCGTCTTCTGCATCTTCTTCGCTCGGTCCAGGCAGTGCCAACTCGGGCAGCTTCCGCTTCTTCTTCGGCTTCTCGGTCTCCTCGCTGTCCGCTGGTCGCTTCCCTTGCGCCTTCTTGCTGAGCTTGGGCGGAGGCGAGGCTGGCTCGTCCGACTCTGACGCATCGGATGCTTCCTCGTAGCTCTGGCGGGACGGCCCAGCTCGCTTCTCTTGTCGAGCAGCTTTACGTTGATCCTTTCGGGTCATACCTGATCCTCCCCGCCGGCCTGATTGTCCTGCGGGTCAGTATTGCCCTGTACCGCCAGGGCCGAGCGTCTCACCATAGCTCGAATCCACCTCGGTCATGAGGGTGGACGGGAGCTTGGGACCGCCGAAGCGAGGTCCGCCTCGACCTCCCCGCCCACCTCTCCCTCCGCCCCCTCTTCCATTTCCGTTGCTGTGTCCTCGAAAAGCCATCGTCGTGGGTGTAGTACGCTTGACGTCTATCGGTTCTGAAATTGTCCGGAAATCAACATTTTGGGTGGCAACGGGATCAAAATGGGGCTGTGACCGATGCGGGGTAATGTTGTTTTACCCCACAGTTTCAGTTTAGACGCGTCGATGCAGCATCAACCAACTTCACCATCAACCCATACATATTCGGTCTGTACCCCTCGTTCTCGCCCGCATCATGGCCGACTCGACAGCGCAGACCAAACCAAGACCTGTCTCCGGCATCCCAGTGCCTATCAACAAGCGTCAATCGTTCAGTCTGTCCACGGCCCTCTCACGGTCTAATTCCTCAAATGGTCACACTCCGGGCAGCCGCTCGGCCAGTCCGGTCGCCCTCGCAGGCCCGCCTGGCGGACGAAGCAGTCCACACGGAATACGGCGGCAGAGCTTGATGAACGCTTCTTCCAGCCGGAAGACGAGCTTCACCGAGGGCGGCAGCTCGGTGCAGACGGATGATCCCAGTGAGCACGGTCGCGCAATGTATGGGGGTGCGGGAGCTGAGATGTAGACCATCTGAAGGCGCAGATCGCAATGTTGCAGTCCTCTCTGGCGGCATCTCATCAACGAATCGTGGCGCTCACTGCCGACATGAATCTCGGCTCGTCGACACCGTCTTCGCCGCAGCCCTTTACGCCGACGAAAGATTATGCGGATCTGCTGGCCACAGACGGGATGACGCCGTTGAGCGCTATAGGAGCCATCGGCGAGGAGGAGTACGGAAGTGGAGATGGAACCCGTGAGCTTGCCGTCGAAAGCTCGAGGCAACGCCAAGGTGCTTTCGGTCGCTGTACGAGATCGAACCAGCTAAAAGCCAGCGATATCCCCACCAACTTTGAAGCCAGACAAGAGCATGATGCCGCGGCTGCCACACAGCAACTCAAGCTATGACCTCCGCTCTTCCGCCATAACCCCTGCAAAGAGCCCCACAGGAACAACACGGAAGACCAATGACGGGCCGCTGGGCTTGGGCCGTGAGTGTATATCTTCATCCCAGATCCTGCTGAACCCCGAGGGATACCTCAATCAGCCGTCGCGCAGGCCCTCGTCTTGCACACATCGACACCAAATGGCTCGCCGCAAGTCATCAAGCATTCAGCCAGCCAGACGCGCTCGACATCGTCACCGACTCCCTCTCCCGACCACACGCATCTGCGTTCACCATTCATCGGATCCGAGCCGCCGCACACACCTTCACACCAATCCGACGGGCGGCTGAGCCCCGGCCCGCGGCGCGTGTCAGGAGGGTCCGTGGCCAGCACGAGGGTGATTGACGGTCTGCAGACAGAATTGATCAACTCGAAAGGTCACAACGACAAGCTCAAGCAGGAGATCCGGAGCAATCAACGGCTGATAGGATCGGTACGTCTGCACCGGGAACCCTCGCTGATCCAAGCTCACGAGGCAAAATGAGGATCTGAAGGAGACGAAAGAGCGGATGAGGATCGAGTGCGAGGGTCTGAACAACGTGATTGCGAGGAAAGAGCGGCTGCTGCAGGGTATGTCTCCGGTGGACGGCTCATTGTCACGCTCATCGTGCAGAGGTGCTCGAGCGGGCACGCGCGGCAGAATCTGCGTTGGCGGAACATCAATCCACGCGGAAAGCGCTCGAGCAGTCGACTAAAAAGTCGCTTCAGCAGATGACGAGTCAACTGTCCGATGCTCAAGCCAGTCAACACAAGGCGGAGAGGGAGGCGAATAGCTTGCGGGACAGCGTCAAATCGCTCAAAGATGTATGGGCGAGAGAGCTCAAGGGGGTCAAGGAGGACATGCGGAACGCGCAGGAGAAGGCCAAGGTGGATCTGGACAAAGCGGTACGTACGGAGAGTGGACCTAATCGTGTACTGACCATTCTAGCGCTTAATACATACAGCATTGGTCAAGCAGGTCGAAGCGCAAGCGTGAGTTGCGGCCGTCAGGTCAAAGCCCCAGCTTACGAGCAGTGCCGAGCGGACGACGATCCAAAGCCTCGCTGAGGAGTCGGTCGCAAACGCCAAGAAGGCCAATACGATGTTTGATGCGCATATAGCCAACCTCAAAGGCCAGCTTAGCAAGAGTGAGGAGGACGCGAGTCAAGCGAGAGCGATTGCAACGTGAGCTGTTTCCGCTTTTCACATCGCGAGCTGACGGAAGCGAGCTCGCTGCTGAGCTGGGTCACCTGCGGCGTCTGATGCGGGAACCACGTAGAGCGTCACTCGACGAGGCGGCCGCTGCAGAACCGACGCCGACAGGGGTTTCATAACGCTTTACGACTTGAGACGAACACGTACCGACGATGACGATCTCGGACATGCGCGTATTGGATAGGATACCTCACACCTGTGCCATGATTCCCTGCATTACATACCACGGTATCTACCTATCAGTACCCGTCATGTATTCTATCTTGTAGCATGCTCAGTCTCAGGCCTGGACTCGTACAGGTATGCGTGTTGCAGTTCACGAAAGCAGGCTTCGAGGCGAGGTATACAATTACCGGAAGAGGCAATTATAGCCGGTTCCATCGGCGGCCGTCTCATCTCATCTTTTACAGCGTTTCTCTGCCTGCTCATCCTGGGTCAAACAGCAACATGTCCGCCGACGAAGCAGAATCCTCGGGACAAGCTCTGGAGCGGTATCTCTCTGAGCAGCTGGCAGCCTTGTCAATCGCGGTCCCATCTGACGATGCAAGTTGTCTATCCTTTGTTGCGGGCACGAACTGACGTCAGGTCGAGTACATGGCTCGTTTCGTCGAGGAAGAGGGTTTAGAGCGGGAAGAGAAGGTAGAAGGCGTTCGGGGGATGTTGGAGGGGGTCGTAGAAGGGGTACGCCTGCGATCACACTGGTCGTTGTAGCTGACATCCGGAAAGGGCGAGCTGCCAGACGAAGGGGTCGATGACGCATTAGGCCGGGTGGTGGACGAGTGGAAGCGGCTGCGGGATGAAGAGGCCGAACTGAAAGCTCGCGCCGAGGCTGAAGGTGAGGACTTGGGACTAGAGGTCATGCTCATGCCAGAAGAGAAGCCGGCCCCGGCAGTCAAGCTCAAAGACGTTCTGTCGACTCTCACGCCCGAGGAGAAGGCCGCGGCGCAAAGACAAGCCCTGCTGAGGCAGTATGGATACGTCGAAGGCGGACCAGAGGACGAAGCGAACGAGCGGGGAGATGCGCCGCCGAGAGGCGAGTCTGCGCGTGCGGCCGAGGAGAAGAAGGCCGCCGAGGAGCGGAAAGCGTTGATCGAGGCGGCGCTGAAGCTGGACGGGAAAAAGAAGAAGTACAAGAAGCAGCAGGAGGGTGCGTACCATGGGAGCAGTGGAAAGGCGCGCGCTGATCGCAGTCGACTTGCTAGCGCCGAATCTGAATAGGGACAAGGTCGCGTACAAGGCGCAGATGGAGCGTGAGGCAGCGAAGAAGGATTCGCAGATGAAGAGGGATCGGGACAAGGCGGCTCTAGACAAGCAGAGGTGGGTGTAACGGTGCAGTCGGGCTCGAGCTTTCAGACTGATGAGCAGGGCCGACCAGGCCAAGGCCAAGGCGGACAAGCAGAAGAAGGCAGCGAAGCAGGAACGACGGGCGTGATCAACTTTGGGACATTGCACCACCAAGGTACGGTGTCATGCATCGTGGTGTGCGATAATCTCGTCCGCGTCTGCGTCTTCGTCACCAGCATGGGCGGCCCCGCCTAAACATCCTCATCGCACCTACTTAACCCATTGTTGCGAAATCCCACCAGCTCTGCTCTTTCAGCGATATCAATGGCCTATACCGGAGGCTTACCTCGCCTAGAGTAGCGGGCTGGCCAAAGTCCGCCCCGAATGACATGGTCGGGTCCCAGAACTCTTGCAGCTGCCGATTCAGCGCGCGTGTTCTATACTTTGCGATAACACTGCACTCACAAATTGATCGGTGGGATCAATCGTCGCTCCGGCGCTGTAGCCAACTGACGCTCCCATCGTTTGATTGGCATCCTTTGCCTCGGTGGCCAGGTGTTGCTGTACGACCTGCGGTAATGCTCCTATCAAGTCTTCGATCTCGT
>Ga0308169_10003411_pt1 | contig 15548 bp, 12 predicted proteins | sample PhyBR1_2_FD_202139 | JGI IMG/M metagenome (GOLD analysis project Ga0308169, IMG submission 202139) | Phyllosphere microbial communities from UC Gill Tract Community Farm, Albany, California, United States - DLSLSB.R1 | ecosystem: Host-associated > Plants > Phyllosphere > Unclassified | place... | reverse complement strand
GTGTCGGGCCTCGGGTGTGGGCGGATGTGCTCACGGCCTCACCAAGTGCACCATGTCTCGTCGCGCGGCGTAGCCCCGTCTTCGGGGCACAGCGGATATCGGACAGCCGTCCGCCGAGGAGGCGCGGGTCGTCACCGCAGCCGCGTCACCGCAGCCGCGTCACCGCCAGCTGCGTCAGCAGGGCCGCCATGTCCGCCAGCACCGCGTCGTCGAACAGCACGTGCGGCGAGTGGTTCGACGCGCACTGCTCGGGGTCGATCCCGTCGGGCGAGGCTCCCACCATCACGAACGCTCCGGGCACGCGCTGCAGCACGAACGAGAAGTCCTCCGAGCCCATCATCGGGTGCGGCATCTCGCTGTACCGCCCGGCGCCGAACAGTTCGCCCACGGCGACTTCGACGTGCTCGATCTCGGCGGCGTCGTTGACGGTCGGCGGGTAGTGCCGCGAGAAGTCCGACTCGGTCTCCAGCCCGTGGGCGTCGCCGATACCCCGGGCGATGCGGAGCGCCTCGCGCTCCATGGTGTCGAGCGTCTCGTCGGAGTGCGCGCGCACCGTGGCGCCGAGGCCCGCCGTCTCGGCGATGACGTTGCGGGTCTCGCTGCCGTGCAGCATCGTCACTGACAGCACCGAGGGGTCGAACGCGCTCGTGCGCCGCGCCACCATGGCCGACAGCGCGAGGGTCAGCTCGGCGACGGCCGGCACCGGGTCGAGCACCTTCCACGGCGTCGACCCGTGTCCGCCGTCGCCCCGGTAGGTCGTGTAGAAGCTGTTCGAGCTGGCCATCACGGGCCCCGGTCGCGACTGGAACGCCCCGCGCACGCCGGGTCCGACGTGCAGTGCGTAGGCCGCGACGGGCAGGCTGCCGCGGGCCTCGAGGAGGCCCTCGTCGATCATGATCGCCGCGCCTCCCCAGCTCTCCTCGCCGGGCTGGAACATGAAGACGACGTCGCCGGCGAGCGAGTCCCGTCGGGCGGAGAGCAGATGGGCCGCGCCCACCAGACCGGCCGTGTGCAGGTCGTGCCCGCAGGCGTGCATCGCCCCGTTCGTCGCGGCGTAGTCGAGGCCGGTCTGCTCGGCGAGCGGCAGGGCGTCCATGTCGCCGCGCAGCAGCACCGTGGGGCCGGGCCGGGCGCCGCGCAGCACGGCGACGACCGAGGTGGTCGCCGTGCCCGTGCTGATCTCGAGGTCGAGACCGGCGAGTGCCTCGAGCACGGCGGCCTGGGTGCGGGGCAGCACGAGGCCGGTCTCGGGGTCGGCGTGCAGGGCGCGGCGGAGGACCTGCAGGGTCGGCAGCAGACGGGCGGCGTCGTCGAGCAGAGCGGGGGTGAGCCCGGTCGGGGCCGGTGCGGTGGTGGAGGTGTCGGTCATGCGGAGGGTCCTTCCGTGGTGGTGACGGTGGTGGCGGCGAGTCCGCCCGCGGTGGCGGGCGCCTCAGCGCGGGGCCGGTCGAAGACGCCGGCGAGGTCCTTGACGACGCGTCCGGCCTGGGCGACCGCGACGACGTGCGCCGGGTCGCCGAGCAGGCCGATCTCGGTGAGGGGGTCGACGTCGGTCAGCACGAAGTCGGCCAGGCGGCCGGGTTCGAGCGTGCCGATGTCGTGGGCGAGGCCGAGGAGTTCGGCGGCCGTCCGGGTGCCGGCGACCAGCGCCTCCATCGGGTCCATGCCGAGCTCGACGAGCCAGCCGAGCTCGCGCAGGTTCTGGCCGTGCGGGCCGACGCCGGAGTCGGTGCCGAGGGCGAGCCGGACCCCGCGGTCGATGGCGTGGGCGACGTTCGTCTTCGTGATGCCGCTCCACCGGATCTTCTTCTCGTAGTGGTACGGCTCCATGCGGTCCCGGTCGATGCCCATGAAGACCGTCGAGAGCGTCGGCACCAGGAACGTGCCGCGCTCGCCCATCATGTCGATCGCCTCGTCGTCGACGCCGTAGCCGTGCTCGACGCTCGTCACTCCGCCGAGCACCGCGGCGTGGATCCCGGCCGTGCCCTGGGCGTGCGCGGCGAGCGGCTTGCCGCCGTGCCGCTCGAGCTCGTCGGCGACGGCGCGCACCTCGTCGATGCGGAGACCCTCGTCGTCGGGGTGGTCGTGCGGGCTGCCCATGCCGCCCGTCGTGCAGATCTTGACGACGTCGGCGCCCGACCGGACGATGCGTCGGGTGGCGCGCCGCACCTCCTCGATGCCGTCGGCGATCTCGGACATCGACTCGAGGTGCGTGTGCATCTCTCCCCCGGCGAGGTGGAAGTCCGCGTGTCCGCCGGTGTGGCTGATCACCTTGACCGCCACGTGGAGCCGCGGCCCCGACACGAGGCCCCGTTCGACGGCGATGCGGTAGCCGGCCGACAGACCGCCCAGGTCGCGGGCGGTGGTGACCCCCGCGTCCAGGGTGCTCCGGAGGCGCGCGGCCGTCTCGAAGGCGATCACGGCGGGGTCGGTGCGCAGCCGGTGGAACGGGCCGTCGCCCGCGCCCATCGCCAGATGGACGTGCGTGTCGACGAACCCGGGCAGCAGGGTGAGGCCGCGGCCGTCGACGACCTCGACGTCGGCGGGCAGCGGAGGGGCGAGACGACCGGGTCCGACGGAGGCGATGCGGCCGTCGACGTCGACGATCAGCGTGGCGTCGTCGACCGGCGGGCGGCCGGTGCCGTCGATCAGGCGGACCCCGGCCAGGGCCTGGGCGAGGGGTGCGGGCATGGGTGTCCTCTCGGAGGGGCGGGTACGGCGGGTACGGCGGTGGATCAGTCGATCGAGAACCCCGGTGCGCCGGGCACCGAGTCGAGCAGCGCCCGGGTGTACGGGTGCTGCGGGTCGGAGTAGACCTGCTCGGTCGGCCCCTGCTCCACCACGTCGCCGCGGTAGAGCACGACGACGTCGTCGCTGACGTGCCGCACGACGGCGAGGTTGTGCGAGATGAACAGCATCGACAGTCCGAGCTCGCGCCGCAGCCGGGCGACGAGGTTGAGGATCTCGGCCTGCACCGAGACGTCGAGCGCCGACGTGATCTCGTCGGCGATGACGAACTCCGGGTTCACGACGAGCCCGCGGGCGATCGCGACGCGCTGCCGCTGACCGCCCGAGAACTCGTGCGGGAACCGGTCGATGGCGTCGTCGGGCATCCGCACGGTGCGCAGCCACTCGACGATCTGCTCGCGGTGGCGCTTCACGTCGGGGCGGCGGGGGTCGATCGCCTCGGCGAGCGCCTGGCCGATCGTGCGCCGGGGGTCGAGCGACGAGTAGGGATCCTGCGGGATCATCTGCACCCGCCGCCGCATGGCCGCCCGATCGCGGCGCGAGAGGGTGGCGGTGTCGACGTCGGCGATGCGGATGCTGCCGGCGCTCGGTCGCACCGTGCCGACCAGGGCCTTGGCCAGGGTCGACTTGCCCGAGCCGGACTCGCCGACCAGGCCCACGGTGCGCCCGGTCCCGATCGTGAGGTCGACGCCGTTCAGCACCCGCACGGCACGGCCTCCCGAGCCGAAGGCGACGTCGAGACCCCGGACTTCGAGCATGGACTCCGAGGAGGCGCGGGTCGTGCCCTCGGGCACGGTCGCGGTGGTCGAGGCGGTCATCTCAGGACTCCTTCGGGGTGGTGACGGACGTGGCCGGCGCGACCCGCGCCTCCTCGGCTCGCGCCGCCTCGGCTCGCCAGTCGACGACGGGGAGATCGCCGACCCGCTCGGTCAGGCTCGGCGTCGCGGCCAGGAGAGCGCGGGTGTAGGGGTGCACCGCGGTGGCGACGTCGAGGCGGTCGGCGTCGATCTCCTCGACGATCTCGCCCGAGTTCATGACGAGCACGCGGTCGCAGAGCTCGCGGACCACGCCGATGTCGTGCGAGATGAACATGATCGCCGTGCCGGTCTCGCGGTTCAGCCTCTTGAGCTCGCGGAGGATCTCGGCCTGCACCGTCACGTCGAGGGCCGTGGTGGGCTCGTCGGCGATGATCAGCTTCGGGTCGGTCGTCAGCGCGGCGGCGATCATGGCGCGCTGACGCATGCCGCCCGACAGCTCGTGAGGGTGCTGCCCGAGTCGCTTCTCCGGCATGGTCAGGTGCACGCGGCGCAGGGCGTCGAGCACGATGGAGCGCGCCTCGGCCCGCGACTTGCCACGGTGGCTGCGCAGCACCTCGGTCAGCTGGGTGCCGAGTCGCAGGGCGGGGTTGAACGTGCTGCCCGGGTCCTGGTAGACGAGGCTCACGGTCTGCGCCATGACCGTCGGGTCGACGGGTCGCAGCAGGTCGAGGTCGTCGAGGCGCATCGTGGCGGCGCTCGCCTCGAGGCCGTCGGCGAGCAGCCGGGCGACCGACATGGCCGTGACCGACTTGCCCGATCCGCTCTCGCCGACGATGCCGACGATCTCGCCGCGGGCGATGCTGAACGAGATCCCCTTCACCAGGGGCTTGCCCGCGGTCGTGCCGACCACGAGGTTCTCGACCCGCACCATCGCGTCGACGTCGGGGTGCAGCGACGTGCCCGCCGTGCGGAGCGCCGCCGACGCGTTCCGACGACCCGAGCGCGGGTCGGCGGCGGCTGCGAGTCCGTCGCCGACCAGCATCGAGGCCAGCCCGGTGACGACGATCAGCACGGCCGGTCCGACGCTCTGCTCCGGGCGCCCGGCTAGCAGCGACGGCAGCGCGTCGTTCAGCAGCTTGCCGAAGTCGTACTGCGGCGACTGCACGCCGAGCCCGACGAAGGACAGCGCGGAGATCGCGGTGAGCGACTGGGCGAAGGTCGACGCGGCGAGCACCAGCAGGGGCTCGGCCATGTTGGGCAGCATGTGGTCGCTGACGATGCGGCGATCCGAGACCCCGAGGAGGCGCGCCGTCGACACGAAGTCCCGCTGCGACACCTGCGCGGCCAGGTTCGCCGTGAGCCGGGCGAAGGTGGGGACGCCGGCGACCCCGATCGCGACGACCGCGGGCAGCGCGCCGGCACCGAGGATCGCCGCGACGACCAGGGCGAGCAGCAGACCGGGGAACGCCACCATCGTGTCGATCACCCGGAGGCACAGCTCGCGCCCTCGACGGGGCAGCAGCCAGACGGTCGTCCCGGCGACGACCCCGACCACGACGGCCAACGCCGTGGCGCCGATCGTCATGAGCAGCGTCAGCCGGGTGGCGACCAGGCTGCGGGCGAGCATGTCGTGCCCGGATTGGTCGGTGCCGAGCCAGTGCTCGGCCGACGGGCTCGCGGCCCGCTCGCCGAGGGCGTCCGCCTGGTCTTGGAGCAGGAACGGAGCCACGACGCCGATCAGCACGACGAGCGAGAGCAGCGCGAGCCCGGTCACCAGCCCGGGCGTCCAGTGGAACCGCCGAGGAGGCGCGGCGACGGGAGCGACCGGGACCGCGCCTCCCGCCGTGGTCGGGGTGAGGGTGTCAGTCATTCCGACCTCCGAGGGTGCGCGAGTCGATCAGGCCGAGGACGACGTCGACCAGCAGGTTGACGAGGGCGGCGATCATGCCGAGCACGAGCACCATGCCCTGGATGACCGGGAAGTCGCGGTCGAGGATGGCCTTGATGATGCCGGTGCCGAGACCGGGCAGGGCGAAGACGCTCTCGATGATGAGGGCGCCGCCGAGCATGCCGCTGAGGATCAGCCCGCTGAGCGTCAGCGTGGTGGTCAGCAGATTCGGCAGCACGTACTTCAGATGCAGTGCCACGGGCGTCAGGCGCCAGCCGCGGGCGGTGCGGACGTAGTCGTTCTCGAGCACGACGGCGGTCTCGCGGCGGACGACCCGGCTGATGGTGCAGATCGGACCGATCACGAGCGCCGCGATCGGCAGCACGTAGGCGACCGCGCCGGCCCGGGCGTTGTACGCCGGCGGGAACAGCGGCAGCAGACCCACGCCGAGTGCGAAGAGCACGACGAGGATGGTCGCCATGATGTAGCCGGGGATCGAGTCGAGCAGCCCGGTCACGGCGCCGAACGCGGTGTCGAGCCAGCGCTTGCGACCTCCGCGGGTCTGCACGCCGACCCACATGCCGAGCGGGACGGCGACGATCAGAACGACGGCGATGCCGATCAGCGCGATGGTCGCCGTGAACGGCAGCCGGTTCGCGATGATCGTCGACACCGGCTGGCGGTACTGGAACGACGTGCCGAGATCGCCCTGGGCCAGCTGCACGAGGTAGTTCGCGAACTGGGTCCAGATCGGCTGGTCGAGGCCGAGCGAGACCCGCAGGGCCTCGATCTCGTCCACGGAGGCGTCGGCGCCGGCCAGCGCCACGGCCGGGTCGCCCGGGATCAGCTGGACGATCAGGAACGACAGCACGACCAGGGCCGCGAAGGTGCCGACGAGGCCGAGGGCGCGGCGGCCCGCGAAGTCGATCCAGGGCGAGCGACCCCGGCGGGCTGGGCGGGAGGCGTCGGAGGGGCGACCACCGGGGGTGGTGCCGGGCGCAGGAGCCGTGGTCGCGCCTCCTGCACCGGGGCGGCCCTCGATCGTCGACGTCATTCGACGATGCGCATGGTCGACGGGTCGATGTAGTCGTCGAAGGTGCGGATGCTGACGCCTTCGGCGGTGACCACCGTGGTGGGGACGCTCGCGAGGGGCGCGGCGTCGACGTTGTCGAGCATCGACCGCTGGGCGACCTGCGTGGGCTCGCACTGGGCGGCCGGGTCGACGATGCTCATCGCCTCGTTCAGCGCCGAGTAGCCGGTCTCGTTGATCAGGCCCATCTTGTTGCGACCGCCGTCCTCCTGCGCGGGGCCCATGACGCGCAGCAGAGACGAGGTGAGGGTGCCCATCAGGTTGATGTCGCCCTGCACGGTCATGTCCCAGCCGGTCGGCGAACCGGTGGTGGTCGACCAGTTGGCGTTGTCGAGCTCGTCGTAGCTGACGTCGGCACCGGCGGCGCGGAGCACCTCGGCGACGTACTCGTTGCCCGGGCCGAACAGCTGCGTGCCGACCAGGTGGATCGAGACGCCGTCGAGCACCGCCGAGGCGGCGTCGGCGTCGTAGCCGGCGAGCAGCGAGTCGTCCGTGCTGACGCAGGCGACCGAGTCGGAGCCGACCGAGGCGATCGTGTCGCCGCGCCCGTTCGTCAGCACGTCGGCGAAGGCGGCCGGGTCGACGGCCTGGGCGACGGCGGTGCGGAGCTCGGGGGCGTCGGCGAACACCGAGCCCTCGCGCTCGTTGAAGACGAGGTACGAGGTGAGGCCCGTCACCGACGACTGCGTGTACGCGTCGTCGCCGTCGAAGCGCTCGACGTCCTCGCCGCTGAAGCTCGCGACGTCGATGCCGCCCGAGAGCAGCTGAGTGGCCTGCGTGGCCTGGTCGGCGATCGGGGTGAAGGTGACCGTCTTCGCCGGCGTGCCCTCGACCGGGGTCGAGAACTCGGGCCAGGCGTCGTAGTCGTCGCGCAGGGTGAGCTCGTACGAGACGGCGGGCTGCGAGTCGGTCAGCGTGTAAGGGCCCGAGAAGGCGCCGTCGACGGTGCCGGCGAGCAGACCCTCGGGGTCGGCCAGGCCGGCGGGGCAGACGATGCCGGTGTGCGGCAGGGTCATGCCGGTGAGGAAGTCCGACCAGTCGTCGGAGAGCTGCACGGCGACCGTGCCCGCGGCGTCGTCCGCCGTGATGTCGGCCGTCGCTCCGCCCATCGCCAGGGTGCGGCCCGTCGAGGCGGTCTCGGGGTCGGCGAACCGGCTCAGCGAGTCGGCGACGATCGTGGGCGTGATCTCGGTGCCGTCCGAGCAGGTCGCCCCGTCGCGGATCGTGAACGTGTACGAGGAGGCGCTGGTCGCCTCCCACTCGGTGGCGAGGCCTCCGACCAGCTGGTTGTCGTCGTCCTTGCGCAGCAGGGTGTCGAACAGCATGCGGTCGACGTAGTAGTCGTCGGCGGCCCGGGCGAGCGCCGGATCGAAGCCGCCGGGGTCGGTGCCGAGCGTGGCGTTGATGCTGTCGGCGGCGGCGCCTCCGCCCGAGGCGCAGGCGGAGAGCGTGAGGGCGGCCAGCGCGGTGAGCGCGGTCGCGACGAGGGGGCGAGCGGACATCGGTCCTCCGAGGGCTGCGGGGTGGAGAGGTGGGTGGTGCCGACTGGTGCTGCGGCGTGCCTCAACCATCGACCTCGGGTGCCGGTTATTTCGAGTACGAGGAGGTGATCGTCATCTTTCTTGACAGATGGGTTGACCGTGCGCCAGTTTCTTGCCATGGCCGACCCGTTAGATTTCCAGTTGATTAACGCCGTGCAGGTCAGTCCGCGCATCTCGTGGGCGCAGTTGGCGGGCATCCTGCAGGTCGACGCGTCCACGCTTTCGCGACGCTGGCAGAAGCTCGTCGACGACCGGGTGGTCTGGACGGCCGTCTACTACCACCAGCTCCGCAGCTCGCCGTCCGACGACGCCCTCGAGATCCCGCGACGCACGGCGCTGGTCGAGGTGATCTGCCACCCCGGGGCCCGAGAGGCGGTGATCGAGACCGCGTCGGCGCGACGGGAGATCATGAGCGTCCACTGCACGAGCGGGTCGCGCGACCTCTACCTGACGGTGATGGAGGCGGACCTCATCTCGATCGACCGCCTCGTCGACCAGCTGGGCAGCACCGTCGAGGGCATCGCGGCCACCCGCACCCACCACGTGCGCCGGTTCTTCCAGGAGGGCTCGAGCTACCGGGTCGGCGGGCTGTCGACGGCGCAGGTCGGGCAGATCGCCGAGACACTGCCGCAGAACCCCCGCCGGGCGGTTCCGACGCAGGCCTACCTCGACATCATCGACGCGTTGACCGACGACGTGCGGCGCCCCGTGTCCGACGTGCAGCAGAGGGTCGGCAAGTCGCTCGCCAGCGTCTCGCGCGGCATCGACGCCCTGCTGACGGCGCCCTGGGTCGGGTGGCGCATCGACTTCGCCTACAACCTGCTCGGCTGGGAGACCTCGGCGATGCTCTGGCTGAGCGTCAGCCAGGCCGAGATGGAGAAGGTCGCGGCGGCGTTGCAGCTGTTCCCCCAGCTGCGGATGTGCGCGTCGGTCACGGGCGAGGCCAACCTCGTGGCATCGCTCTGGCTGCGCAGCCTCGACGAGCTCGACGACATCGAGAACAAGCTGACCCGGGTGTTCCAGGGGCTGCGCATCGTCGACCGCTGGGTCGTGCCCCGGGTGGCGAAGCGGGCCGGACACCTCTTCGACGGCGACGGGCGCTGGGTCTCGTTCGTGCCTCCCGGGCTGGAGCGGCGCCCCGCCGATTGAGGTGCCGCGTGCCGCGTGCCGCGCGCTGCGTCCACGGGCCGCCGCACCGCCGAGCTCGCACGACACCACGAGATGGATACGGCGCCAGGTTTAATCCCGGCGCAGTGCCCATCTCCTGGTGCCTTGCAGCGCTACGGCGCCCGCCGGATCAGTGCGCGCGGGGTATCGCTGTGACCGTTTCCGGATCGAATCGTGAAGATGCCGGATGCGGAGGGCGTGGGATTCAAACCCTGCCCAAGCACTCACGGGGGCGCTAGGGCGTCTCAGAACCCCGAAGATACGGGCATTGCGAACTCATTTGGGTTTGCACAGCTGCCTTTCCGTCTGCGCAGTTGTGGGCGAATTGTGGGCGGTGACCACGAGCGCCACACACAGACAGGGCCGGCAAATCAGACACATGCGTGGGTATCGTGACTTTCATGTTCACCCTTGCTCCCAGCCCCGAACCAAAACTCTTGAGGGGTTCATTTTCCCTCGGAAACCGTCAGTAGGACGTGGACGAGGTCAACTGGCTGATCGACGTCGGAGTCCCAGCCCTCTCGATCAGCATCCCCGCCGGTATAGCAATCTGGCTGGCTCGGAAGGAGCGCAAGGGTGGCGAGGAGAGCCGCTACCTTGAGCGGCGGCGGCAGGCTGCTGAACCGGTCATCTTGGCGCTGGCTCAATTCGTTTCGCTGGATCCGCTCAATGAGCCATTGCAGGCACAACTGCGGGACTTACGTGGACGCATCGCGGTCTACCGCGCGTCCCTGCGTCCGGCTGACGTTCTGTCGGGAGATTGGCTGGCTCTTCGGCACAGCAGTGGAATGAACAAATGGGCTCACGCGGTAGACCTCTTGCAAGAGTCGGGCGGCAACCCACGCGCCGACCTTGTCAATGATGCGGTTGCACCCGGCCGGACCTGGGCGAACGAGACGATAGAGCTTTTCTCGTCCTGGCTCGCAGGATTGACCTCTGATGACACCCTCAAGCACGACGGCGCGCTCCTACTCGCAGAGCGCGATGGCCGCTCGGCTGCCGAAGCCGCCGAAGATGCTAGATAACAGCGTCGGGTAGCGGCGGTGATGGCCACGCGGTAGGTCGCGCCTGGCTGCTAGCGCTCCGCGAGTTGCCGCTACTGGGGCCGCTGCTCGGTGAAGCCCTGCAAGTACGGCCTTAGCTCGCCGCTCTTAGGCGGGTAATAGTGAATGGGTCCAAGCTCGTCGAGCATCGATGCGCCAGCCACGTTCTTCCGCCCGTGGAGAAGCCAACGGGCTGCTGCTGCCTGTTGCTCCAGGTTCATGGACGGCATGCGGGCTTCGATGGCGGCAAGAAACGCGACAAGCTCCTGGTCTTGCTTCCAGGCGCCAGCCCGTTCCTGAATGACCAGACGAATTTGTGCGTCACGATGTGCTGCCCTCGCGGCTTCATCCGCGCGGTCCCACGCCTCCTGGCGCGTCTCAAGATCACGTTGACGCCTCTCGGCAACTCGAACGGATTCCTGCCCTGCAACTTCAATGGTGACAAAAACCTCAGGCAGCAACGCGTCGATCTCTCGGCCCTTCGTCTCCCGCAGCCTCTGCCCCTGGTAAGGCGTCCCCGGGCCATCTAGACGCACCTCGAGTTTTCCCGTTGGCACAAACTCGTAGCCGCGATTCTGTACCCAACGTGGTTGCTTGTGCTTCGCGGGATATTCCAGCTTGGCCCCGCCCGCCCCCGAGATTTCCATCACGGCGATAGGGAAGTGACTACCGAAGGCCGAGATGACGAGATGCCCCGCTGCAAGACTCCCCTGGTGGCCCCGCAGGAACGCTCCCCTCTCTAGTGCCTCGTACCCCCGTCGCGTTGCTTCCTTCGCCAGTGCGTCGTAGACACGCGCGGCCCGGCCCATCGACGCCCTGGAAACATAGCTTGCATCGGGGTTTGACTTGAACGCGTCGACTACGGGGTGCGGGTTTCGTATGCGGGCGGCAATGGGTACCGGCTTGGGTTGGATCAAGTCACGGGTGAACTCGGTCAGGTAGACCTCGACAATTCTGGCGCGGAACCATTGACCCTCACTCCTTGTCTCGAGCTTCTGTCCGTGCGGCCTACTCGGGCTACGGAGGGAGTTGTCAACGAGGGATCTGTAATCGGTCTTGTCCTCCTCATTGATGCGGAGTGATCCCCCAGCCTCTGCCACCTGGCGGAATAGCCGCGCAGTGGCAGTCTCGCCCGCCGCCCTCGATGGTTCCTCCCCGATGTCGGCGAACCGTTTGCGACCTTTGTCTGTTATCTCAGCAGTCCAAGTTTCACCTTGGCCCTTGATGCGGATCAGGCCACGGTTCGCGAGGCCGCGTGCGGTGATGCGGTGGGCGAAGTCGCCGTGACCGAAGGCTCCAGCGGGTGCACCCGCCTGAACCCATCGAAGAACCGCCGCTTGCTTCTCATTGAGGTATTCCCGACCGTGAGGCATGACACAAGGTAACTCGACGCCGTACCTCAACGAGGGCGGACTCCTCAGCAGCGCTCAAGACGAAGCCAGCACGTTGCTGACCTGAAACGGACCGACTGCCGGCATGTTCGGCATCTACCCTCGGCTGGGTGGCTGAGTCGACCTCGTCTTGCGCTGCTTTAAGGCCAGGCCGCCGAACGAACGACGCCCAGCGCTGAGATAGGGAGCAAGTGCGGCCCGAAGTTCATCGATATGAGCGTCAGTCAGGTCTATTTCGTAGGTCGTGCCATCAAACTCGAACAGGACGGTGCGCCCCAACCCGCCAGGGATAACAATGCCGTCGAGGTCGTCGATGAGCTGGGTGATGGTGCGTCGTGACATGGACCAATTGTCCCTCTCTTCCGAACCTCCGCGAGACGCTCAGACAGCACGTTTCATGCCCTCAAGGCCAAGACACGATGTCGCTCTCGATATATCAGACACAAACATGGGTATCATTCAGCATGCCTGTTCCCGCCTCAGACTCGACCACCGGCCCGCGTCGACTCTTCCGCGATGTCGTCTTCGACAAGATGCTCGCCGCCATCATCGACGGCACGCTCGAGCCGGGTGAACGCCTCAACGACGACGAACTATGCAAGTGGCTCGGTGTGTCACGCACGCCCGTTAGGGAAGCGATCGCGCAGCTTCACACTTACGGTCTCGTCGAGATCGAAGCGAACCGCTCCACGCGTGTCGCTGCTCGTGACGAGATCGTGTACGCGGAGGCCTCCCAGATCCTCGCCGGCCTGCACGCTTTGGCCAAGGAGTGGGGTGCTGACAACCTTGATACAGCGAGGCGAAAGCGTCTGGCTAAGTCGCTAGAGGCGGCCCGTGGGCAGCCGCGCATGACCTAGCAGGCCCGGGGTTGCTCCTTGATGTGCAGGGCGAGCTGGCGCAGGCCTCTGGGAATGCTCTGCTGGTCGGCACCTAGGAACCATTGCGGATACGGGGTGAACTTCCTGCGGCCACGGGAAGCAGATGCCTACGATTGGGACACCCTCGTTGCCGTGGTCGATGAGCTATCGGCCGATATTCACGTTTAGGCCATGACGGCCAAGCCTTCGTGAGCCTCGCGAGAAGCGATCTGACATTGCATCCGGCCAGCGCCGTCACGTGGTCGTCGATAGGCCGACTATCGCGTAGATGTGCTCCACGAGGCGGCGCTGAGTGCTTTTCTGGTGTCTACGCTGGGATGGCCGGGGCCTCTAAGATATGTCTATGACTCACACAGGAGTGGACTCCGTCTACCCAGACTTTGCAGGGTTCGGGGTGACGGGATACCGGAGCCTCGGTGACTCGAAGCTGCAGTTTGTAGGCCCGATGTCGAAGCTTCATATCGTGGTCGGCAAGAACAATGTAGGTAAGTCCAACCTACTAAATTTCGCGCATCTGGTCCTACGTAAGTCGGGGGGCGGCACGGCTCAGGCACTCTCGACATCGGGTCTCGACAAGCCAACTGGTTGGGACGACGAAGCTACTCGAGGTGTAGCCATAGGCCTGTATCTCACCGACGCCGTCCTCGGTTCCTTAGGGCTCGGTCATCTCGAAGCGAAATGGCTCAATCTCCTCAAAACGGAAGCCTTTAGTCGGAATCACTCTGATGTGATCTGGATAGAATTCGTGCAGAGAGGTACGACTCGAGTTGGACGAGATCTAGAGCCCAACATCGAACAGGTCAAACTTGCTTTTAGCGAACTTGAACCTTGGAAGGCGCCACAACTTCGTGATTTGAGTACAGAGTTGACAGGCGGCTTCTCCTCGGATGCGGCTTCTATGTGGACGGACATCGTCAGAGTCTGGGACCCCTGGCAATTTGTTCCTGAGACCACATTCATCTCGGCTTTGCGAGAGATCAAAGATCTGGTTAAAAATCCAGGGAACGATGCGATTGCGCCACTCAACGGTGCGGGCCTAATCGAACAAATCGCGGCTATTCAATCGCCAGAACACGATGCTTACGAACGGGACAGTAAAAGATTCGCTGCACTTAATCGATTTGTTTCGAGCGTGCTTGAAGATCCGGATGCGAGGATTGAAGTACCTGGGTCGAAGAAAACAATCTTCGTCCATACGCGGGGCCAGCGGCTTCCCGTCCAGAACCTCGGAACAGGAATTTCCGAGGTAGTCATTCTTGCGGCATTAGCGACGAGCGGCCATGAGTCACTCATGTGCATAGAGGAACCAGAAGTTCACCTTCATCCTACTTTGCAGCGGAAGCTGGTGTCCTATTTACAGACCTCAACAACCAATAGGTATCTCATAGCCACGCATTCTGCATCCATCCTAAATGCCGGTCTTGCTAGTATTTCGCATGTCACTCAGCCGGGTAAGTGGACCGATGTGGTAGCAATAGCCTCAGCGCGCGACCTTGCAACGGCGGCCTTCGACCTCGGAAATCGGGCATCAGATGTAGTGCAGGCCAACTACGTGATCTGGGTAGAAGGACCAAGTGACCGCGTTTACATTGTGCACTGGATCACTCGTGCCGATCCGGCTTTAATTGAAGGGGCGCACTACTCCGTCATGTTCTACGGGGGAGGGCTTCTGAGCCACCTAGCTGTCGACGATGAGGAGACTAATGACTTGATCTCTCTTCTTGCCATCAATCGAAACTGCGCTGTCGTCATCGATTCAGATAAGAAAACTAGGGCTGCACCTCTGAATGCGACGAAGATGAGGGTTCTCGATGAGGTTGCGAAGTACCCCCGGGCCATGTCTTGGGTTACAGAGGGCTATACAATCGAAAATTATGTTCCTAGAGACGTCATGGTCCGAGCATTAGATGAGACGTACCCGGGTAAAAACTACAAATTGCCAGAAGGGCAGTGGCGATCTCCCCTCGGCAAGACCTTCGAGAGCGTAAGTACCACTCCCAGCAAAGTGAGTGTGGCTCGGGCAATAGCCACCTTTGATTTAGAGTTGGCGGAATGGGGTGGCAATGTCAAAGAAAAGGTCGAAGAACTAGTATCGGCTATTAGAGCTTGCAACGAGCTTGGCTAATAGGGTCGATCAATTCTCGGCAGCAGCGTCGGTGTCGCGAGTCCGGCGCAGATCGTGCGTGCTGACTGATGCGCGTCCCCCAGCGACAGCCGACGAGGAGGCCCAGTGCGCGGGGGTGGTCCATCAGATGAAGCGCCCTTCCTAGAGATAGATCTGCGGGGCGTCGGGGTCGAGATCGACGGGGCTCATTTTGGATCAGGGACTGGCGCACACGGTTGTGGGCAAATTGTGGGCAAGCCGAGCTGAGAAGTGAACTAGACCCACGGAAAAGCGGGGGTAGAGGGGGTTCATCTATGCGGAGGGCGTGGGATTCGAACCCACGAGACATCTCTGCCCACTTGTTTTCAAGACAAGCTCCATCGGCCGCTCGGACAGCCCTCCCGGCGCCGGGCTGACTGCACCGCCACCGAGTACACACGCCGCCATCAGAATCGATGGCGGGGTGTTGAGTCGATGGCGGGGAGGGAACCCCGGCGACCGCCGCCGAGTCTACCGGACGGCGCCGGAGGCGGCACGGGGCGACCACGAGCGCGAAGGCGGGCGTGTGCGGCCAGACCGGGCGGGTGCCGACGCCCGTTCTGGCCGGACTCGCCCGGGTTCTGCGACCTAGAGCGTCGCGAGCGCCGTCGCCAGGCCGTCTTCCAGGTCGCTGCCGGTCTTCTCGCTGGCGACCTCGACCACGTCGTCGGGCGCCTGACCCATGGCCACGCCGCGACCCTCGGCCGAGGCCCAGCGGAGCATGTCGATGTCGTTGCGTCCGTCGCCGGCTGCGAGCACCCGATCGCGCGGCACGTCGAGCCACTCGCGCACCCGCTCGAGCGCCGTGGCTTTCGTCACGCCGTCGGGGGCGATGTCGAGCCACGCCGTCCACCCGACGTTGTAGTTCACCTTCGACAGCCCCATGCGCTCGACGACCTCG
>Ga0308169_10003410_pt1 | contig 15549 bp, 17 predicted proteins | sample PhyBR1_2_FD_202139 | JGI IMG/M metagenome (GOLD analysis project Ga0308169, IMG submission 202139) | Phyllosphere microbial communities from UC Gill Tract Community Farm, Albany, California, United States - DLSLSB.R1 | ecosystem: Host-associated > Plants > Phyllosphere > Unclassified | place... | reverse complement strand
CATCCGCTTTCAGGTCAGTAAATTGCTGATCCAGCGTTTTAGGTTTACCAAAACCGTGGCTCTCTGCTTCCGCTTCCATATGGTCGATGCGACGCTCGAAAGATTCGAACCGTGCCATCGCTTCATCGATTTTACCGCTATCCAGCTGACGACGAACATCGCGTGATGAAGAAGCCGCCTGATGACGCAGGGTTAACGCCTGCTGACGGGCACGTGTTTCGGTCAGTTTTTTCTCCAGCTCGCTGATTTCGCCTTTCATGCGTTCCAGCGTCTCTTCAACCTGGCCCACTTCCTGTTTCAGAGAAGCAATCAGGTCCGTGAGTTTCTGTTTTTCAATCAGCGCGGAACGCGCCAGATCATCTTTATCTTTGCGCAGCGCCAGCTCGGCTTTTTCCTGCCATTCGGCCTGCTGGATTTCCGCCTGCTCAATACGGCGTGACAGCTGTTTCTTTTCAGCCAGCGCCCGCGCAGAGGTCGAACGCACTTCTACTAACGTGTCTTCCATTTCCTGAATCATCAGGCGAACCAGTTTCTGCGGATCTTCGGCACGCTCCAGCAGGGAGTTAATGTTGGCATTTACGATGTCAGCGAAACGAGAAAAAATACCCATAATGATGTTCCTCTTTTAATGTTTTAAAACGTGTTGCCCTGCTGAGCTAATACAAGATGCATGCCAATTTTACATATCTATGATTTTTAAGGTTTTTTAAATTTTACAGCTTTCACCGCTTATTTTAAGATAGCGAAAATGATTAAGGGGTGGCGAAATTCATCATGACAAACACTAACGATAATCTTCTGGGTGAATCGAACAATTTTCTTGAGGTACTTGAGCAGGTTTCCAAGCTGGCTCCCCTGGAAAAACCGGTTCTGGTGATTGGCGAGCGCGGAACAGGTAAAGAGCTGATCGCCAGCCGTCTGCACTATCTCTCTGACCGCTGGCAGGGGCCGTTTATCTCGCTGAACTGTGCCGCGCTGAATGAGAATTTGCTCGACTCTGAGCTGTTCGGTCATGAGGCGGGCGCCTTTACCGGCGCACAGAAGCGACATCTCGGACGGTTCGAACGTGCTGACGGCGGCACGCTGTTTCTGGATGAGCTGGCAACCGCGCCGATGCTGGTACAGGAAAAACTGCTCAGAGTCATTGAATATGGGCAACTGGAGCGCGTCGGCGGCAATCACTCCCTGCAGGTCAATGTGCGACTGGTCTGCGCCACCAACGAAGATCTGCCTGTGCTGGCAGCCGAGGGGAAATTCCGCGCCGACCTGCTGGATCGTCTGGCCTTCGATGTGGTGCAGTTACCGCCCCTGCGTGAACGCCGCAGCGATATTCTGGTGATGGCCGAGCACTTTGCTATCCAGATGTGTCGCGAACTTGGTCTGTTACTCTTTCCCGGCTTTACCGACCGCGCGCAGCAGGCCCTGCTGGATTACCACTGGCCAGGCAATGTCCGCGAGCTGAAAAACGTGGTGGAGCGCTCGGTCTATCGTCATAACAGCAGCGAGCAGCAGCTGGATAACGTCATTATTAATCCGTTTGCTTCACGCCCTGAACCGGTTGCTGTCATTCGTGCCAGTCAGAATGCGGATAATAGCGGTCTGCCTGCCCTGCCGTTGGATCTGCGTCAATGGCAGAATCAGCAGGAGCGGGATCTGGTGGAAGCCAGCCTGCAACAGGCACGTTATAATCAGCGCCGCGCTGCCGGGTTGCTAGGTGTTACCTATCATCAGTTGCGCGCGATGATGAAGAAACACGATATAAAAGCGGAAAACTGAACACATCCATCATGACGATATTTTCTGTATGTCATGAAATCTGATTAATCGATGTTGAAACAGTCCGGTCTATTCCGGGCTGCTTTCGCAGTAAGAAAAACAGCTATCAGGTGTTGTGCGGCTTAATTCTCATTCTTTCAGGTTGCCTGATGTCCGGTACTAATCCGATGCCAGCGGTAACAATGACCACAGCCAGTGCTGACATCAGCAAAACATTGGCTGTGCCATATTGTGCCGCCAGCGGCCCCGCAACCAGTTGACCAAAGGGAATGGAGATAAAGGAACCCATCGCATCATACGCATACACGCGAGCCAGCTTATCCGCTGGGATGTGAGTCTGTAATGACTGCGCCCAGGTTACGCCAAACAGACCTAATGAAACACCCGCAATAAAGAACCCGGCTATCAGCCATGCTGCTGACGCATTCTGGCTCAGCATAAATATCGGGAGTGCGCACAGACCTGCCAGCATAGCGCCAATCAGAAGGTCACGACGCGGATGCCATTTCATCGCCAGAAATAATCCAGCAATTAACCCTGCGCTATGGGCGGCCACAATCATCCCCCATTGCGCCCGCCCGAAAGAGGCGTCGGCAATCATCGGGCCATAGACCTCTACAATGCCATTCAAAGCAACGTTGATAATGGCGAACTGGAGGACTATCGACCAAATCCAGCTTCGGCCAGCAAATTCTGCCCAGCCTTCTTTGATATCGCGCAGGATGTTGCCTTGCGTCGTCCCGGCATTATTCGGGCTCACACGCATCAGGAAATAAAGTGGCGCGGAAACCGCAAAGCCCAGCGCATCAATCGCCAGCCCCCAGCCTGGCCCGACAGCGCTGGTGATCACACCGCCCAGCGACGCCCCCATCACCGTGCCCCCATAAATACCGAGCTGAATGAAAGCATTAGCCTGCCGCAGGTGATTTGCAGGCACAACCTGCGGAACCAGTGCGGATGAAGCAGGCAGTGCGATGCCCGCTGCCGCGCCATTCAGCGCACCCAGCAAGGTGAGGCTTATTACAGTGGCTGAACCCTCCAGCACAGACCACGCCACGAAAGCCTGAGAAACAGCAGCAACCAGCGCGGATACCACTAATACCTGGCTACGTGAGTAGCGGTCGGCAACCACACCGCCCACCAGCAGAAACAGCACGTTGAACAGGGAGCGGGAAGCCACCACTATGCCTAAATCAGAGGCAGAGCCCCCCATATCCAGAACGGCAAAGGCCAGCGCAATGGGTGCAATTCCATTACCCAGGACGGTAAACAGACGTCCGAAAAAGAGATAGCGAAAGGATGGATAATGGAAAGCCTGAGCGCTTTTCAGAAATTTAATCATTGTCCGGAATTGGGTGAGCAGAAGTTGTCGTTATAGTAACTGCGTTTTTGTAATAGTTAAGTCCGGTTTTATGCATGTGATGCTTAACAAACCGGGATACCCGCAGAGATAGCATCGATTATTTGTCACGCCCAACAAAAAAAGCCCGCCATAAGGCGGGCAACAATACTGGAAGCAATGTGAGCAATGTCGTGCTCTTCTTTGGCAGAGCCGCCGTCGAAGTGCAGAGGAATAATAATCATTCTTATTATCACCTGTAAACCCCTTATTGAGAATTTTTCTCATTACCACACCTTCTGTACGCTCTTTTTGCTGCTGCCAGTATGAAAAACAGGCGAGTGGCGGTTGCGAGTTTTGGGACAATGACCGCTTTGCGATACACTCTGTTTAATGCCTCAAAATCGTTGAGTTCTATGTCAAAACTATTATGTTCGCTGTTGCTCAGCCTCAGCGTGTTGAGTGTCCCTGCGTGGTCAGAACCTGCGGGTGATATCCGACAGACCGGATTTGTCTATTGCGTCAGCGGCACGCTGAACACCTTTAATCCGCAGATGGCCAGCAGCGGGCTGACTATCGATACACTGGCGGCGCAACTTTATGACCGCCTGTTGGATGTCGATCCCTACACCTATCGGTTAAAGCCCGATCTGGCGTCGAGCTGGGAAGTGCGCGACAACGGCGCGACGTATCGCTTTCATCTGCGCAGCGGCGTGCAGTTTCAGCAGACTAATCAGTTCCGCCCTACCCGCACGCTTAACGCTGACGATGTGGTATTCAGCTTCGCAAGGATGTTCGACCGGAATCATCCCTGGCATAACGTGAACGGGGGTAACTATCCTTACTTTGATAGCCTTCAGTTTGCCGATTCGGTTCAGAGCGTGAAAAAGATTGATAACAGGACGGTTGAGTTCAGGCTGAACAGCCCGGATGCGTCCTTCCTGTGGCACATGGCGACCCACTATGCGCCGGTGCTGTCAAAAGAATATGCCGACCAGCTTACCGCTCAGGGCCGTCAGGAAGAGATGGACCGACAGCCTGTTGGCACCGGTCCTTATCAGCTCAGCGAATATCGCACCGGCCAGTACATCCGCCTGGCGCGCAATCCTCATTACTGGAAAGGTGTGCCGCGTCTGCAGCAGGCGGTCATCGATCTTGGTTCTGGCGGCACCGGTCGATTATCAAAACTGTTAACCGGTGAATGTGACGTACTGGCCTATCCCGCGGCCAGCCAGCTCAGCATCCTGCGTGATGACCCGCGCCTGCGGATGACACTGCGTCCCGGCATGAATATCGCCTATCTTGCCTTCAATACCCGCAAGCCGCCGCTCGACCGCCCCGAAGTGCGTCACGCGCTGGCGCTGGCGATCAACAATGAGCGGTTGATGGAGTCGATCTATTACGGCACTGCCGAAACGGCCGCCTCAATCTTACCGCGCGCCTCCTGGGCTTATGATAACGATGCGCGCATTACCAGCTACGATCCGGATAAATCGCGGGCCGCGCTGGCAGCATTGGGCATCCGCGATCTGCATCTGCGGCTGGTGGTACCGGTTGCATCGCAGTCCTGGAACCCCAGCCCGCTGAAAACCGCTGAACTGTTACAGGCGGATCTGGCGCAGGTTGGCGTCCGTCTGACGATTGTGCCGGTTGAGGGCCGTTTTCAGGAGGCGCAGTTGATGGCGATGAATCATGATCTGACACTGACTGGCTGGGCAACTGACAGCAACGATCCGGACAGTTTCTTCCGACCGCTGCTCAGCTGCGCGGCGATTCGCTCGCAGACCAATTATGCGCACTGGTGTTCTCCGGCCTTTGACGAAACGCTTCAGAATGCCCTGCTATCGCAGCAACTCGCTGGCCGCATCGACAGTTATGATAAAGCGCAGCTGATTCTGGCGCAGGAGTTGCCGGTGCTGCCACTGGCATCCTCACTGCGACTTCAGGCGTTTCGTCATGATATTAAGGGCCTGGTCCTGAGTCCGTTTGGTAACGCCTCGTTTGCCGGAGTTTATCGTGAAGCTGATGAGGGTAAGTAAGTGATTATTTATATTCTGCGGCGCCTGCTGCTGCTGCTCATTACCCTGTTTCTGCTGTCGCTGGTCAGCTTCAGTCTGAGCTACTTTACGCCTAACGCGCCGCTGGAAGGCGCGGCACTCTCGGACGCCTGGTGGTTCTGGTTCAAAGGGATGCTGCAGTTTGATTTCGGCGTCTCCAGCACCAACGGTCAGGAGATTGGCCTGCAGCTGCGGGAGGTGTTCCCGGCCACGATGGAGCTGTGTATTCTGGCGTTTCTGTTCGCGCTGCTGGTGGGCATCCCGCTCGGAATTTGTGCCGGCGTAATGCGCAATAAGTGGCAGGATAAAACCATCAGTGCCCTGGCGTTAATTGGCTTTTCTGCGCCGATTTTCTGGCTGGCGCTGATTCTGACGCTGTTCTTCTCGCTGACACTGGGCTGGCTGCCGGTTTCTGGTCGTCACGACCTGCTCTATCCGGTGCAGAATATTACTGGCTTTGCGCTGATTGACGCCTGGTTGAGTCCTTCACCGTGGCGACATGAAATGATTATCAGCGCCCTGACCCATCTGATTTTACCCGTGCTGGTGCTGGCGATGGCACCGACGACGGAAGTGATTCGCCTGCTGCGCAACAGCACCAGCGACGTGATGGACAAAAACTATGTCAAAGCAGCTGCTACGCGGGGTCTTTCGCGCTTTACCGTTATCTACCGTCACGTGCTGCATAACGCGCTCCCGCCGGTAATCCCGCGTCTGGGTCTGCAGTTTTCCACCATGATTACGCTGGCGATGATCACTGAAATGGTCTTCAACTGGCCGGGTCTGGGACGCTGGCTAATCAACGCGATTCGTCAGGAAGATTATGCGGCGATCTCAGCCGGTGTAATGGTGATCGGCGGGCTGGTGATTCTGGTGAATGTGATTTCTGACGTGATTGGCGCGGCAATGAATCCGCTGAAACATAAAGAATGGTATGCCCTGCGATAGGGCTTTCCACGTTAATAGAAAGCGATTCAAAACAGACAGAGAGTACTTTAACGGGCTGAAACTGCCTGCTTAACATGCAATTCCCTACACAAAATTTTTTCTGTTGTGACCGGTTTGTGTTTAAATCGTTAAAATTTTATGAGGTTCTGAATATTTATGGACGATGTAGATTTGGCGCAGGCGCGTGAAGAAGCGCATCTCGCAGCTTCTCTGGCCGCTCGTAAGAGTAAACTTCAAAGCCCTAACGGCTTATGCGTCTGGTGCAAAGATGAAGCTGTCGTGGCCGAAACGGCTTTCTGTTCAGCCGAGTGTGACGAGGATTATCACAAGCATCAGCGCGAGAAGAAGCAGCGCATCAGTTAATCGCGCCGCATATTATGGCGTGTCCGGTGTAAGCAGGCAGTTCATACGAGGAAAGGCGATGAGTCTTAGCAGAGTGTTACTGGTACTGATATTTGCTGCATGTATTGCACTGTTAGTAAAGGCGGGATCGGTTCAGATTACGCATTATCTCGACGGCAGAATCGATGATCAGATTACTAAATGGGCTGATAGCAAATAGGCCATCCCATTCGTTTCAGAGAGCCCGCCATTGAGCGGGCTTTTTAATGCCAGAAAACTGCCAGTTGTCTTTATCAGCAGCATGCCACGTAGAGAATGATACCCGGCGTCGATATCCATGGCCTGAATAAGCGGCATAAAAATCATTGACTCGTTCAGGTACTCTTCAATTGATCCCCATTAACCTCAGCAGGCTGCCGTTTCATTATCGCGCGATAAATCAGGTGCGCACGCGCAGCGCGGCCTCAATTTTGTCAGCAATCTTTGTGACTACATAAGCAATCACCATGTAGAACACCACCGCAATCAGGAAGGCTTCAAGGTAGTAAAAGTTCAGTGCAGCCGTTAATTGTGCCTGAGCAAAGATATCCACCACTTCAATGGCAAACGCCAGCGACAGGGCTTTCATGATTACCATAAACGCATTCGCCAGATCGGGAATCGCCGCCACGATAATCTGTGGGAACATGACCCGACGAAACAGCTGTCCCCCACTGTAGCCGAGCGACAGGGCGGCATCTGATTGTCCGCTATCGAACGAGTTCAGTGCCCCTTTCCATACTTCAGCCTGGAATGCGGCGACGCAGGCGCTCAGCGCCACAATAATGATCACCCAGTTCGGCAATGAATGGGCATTGACCTCTACGCCAAATAACGTGGCAACAAAGTGCAGCGCCGGTGGCAGGCCGTAATAGGCGAGGAAAATCACCACCACCATCGGCACACCTTTGAAGACGATTTTGTAGGTGATCACCAGCTGGCGCAGCACCGGAATGCGGCGATGCTCAATAAATGCAAACAGCCCACCCAACAGCGTCGAACAGATAAATACCGTCACCGCCATCAGTAGCGTTACCGGCACGGCATCCAGAATGCTCCAGAAGTCCGGCAGCAAAACCTCCGCATCAAACATGATTCTTCTCCCCTGTTCAGACGCTGGTGGTGAACTTCACACGCGGTGCAGACTTCGAGCTGTACTTCGCATGATGTTGTTCAAAGAAGCGGATAACCAGCCACGCCACACCGCACAGCAGTGAATAGAGCACGGCCAGCACCAGATAGGTGCCGAACTGATACTGGTTGTAATCGCGTTCCATGATCAGGTGCGCGGTCGCCATCACATCTGCGGCTCCGATATACATCACCAGCGCCACATTATGAATCAGATAGATAATGGCATTACCGTAACCCGGCAGCGCAAAGTGAACCGCTTGGGGGCCGATGACACGCAGCATTTTCTGGCGGAAGCTGTAGCCCAGACTGTCGGTGGCATCGTGCTGACCCCGCTCAACCGCAAGGTAGGCCGGGCGCATGACTTCTGACAGATAACCGCCGTGATACAGGCTCAGACCGATCATTGCCGCCACGTTGGCGGTGAAGAAGTCGCTAAAGCCAAAGTTATCGGTAATCAGTGGCATGCCGTAGAAGGTGACAAACAGCTGCAGTACAACGGGTACGCTGCGCGCATAGGAAACATAGAGATCGGCCAGCTGGCTGATCACGGGGATACGGCGCACGCGGAAAAACGTCGCGATGAGCGCCAGAAAGAACCCGACAATCATCGCCACAAACATGATGCCAAGCGTCAAAGGCAGCGCCGACAGCAGTTCTGGAATCATGGAGGATAGATTCACGGTGAAACACTCCTGCTAAAAAGGACAGCATGCGCCCGGCTCACCACCGGGCTCAGTGAATCTGTTACTTCATGTACTTCGTAACGTCTTCGCCAAACCACTTCTGCGCCAGCTTATCCAACGTGCCATCCGCTTTAAGCGCTTTCAGAGTTTTGGTGATGTCATCATTCAGTGCCTGATTTTCAGCAGAACGGTGGATCAGCACATAGGTGTTGTTGATCACCACCGGCTCGCTGGCTTTGATCGCCAGTTTCTGGTTGTCGATCACCGTCTGCTCACCCAAATTTGAAGGCAGGATCAGCGCGTCATATTTTCCGTTCTGCACTTCTTTCAGACGATCCGGGTAAGGTACGCCAGCGCTGGAGGCCTTGATGGTGATTTTGTCGTTCGGGTTATCCTGCTGCCACTGAGTGACGAATTTATACACACCACCGCCTGCCGTCACCGGCACGATTTTCTTACCGACCAGATCTTTCATGCCATTGATATTGCTGTCGCTGCGGCTGTAGATCTTCATCAGGCTGGCACCAATAGGTGCATCCGGGATCAGGAACTGTTTGCTGCGCGCTGGCGCTTTGTAGTATCCGCCCGTCGCCATGTCATATTTGCCGGTCACCAGGCCGGTTTCCTGCGCAATGTCCGCCGCGCCTTCCATCACAAATTTATACTGGGGGAGTTTCGCGTTGATGGCTTTCAGCACGTCCGGCTCGTAGCCTTCTGGCTCATGGCCGATCGCGCCCCACGAAAGCGGTTTGGATTCTGCTGCGGTGGCGATTTTGATGGTGCGTACGGCGTCAGCAAAGCTATTACCGCTGATCAGGGCCAGCGCGATGATGCCCGGCGCGGCAAGGCGACGTAATGTGGATTTGATTGCAGGCATGTCTCTGATTCCTTTGATTATTAGAATACTTTTTCTGAGTTGAGGAACTGGGCAAGGCGCGGCAGCGTTGGGTTATCAAACATCTCGACTGGCGTTCCCTCCGCAGCCACCACACCCTGATCCATAAATACGATGCGATTCGAAATGCTTTTCGCGAACTGCATTTCGTGCGTCACCAGCAGCGAGGTAATGCCGGATGACGCCACATCTTTAATCACTTTAAGCACTTCACCTACCAGCTCGGGATCGAGCGATGAGGTTGGTTCATCAAACAGCATCACGTCCGGACGCACCGCCAAAGCACGGGCGATACCGGTACGCTGTAACTGGCCGCCAGACAGCTGCGACGGATAGTGATCGCGTTTCGCTCCCAGGCCGACGCGCTCCAGCTCCTGCAAGGCGATGTCGCGCGCTTGCTGCTTAGTTTTACGTTGGATGACGATCAGCGGATCCATCACATTCTCCAGCACCGTCATGTTCTTAAACACGTTAAATTGTTGAAACACCATGGCGGTGCGCAGCCGTATCGCCTGAATCGCCGCTTTATCCGGTGATTGATAATCCATGCGGATTTGATCGAGTTGAATCGTCCCTGCGGACGGCTTCGCCAGGTAGTTAATGCAGCGCAGCAGCGTCGTTTTCCCGGTCCCGCTTGGCCCGATAATCGACACCACATCGCCGCGTTTTACCGACAGATCGACGCCTTTCAGAATCGGATTGCTGCCATAAGAGAGCGTAATATTGTTGAGTTCTAACATCCGGTGCAGCCCTTATTTGTTCAGGTCAGCATGGCCAAGCACATGCATCAGACGATTGGCCCAGCCAAAGATGGCAATAGCGTGTATCAGGTCGATAATTTCCTGATCATTCATGCCGACGGCGCGCAGAGCGGCAATATCGTCCGGCGTGGCTTCAGATGGTGTGACCGATAAACGACGCGCAAAGTGATAGATCGCCGCATCGCGTTCACCTAACACGTCCGCCCGGTCAAAATAGATGGCGCTGACCACGGCATCACTCTCGGCCAGCTGGGCATGGCGGCGCGCATGCACCACCGCACAGTAGCGGCAACCGTTAACGATTGACGCTCCAAGCGCGCCCAGCTCTCGATCCGCGCGATCCAGCCCCCCTTCGACATACATAATGGCGTTGAACAATCCGGTTCGGGCGGTGTAGCTCTCTGGATCGTGGACCAGCGTGCGCACGTACTCTGAGATTTTCTTATTCGACGGCGTCACTTTCATCGCATCAAGCTGCGCCGGTGTCGCCTGTTCAACATCCACTGGCGTGATATATGGATGCCAGTGCAGCGGCTTGAGATTAATCGACGGAATCATGCGGACCTCATCAGACGTAAGCCAGTCGCGACGCGCGTCTGGAAGTTAACAAAGGCGATCAGTTCCGAGAGCGCGATAATTTGCGGATTGCTTAAACCGGCCTGCTCCAGTAAGCGAATGTGATGTTCAGTCGCCTGGATCGGTTGCTGTGTCACCCTGTCAGCATGACGCGTAATCGTTGCCAGCGGCTCTTCACTCACAATGCCGCCAGCCGCGAGTGCCAGCAGCGCTTCAGACGGGTTTAGCGCCGCCAGCTGCGCCTGATAATCATGTTGCAGCGGTGCATCACCGTTCAGTACCGCCATGCGCTGGGCCAGTGCCAGCCGCAGATCCGCAGACAACCCCTGGTCGTCTTCCGGCGTCAGTACTGACAGACGGCACGCTTCTGCGCCTTCAACAAATTCCGGACGCAGGCGGCGTGTCTGATACAACGCCTCTTCGGGTGTTAATCCTGCTGCCTGATCAATAACGTCGCTCACAGCGCGTTCTCCTGTTTTAGTCGCGGAGTTGAATCCACCCATTCATCGCCCTGCAATTCAGGGATGTCATAAGCCTGTAAGTTCACAAAGTGCTGCTCAACGTCATCGGCAAAAAGAGAAGCTGCAATGCCGCGCACCAGGCGATCAGCACCCGCGCTTACTGCCGGAATATCCCCGGAGACTTTGCCGTGCGTCAGCATCGCGGCATCGTTAAAGCAGTGGATGTGAGCCAGCATCAGGCAGGCACCTGGCGTCAGTTCGCGGAACTCAAACGAAGGACCGAGATCCGGCGCTTCCAGCATGCTATGACGCGCAAGCCCCATCTCAGGCTGATAACGGCCGTCTGACCAGCTACGGATATGTGGCGCGAGAGCATCAAACTCCGGGCGGCCGTGGAAATCGTTGGTGAAGCCGGTGGCGGCGATCAGGAAATGGTAGCGCAGTGCGCCCTGGGTGGTTTCAATCAGCAGGCCATCAGCTTCCTGCTTAACGGCATCAATGCCGCAGTCGAGGAAGAAACGCGCATTGTCATGACGGGATACGCGCAAGGTTGAAGAACGCGGCGGCGGGGTTTGTGTCGCGGCGGTGTAATCGACAAACTTCCACTTCCAGGCGTCCGGCAACTGATACATGCCGTGCACCACGCCCTGACTGCCAATGCCGGTCATCTTGTTAATACGCGGCATCTCTTTACGACGAATCAGTAAATCGACTGCTGCGGCGCCCTGCTCCAGTGCGGTGGCTGCGTTATCCATCGACGAGGCGCCTGCACCAATCACCGCAACGCGTTTGCCCTGTAACGCTGCAAAATCGATGTCATCGGCGGAGTGCGCCCAGAACCGGCGGTCAATGCCTTGCAGGAATTCCGGTACGGCAAAACCGCCGAGTCCTGAACGCCCGGTGGCTAGCACCAGACGTCGGGTGTAGACACGGCCGGTTTCAGCACCGTCCAGATCCAGCGCAATAAAATCCCCGGCCTGCGCAATATTGCTGATACGCACGTTGTTCTGCACCGGCAGATTCAGCACCCTGCGATACCAGACCAGGTAATCCATCCACTGCGCTTTAGGGATCTTGTCCAGTTCCTGCCATGCTTCGTTGCCCCACTGCGCCGTGAACCACGCGCGGAAGGTCAGCTGCGCGAGACCCAGTGCCGGACCGTGAAGCGTTTTCGGCGAGCGCAGGGTTTCCATGCGCGCAAAGGTGATCCACGGCCCTTCCAGCCCTGCGGGAGCTGCGTCATAGGCCACGACATTGCTGATGCCGGTGAACTGTAATTTCGCGAGCGCTGCCAGACCACACATGCCCGCACCGATCACCACCACATCGCGCACCCGTTCACTCTGATAAGAGCGTTCCGGTACCCAGGGTTTGGCGGGCAGTTCCAGAAATTCCAGATCTTGCTGTAGCTGAGCTTCCAGCGCGGCAAGGCCTTTGGCGGCATATGTCATAGAGAGTTCCCTGGTGTCAGCGCTCGCCTGAAAGCGAGCGAAAACGGTAAAACACGCCGATGATCCTGCTTTTCTATTATCTTAAAAAAACATAATAGATAGCTAACAATCATCAAAACACATAATAAAAGCTAAGTTTTCGCATAATCCCTTTGCTCTAAACAGGAGTCAAGAATTGCGCTCAGGATCTGACCAATGGATTTCTTATATCTTATGCAGGAAATGTTATAAGCGTTGAAAAAAGAGGGTTATTTGATAGTGGTGCGCCTGGCTGCACCTTAACGTGCGCCCACGAACGTTATGTAGAAACGAGGGGTCACCTGCTTCGGTGACCGTTAATGCCAGCCGATATCAATCCTGATTGATGATTCGCATAATGCGTGGATGTTCACTGGCGATCAGACGTTCAAACCCCGGCAATAGTTGCGCAGCGGCATCCGCCAGCGCCTCCACCAGCGCCTGCGCTGCGCTGGAAATCTGGCGGCCTTGTGGGGTGATCACGCCAAAGAAGTACGGAATGTCTTCCTGAATCGCGCGGATCGCCACACCGGCGAGCGGCATGCCCCAGCCAGTAACTGGTTCGAGGATCGCCACGCCTAATCCCGCCCGCACGCAGCCCAGAATATTCGCCGATGAGTTGGTCTCGATAGTTTCCAGCAGGGGCGCTTTAACCTTCTTCAGCGCTTTTTCATAGCGCCTGCGTAAGCGCTGCGGGCTCCAGGGGGCAATTAACCGGCGGCCTGCCAGCTGGCTCAGCGACAGCTCACTGTTCGCCGCCAGCTCATCGTCTTCCGGCAGCGCAACCACGCATTGCGACTGTCCAATCCAGTGCAGTTCGACCGCGTGATGCTCCAGCGGCAAACTGCATAAACCGATGTCAGCCTCGGCGGTAATCACCGCATGCGCCGTCTGTTCGGCGGACTCACTGATGATCTGCACTTTGTTTTGCAGGTTCAGCGCGGCCAGTGCCTGCGGCAACAATCCGGCCGCCAGCGCGGGCGTCGCAGCAATACTCAGTGGACGATGCTGCTGATGTGCAATTTCCTGGGCACGTAAGCGGATCTGCTGCAATGACAGCAGCGCTTTTTGCACATACTGATGCAGCTGTAACGCCTCTTCTGACGGATGAATGCGCGGGCCATTGCGAATAAACAGCGGGTAACCCAGCGACTGCTCTAACTCCTGAATCAGACGGGTAACGGCGGGCTGCGAACGGTTCAGCGCTTTGGCTGCCGCGGTGACGCTGCCCGCAGAAATTACCGCCGAGAAGGCTTCAAGCTGACGCAGATCGAGGTCATTTAACAAAGTCATCGCGAGGGTAATTCCCTAAGTCATTGATCGTGCCCGATAAACATCCGGGGGAAATCATTCATGATAGAGAGAGTCTGGCGAATTAGCCACAATGAGAAAGCCATCTATGCATCAATACCTCCTCTGTAAAGGAGAGTGTGATGCTGGCCCGGACCACCTGAAACCCGCCCGCAATCACTCGTTGTGGGGATGAAATCATCCACTCGCTGAGAGGTATTCTCAGGCCAGGCTAAGATTCAATAAGAAAGCCTCGGCAAAAAGCACTGAGGTGACGACACGGTTCATCACAAAGAGGACAGAAAATGAAATACGCTGTGATTTTTGAAGATACAGGTGTTGAGGAAGAACATGAGTTTGACACCAAACCGGTGGCCGGAGATCTGGTGACATTAACGCGCGACGGAACAGGCAAAGATTATATCGTGATCATTGAGCCGGATCCGGACCATACCCATGACGATGGGCCTGAAGGACATCCAACCAAAGCCAGGGTCAGGCCAGCGTAGTAAATGATGATCTGCCCGACGCGGATCGTAACCCTCTGTAATCCAGCACCGAAATTGCTGACGCCCTTCCCTTGCCTGCGACAGGGATATCGACGGATAATCCCCTGTAATAGGCTGAACAAGCTTACCCTCCCGGCGAAAACGCCGGGAAAATTGTACACAAACACGTAAATTCACGCGATTCAGAGTTATCGATGACAAAGCAACATCAAGCATGCCAGCGGGGCAAACACCTGATATGAATGATTTTTATAAAGCAATGTTGCCCGAAGTTAAGCAGAGTAAAGTGAACGCGTATGCCCTCCGATAATATTTACGCCGAAAAGCGCCTGCCCAGTGCGTTTCGTCAGAGCTGGCATCATTTTTATGGTAATCCGATCTCGATGGTCGGCCTGTATGGCTTTGGTGCGTTGCTGCTGCTGTGCCTTTTTGGCGGCCTGATTGCGCCTTATGGTATTGACCAGCAGTTTCTGGGGTATCAACTGCTGCCGCCCTCCTGGTCGCGCTACGGCGATGTCTCATTCTTTCTCGGTACCGACGACCTGGGTCGTGATGTTCTGAGCCGCCTGCTGAGCGGCGCAGGTCCAACGGTGGGTTCAGCAATCCTGGTGACGCTGTTCGCCACGCTGGGTGCGCTGGTGCTGGGCGTGCTGGCGGGCATGACCCATGGCATACGCTCGGCGGTGATGAACCACGTGCTCGACACTCTGCTCTCAATTCCGTCGCTGTTACTGGCAATCATCGTAGTGGCGTTTCTCGGGCCGCGGCTTGAGCATGCGTTACTGGCGGTCTGGCTGGCGCTGATGCCACGCCTGGTGCGCGAGATCTACAGCGCCGTGCACGATGAGCTGGAAAAAGAGTATGTGGTGGCAGCGCGTCTTGATGGCGCACGCGGCCGCAATATTTTGCGCTATGCCATCCTGCCCAATATTCTGCCGCTGCTGATCACCGAGATAACCCGCGCGTTGTCGATGGCGATTCTGGATATTGCCGCTCTCGGCTTCCTTGACCTGGGCGCGCAGCTGCCTTCGCCGGAATGGGGAGCAATGCTGGGCGATTCGCTGGAGCTGATCTATGTCGCTCCCTGGACCGTGATGCTGCCCGGTGTGGCGCTGATGGTCAGCGTATTAATTGTTAACCTGCTCGGTGACGGCATCCGTCGCGCCGTCGAAGCGGGAGTGGAATAAATGCCATTACTCGATATCCGTAATCTGACCATTGAATTTATGACCGCTGACGGGCCGGTCAAAGCGGTCGATCGCGTCAATCA